>Ga0181520_10000084_pt1 | contig 176674 bp, 133 predicted proteins | sample PEATcosm2014_Bin_29_FD_132451 | JGI IMG/M metagenome (GOLD analysis project Ga0181520, IMG submission 132451) | Peatland microbial communities from MTU Mesocosm Facility, Houghton, MI, USA - PEATcosm2014_Bin02_30_metaG | ecosystem: Environmental > Terrestrial > Soil > Wetlands > Peat | place...
TGCAAAAGCTGTGAGTACACACTGCATACTTGAAGCATGGCTGATCCTTTCTTCTTTGAATGTGGTCCTGACAGGGAACCCACTTCAGAGTAACTGGGGATCAGCCTCCTCTAACATTTCTCGAGTCAAACAGATATCCGCTATTTTGGACAGCAGTGGGCAGCCGGGGAGTATGTATCTGTTCATTCGCAGGCAGACACCGAAAATGCTGACCTGGAAATCGAGCGTGCGGAACTCAAGAGGGACAATCGGGGCGAACACGAGGAACTGGCGGCAATCTACGTCGCCCGCGGACTCGATCTTTCTCTCGCGAAACAGGTGGCTCAGCAATTGATGGCGCATGACGCGTTGGGCGCACATGCCACCGATGAACTTGGTATCTCCAAGGCGCTTCGCGCCCGCCCGATTCAGGCGGCGTTGTCATCGGCTGGATGCTTCGCAATCGGTGCATTGATGCCTCTATTAGTCACGGTTATCGCACCGGTACAGGGGCTGATCCCGCTTGTATCCGTATCTTCACTGGCCTTGCTAGCACTTCTGGGCGCCCTGGCCGCACGCGCGGGTGGAGCTGGAGTGATGATCGGCGCAATCCGCGTGACGTTCTGGGGCGGATTGGCCATGGCAATGACTGCTGGCATCGGATGGCTATTTGGAGCTGTTGTTTAAGCCTTGTGCTTTGGAGAGCTCGCAATCGAGAAATAGGACGTCGCTGCCGAACTGGAGATGGTGCTCTCTTCGGAAGAATCATTCTTGTATGGAGCTATTTCGAAATGGACGTATCGGCACGGCTGGCTGTAGCCGGCCCGGCGATTCGGCCCGAAAGCGTATGACCAAAATGGGGAACAGGATCGCCCAGACAGTGACTGGACGATTGGGGAGCAGGGAATTCTCCAGACGCTGTCTGGAGAATCTTCGAGACTCGTCCCGTAAACGCCAACGGCTAGCTGAGGATCGGCTACGCTGCCGCGGTATCGATGCTTTGTGTCTTTGAGCGTTCAGCCTTTTCTTGCTCTCGGCGGTACTCGGCGAGTTTGTCTACTGCGGCTAGTTTGTGGGCTGGTGCAAGGTGCGCATAGCGAACGGTCATCTTGATGTCTTTGTGGTCGGCGAGCTCCTGCACAGTTCTCAGATCCACCCCGGCCATAACGAGTCGCGAGATGTACGTGTGCCGAAAAATGTGCCACGTAACGTCCTTAAGCGAGGAGTTCTTTTTTATCGCTTCCTCCATTACCAACTCAAACCAGGCTCAAGGCGAGACCATGGGCTCGCCATAGCGGGTAAGGCAGACTTTGGGCGAATCCGGATTCCGGCGCTTCTGAAGCTCCTCAAGGGCGCTGACAGCGGCGGCTGTGAGAATCACGACGCGCGCAGTGCCGTTCTTGGTTTTCAGGAAGTGCAACTGCCTCCGCGCCACATCGACTCGGTCCCAGTCGAGTGAGTACAACTCTCCCCGTCGCATACCTGTTTCGAGGGCCAAGGTCAACTCGGGTTCGTGAATTGGGCACCGATCGCGAATCACGGCGCGGATGACCGCCTCTTCCGGATAGGTGATGAATCGAACCCGGCTGTTGTCCTCCCGGTGCAGGCGCACCAACCGTGCAGGGTTGGCCTTCGCTTTTCCATTGCGGATGGCCTCCTGGAAGATCATCGATATTGTCCCGCGATAGCGGTTAATTGTCGTCTTCGTCAGATCATCCCGCGTGTCCAGGTAGGCTTTGATCGTTTGCGGCGTAATGTCGTCGAGGGGAACTTTGCCGAAGACGGGCAGGAGCTTGCCGACCGTCGAACGGTCTCCGGGGTACGAGGCTTTGTGCTCCTTCGAGTAGACGAGAGCATCCGTCGCGATCTTCTCGAAGAGAACCGCGCGGCGAGCGCGGACCTCGGGCATTTTGACACCCATCCGGGAATCAGTCTTGCGACGCTGATAGAGAGTAATCGCGTCTGACCGCCTCACATGACCCCCCAAATCCGTCCATTTTGGAATAGGATTTGGACATTCTTCTGCAAGCCCGTCAATTACCCAAACGTCATATCTCAAGACGAATTTGGTGTCCGATATAGTGTCCGTTCGATTTAGCATTCCATGCGACCCTATGCGGATCCATGCAAATCATAAAACGCTGTAAACTATTCTAAAATATGACTATAAGTGATTCGGTGCGACTCTATGCGAGCCAGTGCGAAATTGGAAAATCTCATTTCGAGTCAGGTGCATTCAACCGGGCTCTGCCACCTCTCCGCGCTCTAAACTACTCTAAATCAAAAATTTGTAGCTCGCTCCCCGCTCCAGCCCAAGCCGCTCCCCATCGACGGGTCTGTGCCTGCGGAGCCTTCACTCGAAAAACCCGCGCTTCCGCGCCTCTACCCCGCAAGCAACCTCAGGCTCCAGTCTACCGGCCAAGGCACGGCCCCCGCAATCACCTCTGCTCGTTCTCCCCCGCTCCATCCCCATCGCACTCCCCGTCTTCTTTATCGATGTATGCCGAACGTCTGACGCCCGCCTCCCGCCATGGTTACCATCGATAACTTTCGTGTCCCTCTTTGGTGTGCTCCCACCCCGATTTCCACTTGATTCGAGAGGAGACGGGGGTACAATTCAAGCTAACCGCTGCCCTTGCCGGCAGCCGTTCTTTTTGTGCTTCCCGCAGTCCTTGGGCCCGCGCCGGCGCTGAAGGGGAAAGATCCAATCCGCACCAGGTTCCCCTTCCGTCCGTCAGCGCATCCAACGATGTCAAAGTCACCGCGCACGATCGGAGAATTCAAGCCATGATGAGTGCAAATCGCCCTTTCTTCAAGCTATCAATCGTAGGTGCCGCCCTGTTGGGACTGGCGGCTCTGCCACCGTCGGCGGTTGCGCAGCATGAGCACGACAACCCTTCCGGCTATCCGCTCGACTGGAGCAACAGCCACGTCAAATACGGTACTGCCGGCAATCTCAAGGACCAGGAAAAGTTTGAAAGCGATCCCCGCTATCTGCGCCAACGGGATGAGGACCGGCGGAAGTGGGAGAAGCTGGCTGACGATGACGCTTCGGGACACAGGCGCGATCACAAGCATGGAGCGGGGAGCGATCTCACGGTGGACTGGGCTGTCTCTCTCGCCAATGGATCGGTCGCCCAGGGCATGAGCCCGGCAGTAATAAGCGGCGGCACGGAAAGCTGCTCGGACATGGTCATTTACGCGCTGAATGTTACCGGGAACACCACGAGCACGACCGGGGGTCTGCAGGCAAACTTGATCGGCGTCAACAACATCTACTCAACGTGTACGGGTTCGCCCAGCGTGGCGTTTGCATACGCCGACACAGCAGGGCCCATTGCGACTTCGCCGGTGCCATCTTTCTACGACAATGGAGCCCAAATTGCCTTCGTTGCCAACGAAGGCGGCAAGGCCACTTTCCGCGTGGTCAAATACAGTACCGCCGCCAGCAATGGAACTACTGCCGCGGCCCCCGTGGCATTACCCGGGACAGGATCGCAGACCACCGCATTGGCCTTTTCGACCACCACGGATACGAATTCCTCTCCGTACATTGATTATCTCAATGACATTGCCTACGTAGGAGATGATGCCGGAGTTCTCTGGAAGATTACGCCCGTATTCGGCGGGGGAACTCCAGTCGCCACGAAGCTTGCTACGCTGGCGGGCAAATTGACAGGACCGGTCCTGGATAATGCAAACGGCGTTGTGCTCGTTGGGTCGAGCAACGGAGACCTTTACGCCAGGCTCGCTTCAACCGGCGCGACAGTGACCGGGAGCCCTCTAGCGGTCGGGGACGGGAGCACATCCGGGGGCATTGTCGACCCGCCTGTCATAGTCGAGGAAGGGATCGGCTTGACCACGGATGCGTTCGTTACGACGGGATGCACCGGCAGCGACGCGGCTCTCAGCGAGGCTTCGGAGACGGCTGCGGGGCTCGCAAGTTTGTATACTTCTCCTTCTGGGGCGGGGGGGATCGGCGACGCCCACGGATGCGGCTCCAACAACCTGCATGCGCCCGCACTCGACGACAACTCCTACAATGGTCTTGCCGGAAACGGTTACGTCTGTGGCACTGTCATCAGGACTACCGCCGGCGGCGGCGGCCCTGAGGCTCCGGTGCTTTACAGCTTCACGTTCCCAGCCGGAGGCGGCACAATCGCCTTAACAACCCACACCCTGACACCCACCGCAAACGCGGCGTCCGAGTGCTCCCCGATCACCTACTTCACGAGCAACAGCACGCAAAAGATCTTCATGGGCATTGGTTATGCAACCGGCGGTACGGTTAACAGCAACACCGTGCTTGCCGGCGTATTCAGCGCGACCACGCAGGACACAACGCCAAGCGCCCTGGGTGGGACGAGCGGAATCGTGGTTGACAATTCGTCCGCTACCGCCAGCCAGGCTAACGTCTACTTTACCGGGCTTGCGGCCGGGAACGTGACAGCCCCGGTCGGAGGAACCGCCGGAAACTGCAAGTCGTTTGCTGTTGGCGGAAGCAGCTCAGGGGGCACGGTAACGCTGACCGGCATAGGGCTTAATTTCTCGTTTGGGAGCCCCATCGTTGTCTCCGGCTTCACAGGAACGGAAGCGGCATTCAATGGGACTTGGACTGTCGCCACCACAACCAGTACTACCTCGCTCACATACGCGATCCCCACTCTTGGCGTAATTACCACGACTTCTGGCACCGCCAGTTGGGGCACATGCGGCTTCCAGATGACGCAATCGGGTCTAAGCTAGCTTGGTCGTGAGGGCCTCGCAATTCGACCTTTCGCCCCGATGCCGAGGGTTCGCCCTCGGTGCCCGGCGGCTGGATTATGAGACTCCAACAGGGCTACAATGAAGGCATGAGGTCAAAATGAACCAGTCGGAATCGAAGAACGAGGCGACGCAGGCAGCGGGCGACAAGTCCGCAGTCAGGAAGCCCTACCAAAAGCCCGAAGTTCGGCATGAGCGCGTATTCGAGACGATGGCGCTCTCGTGCGGCAAAACGTCGCCCCACACAGGTCAGTGCCGCTCCAACCGCAAGGCATCCTAGATTCCGCCGACCATGGATACCGAGGCTCAACTGCGCGCCGCGTGGTGCGAGCTGGTCCATGACGTAGCTCGCAGCAGAGGTGAAGTCCAACTGAAGGCGGCGGGCGCCAGCATGTTGCCCGTGCTCTGGCCCGGGGATCTGGTTTCGGTGCGGCGGTGCGACTTTTCCCACTTGCAGCCGGGCCAAATCATTCTGCACGGCCAACGGCAAAACCTCACGTTGCACAGGATCGTGCAGGTCGCGGCCGATCATCTGATTACGCGCGGAGACTCGCTGCCAGACTGCGACCCACCTGTGATGTGCGCAGAGATTCTGGGGCGGGTTCTGAACATTTCCCGCAATGGCCTCGCCGTCTCGCCTGAACAGGCGCCTTGGCAGCGGGTTGTCGCGTGGATTCTGCGGCGCTCGCACTTCTTAAGGCGGGCCGCGGTCTATCTGCACCGCCGCCGGCCGCGCATGAAGACTAGCCCGGCCAGCACCGCCGAATTACCACGCCAACTCCCTCAATAGGGGGTGGGGTAGGGGTTTTCATCGGTGGCGCGGCTGCAGCATGGGCGGCGGCGACCGATAGAATCAGGTACGAGGCGCAAGCTTGCCCGTACCCCTGAAAAACTCGCCGGAACTGGCCCTGCTGCTGACCATCGCCCGCGTCAACCTCGATCCCGCCCGCAAAGCCGCCCTCTTCAATTTCCTCTCCCAACCGCTCGACTGGGACCATCTCCTCCTGATGGCAGTCCACCACGGCTTTGAGCCTCTCCTCTTCCATCATCTCCATTCAAATTTCTGGAGCGTTGTTCCCGAGCCGGCCGCTGAAGCTCTCCGCAACTCCTGCAAAGTAATCGCCGGACGAAACCTGCTTCTCGCCGCCAGGCTCAGCGGCATCTCGGCGCATCTGCGCTCGCGCCAGATCGAGCACATCGCCTACAGAGGCCCGCTGTTAGCCGAGATTTACTACGGCAACTCCGCTCTCCGCGTCTTCCGCGACCTCGACATTCTGGTGCGGCCGGCGGGAGTTGAGGCGGCGCGCGATGCACTAGCCGAGATCGGCTTCAACGACAAGTATGGCCTGAGCGCGGGGCAGCAGGCAGCGTCGTTCCGGTTCGGCTTCGAGCATCCGTTTACGGCGCCAGGTGGCGTTGACCTGGATTTGCATTGGCGGTTGGTGCAGCGGTTCAAGGCGCGCGCTTTGGATATGGACGGGATGTGGCGGCGCGTGACGATGGTGCCGTTCTGGGGCGGGGAAGCGCCGACTCTTTGCGCGGAGGATTTGTGCGTTGCGCTCTGTCTCCACGCCGGCCACCATGGCTGGCAGCAGTTGTCGCACATGACCGATCTCGCGCAGCTCTTCCAGGTCCGCCCGAGGCTGGACTGGGAGATTGTGCGCAGCCATCTTGGCGACTCGAATACGAGGCGCATTGCGTATGTGAGTCTGCGGCTGCTGAAAGAGCACTGGGAGGCAGAGATCCCCGAGGACCTGGCGGCTCGGATTTATGCTGATCCGCATGTAGCGCGGTTGGCCGATCGCATCCAGAAAGAGATTTGGCCCTCACCGAGCCCGGCTCTGACAACAGCCAGCCTTGGCTGGATGCTGGACCGTTCCTCAGGTGAGGATCTGGCGGACCGCCTGCGCTTGTTGGCAGGGAGTTTCTTTTGTCCCGCGGTAGAGGACGTTGAGATGTTCAGGCTGCCGCTTGTTTTGGCGCCGCTCTACCCCGGATTGCGGGTTTTGCGGCTCGCGTGCAAATCTGTTTCATCGAGACTGAGTTGAAGGGCAAGCCTGAAAATCGCCGTCAGGCAACGCGAATTTGAACGAGTGAGGGATCAGGACGCGCGCCTGACTTAACCTGCCACGCACTCGGAATTCCTGTGCGGGCTTCAGATTTTGCGCAATCGGAACTGGACGGCCCGCGCATGTTGCCCTCCATGTAAGCCAGCCCTGGGCAGCGCGTGCAATAGGACATATGGCTGCAATGGGAGCAAGTTGGAAGGTCTCTCACCTTGATGGACCGGAGCTCGGTCAGCGCCTCTGACCGGTACCAGATATCGCGAAACGCCTTCGTGCGCAGGTTCCCGCAAGGCATGGGAAACTGCACGCAGGGGAATACGTCGCCGGACGGAGAAATATAAGCCAGCGTGTGCCCCGCGCTGCAGCTGTAGCCTTCCAAAACGTCCTCATCCGCATCCGAAACGGGAGCGCAAAACTCGCCCACATTGCCCACGAATTCTTCAGTATGGAAAATCTCTTCGAGTTCCTCGCTTGAAATGCCGAGATTCAGCACGGAGCGGTCGCCATTGAGCATGGGCGTGATGGTGGGATCGACGACGAACTCGACGCCCATCTCCCTGGCCAGTTGCCTTACCGCCTTTGCGTTGGTAACGTTTTGCTTCATCAGCACATTGGTGATGGACACCTTGACGCCATTCGCTCTGAGGTGGCCAATGGCTGCCAGCGTGCGGCGCAGCGATCCCGGCACCTTGGTGACCGCGTCGTGAACCTCAGGCAGGTGCGAATAGACGCTGATCTGCACCTGCTCGATGCCGAGTTGTTTGATGCGCGCCGCCTGGGCCGGCCCAATCATCACCGCATTGGTCTTCAGCTTCACATTGAAGCCAAGCCCCCGCGCGTATTCCAGAATCTCAAAGCAATCCCGCCGCAGCAGAGGCTCTCCGCCGCTGATGGCCAGGAAAAATGTCCCGCAGTCGGCGAGCTGTTGCAGCGCATCCTTAATCTCGGCCGTGCTCATCTCGTTCTTGCCTTCATGATCAAGGTAGCAGTGGACGCATCGTTCGTTGCACTTCCAGGTAATATCGAGATGCGCGCTCAGCGGAATGCCCTGTGCGGTCGCCTTCTGGTTCATCTCTTCGAGCAAACTCATGGAACCTCCTTACTGGGGAATCGGTTGGTCCGAGACAACTAAAATGCCGTGCATGGCCAGCTCGTCAATAAATTCCTGAGCATCCGCTGAGGCTTGTTCGACGGGGACATCGAACTCCGCGCACACCTTCTCTTCTATGATGCGCGACAGGGGAGTGTTGCCGTCCGCGGCCTTCCAAATAACCGTGCCGGTCGGATTCAGCATGAAGAGGGTCGAATCAATCGTCGACATGATGACGGTTTCATCACCCAGCACGCGCGCCGCGATGGCCTTACTCTTGGCAACATAAGTTTCAGTCTGAGGCATCTTTCACCCAATCAACTCCCAGACGCGCGCGTCAGGGAAGAACGAAAGTTCATACACCGGCACTGCCGCCACAAAAGCGCAGGCCGCCTCAAAAACCAGGCGCACCAACTCCGCATCGTGCGCAAAGAAAAGAATATTCCGCAACAGAAGCCGCGTGGCCTCAGCCGGTTCAACCGGCGAAATCCGGTTCTCCTGCGCCTTTTTAAGCAGGTACACCGCGGCAATCGGAGCCGAGATGTTCTTCCCGGCCTCGCCTAGCTCGCCCGCAAAGGGAGTGCCGTAGGCAAGATATTGATGGTCAACGCGCCTCACGTATGAAGCCTCATCCGTCAGCAGTGCCACATCGGGTGGCGCCAGCCTTGCGATGGTTGTCTTGCCTGCCTCCGATAAACCGGAGAACAGGTACGCCTTGCCATTGCGCACCGCGCTGGAGGCATGCAGCAGGAACCCTCCCGTCCGCGCCAGCAGGAGCGTATGCGTGATGCGCAGAACGGAGTCGATCGAGAATGGATTGGCCGACTGATGAATCAGTCCCTGGCGCTGCTCTGGACTCCACCTGGCCTGAAAATCGCCGCGCTCCAGCCGCCATTCTCCATCCTCGAGCCACACCTTCACATCGGCGTCGGGATCGAAAACGCTTGGCTTAACCAGCTCGACGCAGAATGTGAAGTCGGACTTGCCTCCGAGCTTCATGTAATCACCATAACGGCCCCGCAGAAGGCGTACAAACTCGGCGTCAGTTGTTTTCAGTGCAATGGGGATACCGCCTATTTCAATGACCACGTCTTGATCGCGGTCGGTGCCGTGGCTGGGGAGTTTCATCCGTAGCGCCATTCTATAACAATCGGATTGATTCCCAACCACATTCTCCTTCGGGCAAGAACATCGGTAATAGGGGCAACCTGGCCGCCGGTTTTCAAAGGTTAGTTCCGGGATTCCACCCCTTCTTCAAGTACGGCTCTTGTCGAATGCTGAACCGCCCGCCACTGCGAATCGCGAGGCGGCAATCTGTTTCTCAATCCAACGGTAGGTCTTCTCCAGTCCTTCGCGGAGCGGACGCGTGGGCTTCCAACCCAGCTTCTCTGCAATGAGTCGATTGTCAGAGTTCCTACCGCGCACACCCAAAGGGCCGGAGACGTGCTTGATCGTGAGCTTTTTTCCGGCCACATCCATCACCATCTCAGCAAGCTGGTTAATGCTCACCATCTCCTCTGAACCGATGTTGACCGGGCCGGTAAACTCCGACTCCATAAGCCTGCGAACGCCTTCAATGCACTCATCGATATAAAGGAACGAACGCGTCTGCTTCCCATCGCCCCATATCTCGATCTCGCCACCGTTTTCAGCTTCAGCGACTTTGCGGCACAGCGCGGCCGGAGCTTTTTCTTTGCCGCCCGTCCAGGTCCCCTCTGTTCCAAAAATGTTATGAAACCGAGTTACACGGACTGAAACACCGTAGTTTCGCATATAGGACAAATAAAGCCGTTCGCTGAAAAGCTTCTCCCAGCCGTATTCACTGTCCGGTGCAGCAGGGTAAGCAGAATCCTCTGAGCACTTGGGATTCAAAGGATCCATCTGGTTGTACTCCGGATAGATGCAGGCGGAGGAGGAGTAGAAAAATTTTTGCACGCCGGCCTTGGTGCCAAAATGCAGTGTATTCAGATTGACGGTGGCGGAGTTGTGCATCACGTCGGCATCGTGCTCTCCGGTAAAGATGTAGCCAGCCCCGCCCATGTCCGCGGCAAACTGGTAGACCTCATCGATGCCCTGAACTGCATCGGCCACCACTTGCTGGTTGCACAAGTCTCCGAGAATGAACTCATCCGCAGGGGGCGCCGCATATTCGTGCTGCTTGATGTCAACGGCGCGAACCCAATGGCCCTCGGCTTTCAAGCGCTTGACCATGTGGCCGCCAATAAAGCCGCCGGCGCCATTCACGAGGATTCTCTTCATTCGTTCTCCTTTTCCTGACTTCGAAGATATCTGCGAGAACCGGGATAACTAAGCCCAATGCACTTGGCAGGCTGCGACTCTGCTCTGCCTGATCTGCGCGGCAATTATACCGCCCTCCCGCAGTGTGCGGGACAGTGGCCGCTTCATGATCGCCGGGCAAACAGAGAATGTGGCCTCAAGTGGCTTGCACCCGATCCCTTGGGTAGGTATCGTTAAGACTGAGTCTGAGTTATAACGGAAAGACATTCATGGACATTCTGGAAGGGCTTTTCGAGCAGCATTTCCATTTGCCGGCCGAACACGTTAAGCCGCTTCAGGGTCAGCTCGGTGGTTCGGGCCGCATTATTGTCCGGCTGAGTGGCGGGGGATCCAGCGCCATCGGCATTCTTTACTCCGTACGTGAGGAGAATGTCGCCTTCCTCGAGTTTTCCCGGCATTTTCGGCGACATGGGTTGCCGGTCCCGGAGATCTATGGGGAAGATTTAAGCCAAGGCGCCTACCTTGAACAGGATTTGGGAGACACGACGCTCTTTGAGTTCCTTGGCCGGAACCGCACGGGCGATTTCATCGCTCCGCCAGCAATTGAAGCCTATCGAAAGGTTGTAGCCGCGTTACCGGGCTTTCAGGTCGAAGCTGGCCGCGATCTGAACTACAAGGTCTGCTATCCGCGCGCAAGGTTCGATCGCCAGTCCATCGCCTGGGACCTGAACTATTTCAAGTATTACTTTCTCAGACTCGCCGGCATTCCTTTCAACGAGCAGGCACTGGAGCATGATTTCGGCCGCTTGACCAAATTCCTGCTGAGCGCCGGTCATGATTATTTTCTTTATCGTGATTTTCAGTCGCGCAATATCATGTTGCAGGAAGGCCGGCCGTTCTTCCTCGACTATCAGGGCGGCCGCCAGGGCGCGCTTCAATACGACATCGCCTCCCTTCTTTACGACGCCAAAGCCGAACTTCCTCCCGAGTTGCGTCAGGAGTTACTTGACTACTATCTCGGGTGCCTCGGCAGTCACATACAAATCACGCGCGAAGCATTCATGGAACACTACTACGCGTACGTCTACGTACGCATCATGCAGGCACTTGGCGCCTACGGTTTCCGAGGATTCTATGAACGCAAGGCCCATTTTCTGCAGAGTGTTCCTTACGCTCTGAAAAACCTGCGCTGGCTGGCAGGTCACGTCAAGTTGCCCATCGATCTTCCTGCGTTGATGGATGCATTCGAGGGCATGTCGGCAGCGCAGAAACTGCGGGATCTTGCTTCTTCCGCCGCCCCTTTGACGATAAGTGTTTTCAGCTTCTCATTTCATGGTGAAAAGCCTGTCGATCTTTCAGGGAACGGCGGTGGCTTTGTCTTCGATGCCCGCAGCCTTCCCAACCCCGGACGCGAAGAGCAATTCAAGCAGTTGACTGGTAAGGACGCGCCGGTCATCGACTATCTCAACCGGCAGGACGCTGTCAACCGCTATCTTTCGAGCGCACTCTCGCTCGTGGAAACAAGTGTAAGCACCTATCAGCGCCGCGGTTTCAGCAGCCTGATGGTCTCTTTCGGCTGCACCGGGGGCCGGCACCGCTCCGTCTATCTCGCGGAGCAGTTGGCAATGCATTTTGAAGTCATGGACGGGGTGAAAGTCGTGGTCCGGCATATTGAATTGGAGAAGATAGGCTGATGAAGGCGATGATTCTGGCGGCCGGTCTGGGTACGCGCCTGGGGCCGCTTACCCGCGATCGCCCCAAGGCGCTCGTCGAAGTTGCCGGCCGCACAATTCTCGAGATTGTCCTGGCGCGCTTGCGTCTCTTTGGAGTACGCGACGTCATTGTGAACGTCCATCACCATGCGGACATGATCGCCGACTACCTGAAGTCCAACGGCAATTTCGGCATGCATATTGAGGTGTCTCGCGAAGATGTTCTGCTTGACACGGGCGGGGGCCTGAAAAACGCCGCCCATTTCTTTCTCAACTCCGGCGGCTTGGATGAACCATTCATCCTGCACAATGTCGATATCATCAGCAGCATCGATCTCGGGCGCATAATGCGGTTGCACGCCGAGCAGAACGCCCTCGTAACGCTGGCGGTCCAACATCGCGAGACGATGCGCTATCTGCTTTTCGATGAGCACGGCCGGCTCTGCGGCCGTCGAACTGGGCAAACGGCGAAAGTCGAATTGGTCCGGCCCGCTCTCTCTATGCAGGAGCTTGCCTATGCCTGCATCCAGGTCATCTCACCCCGCCTCTTTGCCCTGATTCAAGAACAAGGAGCTTTTCCCATCTTCGACAGTTATCTGCGCCTTGCAGCTCAGGGTGAGAGAATCATCGCCTTTCCGGCGGATGGATGTTACTGGCGCGATCTTGGCCGGCCAGAAAGTCTTGCGCAAGCCAACCAGGACCTGTCGGATGGAAAGTTCTCCTTAAGCTGATGCGGTCGCCTTGCTTCAGTCCATCCAGAAAATGCCGTATTGTTTCGATGCAGAGCAACAGCCGCAGATGCGCCGGCGATCAGGACGGCCTCGCAACGAGAATGATACAATTCGGTCGCTGTCGCACACTGACGCCGACTGCCGGCAGGCGTGCGACGAACTTTGATTTCGGACCTGGAGAGCTCCATGAAAAAACTGATGAGTGCCACGTTACTTGCTTTCGCCTTGCTGGGCATATCGCCTGCATTCGGCCAGGTGAAAATGACGCGCGATCAAATGCTCTTCTACACTTCTGACTGGAAGGGCGATCGATTCGCCGATGGACGCCCAAAGCTGCCCGACGCGCTGCTGAAGAGAGCGGTCGACCAGTCCATTGAAGACGTCTGGGAATTTCTTCGCGCGCGTGGATATCAGAATCAGTTCGAATCGGGCTGGCAGGCTCTGCACATTGAAAAGCCTTTCGCGGGCCGCGCTCTTACTGCGCAGTACATGCCCACCCGGCCCGATATGACCAAGGCCATTACCGCCGAGGGCAAGGCGGAGGGCCGTGTCGGTGGCACCAACATGTGGCCGATCAACGAACTGCAAATTGGAGACGTCTACGTCGCCGATGGATTCGGAAAAATCATCGAGGGCACATTGATCGGTTCCAATCTCGGCAACGGGATTGCTGCGCACACCCATACCGGCTTCGTCTTCGACGGCGGCATCCGTGACCAGGAAGAGAACCGCGAAATCCCCGACTTCAACGGATTCTATCGGGGCTACGATCCCTCCGCATGGGCGCAGATGGAATTGACTTCAATCAATGCGCCCATGCGCATCGGACGTGCAGTGGTGCTGCCGGGTGACCTGGTACTGGCCAAAACAGAAGGAGTTCTGTTCATCCCCGCAATCCTTGCGGAAGAAGCCATCAGCTCTGCGGAATTCACCTCTCTCAAAGACGACTACAACTTCGAGTTAAATCGAGAAGGCAAAAACGGCGCTGAATTTGAAGGGGGATGGACCCTTGCAAAGTATGACGGGCTTGTCAAATGGATCGACGCTCATCCTGACAAGTTGAAAATGTCGCGCGACGAGTTCGACACTCTGCTCGCCAGGTCAAAAGAGCACGCCGATCGCTGAGTTCGCCACCGGTCGCCAGGAAGGGAACTGCGGCACCGTGGCTATCCTGCTCGTTCGACCACCAGTGCCGCCTGTAGCATAGCCTTCGCATAGGCAATGTCGTAAAGGTCGCCTGCATAACCACCTCCGCCCGGATAGCCCCTGATGGGCCCGCGTGCGCGGTCGTAATCAAGCCCGCGAGGATGCTCAGGATAGACCTCGCGCGCGTACTTCACCCTCACCAACTCCCGCATCACCGCAAACATGTTCACGTCGCCTTCATCGATAAATCCCTCGTCGTATTTCACGTAGGGCTTCATCACGTGCGGGTTGCGGTAGTGCATGTGGTTGATGCGGTCTCTGGAGCCAAAGTAGCGGCAAACCGCAACCGGATCCTCGCCCAACTCCTTTGTGACGCCGCAATCGAAGGTGATCCCGTTCGACGGGCTATCGACAATTTCGATCAGGTGCTTCCATCCAGCGAGTGTGGCCATAATCTGCTGCGATCCGCGGCTCAACGGAAAAGGCGGATCGTTGGGATGGAGGGCCAGCCGGACATTTGCCTTCTCTGCGACAGGAATCACCGCCTTCAGAAAGTAGGTGATGTTGGCCCACATCTCGTCGAGTGTCCGTGCGCCTTCCTCAGGCAGCGCCGGCAAACCTTGCATCCGGTCATAGTCCACGCCGGTCAGCCCCGCGCCACCTCTGCCAACTTCTTCGTAGTAGCCTTCCATTGCTCTGTGCGCATAGAAGTTGTATTCCACAACCGGGATGCCCACCTGTCCCGCGGCCTGAATCGACTGCCGGATTTTGTCAATCTCCTCATCGCGCCCGGGCTGGCCGTAGATGGTGTGTGGAAAGCCGCCGATCATCAGGTTGCCCAGCGAAACCCCGCTTGCCTTGAGCTTGTCGACCATGGGCTGAAGCTGGCTCGCACTCCACGGTATCGCCGGGCCGCCGCTCAGCACGTGATAGACGCCGATCTGAACCACTCCGCGAATAGACTCTTCAGTCAGGCCTTTACCAAGGCTGATGCCGCAGGCAATCTTCGGTGTGCCCGCGCTTTCCTGCGGCATGCCGTCACCAAGCCACCACGGTTTGCCCTCAGACTGCGCCGCGGTTGCTATGGGCAAAAGAGCAGGCGCCAGTGCCGTCGTCGCCATTCCCTTCAGGATGCCTCTTCGCGAGATGCCGGATGTCATGTTTGTGTGCTCCCGTATATCGAAATCTCCTGCGGCCAAGGATTCTTCCACAAAGTGGGCTCCTCAGTCCACAGCGGTGCATGCTTCACCCTCAATTCGAGCCGTTCCGCCCGATGCACAATCGAGGATTTCCTTTCCCTGATCCTTCAAACCTCGTCGCAATTGACATCCGCGAGTGCGGGAGTAAGATGGGACGGTAAAAAAATCTCGCAATGGAATGCGGCCATGCCCAAGGACAATCTACCTGATGTAAACCGTCGCCGCGTACTCAAATCTTCGCTGGCCATGTTGGCCGGCGGAGCTCTCTCAAGAGCCGCGGAGGCCCAGGAGCCGGCGATCAAGAACGTTAACACGGCTTCAAGTCCATCAACCTTGAAAATTACCGACATGCGCTATGCGGTGATCGTCAAACCGGGGCCGAGCCCCTGCGTCCTCATCCGCATTGACACCAACCAGGGCGTCTACGGACTGGGAGAGGTGCGCGACGTTGCTGGCCCGCAATACGCCATGGTCCTGAAGAGCCGCATCGTCGGCGAAAATCCCCTGAGGATCGATTACCTGTTTCAGAAGGTTGCTCAGTTTGGAGGCGGCGCACGCCAGGCGGGCGGTGTTTGCGCTGTGGAGATGGCGCTCTGGGACATTGTCGGCAAAGTCTACAACATCCCGGTCTACCAGATGCTCGGGGGAAAATGGCGCGACTCGATCCGGGTCTACGCCGATACAACGGAGTCGCTCGATCCAAAGGAGTACGGACGGCGTGCCAAAGAGCGCAAGGCGATGGGCCTTACCTGGATGAAGATGGATCTGGGCATCAACGTCCTGGATGGAATCCCCGACACCGTGATGCAGCCGGCCGGCCTCGACAAGTGGGAGAAGGCAAGTCAGCCTCATCCCTTTATTGCGACTGAAGTCACCGACAAAGGAATCGACCGGCTCTGCGAATATGTTGCCGCGGTGCGCGAAAACATTGGCTATGAGATGCCCCTGTCAATGGACCATCTTGGCCACATCGGTGTGAAATCGGCGATCCGGCTCGGCAAAGCCTATGAGAAGTTCAATCTGGAATGGATCGAAGATGTCATCCCCTGGTACTACACCGATCTGCTCAAGGAAATCACCGACGCCAGTCCTACCCCTACTCTGACCGGCGAAGACATCTACGAAATTTCTGACTTCGAGACTCTGTGCAAGAATCACGTGGTCGACAAGATTCATCCCGACCTCGCGACCTCCGGTGGAATTCTGCAGACGCACAGAATCGGCGACATGGCCTTTCGTTATGGTGTGCCGATGGCCATGCATTTTGCGGGAACGCCGGTGAGCTGCATGGCAAGCGTGCACTGCGCCGCAGCCACGCGCAACTTCCTCGCTCTCGAAAATCACTCTCTGGACGTGCCCTTCTGGCAGGACCTAGTCACAGGAATTGAGAAGCCCATTATCAACAAGGGATTTATCAAGGTGCCGGAGACGCCCGGACTTGGCATTGCGTTGAACGATGACGAGCTGAGGAAACACCTGAAACCCGGCACGGGATACTTCGAGTCCACGCCCATGTGGGACGAAGCGCAATCGTGGGACGACGCCCTTTTCAGTTAGTCGCGTGATCCGAATGCGGCTGACGGACGACGATGCATTCGATGGGAAGGCGCATCACGCCGGGCAATTTCACGATCAGCGGCTCTTCGCTGCTTTCGCGTGCGATCCAGCCTTGCTCCTGAAAAAATCGAGTGACTTCACGAGCCCCTCCTTGAGGGAAATCCGCGGCTCCCACCCCAATCTGGCGCGAGCCAATGTGATGTCCGGGCAACGGCGCGTGGGATCGTCCTCCGGCAACGCCTGGAAGCGTAGTTCGCTCTTTGATCCGGTAACTTCCAGTACGGCTTGCGCGCATTCCAGGATGGTGAACTCTTCCGGGTTGCCGATGTTGACCGGAAGATGCTCATCGGAGCGCGACAAAAGAAGAATGCCGTCAATCAGGTCATCGACGTAGCAAAAGCTGCGGGTCTGACCGCCATCTCCATAAATGCTCAGCGGTTCGCCGCGAAGAGCTTGCATCATGAAGTTCGAAATCACGCGGCCATCGCGAGCCTGAAGTCGTGGGCCATAAGTATTGAAGACGCGCGCCAAATGCGTGTTAATCCCGCGCGTGCGGTGGTAGGCTATCACCAGCGCTTCCGCAAAACGCTTCGCCTCGTCGTATACCGACCGTGGGCCGATCGGGTTCACGTTGCCCCAGTAAGTTTCCGGCTGCGGATGCTCCAGCGGATCGCCGTAGCACTCCGACGTCGAAGTATGCAGGTAGCCGGCGCCATGGCGCGCAGCAATCTCAAGCGTATTCTCCACCCCTGCGGACCCGGCCCGCAGAGTCTCGATCGGCAGGCGAAGATAGTCCGGCGGACTGGCAGGGGAAGCAAGGTTGAAAAGGTAATCGACAGGGCCTGGGTCGAAGGGCTTCGATATATCCTGCTCCTCGAACCGGAAGCGCGGTACGTTCGCCAGGTGAGCCAGGTTTTCGAGGGAGCCCGTGCAGAGGTTATCGACGCCGAAAACAGTGTGGCCCTCGCCCAGCAGGCGATCGGTAAGGTGGGAACCCAGAAATCCGGCGGCGCCGGTGACGACCACGCGCATATTCAAAAGTATAAGCTCAAGCTTCCAGAACCAGTAAATCTGGATGGTAAGTTATCGACCCGTCATGCGGAACCTTGCGCCCCGGTTCTTACGGCTTGATTAACCCTGATCAAAGAACTTCCTGCACGTCCCGTGTCGGCGCCTTGACCCTTTTCTCCTGTCGGTTCGCCGGCCTCCCCACGCTCACGTATGTGAACCCGTGATCCAGCATCTCTTGTGAAGAATAAAGGTTGCGGCCATCGATCACGATTGGGAAACGGAGAACCTTGCTGAGCCGCGCCAGATCGATCTTGGCAAACTCTCTCCAATCAGTCAGAATCAGCACCGCATCCGCATCCTTTGCTGCCTCGTAGAGATCGTCCGCGTAGCTTAGGTTCTCAGCCGGAGGCAACACTCTCTTTGCGCTCTCCCTGGCTGCCGGATCGTAGGCCGTGATCTGTGCACCCGCCTTCAGCACCATTTTGATAATGTCGATCGCGGGCGACTCGCGAACGTCGTCTGTGCCGCTCTTGAATGCCAGCCCGAGTGCCGCCAACCGCTTACCGCGCAGCGTCCACAGGGTCGACATTATTTTGTTGAAGAAAACTTCCTTTTGGGTAAGGTTGATCTTGCGGATCTCCTGGAGAATCTGCAAATCCACTCCGTATTGCTTTGCCACCCAATAGAACGCAGCCACGTCTTTGGGAAAGCAGGAGCCTCCATAACCGAGCCCCGCGTGCAGAAACTTGGGGCCAATGCGGCTATCGAGACCGATGCCGGCAGCGATATCCTCAATGTCCGCGTCCACTGCCTCGGCTAAGTTGGCCACCGCGTTGATAAACGAAATCTTTAACGCCAGAAAAGAATTGGAAGCGTGCTTGATAATCTCGGCGCTCTGCGCTGAGGTCACAAGCAGAGTGGCCGGATGGGCACCGCTGCAAGGCCCAGCTAAAGCTCCGGGCTGATCGTAGTAACTGCCTCCCGTCAGCGGCTCATAAATGCGCCGCAATACGTTTGCTGAGCGCTCGCTTCCAGCGCCCACAACAATCCGGTCGGGATGGAGAAAATCCTTGATGGCTGTGCCTTCACGCAAGAACTCGGGATTCGAAACTACGTCGTAACTCTGCTCGTCGACGTGGTGACGTCGAAGGACGCGGTCAATCCATTCGTTGGTGTAGACCGGTACTGTACTCTTCTCCACAATCACTTTGTAGCCGTCGATGGCCCGCGCGATCTCCGCGACCACAGCCTCCACATAAGAGAGATCGGCAGCTCCGTTATCGCCCTGCGGCGTGCCCACGGCAATAAAGATTGCTTCGCATCTGCCCACGGCGTCCGTCAGATTGCATGTGAACTCCAGCTTGCCTTCCTTGTGCTTTGCCAACAGCTCAGGCAGGTGCTCTTCAAAGATTGGAACTCCGCCATCTTGCAGGGTCTTGATCCTGACCTCGTCGTTGTCAACGCAGATGACACGATGGCCCATTTCGGCAAAGCACACCGCCGCGACTAGGCCCACATAGCCTGACCCTATTACGCAAATGGGAACTGAATTCGACATGAGATTCGTTTGTCTCCTTAAGGCGAGTCTATTTATCGGGCCCCGACTTGCCGCTCGATCGAGTAGCAGCCACCTATTTTCATGATCCTGAATAGGCTTGAGCCACGTCAATCCCAGTTAAGTGCTAGTGAGGAGCCATCTTGGTAACAATTCCTACGGTACTGAGTGTGCATAGGCCAGACGAAAAGAAGCGACGAACCAGAATGATTTAGCGCCTCACACAGAGCGTGCGGATCGAATGTCCGGGAACACCATCCATGGAAAAGCAGTGAAGCTCCAAAAAGAGCATCACTCAAGTTAGTAGCCGACAATATGAACCGGGCTTTCGAATCTATCTTCCAGTCGGCGCGACCAGAAAATGCACATAGTACTTGGTGCCACCAACTCTTTGCCAGTTTGCGAGCTCGCCGGGAGGCGGCGTCTCTTCTGTCACAACTGCCTTTGCGCCGGTTTTCGCAAACGCCTCATAGACCTCGTCCTCTTTTTGAGAGTTTTGCATCTGCCAGAAGTCGTCTGCATTCTCAGGGATGATTTGAGCCACAATCCGAAGCCGTGCCGCACGCGCCCACATCATTCCATCCCACCCAGAGCCAAGGATGCCCACGGCCTGCCCAGGCTCCAGCCCTTCTGCATTTAGAGCTTCCGCCACTCGATAATACGTTCCCCCCTGACCGCGAAGAATTTGAAGCGGCCGCACCAAGTGATAGGCCGCGAATCCTGCTACGATCGCCATCAGCCAGCCCGCGAAGATCAACGCTGTGATGGCTGCGGGCTTGATAGCCTGATTGGTTCCTCTCAAACGAATTCCTGAAAATAGACCGATCCATATCAGCACCAAAAAAGCCGCCACGTAACGCGGCTCGACAGCCACAAGCGAATACAAGCCTAATCCAGCCACACCTGGCAGGATCAACGGCCAACTCTTCAGCACATTTCGTAAACTACCTGCTAAAGTCTGGCCTCTCAGCAAAAGGACAAAGTAAGCCACGATAGCACCGAATACGGGCAGGATGAGTGTGATGAATATCTCCTTCGCACTCTGTACCAATACGAGAAGTTGCGCCTTTAAATGGATGCCGCTCTTAAAGCCGGCGTCCCAATAGGAAACGTCATACCAAAGCGGATAAGTTGCTTTGAAGGGCTGGCCGAATTCATAAACATCAGGCGCATAATGGGCGAGAGTTAATGGGTGAATCAGGTATTTAGGTGGAGAAGATGAATAAAACGGAAGGGTCTTCTCTCCGTCAACATTCCTGGCGTAGTTATTCGATCCACTATCGCCAAATGTCAAGTGACCGGTCGACTTGGAGGTCGCAATCACCAGCGGTGCAGCGATTAAGCCGAAGACCAGCAACATAAGCAACGTGGGAACTATCGCCCTTCGCCAACCTCCGGCAACGAAAAACGCCACCGCCATAAACACAAAGGCCAAAGGAAAGAGGACTGCCTTTACATAATAACCAAGGCCGAGAGTCAGACCGAGTAAAAGGGCCGTCGTCACCTTATTGGTTCTCGTGCGAAGCCGGAGCAAGAGCCCGGCGTCCAAATAAATGCATGCCGCGACGCCCAGGTCGGGGTTCACTTTTCTGACCCCGTTGATCAGCACAAATGTGCTCCAGGCGAAGAGGCTATATCCAAGAAGCGTCCAAATCAATTCGGGCAGAGGGTCCGTAGCATCATTGACGTTGAGCCTATCATGCTGCCTTTGGCTCTGAACGGCTTGGGTGAGCAGGAAAGCGAAGCTCATCAGCGTCCCGAGAAAAATGACAAAGTTCAAAAGGTGGACGACAGGCAGTTCCCAGTAAGCGCTGGGACGGATAATCCACCTGGCTACGCCAATTAAGAATGGGTAAAGTGGGCTCCAGTAGGCGTTAATCATCATGTGCCAATCGAGCAAATGCACGCCGTCACTCATATCGAGGTAGGAGATCCCGTCAGGGTCTGTGTAGTATCGTCCCGACCAGAGCTCGCACAATGCCACCACCAGGCAGATAGTCCATGCGCTCACCTTAAACCAGGGGCGTGGATTATCGGCACGAAAGGTATGCCAGGACATCATTTGAGTATCGGAACCTCACTTTGATTTCTAGTCTCAGGATCACAAGCATTGATGTACTGAGATAAAAGGCGCTAAAAGCTCTGACTCAACACAGAATCGAGGGGTGGGTATCGGAGTTCGCATGATCGGTTGTCTTTGTTGAACTGCGCATTACACGGATGTTCAAACCAAGAAGAATTCCAGCAGCGATGCCAAATAGGTCCGCAGTAACATTGTGTGTTGTAACGATTCGCCCGGGAGCCTGCCCCTGCACATACTCGACAACCAAGCAAAAGATTGCTGGAAGAAAAGAGAGGAGAATGCCATGTCTTTTCTTCCACGTCCCCACCGGGATCGCGGCAATTGACGCATAGGCAAGGAAGTGTACCCAGCGGTCTGAATAAAAGCTCGCAACAGACTGATAAATCCAGCTTCTCGCCGGCACAATCGAGATTAAGAAAATTCCGCTGATGAGCACGCACCAGACTATGGTTATTCGCTTCCCCGTCAGCATGCGCCCCCCTTACTCGTCATTGACCAACTCCAGATTGCTTAGCTTCTGAGTAAAGACACGTGAGACACAGTCAATAAACAGCACGGCGGCTGCGCCCTGACTTTTGGCGTCCGATTCACGCCATACAGTTATATATCCATGACCTGGAAAGTCAATTCGAGCTTGCCATCCAGCGCGATTACCCCAGAGGCGCTGCACTGCATCGAGATCTAATACCATTCCTGAGAACCCAAACTGGGGACAAGTCCGGCAAAGCACATCCCAGGTCTGACCGAGTGTCGAGTTCGAATTTAGTTCCTGCTCAAAGGCGTCTAGGGCAAGTTGTGCGCTAAGTACACTGCGAATCGTCCCACCAAAGACCATCCTCTTCGCGACGCCGAATTCGGTATAACCAAGATGCTGAAGTCCCAGCCAAGCCGCGAGACCGACAAGAATGAGCACGAAATCACGGTCGTGATTGTGATTAATTGTCAGCAATAGTGATGCTCCTGAGCCGACTACGCATATGCCATAGATCACGAAGAGAAGATGCCGGGGAGAAAATCCTCGCGAAAGCAGTTTGTGATGAATGTGCGCGCTGTCAGCTACGAAGAGTGGCTGCCCGCGCAGCAAGCGGCGTACGACGGCGAGACCGACATCCAGCAACGGCACAGCGAGAACCATCAAGGGTGCGGTCAATCCAAGCAGCGTAGTTGACTTCTCGGTCCACACCGCGCCGAAGCAGGCAAGCAGGAATCCCAGGGTCAGGCTGCCGCAGTCGCCTAGGAAGATGCTCGCAGGCGCAAAATTGTAGCGAAGAAAGCCCAGCAATGCGCCAGTAAGGGGAACGACTGCCAGGGCCATAGGAAAGTTGTGTTCGAGCAGGGCCGCGATCAGCATCGTGACTGAAGCGAAGTAGCTGACGCCGGCCGCAAGTCCATCCATGCCGTCGATAAGGTTGATCGCATTCGCACAGGTCACGATCCACAAGACAGTTACCAAATAGCTAAGGACCGCCCCGGAGAAGGAGTACCCGTAAACCGCATTCACGTGAATCCCGCCAACCCATGCAAGAGTTGCAGCAACAGCCTCGGTTGTGAGTCTTATCCATGGAGCAACACTAACAATGTCATCGACGAGCCCGATTCCAAATACGATAACCAGCGCAGGCAGAAGGCGGAGAACAAGAGGCAAGTCTTGCCAGACGATCGCGCCCGAGCTTAACCGCACAATGAGAAGCAAGCCATAAGCACCGATAACCGTTGCGAATATGGCCACGCCTCCGACCCTTGGAATCGGGGAGCCGTGTATCTTGCGCTGCTGGTCCGGTTGGTCCACGAGTCCATAGTGCCACGCAAGGTTCCTGGCCAGTGGCGTCAGGAGCAAAGACAAAGCTAGCGATACGAAGCCTAGAAATAGTAGGGAATACATGGTTGTGCTCTGGTTTCCCTCAACAGGATCTTATAGACGGGCAAGAAGCTCGCAGTAGTGAGGTGGTATTCACAGCTGAATGAGATCGTCACTGCTTGCCTGACGACTGCTTAGGTCGTCTTGATCTGCTACAGCGAGTCGTTATGACTCGTTTCCTATCAAAGAATCTGCAAATACAGAAAGTAGTTTTCATCGGAAAAAATCGTGTGACGATCAAAAGAGTGGAGTGGACGTAACCTGAGATATTCCAATCTCCTTTGGTCTAGCGGCTTGTCTGTAACAAAGACAGCTGGCAATTTCGATGACTTATAGATAGAGTTCAAATCTTGGGCGCTGATCTCCCGGCTTGAGTTCCAATCGGCTTTGAACTTCACGAATGAACCAAAACAACCACAAGCTGGATAGTAAGCAGACTGTCGCTCCATATAGCCGAGAAGGGCTGGACCAACTGTATCGGGGTCTATGATTAGGGGATTGCCGCTATATCCTGACCGCTGTAGCCATTCGCTTGTTTCCTTAGCTTCTGAAAAGGGGCCGGAGAGGTCCTTAGCCGACACACCGAGCCCGGCGATCGATTGAAACGCCAGAATTGCTACAATCAGCACGACGGAGAATCGACTCGGGAGCCATGCCTTTACCTCTTTTGACGTCTCCGAATACGAGTCGCACAAAAGAGCGAGCATAAAGGCGACGAACATATAACCGTAGTGCCAGGGTTGCGGCGAACGCACTGTGATTGCGAACGCAACTAAGTCGAGAATCGCGGAACCGAGAAAAATGAAGCGGCTCCGTGCGCTCCGGAACGAAGCCGTCAGCAGAAGTAATAAGGTGATCGAGATTAGTGGTGCAAGAAGTGTTGGATGACCCGGAGCGAACAGAGTGACCCAGCGTTTGGGCATATATGATCTGGGGATTGGGACAAACGCAACCCAGGAACCGCCGGTTGAAGAAAGAAACGAATTGAGAAACGAAACATTGCTCCCATCCGTGTACGCGCTGCGCAAGTCAGGCGGTGGGCGCACTGTGAGGTAAGCGACTACGACACCTAAGATGAGGATCAAAGACGTCGCCCAGAATTTGGCCTTACGGAACGTGGTGACGGGGTCTTTCCAGCTATATCCTGTGCCAAAGCAAAACAAAGATAGATAAAGGATGGCGACGAGTGGAATCGCGAACACATGGGTATTGATCGCTAGTGCGAGAAATGCGAGCGCCAATATCGGATGCTTCGAACGACTTAGCATACAGCGAGATGCAACCGACAGAAGGACCAGCGACAGCATATAGCTGCGTGCCGTGACGCCATACATAAAGAAGGAGAAAAAGCCGAACACCAGAAGAGTGCGAAAATACCAGGGCAATTCTTTTGCCGACAAGATGAGCCATGCATTGATAACGGCGAGCACGAAATTGATGACCTGCATACTCACCGGATTCCAGGATAGGTGAGCAGGAAGGTAGAGCAAGAGGTACCAGAGCGCGGGGTGGCCCTCGTAGTGGAGATTATGAAAAAGATCCGAAATCGAAAGGCTATCCCGCGCAATGAGCCAGGCCTGCAACTCGTCGCGCCACATCTCATGACGCCAAGTCACGGCTGCAAGCGAAACGGAATAGATGGCGGTCATCACGGAGGAAAAACAAACGCCACCGCTGTCGATTTCAATTTTCAAAGGCGCACTTGAAGAGCCCCTTGCTTTACAATTTCCTATTGGGCGACTGACGGTCATTTCAGAGAATATGCATAAGAAGATCCAATACATGATAGGGTGTGACTAAGACTCTATTCGCGACAAGATCCCATCTCTTATTCCCTTCAGTTCAGCGATGACCGTGTCCCATTTGTAACGACATCTCGTTCCGAGGATTCGGACCAAGGAGCGCAGAGGTAAGATACAGAGACATATTGTTAACTCGAACCATGAACCATGTTTGCGAACAACCCACAGATTGTTACGAGTTGACAAATACCGATATATAGCAGTCCCCGTTCGATTTGTTGTCTGATGACTCCCGTGCCACAGATGTGCGGTGGGAACATAGCGCAATCGAAGGCCAGCCTTCCGGATACGAAGTGAGAAATCGATATCCTCACAGTAGGCGAAGAACGCTTCGTCCAGCATTCCGACTCGCTGGAGTATCGATGCCGGAATCAATATGCAACATCCCGAAGCATATTCCATCTCTCTCGGCTGCGACCAAATAGGTGAATCGAATTGGTTGAATGCCGGGTTCTGAAACAAGCCGGCCCATAGCTTCACCGTGCCATAAGCAAACCAGAGACGGCTGGCCTGGTCGGTTGATCCACCGAGATACATCCGGGGAGAAGCTACAATCGAGTTATTCTCGCGAACAACAACCGCGAGCAACTCGCCGATCGCATGCGGATGCAGGCGCGCGTCGCCGTTCAAAAGGAGAATATATGGAATCCCGCGATCCAGCGCCCACTCCATACCTTGGTTGCTTCCTTTCGCAAAGCCAAGGTTACGGTGATTAACGATGAAGTGAACTTGGGGAAATCGAAGCCGTATCGAGTCCGAGGATCCATCCACCGAGCCGTTATCGACGACTACGACCTCAAGTGCCTTATGGGTCGACTCAAACACGCTCTTCAAACATGCGAGGATATCGTCACCACCGTTCCAATTCAGGATGACGGCGGCGACAGTCCTATCTCGCAAAGCCATTCCATTGTCCATGACCTAAGCGTTCTCAGTCGTCTCCGTTAGTCAACATAGCCGAGCAGTCCTCGACACTGTTTAGATTTCTACTTCCCATCGAGACGCGCTCCAAGCCTGGGTGACTAGACTACCGTCGATTTTACAGTTCCGGAGCTCTTGCTTAAACTGCTCTCGGGCCGCGGTACTTCTGCATTCATGAGGCCACTCGAAGCGACAGTCGCGCGATAAAGTTCAGTAAGCGCCTCCATCTTAACTCGCCAGGAATACGCGCAGCTCCGGCGGATCGCGCCTTGCGCGAGGCGCGTGCGCATGCTCTCGTCCCAGTAAAGAGTACAAACCGCCTTTACTAACTCAGAGACAATTTGCTTCGTGGATCTGGGAGATATTCTAATGCCGCAATCTTCGGTAACAAGATCCGCAAAGCCGCAATGATCCAGAGTGATGACGGGAAGGCCAAGCGATATTGCTTCGACCGCGACGGTTGAAGTCAGATCCTTGATGCTGGTAATGACGAAAACGTGCGATTCTCTCATTACGGCCAAGGACTGGTCGCGCGAAAGCCAACCATGCCAATGGCAATGTTCATCAATCTTGAGTCGAATAGCCAGGGATCGCCAATCTCTGCAGTACGGTCCATCGCCAAGGATTTCGAGGCTAAACCTGAGATCCTTTGGCAAGCGAGCCGCTGCGCGAAGTAGGAGATGAAGAGCCTTTCCCGGCAGATGCTGGCCGCTCCAGCAGATCTTGAAGGGATCATTCCTATCCCGTGGTCTTGGGTTCTCGGCCTCAAGTTGTGGTGGACCCACCTCGGAAATCACGCGACTCTTCGTCCCGAAGCGATTCCATAACTCTGCTTGAATCTCCGACGTAGCAGCAATTACTCCTGCACCGGCAGCTCGTAATGCGCGCCTGGGTCCCTGCAGGGTGCGTAGTTGCGCTGAATTGATGACATTACGCGCACCATAGTAGAGCGTGCCTTTAAACCCAAGAATTGGAAACAGGCGCCAGGGTGTATTCTTCATTCCACCGATCGGCCCCCATACAAATGGAATGCCGAGTTTGTAGAATGTTCCAGGGAATCGCCATCCGACGTAGGTAACAAGATGTATGAGGTCATAGTGGCTCGTGGCAATTTCCTGCCGAGCTTTCTCAAAAGCACATCTAAGCCAGTCCTGATAAGCGATGTTCATTAGCGGCTTGGCGAAGGAATCCTCTATCTGTAGCCAAATCGCACAAGGGCGATAATGCCAGGGACGATTCTTGACATATAAGAAGCGCGGGCGGTTAAGGGCAGGATCTTGTAGTTCCTTCTCATGCTTGTCGATCTCGGTTGCGTTGTAATCTGCCGTGATTACAGTTATGTCGTGATTCGCCGCAATGGCATTCACCCATCCCCACCCTACGCCCGATTCAGATCCTTTGCTGGGGTTGCAGGCATAAGCAACGGCGAGTATTTTCAGACGGATCATATCTGACGAGTTACCCAACGCGTACCCGCGTTCGCGGCCTATTCGCCATGGGAGAGGCCACATAGTATGGCCGAATTAGTTGCGGCGCTTGCTTAGAGTTCATTTGTAGCGTCAGGCTTTCAAGATACACATACACCGCAACCATGACCAAAAGATCAACCGCATAGCTAGCCGTTGTGGTTTCTGGCATGGCACGAACCGTGAAAAACATCATCACGGTGCCACACTCCAGCAGGTGAATGCGATCACTCGGCTTTAGCAATTCGCGCCTCTTTTGAAGCTTGTAGAAGAGAAACCATCCTGCGAACCAGGAAGCAACGTAGGGAATGCCACCGAAAAGGCCGCCATTGAGCAATGCCTGAAGAAATGAATTATGAACATGGGTCCGAATAATCAGACGGTCGGCCCATTGACCGCGCCCGAAGAACGGAGCATGTTCAATCGCGACGAGAGCCTCTTGATACGCACGAGTCCGTCCGGTCATCGTGAGGAACTCCTCTCGATCCTGTCCTCGTCTCAGGTATGTGGCAACATTATTCGATACGGTTGTCGGAGAATCGAAGAGAAAGATCAAGACAATGGCCGCGGCAGCAAAGGGAAGCGCATAGCGGCGCATTCGGGACGAGACGAGCAAAGCAAAGAGCAATGCGGCCACAGCGGCAAAGATCGCTCCGCGCGATTCCATTCGGTAAACGATAAAGAAGCAAACTCCTGCGGCGCCAAGGAAGAACGCAATCAGGCTAGGGCGGCGAGTGTGATAAGCCCTTACGAGGCAGACGAGTCCGGGCACAGCCGCCCATCGGGCGACCCCGGATGACCGAGATAGCCCGTTCAGCTCTGTCAAAACGTCGAGTCCAGCTTTCTCGCCGAACACCACTCCACGAGCCTGATAACCGATGATCGCCGCAACAATGAACGTCGCCACCCATGTAATCTGGAGCAATTGTCTGGCGGAATCAACAGGGTCAGATCGATCAATAAAAGTCCAAGCTGCAAGTATCGTGGCAAGAAACGCAAACGACCAATACATGGCCCAAAACGGTAAAAGAGAAAAGACGGTTGCGAAAGCTGCAAAGGCTCCATAGATCAAAAGGAGACGAGATGGAGAGCGCCTCGGGAGGTGGAGTTTTCCGCGTCGAAGAAGAAGAAAGCCGGCGACGGGAAGTACCACGAACGGGAGCAAACCTCGAATGAATAACAGCCAGTCCGCAATGCGGTACGAACTCGGAGGCTCATTGTAGCCAGTATTCAGATTGAGCCATAAACAAATCCACAGCACCAGTGCCGCTACGGGTGCTTGTCGAACCCAAATTGATCGAACCCGAGTTGGGCGAAAGTTCCTCATCATAGAAGTGGACAGTTCGAGAGCGATTGACAGAAGTCCATGGGTAGTTGGGAATCCGACAAATTACGTCTGCATGGTGCTCTGTTGTTGAACAAGCAAATTGGTAGATAGGACGCAGTGAATCTGCGGAAACCGTCTCCGCGTTTTCTTTTAGGTCCTGGATAAACCATGATGGTAGCTCTTGCCGGTTGGAACCGAAGCACACCATCCCGAGCTATCGTGAGTAACTCCTCCCTAAACGTCCTAAAGAATTTCAAGTTGGGAGGCAAACTGACGCAGAAGTGGCACCCAGTCAAATCTCGCTCTGACGAGCTTTGTGGCTTCCGTTGACAAGCTTTCAGCTAACGGCTGATCCAAAAGAAGGCGAAGAAGTGCCTCCTTGAATTCTGTCGCAGTTTCAGCGTATAGAACATGCCTATCGCCTTCGAGGCCAAGGCCTTCCGCGCCCTTCTTCGTGGTCACAACGGGGAGTCCAGCAGCCATGTACTCCAGAATCTTCAGCCTGGTGCCGCTCCCCTTGAAGATCGGTGCAACCCCAATTCGGCACGCATAGAGCACTGCGTCAAGGTCGCGTCGTGGGATGACCCTGGTATTAATCATCCAGGATGGCGACGAGGGTGGGCCTCCGCCTGTAACTACAAGGCGCACATTGGGCCGTTGTCGGTGCAGTTCGGGCATTACTTCTTCGATAAGAAAGCGGACCGCCTCCGTGTTAGGAGGGTATCCATACAGACCCATGAAGAGGATCGATTCATCTGTGATTAAGAATCTCCTTTTGATGATATCAATGTGGGCCGGTTCGGCATTGCCCACGCTACAATCAACTCCGTTCGGAAGAAGGTAAGGCTTGATCGCGTAAAGTGAGGAAAACCGCTGGCAGTCTTCATTTGAAACGGCGAAGCTTCGATCGCAGATCGAAAGAATGCGTTTCTCAGCATATTTGGTGATCGCGGCCACAATTCGACTGTTACGTTCCAGCCGAAGGAGATACTCGACGTTGTGAGCATGGTAGATAAGTTTCACACCCGGCAAAGTCTTTCGCAGGACGATCGCGAGAAATGAGAGATATACGGCCCATGAGGCTCCCTCCAGCACAACGTGCTCGGGCTTGAACTTGGCGACCTCGCTCCGTATCTTCCAGATGGCAAATGGCATGCTGGCCAGCTTCGCAGTCCGCGAGGATGCGTGTTGCCGCAAGCTGACAATGGTTATGTTCGCATGCTGTTCGACCGTCGATCTGTCGGCAAATTGAACGAGGAGAGCCGTGCATGGTGTTAAGTGGGCGCAATTGTAGGTAACGTACGCCGCGCCCGAGGCGGGCGGATAGGCCTCATAGAGAGAGACAAATGCGATCCTCATTCATTCACCGGCGGACCGTGTGGGTGATTGTGATTGCAAGGTCGAGTCAAATCGCATCCTTCGCTAATTTCTCCCCGTCACCTTTGTCAGGGTATTGGTACCATCAAGGTTCTTAAAAAGCCATCAAAAGCGATAGATCCACAGCGCGAGCCTGCGCTTAATGTCCTGCTTGACTCGATAAAGCAGCGTATCGCGTTGCGGCGTATTCCAACTGCCTGAGATGCCCTCGCAGATTGGTGTGCACGGCAATGGCGCCCAACGGCCACCCGCCAGCAAGGTGCGATGAAGGCATCGTGCCATCAGGTGTTCAATAATCACTCCGCGAGATTCGTCAAGTTCCTCCTGGTAGGGTAGGAGATGAGTAAGTGCGACACTAGGTGTGAATGCGACAGTCCTTGTGTCTCCATAGGTCAGGTTCGCGTGGATATCGCAAATCAGGTCGGCAGACATCTTCCTGATCCGATCGATAAGCTCAATGCCATTCTTTGCCTGGTAGCGTCCCGAAACCTTCAGAATATAGCGGTAGTCCCGTAAATCCGGCAGGGAAGTGAAAGCGTATCGAAGCATTTCGATTTCTCCATACCCCTTGCCTTTCTCCTGCGCTCCATCATTCCCCGCAAATGATATGAATCGAACTGTTGTATTGTCCTTGTGCTTCGCTGCAGTTTCATGAAACCTGGAGAGGTCTGCGTTGGAGTTTTCGCAAAAAACAATATCGGCATTACAGTGAAGCAACAGCCATGCCTCGAAGGCCCTCAAGTAATCCCGTGCCCTATCTTCTGGATCATTTCGTTTAACGTGAAGTGTCCGGCCGCAGTTGATAGTCGCCGTTATAAACACAAGCAGATCAGACATGCATGTCTCTCGGGCGTCGCGCTGATTTTGCGGAAGGAGGTAGGAGCTTCACCTGTTGTCCCGACTCGATACCGGTTGGCTCTGGGTCTCGCTATCACCGCACTCAGAGTTGAGAGCCGTGCATCCGCTCGTTTTGCTGAAATCGAGGCGGTCAATTCGTGCATTGAACCCGGAGTCCATCTTGGTGAATGACGTTGTGATGGCCACCTTGCTGGCCTCCATAAAAGTCGCGGCGCCAAATATTTCGCATCGCCTTGACAAATGACCGCGCAGAGCGGTCTGTTTCTCTGCGCTGGATAAGACAGCGCAGACTTTCTCAACGGCGTCATTGACTCCCCCGAACAGAAGCTCGGGAGAGCCGAGCACTTCTGTCTGGCCCCCGTCATTGGAAGCAAACACAATCGCTCCTGCCTTCACCATTTCGGCGACTGAGATACCAAACGGCTCTGCTCCGCGAGTGTGGATTCCGAAGCGGCATTGGGTGAGGATTTGAGCCTTTGTTGCGCCACTCACCCGTCCCTCTGTAACTATCCAATCCGCCCGTTCCCGACAAAGGCGGGCGATGCGATTCCCGTATAAGTCATTCTCAATCTGGCCGCAAAGATGAAGCTTAACTGTATATCCGCGCTGCCGGACTCTTTCCAGTATTTCGATCGCCCGCTCGATCCGTTTTTCCGCGGCAATGCGGCCAATCATTGCGAATGACTGTTCCTTTTCTTCCCAAGGAACATAGGGGAATTCTTCCCAGACCGGTGGATACACCACTGCCGCGCAGTCCGCGCCGCTATGTTGCCTCACTAACTCAGCGGACCAATTGGAGTTAGCAATCACCAGATCGTCCCGGAGGACATTTCGGCCCGAGGGCCTTCCATAGGCTGCTGCAATTTTAAGATAAGCCCTGCGCACCATCGTATCCCGGTAAATCAGTCCCGGTGATGGTGGATCGAGGGATTCGCGAAGTTCCTTGCTCCAACTGAAGTCGGCTATGAATTGAATCGCTGGCAGACCCCAGTCGGTCAGGTTGTAGGCGCTTATGCGCAAATCGTATTCCGCGGCGATCTTTTGAGCAAATCGCTGATAACATGCGCCGCGCAGCGCCGCCGCACTGAGCATCTGCGTCACAAGCGGAACGGGGGCGATCCGAACCTTCACTTCGTTTTCTTTTACCCGAGTGCCGTAATAGCTGTTCAGAGCAGCCAAATCCCAGCCTCCTGTAGTCACGACAGTGACCTCAAAGTTGGGCTTTAGAGCCTCGATCAGCCACATCACCACGGATTCAGAGCCCCCATATCCCAGTTTGGGATGGCCGATCACAACCTTCAAACGTTTGCGGGGTCTTTCAACAGATTGTCGATAGCAAGGTGCTCCAGTTACCAGTTCGTGCGTCGCCTTCATGAAGTTTCCGGCGCTGAACCTCTCGCAGCGTCCCGCTAGATGGTCACTTAGAACAGCTTGCTTCTCTTTGCTGGATAAGACGGCGCAGATTTTGTTCGCCGCGTCGTCCATGCCCGCAAACAGCAGGTCGGGGGAGTCAAGGATTTCCTTCTGTCCTCCGTCGTTGGGAGCAAACACGATCGCGCCCGCCTTGACCATCTCTGCAACGGAGATGCCAAATGGCTCTGCTGCGCGCGTCTGGATACCGAAGCGGCAACGTGCGAGGATCCGGGCCTTCCGGATACCGGAAACCCGCCCCTGCGCTAAAATCCAGTCGGCACGCTCCTGGCAGAGCCGAGCGATGCGCCGCCCGTATTGATCATTCCCAATTTCCCCGCACAGATAGAGCCTGATGGCGTGCCCGCGCTGCCGCACCGCTTCCAAAATGGCGATCGCCTGCTCGATTCGTTTTTCAGCCGCAATACGGCCAAGCATTACGAAGGCATGTTCCTTCTCATCCCATGGAATATAGGGGAACTCCGCCCACACACATGGGTACACGACCGCCGCGCAGTCCACGCCGCAATTCCGCTTCACAAGGGCAGCAGACCAGTGCGAGTTAGCAATTACCATATCCTCCCGTAGAACATCCCGGCCAGAGGTTCTTCCATAGGCTGCAGCGATTCTTAGATAGGCTCTGCGCAGAATCGTATCCCGGTAAATCAGGCCTGGCGCTTGAGGATCGAGCGAATTGCGAAGCTCCTTGTGCCAACTGAAGTCGGCGATAAATTGAATCGCGGGCAAGCCCCAGTCGGTCAGATTGTACGCACTGATCCGGACATCGTATTCACCCGCGACTTGACGCGCAAATCGCTGGTAGCATGCACCCCGCAGGGCCGAAGCGCGCAGTGGCTGTGCTGTGAAAGGAACGGGTGCGATCCGGACCGTGACCTCATCTTTGCCTACCCGTGTCTCGTAATGGTCATTCAGTGCTGCTAGGTCCCATCCCCCGGTCGTCACCACGCTTACATCGAAGTCCCGCTTCAGAGTCTCGATTAGCCACATCACGCGCGCTTCTGAACCGCCTCGCCCCATGTACGGGTGACCAATCACAGCCTTTGGTCGGTGTACTAAAGGAGCTTGAAGATTCGGACTGTGAGCCGCGCTAACCATGGTTGAGTCCGTTGGAGAACTTGACGAAAGTAAGCAGCCAATTATGCGAGGGCTGATTCATATGGAGATAGGATGCTGTGGCTAGAGCCAACTGCGAAGCTCAAATGGTGTGAGTCGTGAACTGAGTGTGAAAGGTTCATCAAATCCCCAAAATCCGTATCCGAAACATCATCCCGCGCGGATGATTGAATGCGCGCTGAGACTCAGTTGATCACGGAACCCTGACCGATGTTCGAACTCTCTCTCGCAGGAGCCGAAGCCGGGCCTTAATTGGATCTGGAAACCGGTACCACCATGCCGGCCGCAAACCCTCCGCAAGTTCGCATTTGTCCAAATGCTCCGCTGGCCGGATCTGCCCTGGTCGAGATTGAACCTCGCAGAGCAATCGATAATACTGTTCTGCCATCCGGTCCAGGCTGTATTTGCTTACGGACTCTCGTGCCTGCAAGCGAAGTGTCCCAAGCTGAGGCCGGTTCGAAAGCAACCACAAAAGGTGTCGAACCGCACTTTGAATCTCTCCAACCGGAAACTGAAATCCGCTTACGCCATCCTCAATGATCCAGTCGGTGACTCCCGGCAGGCGAGAGGCGACTGGTACGCATCCGCTGGCCATCGCCTCGATCAGGGCGATAGGATTGCCTTCATACTTTGTTGGAAAGAGAAAGACGTCGTGCTGGCTCATAAGCTTGGGCACATCTTCCGGAGCGGTCCAGCCAGTGAAGTTGATTCGATCCGAGAACCTCGTTTGGGCGAACCGCCGCTTGAGTTCTGCAAGGTCTGGTCCATCTCCACTAATGGTGCATTCCCATTTATCTGTGTGACGCGCGAGCTCGGAGAGTATTTTAGGGAGCCAGAATATTCCTTTCTGATCGTCAACAACACGGCCGTGAGAAAGTATTCTGACGTGACCATTCATGCTATCGCTCAGGGCGCGACTGGCATATGCGGCAGTGTCGATTCCATGCGGTATTAGATGCAACTTGTCTGGCTGAAATTTGTAACTGGAGATCAGGTCCTGCTCGATCCTGGGACATATTGCAACCGTGGCGTTTACATGGTCGCGAACGGCTCGAGCACCCCTATAAGTTGCCAGCGAAGTTGCGTGCAGGATAAGAATCCTGTGTATCGCGGCAGAAAGATATCGAATCGCGTTAAGCTCAACGGGGTCACCCAGGGCGGGACAAATGACGACGTCCGGAGAGATCTCACTCACGCGCTCGACCAAAGCTCTCGTTCTAACGACGATGTCATCGGTATCCGGCGCAACAACTTCGCCATCGCCGAACACTGCGTCTCCGGCTGCGACTAGATGTGCATGCGAGGAACCCGAAGAGAGCCAGGTCACCGAGCATCCCCGCTCAACTAATCCCGGCAGTAAATTGCAGTGGAATTGATAGATGCCGGACCGGAACGGCGTAAGCAGATTGATAATCCGCATTTTAGTCATTCGTTGCGTGTAGAGTGCTCCGTTCGCTCCGGAGAATCTGAAAGTCGGCTTCTGTATAGGTTGCCTTCATCTGCCGGTCATTCCCATCTCCGTGATCTACATTTTCATGGCAAAGAGCAGTCTGTTGAGTTCCAGGAATGCCATGAAATGCGAAATAGGGCAAGCGCGGAAGAACCTGGCGAACCTTATGCCCAGTCCGAAGAGCCTGAACATGGAGCCAGAGATCGTCTCCCCTTGGACAGCAGGTTTCGAAAGCAGTTCCTGCATGCTTCAACACCGCCAGGAAAGTTGGAGGATAGATCACGCCGGTGACGCCGGCAGCAATGTGCCGAAAGCTCGGATCCGTGGAAATGCACAGCTCCCAGTTCCGATACCTCTCGAATCCATTCTCGCTCAAGGGAATCACATGGGAAAAATAGCAGCTCACGATATTGGGATGTTTCAGATTGGCTTCAACCAGCTTCTTCAACCAGTATCTTGGATAGAACATGTCATCGTCTGCGGTGACAAGGGGAACGTCGAATGTGTCCGTTGACTCCAAATATGGGTAATACTTTGTGTGCGGACCATAGTTCCTGCTGGACTTGACTTCAAGCCCGCGCTTCTGCAGGCGGCGAATGGTCGCAGGTAAATTGTTAAGCAAAACCTCATCATCGATCCACAGAATCAACCGCGAGGGGCGAGCCTGCCCATGCGCAATCGACTCGATCGCGTAGTAAACTTTCTTGCATCTCCCACCGTAGGTAGTCAGCGAAACAACTGGCCCGCCAGGTTCAGTGACTGCCTTACTCCCCATCCTGTTAATCAAGAAAAACTGGATGAGTTGAATGATCATAATGGATTCGCGAACAAGGCGCCGGGGCAGGCGAAGCGTCCGTCGAAAGAACAGGTAGGGAATCGGCGAGTCTTGTTCTGAAAGATCGGTCATTAGCACTCTCTGTTGGGAAGTCCATCCGAGGCCTGGATGCTAAATCAACTCAGGTTCTACTCACATACCAATCGTCAAACATTGAGACTCTCTCGAGTCTTCGAACATAACCATGTGCGCTTAACAGGGAGAATATCTTTTCGCGTTGTGGCGTGAAATTATGCTCACAAGTAATTACTCTGAACCGGTATTTGTCGAAGTTAAAAGCGGCGAGTATCTCAAATTCACTGCCTTCGGTATCAATAGATAAGTAGTCAATGTCTCGTGGAGCTTTGTATTTGTTAAGCATATCTTCGAGCGAGATTGTCGTGACGTCGTATCTTCTTCCACGCTTTCTGTCTCGGCGATGAGAGTCCAATTGGCTAAACGAGTCGATTGTTGAGAGCTCCCCGAAATCCGGCTCATTAAAAGTAAGAGTTGAGTTCGATTCGCACCATACACAGTTCGTTTCGACGGTGCAATCCCTATTCTCTCTTAAATCCTTGTGCCAACGCCTGGCGGGTTCGGCGAGAATTCCGTCCCATCCAAAGTCTTTTTCCAAAAGGAAAGTATTGCTTCCAGCTACCCCATTAGTTGCCCCAAACTCGACAAAAAATCCGCCCCTCTTGAAGTCCAGTTCGGATAGGACGAAGAGGTCTTGGCGAAGGTCCGACCTCGAATCGCGCAAAAATCTTAGTAGTTGAGCGGTATGCCGGTCAGACAGTTCCAGGAGCAACTCAATGTCATCGCTGGCTCTGCTGCGCCCCTCAAGTTCTTGGAGGCGACTATACTTCAATATGCCAATATCGAATTGCTTCAGAGTGTTTTTTACTAGAGTCTTAAGCACATGAAACACCCTCCTGACCTCTTGCTATTCACTCACCAAGATTGGCTCGGACTTCCGTATCTGAATTGTCAGCTTCGAATGAAGTTGTCCGAAGTTGCCGAACTTGGTTTCGTTATCTGTGGGAATCTCCTTCTGAGCGGGTGTCTGCCTGACTTATGCAAGTAGAGAGCCACTACGGGCAGTCTATACAATGCACCGCATAGACGGAAGCTTGGCTGATCCGAATTTGAACTCCTCAATCAAAGACAACAAAAGCGCATTGAGTTCGATGAGGCTTTTTCGCGAGTAGCCAACATCTGGGCGCGCGATCCGGGCTGAAAGGTGCAGAGCCATGTCAAAGGAGCCTCCGCCAAACCGGCCAGGTCATTCACGTGTTTATAAGATGGCGCTCGCCCAACGAACTCAACGCATCATCGCTCAAAAATAGGTGACTGTATAAAGACTCCTTAGGCGAAGATCTCATTGAGCAGCCAGGATTGGGGGATTACTTCCATTCTTCTTTGATCGCCACAGAATGATCCGGTTCTGCAGCACTTGGCGGTCGTCATGAGTAAGAAATACGGCGGCGACCGCGAATATGACCACAGCGCATATCGTCATGCATGAAATCACCGCCGAAAGCCATTCCGGAGTAAGATTCAGACTCGAAAACCAGGCAGGAAAGACTGCGAAGAAGGCCACAATGGCGGAAAAGGGAACCATAAGCCGCAAGATTACAAATCGTAGGGACAGGTGCGCCTCGCTGTGCGCGCTCAGCAGCGCCACAGGCATCATGATAGCAATGAGTGGAACAATAGCACCGGTTGGAATAGCCGAAGGCCCAAGCCGTTTGACAAGAAGGACGGCCGGAATCAGTGAGATTGCGGCGCTGGCGAGGAGCCCGAACGACACCCCTCGAATTCGATTCGTAGCCCATCCGGCATTGGTTAGGATCTGCAGAAATCCCTCCAGTACCACGACAATCAGCAGCAGATGTAGCAGCATTGCGTCTGGCTGAATGTGACCGCGCGACCAGAACCGGATGAGCCACGCACCGCTAGCCCAAAGCACGGCGGACAAGCTGATCGCGATAATGGTGTCCAGAGCGACCGCCAGCCGGAAGAGCCTGCGCAGTCCATCTTTGGAGGGATGCGCTGAAGCCGCAGCTAGCTCAGGTCGCAAAGGCAGGCGCGGAAGTATTACGGTTGTCCGCACGAGGTTGGTAATTGTACGGGTTGTGGTGAACAGTGCCACTGCTGGCCCGCCTAACATGCGGCTCAGAATGACGATAGGACCTTGCACCGTTAAAGCAGAAGCAAACATGGCAAGCCCCGTTTGTACTGTGGGCGCTGCCAGGGTTCGTGCCGTGTTCCACTCTGAGTCCCATAAGTGCGGCAGCATGCGTTGACCCCGGTGATTCAGCAGCCAGAATGCAATAACTATCGTCGATAGCGTGGTTATCGCTCCGACCCCGGCGAGTAATACAGGGCCTGCACCTGAACGCAATGCAACTGCGGTGGCAATGAACGTCAGAAGCGCGAAAGCATTGTAGAGCCACTGGTATGTCACGAATTCCCCGATTGCAATGTAGACCGCTATCAATTGTCGGCCCGGGATGTTGGCTAGAAGTGAGATAGCCAAGCCACAAAACACGAGTTTGGAATCACGTTGGCCAAGGATAGTCAGACCGAGCCATTTGTCCAAACGGAATTGCATGAGCACCGCAACCACAACACCACCGATTCCAGCGATCACAAGGGAGGCGGCCCAGGCAGTTCCTTGAATGCGCTTGAAAGACTGCCAGTCATTGCGTGCGTAAGCTATCGTCGCGGCGCTGACTGCGGCATTGGTAACTCCGAAGTCGAGGTTGACCAGATAATTCACAACAGAGTAAAGGGCCATCCACTCACCGTATTCGGCCACCGACCAGAAGCGCAGGTAAAGCGGTAGCAGGAGCAGGTTGCTTGCGATTCCAAGAACGTATGAAACCGCCCCTGCACCCGTTCCGTGGAGCATTCGCGCAAAGATCCCGGCGCGTCTTGTTTTTATTGGCGGGCCCTCTAAAGCAGGAGACTCGGCATCGCAAGGCTCGCTCGGAATGGATTGGAGCACCATCAGTCGCGGTTCTCGTTTCGGATCAATTCCATTCCCACGTGGAACAGGAAACGGGGACCATCCAGCAGATCGCGGCGCCAGAGTTTGCTGGGCTCCTTGAGGAAGCGGAACACCCATTCGAAGCCGGCGCGGCCCATCCACTCAGGACAGCGCGGAACGGTTCCGGCCACAAAGGCAAACGCTGCGCCGACACCGATGGCGACCGGCACATTGAGTTGCTGCAGCCTGTCGTGAATCCAGATATCCTGTTTCGGCATACCCAGTGCGACCCATAAAACGTCTGGCCGCGCGGCGTTGATGCGCTCCAGAATCGCCGCCTCTTCTGACGGCGTAAGTGGGCGGAAGGGAGGGGAATAGGCGCCGGCAATCCTGTGACCGGGGTACTCACGCGCGACTGTCTTACACAACGCGGCCAAAGTCTGTTCCGTGTCGCCGTAAAAATAGCTGCTATAGCCCTCTCGGTTTGAGCGCTTCAGATACTCATGCATAATTTGCATGCCCGGTGTGCGCACAACATTCCGGTGGCCGCGCAGCCGAGCCAGCCAGACCGGCGCGATTCCGTCGGGAACCCAAAGCTCCGCCGCATTGAGAATCGAGTGGATACGTGGGTCTCTATGAGCCTCGAGCAGTCCGTGGAATCCGGTCACGATTACCTGGCGGCAACGGCTATCGCGCATCTGAATCCATTGATCGATGTGGTCGGCCGCACGCGCCGCCGAGACAAGGTGGACGTGCGAGCCGAGGATGCGAACAGTCGGTTCGGCGGATGTTGAGATCTGAGTCTGTTCGGTCGTCAAGAGCGCGTTCTCAAGCAAGTGCGGTGCTGCGTACGAGTCGTGCCGCCCAGTCGTTTGCGAACTGGAATCGCAAGATATTCGAGCCATTGGCAATAAGCATCGGCCCCAAGTACGGTCAAAAGCTGGGTCAGTATCTCGCCTTCGGCAAGCGGCTCTACTCCGATTTCTCGCGATTACCGTATCCGTAGCGTCCGTAGTAGTACCCGTAGTACGAATAACCACCCGAAGATGTATTGTGACTCACTTGATTCAGGATAACTCCAATGATATTGGCCCGTATCCTATGCAGCGCCGAAATTACGGCAGCAACAGCTTTGCGTCTCGTCTCTCCAGCCTGGCTGATAATAAGCACTCCGTCGGCTGCGGTAGCTATCTGCAGGCACTCGGCAAAGCCCAGCAATGGCGGCGAATCGATGATGACCAGATCGAACTCTTTGGTGAACTCGTCCAAAAGAGGCGAGAGTCGCGGCCCGATGAGATCGGCCGCGCGATGGGAACCGGGCCCCGCCGGAAGCAGAGTCAGATTTGGCTTTCCTTCAACTGACAGAACTGCTTCCTGCCAGAGCATCTCGCCCGTCAGCACGTTTGAGAATCCGACGCGCGGCGTGAAGCCGAATTTCGAGTGAAGGCTCGGACGCCGAAGATCACCGTCCACAAGCAGCGTCTTCTTGCCCCGATCGGCATTTGCGATCGCGAGGTGTGCGGAGATGGTCGTTTTGCCCTCCGAAGGTGCGGCGCTCGTCAGAGCAATCGAGCGAAGACGTCCCTCGAAGTCAGAAAGCAGAATGGTGTTGCGTATCGTCCGAACCGACTCCTCAAAGTCGGAGGCTGAACTATAGTATCCCTTCCGATTGGGGTTTGAAGCTATCTTTGCGAGGGTTGCCTCTGGCTGCACCGGCCCCACGGGTCGGGGAAGCTGGGCGGCAGCCCGGTCAGCCGGCATGGTCCCGATGACATCCACACCGAGGAAGCGGCTGGCCTCCTGGGGGTCGCGAAGCGTCGTGTCGATCGAGTCCAGAAGTACAGCAGTACCGATCCCCAAGAGCGTCGAAACGAGAAGCGCCATCATAAGATTCATCTTTACGTTGGGATAAATTGGATGCAATGGCGGCCGTGCAGGATCGGCAATGCTTATGTTGTTATCTTGAAAACCTGCATTGATGTCCGCTTCCTGGATCTTCTTTACCAATTCATCGTATAGAGCCTTGTCTGCATCGGCCTCCTGCTTTAACTGCCTGTACTGAAATGAACGCGAATTGAGACTGTCCCATTCCGCCTTCGTATCTGCCACGGTCTTCGCTAGGATTTGCTCCCGCTCCTGCGACTGACTATATTGAGTCGCGACCCTCTGAGCGATGCTGCTGCGCGCATCTTCAAACTGCTTCTCTACCTCGGCGAGTTGGGTCGCCGCTTTACGGTATTCCGGATGGTTGGGGCCGTACGTTGACTTGACCAGTGCAAAGTGCTGTTGAGCCTGATTTACATCATCGCCGAGCTTTTGCAGTGCCTCCCCTTGCGACGAAAGCTCGGCAGCCTCAAGAGTGCCCGATTTCATCGCCTCCATCGCCGCTTCCTTGTTGATCCTGTCGATCTGGGCCGCGGTATATTCCGAGTTCAGTTGAAGCAAGCGCGATGACAAAATATTTGACTTATCTTCCGACGGATCGACAACGTCCAGATCCTTCTCAAATTGTGCGAGGGCAAGATTGGACTGTTCCATCTTAGCTCTCAGTTCATCGAGTTGCTTCTCCATAAACGACGACAAGGTGGCTGACGACCGAATGCGAATGTTGTAAGCGTGTGCCAGGAAGGAGTTCGCAACTGCGTTGGCAATGTCCGCAGCTTGGCGCGGGTCAGTGGATCGATAACTGATAAGTAGAAGATTGGTGTCGCTCGGCTGGCTAACCTGGAGTTGACCCAAGGTAACCGGCGCGGTCGCCATTTGCTGCGCCGTCGTCGAATCCACCTGTTTTGATTGTGAGGGGGAGTTCAGCAGATGGAACTGCTCGGCAACCGGACGCAGCACTGCGTCCGACTGAATGAGTCTGATCTGGGTCGCGAGAAATGTGCTAGGGTCGTCGATATACGCGTTTGTGGAATCCTGCCCGACAACTCCCGACGGAGCCTGAAAGTCGACATCCACCGTGGCCGTGGACTGGTAAATCGGTTGCAGGCGCGCGGAGACGATTGCCGTCACCAGAACGCAGGTCGCAACAAAGGCGACGATCTTCCAAAGATGCCTGCGCAAAATCCAAAGATAGTGCGATATAGGAACTGCAGGCGCTTCCGCTTCAAATTCCTGCTGCGGCGCTACCGGTGCATAGTAAGCCACCGCCTGCATAGGATTCGGCGGGCCTGGGGGAATGAACTCTGGAACTCTCGCTTGTTCTGGCATAGATCCTCTTCAGATAGCCTAGTGTGTTACGTAGATCACCAAGCCGGTGACGGCTAAACCTACGCCCAGGGCAATTTCAAGCACCTTGGCGCTGACCCGCATACCTGGCTCGTTCCCAACGTACACCATGTCGTTTGCGTAGAGCGGCACGTCCGGGGACTTACGCGCCAAAATCTTCTTCAGGTTGATTGGAATTTCTTCCTTGTGACCGTTGATCTCGTCGACGCGGTAGATGTAAGCAGTTCGCGTGGCAAAGCTGTCCAAACCGCCCGCAATCGACATTGCTTTGAGAATGGTCATCTCTGAATTGTTAGTAATCGTGAACGGCCCTGGACGCTTCACGTTCCCGACTATATAAATCTGCCCGGCCTCGGGAACCCGTACACTGTCGCCGGGCTCCAGCCTCAAGTTGGCCTCCGGGCTGTTGGCATCCAGAAGAGAGCTGACTGGAATTCGTTCGGTAAGGGATACTGATGTGCCGCTCACGCTCGACGGTGCATGACTTACAAATACTTCCGTCCCGGCATTATCGGCAAGTCCACCTGCACGTGAGATTGCGTCAAATAAGGTTACATTGCCAATGACCTGAAATGTTGCCGGCGACCTGACCGCTCCCAAAATCGTGATCGGGCGGCTATGATACTCAATCACAGACACAGTCACCACGGGGCTTACCAATATCTGCTCATCAACCAGCGCTGCCGTGATCGCATTTTCGAGCTCGTCTGCAGTGAGTCCTGCCGCCTGGATGTGCTTTCGCACCATCGGCAGCCGAATTGTGCCGTCTTCATCCACGCGAACCGAGCGTGTCAACTCCGGTGAATCGTATACCGTAATGCCCACCAGGTCCTGCGGTCCAAGCTTATCGGCTGGCACGTTCGGACTCTCGCTCAAGGCAGACGCCCCAGCACCCACGCTGCTTGAACTCACCGCCTGCGCCGCAACGGAACCTGTGACGGCAATTGCCAAAAAAATAACTGCTATGCACCTCATAATTGACTCCCTGACACAGGCTGCCGGCGTTCTGTCCTGTGGCCTGCATCTTCCATCTCTATCCCGCCGGAGGTTCGGTGATATCACTCAGTGGTTCCCGTTGGTCTTAATCGATGTGACGTCTGCTGCAAGTTGCTCTATCTTCCTATCCAGGCTCCTCATTTGGGCGCGGAACTCGTCCACGTGAATACCCAGGACATCCTTTCCACTCGCGCCATTGCCGTTTAGCAACACGCGCATTGCGTCGCGGGTAAGGTCAGATACGCTTCGTGCACCGCTGACTGTGCAGAGGCGTCTGAGGGCTAGGTACTCCTCTTCGGAGAGCCGGACACTGATCATGCGTGAACGAGGATTCAAGACTGTCATGTCGGATTCGGATACAACGGAAGGTGAAGGACTCTGGTCATTTCTCGCAGGGGCTGACCAATCAAAACGATGGGAGCGAGTATAGCGGTTTCAGAATTGCCCTACACGGGAAGCAAAGCACTCAAGTCGACCCGACCTCAAGGAGCGGCTAGAATGAAGCACAACGGGCATACCCATCCTGAAAACTGCTCTAACGTCTCGATGGATTCTCTGCGGATCGAACGGAAGGAGCTGATTCAGGGCAGGCTTCGCCCCCGTATGTCCCATGCGGCATAAGGGACTTCATGGCATGCCAGCCACACTCCTCAGATCAAGCAGTGTGAAGCTCCTGGGACTTGGCGCTGCCCGACTGGGAATTTACAGCGCAATATTCAAATCTAGCCGCATTTAGAATATAAGCGAAAATAGCACCTATCCATGAAAGATACAAGAAAAATGTGAGACAGAAGTTAGACAGATTTGGCCTCTTTTCTCTCATCGCAAGTGTCTCATTTTAGATCATTTTTTCTGCATAGGCCCGTTCGCATGATTGCCTCTTGTACGACAACGAAATGTCATATGTATGACGTTTCTGTTCAAGAAACAGTGATTGAGGATTAGTGGTCCCGAACCAGGCATTGGAAGAGGAAGCAGACTTGCAGAAACCGAACCATTAAAACGCCTATGCAGCGAAGCGGGGTGGTACTTGGGGGCAAGGTAAATTCTCTGGGACCGTCAGCAATCAGGAACGATGCTTTCGTTTTTCTCGAGCATCGTTTGGGAAACAGTTGAAATTGAAAGAGGCTGCCGCTCGGGAGCCTTGGTCGCCCCCGGGGTTATCGAGGACTGGCAGCAGGCGGTGAACTATTTCTGCTTGCGAGTGCGATTCCGGCTGCCGCAGCGCCACCTACAATCAGACCGGCGATGAGCCACTTCTTGCCCGTCGACAAACCTTCTCCACCGTTAATGTCCATCGCCTTTACGCAAAGCAATGTGCCTGCACCTCCCGCCGGCTGCCCGGCGAGGCCTTGCAAAGCGCCTGAGACCTCAACCTTATCGCCCACAAACTTGTGTAAATCCTTGCAGGTCAAGACGTACTTCACGTTTTCGTCGGTGGTCAGATAGTAAGTGCCGTTCTCAAAGGTGACCAACCCAACGCCCGAGAATTCTTCGACGTTTGCGCCCACCTGCATCGCAAATGAGACCACGCGGCCCGGGCTTACGTTTGCCAACAGAACCCCATGATCGTTTGTGACGCCGAAACTGCCGTCCAGCGAAGCCACTTCTACCGTCTTGTCCGCCTTCAGCGAAACAACTCCGCGCGAATTTGGCGTGTTCGGAGTTACATGCAGCCCATTCGCCTGAAGTTGAAACGGGCTCGAGGCTGCCACCTCGCTCTCTCCCTGCTCCAGCACCGCATGGTCGCTGTACATGGTGCCGCGGGAACCGCTGGATAAGGTGATTGTGGCGCCTTTGTTCAGTCGAAGGTCGGCTGAGGCCTTATCGGTCTCAACCACAGAACCATTAAACAGTGTGGCATTGCCCTCGACCATGTAGTGATCCACGCGCATATTTCCGCGCGCGCTGGCAGTGCCTATTGATATGGTCCCGGCCGCTGCATAGGACAACATGCACGACAGAATTACTGCAAGCTGCAGTTTCCTCAACATCGTTTGCCCTCACTGCTGGTGGTGCAAGCACACGCCGACGGTACCTATTCTCCCTTATATCGCAAATTCTTGCAGACTGCAACATCTGCCCTCTTTAAAATCAGCAGTTTATGCAGTACATCGGTAATACAAAATCACGGTAGCTACTCCTTTTTATTGTACTTAAACCAAGGCCGCGATTTTTGCACATGCTTTACTAATTATGTCCCGGCTTCTCCTAAACCCTCAGCCACTCACCCAAACGGAAACCCGGAAGCGAGAGCACAACTTCCTTCTCTTCCCTTGATGCGGATGGTATGCTGCGGGTTGGCCATGATCTCTTCTCTTCGTCGCTCGGCAGGGAATGCACTGCGTGTCGTCCTCGCCGGAGCATGTTGCTGCGGAATCTGGAGCTCGGTCGCCCTGGCGCGGGCCGACTACCTCTTCCAACAGGACACGGAGCGTTCGATTCGCGCGGCCATTCGCTGGGCGCCGGACGGTTGGCAATATTACATGCGTCTCGCCCAGTTTGACCGGGCGCATGCAACGGAGCTGCTGACCACCTCGCTGCGGCTCAATCGCTTCGACGCCCAGGCGGACATCGAACTCGGGCTGCAGTACGAAGCCGACGGGGAATACGGCCGGGCAGAAAAGCAGCTTCTCCAAGCCTATGCGGTCGATCACACCTACATGCCCCGCTGGAGCCTTGCCAACTACTATCTTCGCCGCGATGATCTGCCGGCATTCTGGGCTTGGGCTCGCAGCGCGGCCAATATGCCCGCCGACGACATTCGGTCGCTCTTCGAGTTGTGCTGGCGCGTCTCCCCCGATCCCCAAACGTTGACTGCGGAACTCCTGAACGAGAAGCCCGAATTTCTTCGTCAATACGTCAGTTTTCTCCTGGCCAGGGATCAGCCCGGCGCCATCGCCATCATCGCACCCCACTTGATCCGCGCCGGCGATCCGGGTTCGGATCGAGCGCTGTTCTTCGTGGTCATTGACCGGCTGGTTGCCCTCAATGACGCGGGTGAGGCCACTGCCCTGTGGCGCCTGCTCCTTCAGCAGCGCTGGATGGTTGCCGACATAACCTTACCCAACAATGGCGCCTTCCTCCGCGAACCCCTGCCCGTCAGTTTCGACTGGGCCCTGCCGGAGTATCAGGGCCTTCATTCCTGGCCGGGAGCTTCAGGGCTCGAGACAGAATTCTCGGGGAGCGAACCAGGCGACTGCACGATTGCCGAGCAGATCGTCATTCTCTCCCCAGGTGATTACACTTTGACCTACGCGTACAGCACCTCCGACATCCCTCCGGCCACGGGAATCCGCTGGCAGATCCTCGATGCAAAGGCAAACATTGTCCTCGCGGAATCGGACGACCTGTCCAGCAACGATCCCACGGATTCAAAGCTGACCTTCACCGTCCCACCTGGAGCTTCCATCCTCCGGTTGCGCCTTGCCTATCAGCGTACACTCGGGACGCCCCATATTTCGGGTATGCTTGATGTGCGGTCGGCTCACATTCAGACGTCCCCAAAGCCATGATTTGTCCAAAATGCAGCAGTCCTGACATCCGAATTTCCAGACGCACCCGCTGGGCCGATGTCTTCCAGCGAGTTTGGGGAAGGGAAGCGCTGCGCTGCCGCAGTTGCCATGCGCGTTTCTATGCCTCTCCATCCTCTGCTTCGGGGGGGATTCAGATTGTCCGATCGACTCGCGGCTCGCGATCCCGGCTGCGCATTAATTCCCGAACCAGGAAGCGAATTATACGAAGAACGATCATGGTCGTAGTTTTCGGGTTGGCTTTCGCCTTATTCTGGGCATTCCTAAGCTATATGACGAATTTTGTGCACACGCTGACCAGCTAGAGAGGGACTGAAAGAGCGCAGCCGCAGCTGGCGCTCATAGCGTTCCACGGGCGTTCAGGCAGGAGCAGGTGCGCCAACGGGCTTGGCCGGCTTGCCCACGCGCTGAACTGTCTCGTCGGGCATGCGCGTCATCAGAAGCAGTGCAAGCAGCAGGAACATCCACCCCGACACCGCGGGGCGCGGAAACGGAAAATCCACGCACGCGTGCAGCATGACCGAAACCAATCCCAGCCCCCAGGGATGCCGAAATGCCAGCGGCACCGCAACCCCAAAGGGAATCAGCACCAAAAGGAAAAAGGGAAATCCGCCGTCGGCGGCAAACTCCGCCCAGTCATTGTGGGTGTGGTTGGCGTAAAACGGAAAGTCCTTGATCGCGTAGCGCTGGTAGACCTCCGGGAATGTCCCCAGGCCGTAGCCGATCAGCGGCCTGTGCATTGCCATGTCCACGGCCGCCAGCATGAACTCTTTGCGCACCAGGTAGGGATCGTTCTCCTGAAACCGCTGCCACACGCGCTCCCATCCAACCGCAAATGTGAATGTAGCCGCCAGAACCGGAACCATCACCAGCATGGCCGTCGTCGAGCGGCTGGGCAGGCCCGTCTCCGGATCTCGCAGTTTGACCAGTCCGATCACCAGCATCGCCAGCAACTCCGCCGTGCATAGAGCCGTGCCCGCGCGAGATGCCGATCCGATCACTGATCCATACAGAAGGCCGCCGGCAATCACATACCACCAGGACCGCCAGCCCTCGCGAAGCGCCCGCCACAATGCGATCGGCAAAGCCAGTTCCGCAAATTGCGCATAGTTGTTGTGGGACGGAAACGTCGCGTAGACGTCCGGAAACCCGGTCGGAAACAGCCACAGGACCAGGCCTCCTGAAGTAAAAAGCTGCGCAAGACAAAGCACCGCCATTGCCGTCGCGAAAATCAAAAACGCGCTCAGGATGTTGCGACGGGCTGTCCGCGTGCCTGCCACCGTCTGGGTAAGAAAGAACACACCCGCCAGAGCGCCCCAGCGCAGCACCGATGTGCGGGTCTCAATGCTCGAAGCGGTCGTGCGCGCCAGCAACTGCAACAGCCCCCAAAACGGGATTAGGTAGACAAGTACCGCAACCGGGCCGCCGGCGATGTGTTCCCGCCCCCGTCCAATTCCAGCCACAAGATACACGGCAAGCAGCGCAAACACGCCGATCTGGAAGGACTGAAGCTCCCAGGTTTCTCGTATAAAGATTGTTGTGGTGGCAAAAATCAGCACCAAAAACAGGCACGCGGCAACCACGATCTGCGTAGACCGCTTTCCTGTGACTCCCGGGCTATGGGACCCGGAGTCCGCGTTGATGGGCACGACGGGCAATGCCCCATTGTATGTCACAACGATCTTCCCATTGCAAGCAGGGCTTCAAGACCTGCGATGCAGGCCCGAAAGTCGGTGCCTTCTAATCTTGTGGCCCGCCAAAGACAGTTCTAATCCTCCGTTGCGCTCAGTCAGACACTTTTAACCCCGCATTCTGCTCTGTCGATGACTCCTCCAGACGCAAACCGGCCCCGGCTGGAGGACAGCATGAGCACAGTTCACGGAACAATGCTGGGTTTCACAATGGCTATCGGAGCTTTGGCGTGCTCCGCACAGAATGTTAACGTTCCTTTCAGGCAGATCGAGAAGGACGCGCAAATGTCCGCAAAACTCGAGGCGCCCGGCAACGAGCCCGCAGCCATGCGCTCTTATGGATTGTCCGCCGCGTCATCCTCGTCATCGGCACTTGTGCTCGAGCCTCCCGCTGTCAAGCCTCCCCGGACCCTCAGCGCCGGATTCTTCGTTCTCAATGGATTGCATCTGGGCATGGCTGTCTTTGACGTCGAAATGACTCAGCACTGCATCGCCGACAATCACTGCCATGAGGGCAATCCCATGATGCCTTCCTCGGCCGCGGGCCAGTTCGGCGTCAACTTCGCCTTTGTCGGCTTGGGTTCCTTTACCAGTTACAAGTTGAAAAAACAGGACTCCAGGCTCTGGGTGCTCTCGCCGATCATCGGAATCGCCGCGCACGCAGTCGGCGTGGCGTCGGGCTTCGAGAACCGCTAGCGTCCCGAGTCCAACGTTCGTACAGTAAATGAACGGTCATCCTGAGCAAAGCGGAACGACGTGGACAACAAATAAACTGACATCCTGAGCGTAGTTTGGCGCGTTCTTTGCTCCAAACGGAGTCGAAGAAACTGCGGTTGCTCTTGTCTTTGCTCTTTCTCCACTTCCAACAGCTCTCTCATTCCGGGCAAGGTCGAAGCGGCCGCTCAAGATATGCTTCGAACTTCAAACTCTCACCCGCTCGCCATCACTTGAGATCCCTCCGCCCAGCCGCGCAGGATGCGCCACTCGGGTGTAATGAAGCAAGCGGATCCCATCCCGACCCACCCCAAGTCTTGACAGGGGCCGCCTCAGTCCTTAGTCTCGCAGTCGAAGCAAATCACACAATTAAGCTGCAAGACTGAGGGGAACGAATGGATCTCAACAAGCTGGACCTTGGATTGGAGACGTGGACGCGGCGCAGGTTCATGCAGATGAGCGCGATGACGCTCAGCGCGGCAACTCTGGCCGATGCTGAAAATGCCCCGCTTCATCGCACCATGATCGATGTCCCCTTTGACAAGCGAGAACCGCGCGTGGCCCTGATCGGTACCGGCGGACGCGGTACCTCGCTGCTCGGCAACCTGCTCGGCGCCGATGCGCGCGTCGTGGCCTTGTGCGACATCGTCAGCGAAAAAGCCGAACACGCTGCCTCTCTTGTGGAAGCAGCCGGCCAGAAAAAGCCGGAACTTTACACCAATGGACCCCACCATTACGAGGCTCTCCTGGCCAGAAACGACGTCGATTTGGTCCTGGTCGCCACACCCTGGAGTTGGCACGCCGAGATGGCCATCGCCGCCATGAAGCACGGCAAGGACGTAGCCATTGAGGTGCCGGGCGTAACCACCCTCGAGGATTGCTGGAAGATCGTCAATACCTCCGAGGAGACACGCAAGCACTGCATGATTCTCGAGAACTGCTGCTACGGATACAACGAGACCCTGATCCTGCGCATGATCCATGGCGGCGAGTTCGGCGATCTGCTCTATGGCGAAGGTGCTTACATTCACGATCTGCGCGCGGAGCTGTTCTCAAATGCCGGGGAAGGCCTGTGGCGCCGGACCGAGCACACTCAGCGCGACGGAAACCTCTATCCCTCCCACGGACTGGGCCCCGTAGCCAACTACATGGGCATCCAGCGCGGCGATCGCTTTGGATACCTCGTCTCTATGAGCTCGCCCCATCGAGGCCTCGACCTCTACCGCAAACAGCATCTCGAGCCCGGCGATCCCCGCTGGGCTGAGCACTACATTACCGGCGACATGAACACCTCGCTCATCAAGACCGCTAAGGGCCTCACCATCACGGTCAAGCACGCCGTCTCAACGCCTCATCCCTACGATCGCATTAACCTGATCGCCGGCACCAAGGGCCTCTTCGAGGACTATCCTCCCCGCATCTACTTTGACGGTATGAATAAGGATGAAGCCTTTGGTTCGATCGACGCATTTAAGCAGTATCAGCATCCGCTCTGGGAGCGGGAAGGCGACATGGCCAGAAAAAGCGGCGGTCACGGCGGCATGGATTACATCATGCTCTACCGCCTGCTGCAGTGCGTAAAGGATGGGTTGGCGCCGGACTTGGATGTCTATGACGCCGCTTCCTGGTCTGCCGTTGCTCCGCTCAGTGTCACGTCCGTCGCCCGGGGCAGCTCTCCGGTCGAGTTCCCTGACTTTACGCGAGGCAAGTGGAGCCAGCGCAGCCTGTCAGCCATTGCAACCCAGGCGTAAGATCCGCCAAAACCATCTCCCGATAAGTCGCGAATCGGTCTGCTGTACTCGTCGGAATGTGCGCGGAACGGAGCCCAACTTCGCCTCCGCGGGATTGGCCCCCGCGTATCCTTAAGCCAACGAAAAGCTATTCCCTGGCTCGATCTCAACAAGGCGAGAGCGCCGAAGGGGCAACGCCCGCTCTGTTCGAACGGACCCGTCCCCTAGCTATAGGCCTTCCACGCGTGAGCAACCACCGGATTATCTGCGGTGTCAACGATCAGTTGGATGTTCTGGTCGCCGTTCTGCGATCTTTTTCCCCGAATTCCACCTGCCTCATTCAGCGTATCCTGTGCCTGCCGATAGACGCTCACTAGGCGCTGATTATGGTCGGGGTCGTGGTTTAAAACGTTGTTGCCGCCCAGAGGAAGCAGAATGTGCTTGTTGGCGTGATAATCCATCGCCACTGGATCGTGTCCCGCAAGCAGCGTGTTCTGGCGGCTGGTGATCGAGGGCGGATAGCCGATGCAGCCGCTGACTGACTGCCCGTTGACCGTTGTCGATCCATAACTGACCCAGATGCAGTCCAGAATGTTCAGATCGGGAACACGGACCTGCGTCCACATCTTGGCGCATTGTGAGCCGAGGTCGACATAATGACGGTTGGCTGATGTGCCGTCTCCCATTGAAAGCGTCCCGTAAACAATCTTAAGAGCGCCGGTCATTCCGATATCGCCGCTATGATCCTTCAGCACGGCGCAATTGATGAGCTTCATGTTCTGTGCATAGCCCGAACCCGTCCAGCGGCCCTCCTTGAGTTCGATCCGATTCCCTTGGGCCGTTGTAAAGCAGGGGTAGGAGACGCAATGTGTGCCCTTTTCGCCCACCCGGCGGTATCCGGTGGTCGTGTGGTCGTCGTCGCCGATCCATGTGTTCATGTGCGGGTCCATCAGGAAGGCGCTAACCGGTTTCCCGGCAAACACGGTGCTCACGAGGTATTCAATCGTCGTCAGGCTGGGCTGCTCCGCGTTGATCGCAATCTTGCCGATTAGTTCAGGGAACGGTTTGTACTCAATATTGTTATCGTCGTTATGTTTTCCATCGAAGGTAGCCGGACGGTTCTGCCCGTTCTCGAAAATCACCACCTCACCATTGAAGCCGTCGGGGTGTTGCAAAATGCGGTGAATGAGGCCGCGTAGCATGTCGGTATTCGTGCAGCCCCGGCATTTCCACTGGGCATTGACCTTGAGGATCACGACGTCGTCTGCGGATATCAAACCATGGGGTCCGCTGAGAGGGCTGATTCTGTCGCTCTTGTAAAATGGCTCTCCATTGGTCGACATCAAGTGCAGTAAGGCGTCTACGCCAACATGGCGCAACTGATCGTCGTGCACCGGGCAGTTGTTCACGCGGAAGATCGAGGACTTGCCGCCAGTGCTTTCACCGAATGCGCCCTCCAGACCAAGCAAATCCAGAAGCGGGAGAGCCGCGGTGCCGACTGCGGTTGTGCGGATGAAGCTTCGGCGAGACACACTTTTCAACTTGGGCATGAGCGTTTCCCTTCTTATGTTCGAAAGCCTGGAATAGTGCGACGATTATACCAAAATCCAAATAAGCTTGCACCCGCCTCCCGCCCCACCCCAGGGCCGACACGGTTGGAATTGGAATCATTTGCCGCAGAGGCTTTGAAAGGGTACGGCATTAGCCCTGCCAAAAATCCGTCGAATCAACGACGAGCGTCAGCCCCCGAGGGAAGTCTTTTGCCTCCGCGAGAGACATCCATCAGTGGCCCACGCACGCTCGATTCAATGTCCGGCAGAAGGCTCGGCACTCATCTTCACCCGCAGGCGTTTCTCGGCGTCCGCGCTCCAGTACTTGCAGTCCAGGCGGATAAAGACTGAAGAATAGGGGATGGTCATGTTGGTCTTGAGAACCAGCACGTGAAACTGGCTGCCCGTGCTGCCAATCTCGGCGATGATCTTGTCGTGAAGCTCCGACTCAATCGGGTAGCTGCTGAGAAGCGCCGCGATCTGCTTGCGATAGCCCGAGGCTCCCGGCGCGTCCTGATCCGGGACGAAAGGCAGTTCCGCATCCATATAAATATCCGGCCGGACGTGAATCGAGCTGTTGATCATTTTCAAGACATCTTGAACGACCTCGATCTGTCCAGCGTTTGTCTCGATGGTCTCAACGCCCGGCGAACTCTGCAGCGGATAGGCGGAATCCACAATAAGAATCCAGTTGCGATGGCCGAGCAGCGGCATGCTTGCGGCCACCTTCGCTTTCCATGAAGAGGGAGTGTTGGAGGGCGCAGCAGAGACGGCTACTGCTGCAAACAGAATGGTGAGAGCTGCAACGACGCTGCGCATGAGCCGGTTAACCTCCCAGGAGATCGGGAGAAGTATACCGCCCTGGTCAGGCACCGCGCTCGCAGGGACGGTCTTCAAGCCGAGCAGCATCAGCGGGCTACCCGGTCAAGCGCGTCATCCATGCCGCCAGCGTACGCTGATCTTGGTCGCCCATGGCGTGGCTCGCCTGCACATTGCGACGGTCAGGCTCAGGACGATTCTGGCTGAGCTTGAACTTCCCTTCGATGCGCGCAATAGGAATGCGGAAGCCGACGATCCCGGCCAGCATGGTGCGTCGAAATCCTTCGGGCATCGCGCGCCACTTCTGCGCATAAGCCGGCTCATGCGCCTCGATCAAGCCCTCGAGCAGCGCCTCCTTGCCCGCATCGTCTTCAACCAGCGAGAGCGTCCCATAAGCGTGAACGGCGATGTAATTCCATGTGGGAACCGAAAGCTCCTCGACGTAAAGCGTGGGCGAGACGTAGCTGTGCGGTCCGTTGAAGACAACCAGCGTTTCTTGGCCGGGTAGGGATTTCCATTGCGGATTGGCGCGCGCAAAATGGCCTTCGAGCAGGCCGTGCTCGCCTTCGTCCTTCACGACCAGCGGAAGATGCGTGGCCATTGGCGGAGTCTCCTGCCCGGTTGTTGATTTAGGTCCAAAGAGGATGGCAAAAGACCACGTGCGCATGGCCTCAAGCAGCAGGGCGCGATCGGAGACCTGGTTGAACTTCGGTGTGTACATGCGGTTCCTTACTGAATGCGTTCGAAGCGAAAGCCGGTTTCGCGCAGGGCGTAACTGATGGACCCAATGTGGGCCGCGCCGCGCGTTTCAAGCGTAACATCGATCACCGTTTCGCCCAGGCTAACGCCGTAGTAGGCGCGGTTGTGCAGCGTTTCCACAATGTTGGCCCGCTCGCGCGCCAGTATTTGCGTGAGCTGGTTCAGGGCTCCCGGCCGATCGAGCAGGTACACCCGGATGCGCAACAGCCGGCCGTCTTTCACCAGCCCCCGTTCGATGATCTTGGCCAGAAGCGTTACGTCGATGTTGCCGCCGCCGACCATCACCACGGTGCGGCGAGGCCGCAGGTTGGTCTTGGCCTGAACGATGGCGGCAAGCGCGGCCGCGCCCGCACCCTCGGCAAGCGTCTTCTCCTGCTCCAGCAGCATCAGAATCGCGCTGGCGATCTCCTCGTCGTCCACCGTCACAATTTCGTCCACATAGCGGGAGACCAGCGGCAGCGTGAGCTCGCCCACGCGGCGAACGGCGATGCCGTCGGCGATGGTGGCCGCGGGAGCGATGGTGACCGGTGCGCCTGCCTCTCTCGCCCGCAGCATCGACGGAAGTTTTTCCGATTCCACGCCGATCACGCGAATTTTCGCGTTGCTTTCCTTCAGGGCGCAGCCTATGCCCCCAATCAAGCCCCCGCCGCCGATAGGCGCCACGATTGCCTCCATGTCCGGCACCTGTTCAAGCAGTTCGAGGCCGATGGTTCCCTGGCCGGAGATCACCTCAGCGTCGTCGAAGGGATGAATCAGCGTGCGCCCTTCCGCAACTCGCCTCCGCTCCGCCTCTTCAGAGGCTTCGTCATAGCTGGCGCCGTGCAAAATCACTTCGGCCCCAAACGAACGCGTAGCCGCAACCTTCACCAGTGGCGTAGCGAGCGGCATCACGATCTGCGCGCGAATGCCGAGCGCCGTCGCGTGAAACGCAACCCCCTGCGCATGGTTGCCGGCGCTGGCCGCGATCACGCCGCGCTTGCGTTCCGCCTCGCTCAGCGTCAGCAGCTTGTTCAGCGCGCCGCGTTCCTTGAAGGAGCCTGTGCGTTGCAGGTTTTCGAGCTTCAGGTAGAGTGGCAAGCCCGTAAGTTCTGAAAGATAATGCGACCGGTGGCATGGTGATCGGTGAATGGCGTCACCGATCCGCGCGCGTGCCGCTTGAATGCTGCTGAGCGTAACAGACTCCAAAAGAATCTCCTTGATTGGGCTCTTTCGAGCCTGCTGTCGAATGATGAAAAAACGGCGCCGAAAAAGTGGCCGGAAATAAGAAACCACCAGCCGCGCTTGCGGGTGGTGGCCTGAGTATTGCTCAAATGCGAAATCCTTCCGTCAGGCTCCATCTCCCGCGTGTGCGATGGGGCGCATAATTCGAAACCCCGGGGCGGGGCCCACGCCTTCGACGGCGATGGGAAGGCTCGGCTTGGCGCAACGCTGATTCATCAAATTAAAAGAAGTAGACCAGAGACGCGGGAACCGCGTCAACCCAGCAGGGGATCGATGGCGCGATTCCATTGCATTTGCGCCCGCCGCGGGCTTCATCGATTGCCTATACTCAAGCAGCCTTGGTTTGCACCAGCCGGCGAATGGTCAGCACCGTAATGTCGTCCTGCTGTCCGAAGTTCTTGGCAGCTTCGGATATGTAGAAGGCGGACTGATTGCTCAGATTGTGAACACGGTCGAATCCGAACAGTTCTCCTGAAGGACGCCGCGCCTCGACCACCCCATCCGACAACAGCAGCATGCGGTCGCCGGGATGCAAATAGAAGCGCAGTTCATCGCAATGGATCTCCGGCAGCACACCAAGCGGGAGCGCGCCTGGCAGTTCGATCTCCTGGCTGTTCAGATAGGGCGGCAGATGCCCGGCATTGGCCAGGATGATTCCCCCGTCGGCCCCAAACCAGACAGCCTGACAGGTAGCGAGGCTGTCGCTGCCCGTCAGCACGCGATTCAGCGACTCAAGAATCTTTGCCGGACTTCGTTCCTGTGTCCGCCGCAGCGCGCCCATCAGCATTGAAACGTTCATCGCCGCCTTCAGACCCTTGCCCGCCACATCGCCGATCACCACCAGGAGCCCGCCGTCGCTGGCGGGTTGCACATGGAAGAAGTCTCCTCCAACCTCGTTTGCCGGACTATAGACAGAGTTCACTTCGTAGCCCGGAGTCGCGAGCTTTTCGTGCGGAATCATGAGTTCTTGCACGGTGCGTGCCGCGGCCAGTTCGTTTGTGGCTCGTTCCTGGTCGCGGTGAATGCGCAGGAACCGCACAAAGATGATGAGCACGATCACCAACATGCCGGTGTAGTCGGCGATGGAGGCAAAGCGGATGGGAATGGGGCCGGCCTGAATCGTGAGCGGCGAACTGAAAGGTCGTCCGTTCCAATCGCTGATGGCGGAGGTCAGGACTGGCTCGATAATTCCCACCCCGGACAGTACCAGGGGAATGAGGAGTAAGCCCGCTTCAAAATTGCGCCGCAACGTGGCCGCGATCAGGGTGGCAAAGATGAACAGACCCCAACACAGAATCCAGATGATGCTGAAGACGAGGAAGATGGCGAGAACCGTTCCGATGGCGCGGTTATGGCCCACGAACAGCAGGGTGGGACCCACTCCAGCCAGGATCGGCGCTGTATAGCGCAGCAGCCTGATTTGCCATTGGATGTACTTCTTTTTGGGGCGGATTGCCAGGAAGGCAATCAGAAACTCGAAGTAGACGTAAGCCGAGATCAGCAGCAACTGCACTGCAACGGCGGCGTACCAGAGGCTGTCAAGACGCGCAGTGCTTCCTCCCAGTTCCACAAACCCGATGGGTGCCTGAAGCAGTTCATGCAAGGCCAGCCACAGATACTCCGGATGGCCTTTCTGGCCGAAGTAGAGCGCCAGCAGAAACAGGGCCAGAACCAGCAGTAGGATGGAACCGACCAGCCGCGGCAATCGCTCAAAGATGCTTTGCGCCATCCATATTTTCAGCGCGCGGTCCAGGTCGTCGCGATTGCCGAGGCTCAAACTGTGGCCGATAAAAAAGCCGGTATATGAACCGTACCCGAAGGGAACGTATATGGTTCGCACCACCAGGACGAGCGAAGTTTGGGAGGCAGGCAGGTTCAGATCATAGAGGCGCGAAATCTGCTGGTAGTGCTGCGGCGCGTCACCGTGCGGTCCCTCCGGGTTGATCTGTTTCCCGTTGGCGAACACGTCCGCGCCCGGACCGCCCGAGCCGATGCCAAGGGAGGTGTTTTCAGATACCGGCACTTCGATCAGCAGGGAAAGTGGCCCGTGGCCGGGAGCCAGCTTGATATGCAGCCGGAACCACGCGAACCGGCGCGGACCCCCGGCGGGACCTGGAGACCCGCGATTGTTGCCAGTGCCGCTGTCCGGCTGATCTTCATCGGGGACGTCTGCCATCATGCCCTGGCCATTGCGGATGGCCCACCCGGAGTCGTCGAACTCCGGCGTGCTGGCAGCCGAGTTGGCCGTAATGCCAACCCGCCAGTCTTTGTCGAGCACGAGCGGTGATCCCACCCCGGTGGCGTCGAAAATTGCGGACTGACCAGCGGTTGTCACGGCGGAGGGCGGGCGTGGCAAGTTGCGGCCTCTTGTTGGACCGGGAAGCAATTGGTGGGGAAATGGAAAACCCGGCTGCGCAGCCAGTTGCATCCATCCGCAACAGGCCGCCAAGGCCATGCTCAAGATTATCTGGCGCAAGAGCCCTCCTCTGCTACCGGGTGCATTCCACTGTAATTGAGTGGGATGGAGCGGGGGAAGCAGACTCTGCCTCCGCGCAGCAAACCCTGGACTCCATTCCTGGCCGAATTATTCTTCCCTCTTGTTACCAAAGCAGAGGATACTAACGTCTAACGGGTGCGGAACTGCCGAACGTCGGGCACACGAGTCGTCGCGCTGGAGGTGGGGTCATGAAGGCAGAGATGAAGAGCTTCCGTACCGTGGTGCTGGCGGGACTCGTGCTGGCGGGACTCGTGCTGGCGCGGGCCACCTTCTCAGGGGCACAGTCCGCCGGGTCTGCTTCGACGCCGGCCAATGCGCCCACGGTCCAATCGGTGCCCGGCGCAACCCCCGTTGGAGGAGATATTCCGGCCGCGCCGTCCGCAAAGCAGGCCCCGCCCGCAAGCACGCAGCCCTCGACCACCCCTTCCTCGAGCCCCCAGCCGTCAACCACGCCCCCCTCAAGCACTCCGGCCTCGACAACACAGCCGGCAGCCAAGGACACTCCTGATACGACTTCCTCAAAGAAGCCTGCGCCTGGAACGACCCCGGTGGGCGGTGACCTTCCCGAAAAGGGTGTGGATCCCGACAAAGTGGTCGCTGTCGGCAGCGAAATGGGCAAAATCAAATCTGGCAGCATTGAGGACGTAAACGCCGTAGGCAATCGCGACATCGGCGCCCGTGGCCTGGGCAACTGGTATTCCACCGATACCGAGATCAAGATGGGCAAGTCCTATGGCGACCAGATCGAAAAAAGCTCCAAGTTCATCACTGATCCGGTGGTCGACGAGTACGTCAATCGCATTGGCCAGAACATCGTAAAAAACTCCGATTGCAAAGTGCCTTTCACCATCAAGGTCATCGACTCGGATGAGATCAATGCATTTGCCCTGCCCGGCGGCTTCTTTTATGTGAACTCCGGGCTCATTTTGAACGCCGACGAAGAAGCTGAGCTGGCCGGTGTGATGGCCCACGAAACCGCTCATGTCTGCGCCCATCATGCGGTCCGCGAGATGACGCGCATGAACTACGCGCAACTGGGCACAATTCCCCTCATCTTCATCGGCGGCTGGACGGGATACGGCATCTACGAAGCGGCCTCGATTGGCATCCCCATTACTTTCATGAAATTCTCCCGCGAATTCGAGTCGCAGGCTGACTATCTGGGCGTGCAATACATGTACCGCGCCGGGTATGACCCACAGGCCTTCATCACCTTCTTCGAGAAGATTCAGGCCCTTGAAAAGCGCAAGCCCGGCGCCGTCGCCAAAGTCTTTGCCGACCATCCGCAGACGCCTGACCGCATCTTGCACACGCAGGAGGAGATCGCCCGCATCCTCCCGGCCAGAGATGAATACCTGGTCACCACCTCGGAGTTCGACGATGTGAAGGCCCGGCTGGCCCGCATCGAAAACAAGCGCCGCCTCACCGATACCAAGGGAGTCACCAGGCCTTCCCTGCGCCGCGCCGGCACGGGAACCGACAGCCAGACCCAGAGCGGAGACGATAGTTCCGACGACAAGCCCACTCTGCATCGCCGCGACGACCAAAACTAGCGTCTGAAATCAATCGTGGGCCAGCTCTGAGACGGCGGAGCCGGCTCCAGGATGCAAGTTAGCCAGGCCACATCGACAGAGAGCTATTGGTTACCCAGTTTATTTAGGAGCACCTGTCATCTTGAGCGAAGCCTCTCGCAGCTTCATCGCGAGGGGCGACGTCGAAGGATCCGCGGTTGTTCTTTGCCGCGGATGCTTACATGGTTTTTCGGGGTGGAAATGCACCGCCGGGACGCGCCGTACATCTCGATGCAGCCATCGCGGTTCCCGAATCGTCGCGAACCGAGGGTAAACGCCTGAGTGGCTTTTGCCTCCAGAAACATCCGCCCTTGACGAAATTCCTGACGGTTCCCTCAAGAGGTCCATTTTGATTCAGGAACTGTTCTGGTTTTCCCTGGCCGCCCTCAACGGGTTGCGGGCTTGTGTTCCGGCCGGGATGGCATTACATTGGTTCCGGAGGGGCGCTTTGCTGGGACCAAATCTAGATAAACCCCGCGCATTCCCCGTTGCTGTCGAACCCCGCCCTCCCAGGACCGTTTCCCGCTCATGAAAAAGATTGCGACCTTCGCAGCCGCGTTCGTCTTTATCTTGCTGCTGACGGAGTACGTCAATCAGCTTCCTCCCGATCCGATGCCCGGCGCCACCTTCGCGCTCAAGGCCCAGCAAGTGGTCGAATGCACGCCGGACGAGATCACGCTCATTGACACTCACCAGACCGAGACGCATCTTGAAAAGGACGCTTCCTGGCCGGACTGCTCCACCTTCCACAAGGAGGACGTCCTCGATTTCTACCTTTCCCGAGGGGCAAAAACCAAGTTCCTGAGCGACGAGCAAACCCCCTGGTGGCGCAAGTCGATGTAGCGAACTTCAGGCCGTCGCCTCATATCCCTCCCCGGGGACCTTCGATCTGGCCCAGCCAGCCTCAGCCTCAATCTCTCCCTCCTGCACCATCCGTCCTAACAGCCCCAGTGCTTGGGGCTTAACCTCGGTCAGGCCCAACTGGCTGGGTCTTGCACACGGCATGGTCTGTTCCTTTTACTGGAACAGGAGGCGAAAAGCAGATGAATTTCCGTTAACTGCCTGAAATCCCTTGAAATCACAGGTGATTCCGCGTTATATACAACACTACCGGGAGATTTGCCGGAATCTACTTTTATACCTTTCGCCGATCTGGAGCTTCATATGCGCAATTCTGCGGCACGTTCCAATCTACTGGTCCCCGAGGTCCGGGAGGTGATGGACATTCGTCAGGCCTCCGACTATCTGGGCATCTCTCCCGACACCCTCTATAAATACGCTTCCGACGCCTTTGTCCCCGCCTTCAAACTGGGCAACCGCTGGCGGTTCAAGCGTTCCCGCCTGGACGAGTGGATGGACCGTCAGTCCGACATGCAGGCTGCTGAAATTGAGATCGATCCGCACCAGAAGAAGCCCGTCCGTTCGGCAGGCTGAGGGCATAAACGGCGCAAGAGAACGGGGAACCAGCCCTCTCTACCGGTTCGGCCCTGTTATCCTTTCCGGGTGGACCACTTCCGCCGCATCCGCGCCCTGCGCCGCAAACTGACGCGCGCCAAGCTCCCCGGACTCGTCGTCACCCACCTCCCCGATCTCCGCTATCTCTCTGGATTTACAGGCTCAAGTGCAGCCCTCGCCCTCACCAGCCGGAGGGCGCGCCTCTTTACCGACGGCCGCTATACGGCCCAGGCCGCCAACGAGGTCCAGGACGCGCAGGTCGAGATTGTCTCTGGGCCTCCGGCAGTGTACGCCGTCCAATGGCTGGCCGCGCAGCCTGGTGTGGAGATGGCCGGATTCGACCCCGCATCGACAACCGTTGCCGAACTGGCGCAGTGGAAAGCCGCTCTGCCGCCCCGCTTGCGCAAGGCATTTCTCACCTCTTTGCCCGCCCCGCTGGTCGAGCCCTTGCGCCGAATCAAAGACAAGGAAGAACTGGCGGTGATGACGGAGGCCGCGGAAGTGGGATGCAAGCTGTTCGAGCATCTCCTTGGTTTCATCCGGCCCGGCATGAAAGAGCTCGATGTCGCCGCGGAGCTCGAACACCAGGCTCGCCTCATGGGCGCTGAAGGCATGTCGTTTGAAACCATCGTCGCTTCCGGCGTCCGTTCTGCCTTGCCCCATGGAAAAGCCACGCTTGCGGTGTTGCCTCGCAAAGGCTTTCTGACCATGGATTTCGGTGTTATCCTCAAAGGCTATTGCTCTGATATGACCCGTACCGTGCACCTTGGACGGCCCAGTGCAAACGAGCGCGCCACCTACTCCGCGGTGCTTGAAGCCCAGCAGGCGGCCGTAGCTGCGGTCAGCTCGGGTGTAAGCTGCGGTGAGGTGGACGAGGCGGCACGCTCAGTATTGCGCAGCCAGGGCCTGGCCCAGGCTTTTTCCCACTCCACCGGACACGGGGTTGGACTGGAGATTCACGAACCGCCGCGGATCGGCGCTGGACAAAAATCCAGACTTGCCGCCGGTATGGTTGTTACCATCGAACCTGGAGTTTACTTCCCCGGCCGTTTTGGCGTTCGGATTGAGGATATGGTAGTTGTCACGGCAACTGGAGGCCAGGTGCTCACCCCCGCGTCGAAGGCACTGATCGAACTTTGAACCCCGGGGCGGCTAGTTAGCCACTGCGAGCCCGAACCACGGTGACGTGGGAGAGTTAAGGAACGGATGAAACCACAGGATATTGAAGACCTGAAACAACTGATCGAATTCCTGAAGCAATATCAAGTTGCCGAGTTCGATCTCGACCGTGGCGATTTGAAGATTCGCCTCAAGTTCAACCAGCAGCAGACCGCACCTCCAGGGTTGGGGGAGTTGGCACGCATGCTGGCGTCAGCCCCTCAATCCGCTGCCCAGCCCGCCGCGGCGGCCGTGGCCGAACCAGCTGCCGCGCCGCCCGCAGCCGACCCCGAGGCCGGATTGCACCTCGTCAAATCTCCCATTGTCGGCACCTACTACGGTTCGCCTTCGCCCGGCTCCGCCGCCTTTGTTGCCCCCGGCGACCGGGTTGAAAAAGGACAGGTCATCTGCATCGTCGAGGCCATGAAATTGATGAATGAGATCGAGTCCGATGCCGCCGGAGAAATCGTCAAGTGTCTAGTCACCAACGGCCAGCCCATCGAATTCGGGCAGCCTCTTTTCACCGTCCGGCTGAGTTAGCGCTCTGACCGCTTGTTCCTGTACCAAAGCCGGGTGTCCTAGCCCCTCACTTTCGGGGACATGGGAGAACACCGAAGGGTTTTGAATGTTTCGTAAGATTCTGGTTGCCAATCGTGGCGAAATCGCTTTGCGGGTCCTGAACGCCTGTCGGGAGCTCGGCGTGCGAACGGTAGCTGTCTACAGTGAGGCAGACCGCAATGCGCTCCACGTCCGTTTTGCCGACGAGGCCATTTGCATCGGCCCTCCGCGCCTGAACGACAGCTATCTGAACGTGCCCGCCGTCATTTCAGCGGCTGAAATTGCCGACGTGGATGCGATCCATCCCGGCTACGGCCTGTTGAGCGAGAATGCCAACTTTGCCGAAGTCTGCCGCGCCTCGAACATCAAGTTCATCGGACCGCCGCCCGAGGTCACCCGGCTCATGGGCGAAAAAGAGAGGGCGCGCCAGGCAATGAAGAAGGCCAGAGTGCCCATTCTGCCCGGCTCCGATGGCATTCTGCCCACTGTGGACGAAGCCCAGGCCTGGGCCAAAAAAGTTGGATTCCCCGTAATCCTCAAGGCCAAGGCTGGCGGCGGGGGCCGCGGCATGAGGATCGTGCGCAGCGCCGACGAACTGCCCAATCTGTTTCACGCCGCCAACGCCGAGGCCGCCAATGCCTTTGGCAACGGCGACCTCTATATGGAAAAGTTTATCGAGGATCCCCGCCACATCGAGTTCCAGATGCTGGCCGATGAGCACGGCAACGTGGCATCCCTCTTTGAGCGCGAGTGCTCCATCCAGCGCCGTCATCAAAAGCTCATTGAAGAAGCTCCCTCGCTGCAGGTCACGCCGAAGTTGCGCGAAGACCTGGGCCGCACGCTCTGCCGGTGTCTCGCCGAAATCGGCTATCAGAACGCCGGCACCGTCGAGTTTCTCATGGATGCCGATCATCAGCTCTACTTCATCGAGATGAACACCCGCATCCAGGTCGAGCATCCCGTCACCGAGGCCATCACTGGCGTCGATCTGTTGAAGGCCCAACTCAGGATTGCCTGCGGCGAACGGCTTGACGCGATTCTGCCCTCAAAGCTCGAAATGCGCGGCCATGCCATCGAGTGCCGCATCAACGCCGAGCATCCGAAGAAGTTCACGCCCTCGGCAGGCAAGATTACCGCCTTCAATGTGCCCGGAGGCAACGGCGTGCGCGTGGATACGGCCCAGTATGCGGAGGGCATCATCCCCCCGTACTATGACTCGCTCATAGCCAAGCTGATCGTTCACGGTTGCGACCGCGCCGAGGCTATCGCCAAGATGGAACGCGCGCTGAGCCAGTTCGTGGTGCAGGGCGTCGAGACCTCGATCACCCTCCATCAGGAGATCTTCCAGGATAAAAGCTTCCGCGCCGGCCAATTCGACACCGGCTTCATGGACCGCTTCCTCGCCGCGAGAACTGAAGCAACCAGCTAGGCCCTAGATTCTGCCCCGCTCAAAACAGTCACTGTGCCCGCAGAAAAACAGATGCTGTGCCCCGTGTATCGCAGTTTTATTGTTTTATCGCGATCAGCGGGTCTCGCCACTCCGCCGCCCACTCGGACTCCGCCTTTACCGTCTGCATTTCCGCATGGTAAAGTCGTTTGGTTTCGGCATCGAGGTCTAAGTCATTGGTGCCGGCGATGAGGATCATGATTCGAAGTGCATTGTTGCGCAAAGCTGGGCTGGGAATGAGGGGCGCAGCGCCCTGGACTTCCGTTGTAGCCATCCTTCTTTCGTCAGTTCTGTCCAGCCTCTGTGCGGCGCAGGGTATGGTTGGCTGGCCGGCCTATGGCGGCGGACCGGACGCCGATCACTACTCCCGCCTGGCGCAGATCAATCGCAGCAACGTCCATCGGCTCACCCTTGCATGGAGCTTCGATACCGGCGAAAAAGGCGGACTGCAGGACAATCCGCTGATCGTGGGCAGCACCCTTTATGCCTACACCCCCACGCAGAAGGTGGTGGCCCTTGCCGCCGACACCGGCAAGCTCAAATGGAAGTTCGACTCTGGAATCGCCGGTTCACAACCAGCGCGCGGCCTCGCCTACTGGACCGATGGCCGCGAGCAGCGCATCTTCGCCGGGGTCATGAACTTTCTTTACTGCCTCGATGCGCGCACCGGAACCCCCGTGACGTCGTTTGGCGAGGGTGGCCGCGTCGATCTGCGCAAGGGCCTCACCGAGGATCGTGGCGGCAACTACCTCCAACAGTCCATCGCTCTCACCACCCCGGGCATCGTCTACAAAGACCTCATCATCGTCGGTGGGCGCAACCCTGAAACTCATCCCGCGCCCCCCGGCGATATTCGCGCCTTCGACGTGCGCACCGGCGCCATTCGCTGGACCTTCCACACCATTCCTCGTCCCCCAGAGCCGGGCATTGAGACCTGGCCTGCGGATGCCTGGGAGACCGCGGGCGCGGCCAACAACTGGGCCGGCATGGCGCTCGACGCCGAGCACGGCATCGTCTACGCGCCCACCGGTTCCGCGGTCATGGATTTCTACGGCGGCGATCGCCTGGGTGACGATCTCTACGCAAATACCCTGCTGGCCCTCGACGCCAACACCGGCAAGCGCCTCTGGTTCTTCCAGGGAGTGCATCACGACCTCTGGGACCGCGACTTCCCCGCGCAGCCAGCCCTCTTCACCCTCCACAAGAACGGCAAAACCATTGAAGCGCTGGCGCAGATCTCCAAGCAGACCTACGTCTTCGTCTTCAACCGTCTCACCGGCGAGCCCCTGTTTCCGATCCACGAGCATCCTTTCCCCGCCAGCAGCGTTCCCGGTGAAGTGACCTCGCCCACGCAGCCCGTGCCCGACGCGCCCCCACCCTTTGGCCGACAGCGGCTCACCGAGGACATGCTCACCACCCGCACCCCCGAAGCGCACGCCTGGGCGGTGAAGGAGTTTCTCACCTTTCGCAGCGACGGCCAGTTTGTGCCCTTGGCCGTCGGCCGGCAGACGGTGGTCTTTCCCGGCTTCGACGGCGGTGGAGAATGGGGGGGAGCGGCCATCGACCAGGCCACCGACGTGCTCTATGTCGGTTCGACCGAGATGGCCTGGACCGGCGGCCTGGCCCCTGCCGCCCTGGGCGCAGGCCTCGGAGCGAAGCTCTACCAGAGCCAGTGCGCGGTCTGCCACGGCGTCAATCGTGCCGGTGCGCCTCCCGCATTTCCGGCGCTCACCGGCATTCTCCATTCCATGACCGATCGGCAGGTCGCCGCGCTGGTCAAAAGCGGCAAAGGAAGAATGCCTTCGTTTCCCGGCATTGGCGATACCGCGATGGCCAGCCTGCTGGATTACCTGCGCACCGACGCTCCCACGCCAAATTCCAGCGGCGTGGCGCAGATGACATCCTCGGCTTCGAGCCGCAGCGATAAGGTTGAGACCGCAGCCGCCACGCCCACTGAAGCACAGGACGATTACATCTTTACTGGCTACCGGAAGTTCCTTGACCCCGATGGCTACCCGGCTATTGCGCCCCCCTGGGGCACCCTGAACGCCATCGACCTCAAAACCGGCAAGTACCTGTGGAAGATTCCGCTGGGTGAATATCCCGAACTCGCAAAGCAGGGAATCCGCAATACGGGTTCGGAGCTGTATGGCGGTCCCATCGTTACCCGGGGTGGGCTCGTGTTCATCGGCGCCACCGTCTACGACCGCAAGTTCAGAGCCTTCGACAGCCGGTCCGGCAAGCTGCTTTGGCAGACCACTCTGCCCTTCGCCGGCCTCGCCACACCCTCGACCTACATGGTCAACGGCCGGCAGTTCGTGGTGACTGCCTCGAGCGGCGGCCGCGATCCCAAGGGGCCGGTCGGCGGAGAGTACATCGCCTTCGCGCTTCCAAAATAGAGGCCCGAAGCCCAGCCGGAGCTCCAGGGCGTATCGGCAGAAATCCATTGCCTAAGATGTTGAAAAATAAGGCAGTTGTCATCCTGAGCGAAGCGAAGCTGAGTCGAAGGATCTGCGCTTGTTCTTCGCTCTGGCACCACGCCCTGTTCATCACAAAACACGGCGGTTTGGTTTCCCCTGCAGAAGATATTGCCTTGTTTTCCACAGAATTTTAAACCATATTATCGCTTTTTATTCGCCTATTCATCGATCTTCGTCTATCCTTGCCTTGCAACTCGGGAGGTTGCGCGAATGGACTTTCAAAAAGACTTGCTAGCCGAATACGACCGCGAAACGGCCAAGACCCGCAAGATGCTTGAGGCCATCCCGGCGAACGCAGACTTGACTTACAAGCCGCACCCCAAATCCATGGCCCTGGGCCGGTTAGCCGGACACCTGACCGACATGACAGGCGACTGGGCGCTCCATACCATAACCCTGGACAAGCTGGATCTTCCCGCGGATCACAAATGGGAGCAATACATACCCTCAAGTAAAGCCGAGGTGCTTGAAAAGTTTGACCGCGGACTGCCCACGGTGCGCGCAGCCATCGCCGCGGCCACACCGGGAAAGTGGGACGCGCATTGGCAGTTCATCTTCGGCGGACATGTCTGGATCGATCAGCCGCGCCATCAGGTCTTCCGCGAGATGGTGATGAGCCACATGGTGCACCATCGGGCGCAGCTCGGCGTCTACCTGCGCCTGCTCGACGCCAAAATTCCGGGATCCTATGGCCCCTCGGCCGACGAGATGTAGGTTAAGGGGGAGTTTGCTGGCTCTCGGTTGTCAATGCGGGGGCAATCGAGCCAGGGCTGCGGGAACGGCGGAACTTGAAGTGCCTCTTCCATAAGCGCGAGGAAACTTCAGTTCCAGCTCGACTTGGCAACTGAGAGCTGACAATGGCAGGCCCCCCGGACTACCCTTGCTTAATGGCATTTTCCTTTCCAAAAGTCTATCCGATCCTCGATGCTTCGACCATTCCGGCCGTTGGCCGCTCCGAATATCTGCGCCGGGTGGGCAGATCCATGGGCGACGCCGGCGTCACGCTGCTCGAGTACCGCAACAAGACCGGCAGCGACGCCGAAGTTCTGGCGGATGCCTCGTTCCTGCGTGCTGTTATGCCCGCGCAGAATGTGAAGCTGATTCTCGACGACCGAGCCTATCTCGTAGATCAGGTTGATTTTGACGGTGTGCATGTCGATGCCGGCGACATCAGCCCCGCCGAGGCCCGCCGCCTGCTTGGCCCCAACCGCATCGTCGGCACCTTCGGGGGCAGCGACAGCCTCCTGCCCGGCATTCTGGACGAGCCGGTGGATTATCTCGCCATCGGACCCGTCTACACGACCACCACCAAGCAGACCGCAAAGCCTCCCATCGGACCGGAAGGTGTGCGCAGGCTGCGCGAACAGGCTGGCCCAGCCCGCGTGTTGACGGCTGCTGCCGGCATTACGCTCGAAACCGCACCGCTGGTTCTGGCCGCCGGAGCCAGCACGGTGGCCGTCTCCGCCGCCATCTTCAGAAACCCTGACCCGGCAGCCGAGTTTCGCAAATGGAAGGCGTTTCTGGGTTGAGCCCCGTGCTGATCTCTGGGTTCCAACCGCGCAATCGCCTGCAACTCCAGCCAAATTAACGCGTTTTGCAGAAATCTGGAGACACGCGGCAGCTAATTTTGTAAGAATCCTGCAGGTGACAACTCCAGACCCCGCTCCCATTCCAGAACGCGACAAACCCGCCGAAACTCCCCGGCTCGCGCAAACCCTCGGCCTCTTCAGCGCCACCGCCATCGTCGTCGGCTCCATGATCGGCTCGGGAATCTACATCGTCGATGCCGACATCGCCCGCGGCACCAACTCCCCGGCCCTGTTTCTGGGCGCATGGGTGGTCACGGCGGTCCTCACCATGATCGGCGCGCTCAGCTACGGCGAGCTGGCGGCCATGATGCCCAAAGCCGGTGGCCAATACGTCTACCTGCGCGAATCCCTGGGGCCAATGTGCGGGTTTCTCTTCGGCTGGACCCTGTTCCTCGTCATCCAGACCGGAACCATCGCCGCCGTCTGCGTGGCCTTCGGAAAGTTTCTCGGCGTATTTTTCCCGTGGGTTTCGACCACCCACTGGCTGTGGCACATTGCTCACGTGCCGGCTCTGCGCGTTGGCCCCATGGTCCTGGGCAACATGGAGATCGGCGTCAGCACCGCCAACCTCACCGGCATCGTGATTGTGGTGTTTCTGGCCATCGTGAACATCTTCGGCGTGGCGCTCGGCGCGGCCATCCAGAACATCTTTACTTCGGCCAAGGCGCTCTCGCTCGCGGCGCTGATTCTTCTCGCGTTTACCATCGGGCGCACCGCCCAGGCCTGGCAGGCCAACTTCGGCCCAGGCCTCAGCGGGTTTTGGAAGAACGCCGGTTGGAGTTCGCTTCATCCCGTGCAGGTGGGCGTCGGCGGACCGATCGTACTGGCCAACCTCGTCGTCATCCTGGCGGTGGTGCAGGTCGGCTCACTGTTCTCCGCCGATGCCTGGAACAACATCACCTTTACCGCCGGCGAAGTAAAGAACCCCAGGCGCAATCTGCCCCTGTCGCTGATTCTGGGAACCGGCTTTGTGCTCACGGTCTATTTTCTGGTCTCGCTGTCCTATCTGCTCGTTCTGCCCTTGCACGGCGATCCCAACGGCGCCACCATTGCCGCGCGCGGCATTCAATACGCCGCGGAAGATCGCGTGGCTACCGCCGTCCTGGGCCAGATCTTTCACTCCGGCGGCGCGTGGATCATGGCCGGAGCCATTCTCATTTCCACCTTCGGCTGCGCCAACGGTATGACACTGGCAGGCGCGCGCGTTTTCTATGCCATGAGCCGCGACGGCCTTTTCTTCAAGTCCGTGGGCAACCTTCACCCGCGCTACAAAACGCCGGTGGCGGGTTTGATGATTCAGGCCGCGTGGACCGTGCTGCTCTGCGTCTCCGGCTCCTACAGCCAGTTGCTCGACTACATCATCTTTGCCGAACTGGTCTTTTACATCCTCACCATCGCCGGCCTGTTTGTGCTCCGTTTCAAGCAGCCCGATGCGCCGCGCCCTTACAAGGCCTGGGGCTATCCCGTGCTGCCCGCGCTCTACATCGTGCTGGCCGCAGGGATCTGTATCGTATTATTGCGGTACAAGCCACAGTACACATGGCCGGGCCTGGTGCTGGTCCTGCTGGGTATTCCCGTCTATCTCTTCTGGTCTCGGCGGCAGCCAACACTGTCTCAAGCGGAAGTGAATTGAAAACCTAACCGGCTCCCGAGGAGGAAGTCCCTCATCCATGTCCAGACTGCTGCGCATCAAACCCATGTCTTTGCTCTCGAAAGAAGCCGGTGAGCAAGGCGAGCACACCCTGAGACGCTCCCTCGGTGCCGTCAACCTGATCACGCTGGGCATTGGCGCCATCATCGGCGCCGGCATTTTCGTTCTCACCGGCCAGGCAGCGGCTCTCCATGCCGGACCTGCCGTCGCCCTCAGCTTTGTCATGGCTGGAGTGGTGTGCGCCTTTGCCGGCCTCTGCTACGCGGAGTTTGCCTCCATCATTCCCATCGCCGGTTCTGCCTATACCTACGGCTACGCCACCCTCGGTGAGTTTGTGGCTTGGATCATCGGTTGGGACCTCGGCCTCGAGTACGGTTTTGGCGCCGCCACCGTCGCCTCCGGCTGGTCAGGATACTTCAACAGCCTCCTGCAGCAGTTCCACATCTACCTTCCCCCGCGGCTCACAGCCACTCCGGGTACGCCGCTGGTTTTCTACCACCAGCAATGGATGCAACGCATGTCCTTGCCCCCCGGTGTCTCTGATGCCGGTCTGCCGCATACCACCGGCCTGTTCAACCTGCTGGCGATTCTGGCCATCCTCTTCGTCACCGTGGTCCTGGTCATCGGCATCAAGGAGTCGGCCAATCTGAACTCAGCTATCGTCATGGTCAAGCTCGGCGTGGTCGGCGTCTTTCTGGTGGTGGGCGCTTATTTTCTCCTTCGCCATCCTGAAGTGGCAAAGCTCAACTGGCATCCCTTCATACCGCCCGCCGATGGTCACGGAAACTTCGGTCTCGGCGGCATTTCAAAGGCCGCCGCCTCCGTCTTCTTTGCGTACATCGGCTTCGACGCGGTTTCAACCGCCGCCCAGGAAGCCAAGAATCCCCAGAAGGATATGCCGCTCGGCATTCTCGGTTCGCTCGTGGTGTGCACCATCCTCTACATCCTGGTTTCGCTCGTGCTCACCGGACTGGTCAACTACAAGGAGCTGAATGTGGCTGCGCCCGTTGCCCTGGGCATTGACGCCACGGGGGTTAGCTGGGGCTCGCTGCTGGTCAAGATCGGCGCCGTCTTCGGCCTCGGCACCGTGATGCTGGTCATGATGCTCGGCCAGTCGCGGGTCTTCTTCTCCATGTCGCGCGACGGTCTGCTCCCCAAATGGGCTTCCGAGATTCATCCCCGCTTCCGCACGCCCTGGATTTCAACTATTGCCGTGGGCGTCGTGGTTGCCATGCTGCCTGCGTTTCTCCCCGTCGACAGGCTTGCGGAGCTGGTCAACATCGGCACCCTGCTGGCATTCACCATTGTCTGTGCCGGCGTCTGGGTTCTGCGCGTACGCCATCCCGACCTCCATCGCCCCTTCAAAACCCCGCTTGTCCCCTTGGTCCCAATTTTGGGCATAATCACCGCCGTCTACCTCATGACCAACCTTCCCCTCATTACCTGGACGGTGATGATCGGATGGCTGCTGGTCGGCCTGGTGATCTACTTCGGCTACTCCATCAAACACAGCAAGGTGCAAGCTCTGGCCAAAGCCCAGGAAGGCGACTGAGTCAAACCAGCGGCTTCATGGATTCGTTCTCTGTCAGGGTGCGACTAGATGTGAAGTTTCAGGATTGCCATACGAAGAAAGCAATGCGCCCAAGTCGACCCGGACTCGATAGGACATACCTGTCCTGAAGCAGCTCTAGCGCTTGCTGGCCGCAATGCGCAAAGCCTTGCTCAGAACTTCATCCTTGCCGTCTTGATAGTCCGATCTCTTGTTTGCAATATGGCGGTTCGGAGCAACGCCAATACCCTCGTATTCTCTGCCCTTTGGCGAGATACTTCGATTGATTGGGATTGCGAGGATGCCAACGCGATCAGGCAGCGGCATACCTGCGGTGAATCCATTCAGGGCGCCGTGCGTCGTCTCACCGATTACGGTTGCTCGGCCGTACTCCTTGAGGGCAGCCGTCAGCATCTCCGGCTCACTCTGGGTAATCGCGTCCGTGATGACAACTGCCTTGCCTTTAAACGCAGTTGCAACGTCGGTGGTCTCCTCGACTTCGCGCTTGGCATGCATCGCATCCGGTCGTGGCACACGGGTCACGAGCTCTACGTGTGGCCCCAGAAGCATCCCACCCAATGGATCGGCAACGGTACCGTCTCCCCCCACACAATGGCGCAGATCCAGAACGATTGCCTCGGAATCGGAGACCTGTTTCAGCGCATCGAGCAGCATTTCAGGCGGGACGGCATCAGCATTCATCTTCAGAAAGCGCAGATAGCCAATTTGACCATAATGCCTTGTCTCTAATGAAACAACATCGCTGAATGCGTGGATACGCGCAACCCGCAAGGTGAGAAGCTTTCCACGGCGGCGGATTTGCAGGCTCGCCCAGGAACCTGCAGGTCCGTAGTAGGGATTCTCTAGCACAGGCTGTAACCAGGTTACAGTCGGTTGCAGAAGATTCGAGGCCAAGTGGCCATCAACAGAAATGATCTCGTCACCAAAGCGCACAGAAAACGAATTCCCGTTTCGCGCTTTGAATACATAGGAGACGAAGACTCGCCCATCTACGCGATCAAAGAAGAGCGGCAACACGTATTGGGTGCGAGAGTATTCCTCGTGGGTCATGACTCCGATGTGGGAGTTATGCAACAAGCCAAGCATCTGCCGGACCAGGGCCTCAAGTTCCTGGAGGTCGGTAACAGCATCCGCTTTGTCCAGGTATTCTGTGCGGGTCTGTGCCCAATTAACACCTCGGAAGCTCGGATCGTAAAGGAATTGGCTCACATCCAGCCAGGCCGCTTCGATCACTTCACGCCTTTGACTCGCATTCAATTCGGCTGGCGACTGCGAGTGCACTTGGAAGCAGCCGCAAAAAGAAGAACCGGCGAGCAGAAGTAGTGAACACAAGCGGCTGGAGATCATTGCAGTCCAAACTAAAGGGCCGGAGTCCGGGGGTCAAGGCCGTATCACCGGCGATGCGGAGACTACCATTGACAAGTTATTCCGGCAGTCCTGCATCCGAAGGGCTCTTCAAATCCGGCCAGGCGCCAAAAGCGGGCACCCGAGACAGGAGCTACTGTCCTGTCCCAGGAGCTCACATCATAATTGCGCTGTCATCTTGAGCGGAGCTAGGCCGTTTTTGGCCAAGCGGAGTCGAATGGCCTGCGGTTGTTCTTTTCCGGGTGGCCCAGGTACACCCTCGCCCTTGGGGACCTGCGAAGCTAAGACGCCTCACCGCCGCTGGGTGCCCCAGAACCTGCCCTGAGCTTAGCCGAATGGCTCTCGCCTTTAAGACCTGGGAAAGCAAAAGTCCAAACGGTCGCAGCTCTACGCCGTCGTCCTGGCGCAAAACTCGTCGAACGCGCGCACCAGATCGCCGGCAATCTGCTGCGCCGTGGCCTGTTCGATCACGAAGCGCTGCATCAGATAGACCAGCTTGCCGTCACGCAGAATGGCCACCGCGGGAGAAGTGGGTGGGTTGCCCTCAAAGTAGCTGCGCGCCCGCTCTGTGGCCTCGCGGTCCTGGCCTGCGAACACGGTAATCTTGTGGTCAGGCAGGTTGGCCGAGTTGCCCAGCGCCAGCCGCACACCGGGACGCATCTTGCCCGCCGCGCAACCGCAGATCGAGTTGACCACCAGCAGCGTGGTGCCCGGCAGGGCCAGCGCCGCCTCCACGTCCTCGGCGGTCCGTGTTTCTTCGATACCCGCGCGCACCAGTTCCTCGCGCATGGGAATAACCATCAGTTCTGGATACATAGTGCCTCCGACAGGGAAGTTGCCTGTCGTTATTCTACGGGTTCTCAAGGGCCGTGGCTACCCGGCTGAAGTTTCCAGCAGGCGCGCCGAGACTTTGACAAAGCGCCACGCCCGATTAAATCGATGGCGAAGACGATCAAATCCTGTACTCTTGCTCTTTGGATATCCACCAGAACATTTCGATCGCGCCCTTTACGACCTTCGGGATAGGCGGTCCAGCCCGTTTCTTTATCGAGGCCGGCAGCGAAGAGGATATCGTCGCCGCCGCCGCATGGGTAGGGGAGCAGGGTGTGCCGCTCTTCGTGCTGGGCGGAGGCACCAATCTGCTGGTTTCCGATTCCGGCTTCGACGGCCTCGTATTGCGTGTGAATCTCCACGGCATTGACGTCGTTGACGACGGACCGCAGAAGATTTTTCAGTCCGCCGCTGGCGACGCGTGGGAGAACTGCGTACAGCGCAGCATTGAAGAGAATTGCGCCGGATTGGAATGCTTGGCCGGAATTCCCGGCACAGTAGGCGGCACGCCGGTTCAAAATGTGGGTGCCTATGGGCAGGAAGTTTCCTCCGTAATTTGCCAGGTGCGGGCCTTCGACCTTGAAGAACAGAAGTTTTGCGAGTTCTCTCAGGACGAGTGCGGATTCGCCTACCGCCGCAGCCGCTTCAACACCGCCGATCGCGGGCGCTACATCGTAACGCGGGTCGACTACCGGCTCACCCCAGGCGGCGCTCCCACGCTCCGCTATGCCGATCTGAAGCGAGCGATCGAGGACAGCCACATCGCGGGCTCAGTGGCCAACCTTGCCGAGGTCGCTGCCACGGTCCGCGAAATTCGCCTCGCCAAGGGAATGTTGCTCGTCGAGGACGACACCGATTGTCGCAGCGCCGGCAGCTTCTTCAAGAATCCCGTGGTCAACGAAGCGCAGGTGCGGCAGATCGCCAAGGTATGCCAAAAGTATCCGCCTCAGTTTCCGGCAGGCCCAGGCACAGCAAAAATTCCGGCTGCTTGGCTGATCGAGCAGGCCGGCTTCGCGAGAGGGTATGCGATGGGCGCGGCAGCCATCTCATCGCGGCACACACTCGCGCTCGTCAACCGCGGCGGCGCAACAGCCGAAGACATTCTGGCGCTCGCCGATCAAATTTACAAAACGATTGAGGAACAATTCGGCATTCATCTCGAGATGGAGCCAGTCCTCGTCGGGTTCTGAGCCAGTCTCCCTTCCCAGAAGCTCACATCATAATTTCACTGTCATCTTGAGCGGAGCCTCTCGCAGTTTTATCGCGAGAGGCGCAGTGGAAAGACCTGCGGTTGTTCTTCGGGTCCGCACATTTACATTGATTCTCTCAAGGATAAACAGCCGTCAGGACGCAGATGAACAGCCCTCAGGATGGACTGCCTTTCTCGACGCGGTGCTACTCAACAGTAAGCGGACGCTCGTTCAGCCGATCCAGAACGCGCAGCCGTTCGCCAGCCAGCACTTGCTCTGCAAGGCCCAGTGCCTTCAGCCGCCCTTCGCGCAACAGCGCCACCTCGGCCCCGGTGGCGAAGGCGTCCGTGGCGTCATGCGTGGCCATAACGGTCTGAACCTTGTTGGCGCGCAGCCACGCCTGCAGCCGCCCGATGAGCGCGTCGCTGGCAACCCCGTCCAAGGCGGAAAACGGCTCGTCCAGAAGCAGCAGCCGCGGGCCCGGCGCCAATGCACGCGCCAGCGCCACCCGCTGCGCCTGGCCGCCGGACAAATCCCGCGGCCGTCGGTCCACCAGCCCGGTTGCGTCCACCAGCTCCAGCATCTCCCTCACGCGCTTTGCGCGAGCGGCGCGGCCAAGCCCGCTGATTCCATAGGCCACGTTGGTTTCGATGCTGAGGTGGGGGAAGAGCGAAGGTTGCTGCGCCACCAGCGAAGTCTTTCGGCGTCCTGGCTTATGCCAGATCCCGCGAACCGTGTCGGTGAGAATGTTTTCGTCGAGGACGACACGCCCGCGCGTTGTTCTGCCACCGGCATTGCCGTCCAGTCCCGCAAGCAGCCGAAGCAGCGTGCTTTTGCCGGCCCCCGACGATCCGAAGATCACGGTCCAGTCCGAGCCCAGGCGGCATTCAACCTCGAGCGTGAAGTTTCCGCGCAGTGTGGTCAGCGCCAGTTCAAGCACGGCGGCCTCCGCGCATCTGTCCGGTCAGGTAGATGGCCCCGAGTGCGAACACGCTCAGTCCCAGCAGCACGGCAGCCGTGCGCTCCGTCGCGGCATAGTCGAAGTTTTCCACCTGGTTGTAAAGCACGATCGAGAGCGTACGGGTTGCGCCGGGAATGTCGCCGCCCAGCATCAGAACCACCCCGAACTCTCCCACCGTATGCAGAAAGCTCAGCACCGTCGCGGCCACCAGCGAGCGCCGCGCCAGAGGAATCAGCAGGCTGCGCACCACGCGGACCGGTCCAGCGCCCAAGAGCCGTGCCGCGTCCACCAAAGCCGGTTCCACGGCCGCAAATCCCGCCACCAGAGGTTGAACCGCAAACGGCAGGCTATAAATCACCGACCCCACCACCAGGCCATCGAACGAAAACGCCAGCGGATGCCCGAGAAGCGCCGTGATCCCCCGCCCAAAAGCAGTGTGCGGTCCCAGCAGCACCAGCAGAAAAAATCCCAGTACGGTGGGAGGCAGCACCAGCGGAAGCGCAGCCAATGCTTCAAGTGCAGCCAGCCAGCGCCCGCGCCCCAATACAAGCAGCGCCGCCAGAGGAATCGAGATGGCCAGCAGGATCGCCGTGGTCACCGATGCCAGTCTGAGTGTGAGAGCGAACGCCTGCCAGTCCATCGTCTCCAATACCATGACCTGGTTGTCTCGTAAATACGCTACGAGGCCAGAGTGCCCCAGGTCTCGAATTTGAGACCTGGGAATTTTGAGATCTTCAGACCCTAGTGAACCGGCGTGAGCCCGCTTTTGGCAAGCTCGGCCTGCACCGGCGCCGAAAGTAGGTAATCGAGCAGCTTGCGTGCCGACGCGCGCTGCGTTGTCTTGCTCACGATCACCGCGCCCTGCTCAATCGGCGGATAGAGGTCGCGCGGAATTACGAAGTAAGTTCCTGAAGCGGCCATGCGCGGCGTGAGCGCGGAGGTGAGTGAGATGAGCCCGGCATCGGCGTTGCCGGAGTCAGCAAATTGCGCAGCCTGGGAGATGTTTTCCGCCGTCACCAGCTCCGGCTTCAGGGCGTCGTAGAGCTTTAGACTGGTAAGTGCGGCCACGGCTGCCCGGCCGTAGGGCGCGCGCTCGGGATTGGCAATCGCCAGCCGCTTGAGCCCCGGGTTGCGCAGCAGATCGAGCGATGGCGGCGGCAGCCGCGACTCCTTGTGCGCCCACAGCACAAGCGTTCCCTTCGCGTAGGTGATCGGCCTCGACCGATCCGCCAATCCGGACGGTTCTGCTAATCCGGCCGTGTCCGCGACCCCGGAAACTATCAGCTTTCGCGGATAGCCCAAGTCCGCCGAAAGAAACACGTCAAACGGTGCGCCGTTCAGAATTTGCGTGGTCAGCATGGCCGACGCCTGAAACGTGGCTTCAACACGAATGCCCGTAGCCTGGCGGAAATGTTCCAGAATAGGAGGCAGCACCGGCTCCAGGTCAGCCGCCGCCGCCACCCTCAACGGGGTCTGCGCCTGCGCCGCAAGCCCAACCCCGAGCACGGCAAGCAGGAGTCTGTTCGGTTTCAAGATCGAAAACATCGTGATTGAACCTCCAGTTCTCTGGGCGCTTCTCTGCAAAATTCTCTCCACGCTGGTAGGCTATCACCAGGATATGAACGACAATTTGCACCAGTTACGCTGTTTTGGCTGCGGCGCGCGCATCGCAGGCCCCGATGCCTTGCCCGACTTCCGTTGCTCGGAGTGCGGCGATCTGTTTGAAGTGGAATACCCGGGCTGGGTTCAGCGCAAGGGTCCTGACCGTCCCAACCCCGGTGCGCTCAAGTGGCTCTGGCGCGAGCGGCGAAGCTCATCTGAGGCCATCGACAACTCCGGCGTCTGGCGCTTCCGCGAATTGCTCCCGATCCTTGACAACTTCGGCAATGCCGTCACCCTGCGCGAGGGCAATACTCCGATTTATCACCTGACTCGTGCGTCGAAGGCGCTGGGCATCGACCAGTTGTTTGCCAAGCACCAGGGCATGAATCCCACCGGTTCGTTCAAAGATACCGGCATGACCTCGGCCATGAGCGTGGCCCGCGAGCGAGGCTTTGAATGGGTTGCCTGCGCGTCCACGGGAAACACCTCCGCAGCCATGGCCGCCTATGCCGCCCGGGCCGGCTTGCGCAGCCTCGTTCTCATTCCCGATGGAAAAATCGCCTGGGGCAAGCTCTCGCAGGCAATGGATTACGGCGCGGTCACCTGCCAGTTGAAGGCGGATTTCGACGCTTGTCTCACCCTGTTGACCCAGATCGTCAAGCAAGCCCCCATCTATCTGCTCAACTCGGTCAATCCCTACCGGCTCGAAGGGCAAAAGACGCCGGCCTTCGAAATCGCCGAGGCCTTTGACTGGAACGTTCCCGACCACCTGATCGTTCCCGGCGGCAATCTTGGCAACAGCTCGGCGCTGGGCAAGGGATTTCGCGAGCTCCACGAACTGGGCCTCGTTGCGTCCATGCCCCGCATCTCCGTTATCCAGGCCGAGGGAGCCAACCCGCTGGTGCGCAGCTTTGAAGCCAATCACGGAGCCTCGCTCGAGCCCGTCGAGGCGCACACCCGCGCCACCGCCATCCGCATCGGCAATCCTGCCTCGTGGCGCAAAGCCGCCCGCGTCATTCAGGACACGGGAGGCTGGTGCCTCGATGTCTCCGAAGCTGAGATTGCCATCGCCAAGGCTGAGATTGGCGCCGAGGGGCTGGGCTGCGAACCCGCCTCCGCCGTCACCCTCGCGGGCCTCAAAAAGCTGGTTGCCAAAGGCGCCATCGCCTCCAACGAAACCGTCGTTCTGGTCCTTACCGGCCACACCTTGAAGGACGCTGACTACACCATCGACTTCCATCGTGGAACACTGTTGAGCGAAGAGGAGTCCAAGGGCAGGGAAAAGGAAATCGAGGCCCTCCGCCGCAATGCGGTGGTCGTGGACGCGACCCCGGCCGCCGTCCTGGCGGCCTTGAAAGACAGCGCTGGGAAGGGCAGCATTGGATGAGCGGCACAATCGAACGATCCACGGGAGCCTTACGCCTGCGCCTCCCGGCGACCTCAGCCAACCTGGGATCGGGATTCGACGCGGTTGCCGTCGCTCTCAACTTTCATCTTGACATCGAGGCCCAGCCTGCAGCCGAATTTTCCATTGCTGCCACAGGCCGCAATGTCGAGCGTTGCAGCCGGATCGAAGACAACCTCGTTCTTGAGACCTACAAGCGGTTGCTGCTCGCCAACGGACGTCCCATCGTCCCCTTGGCCATCGACATGCGCAATGGCATTCCCCTGGCCATGGGCTGCGGATCGTCGGCAGCCGGACGTCTGGCCGCGCTAGCCTTGGCTGTTCATTTCGGCCAACTAGGCTGGACCAGCCAGCGCATCCTCGACGAAGCCTACCTCCTCGAGGGCCATCCGGATAACGTGGCCGCATGCTGGCTGGGCGGGTTTGTGGCCACAGTCTGCCAGGGAAACACCGTCCATGCGGCCAAGGTGGTTCCTCCTGCCGGGTGGCGCGCCATTGTCGCCCTCCCTGCGGTTCCGCTGTCGACCAGCAAGGCCCGAGCCGTGCTTCCGGCCAGCTATTCGCTGACCGATGTGGTGGCCAATCTGCAATCTGTTTCGCTCCTCGGCCTCGCTTTCGCGCAGGCACGCGCTGACCTGCTCGCCCCCGCCATGGCCGACCGCATTCACCAGCCTTATCGCGCCCCCATCTGCCCGCTTCTTCCCCTTTTGTTGCCGCTGGTTGGGAGGCATGGCATCCTGGGCGCGGCGCTCAGTGGCGCGGGTCCCGCGGTCCTCGTCATTGTCGAAAATGAGGCCAGCCTCGAGCGGGCTTCCAGGGCGATTCGACACGCTTTTAGCAGCCCCGATGAGGCGGAACTGCTCATCTGCAGGTTTGAGCCTTTGGGGGCAAGTGACCAAACGGACGCAGCCTGGCAATAGCTGTGGAATACCAGTCCAAATGAGCCAGTAAAAGACGTTATCAGTAGGTTAACTTTTCGGTTCGTCCGGTAACTTTCTGTGCAGTCACCGTCTCTTAGTTACCAACAATATTACCTAAGTTTGCTTGCTATTTATCAAGTGAACACCTAAATTCTCAGCGTGGGCAGTTCTGGGGGAGGGCTGCTCTAGCGCCCGTGGTCCTAACCGGATCCGGGCGCTTCTAATTGCGCTGAAGCCGCGATCCGCACCTGAGATTATAGCGGTTTCAGGATTGCTGTACCCAGAGGCATTGCACTCAAGTCGACCCGACCCCAAGGAGGGGCGACCTGGCACGAAGCACAATCGGGCATACCTATCCTGAAACCGCTCTAGACGCCTCAAACTTCCAATCCAAAGCTCAAATTCATTGCCCTGCGTTTGCACCGAATCCGCTCCGCCGGCTGCGTGCGCCCGTCTTGCGACTTTGAACCATCCCCGCGCATCAGATTGAAGGCGCCGCTTGCTGTACACTGAGACAAAATACAGCTGCGCAAGGAGAATCATGGCTGGAGCGGGAGTTCTGGAAGTTACCGATGCAACGTTTGATCAGGAAGTGCTGAAAAGCGAGCAGCCGGTACTGGTGGATTTCTGGGCCGTCTGGTGCGGTCCGTGCAAGGCCATCGGCCCTATTGTGGATGGCGTTGCAGCAACCTATGCGGGCAAGTTGAAGGTGGCCAAGGTGAATGTGGATCAGAATGGCGCCACACCCTCGCGCTACGGGATTCGCGGAATTCCCGCCCTCCTGTTCTTCAAGGGCGGCAAAGTTGCCGATCAGATTGTCGGCTACGTGCCCCAGGACGTGATCGAAGAGAAGGTCAAGCGCCTCCTCGGCTAAACGGGCTGCGGAAAAACGTGTTATTGCGGTTCGGAAATTTCCTTGCGCTGTGTTCTTCGTGCCGTAATTGCAGTTTGGCGCGTTTTGTGCGCCAAACTGAGTCGAAGGAACTTCGTTTGGGCACTTCGCTTACGCAACGAACTTCTTCAGACACCAGTCGCGCCTACGCTCTCCCTCGAAACTGAATAATCCGCCGCCGATCGCGCTTCGAAGGCTTGCGTTCCGGCATCGGCGCATATTGCTGCATGGCCTTGCGCTCTGCGGCCAGTTTGAGCCGCGCCTCGCGGCTGGCTTCCGTTTCGCGGTAGAGGGTTTGCGCAACCGCAGCCGGCCCGCGCATCTCGCTCAGCAGCAGAACCTCGACCTCAAAAACACCGCCTTCATTTTCAACCTGCAACAAGTCGCCGCCACGCACCTCGCGCGCGGGTTTGGCCTTCAGTCCGTTGGCGACGATCCTGCCCAGGTCGCAGGCTTTGCTGGCCTGTGCGCGGGTCTTGAAAAACCGCGCAGCCCACAGCCATTTATCCATGCGTACCTTCTCGCGGTCTTTGTCGTTCGGCTTAAGATTCATGTCTCGACGGTCCAATTCTAAAGATCATCGGTGTTGACCGAGGGCTCTTCCATCAGTACCAGTTCTTCAGTTCCGGCCAGTCGGTGACATAGGGGCGCTTGCGGTGACGCAGCCAGAAGAAATGGCGATGCTCCCTATCCATGGTCCAAGGCGCGTCGAATGGGCCTAGATCGACGACCTCGTCGTAGTCCTTCGCGTAGTCCGCGCGGTTATCTCCCAGCGTCAGCATGGATGCGCCCGTGTATCCGTTCCAGCCCCAGAAATAGTAGTTTTGATGCCCGCTGATCGCGGTCGGCAGCCCGTACTTGGGTCCCAGCACGTTCACCGCGCTGGTTTCGCCATAATTGGTGCAAATGATGCCCGTGCGGGCCCGCTCCTCAGCCGGCAGCGCGTTGTATCGAGCGGCAAACCCCTCCACCATCTGCTGCCAGCCAAAACGGTCTGAGAGCACCTGCGGCAAGGGGCCACTGAACTTCTCGGCGTCGGCCCCTTTCAGGGGAAAGTACTTCGTGTAGACGTTGTACCTGTCCGGCGGCAGAATGGTGAGCACCAGTGGGCCGGTAGCAAAAATCAGCGTCAGGCCCAAAACAACGGTGTAGATGATCGCAGGCCGTTTGCTCGGCGTCAGTGTGCCCAGAGCGACGGCTCCGGCGGCAAATAGAACCGGATACATGGGCGCAAGGTAATAGTGCTTGGCATGAAGGGCCATCATCATCACCAGAAACACCATGTAGGCGAATGCGACAAAGCGCCACTGGCGCGCCCGGCGCGCAAACCCCAGCCACACCAGCCCGCCGATCCAGAGTGGAGCGGTCGAGAAGAGCAGAAGGTCGACCTGCAACCAGAGAAATTCGAGCGCCGACAGGCGCACCACCTTGTCGGAGTGGGCCACTCTGTTCAGAAACTCATAGGTGGGGAAGTGATTCGCCCATTGCCATAGAAAGTTCGGCAGTGCCAGCAGAATAAGCAGAGCGAGTGCCGCGGCAAACCAGCGTGAGCGAAGAATGCGGCGCTCGGGACTGAGCAGCAGCCCAGCCAGCATGGCCACCAGAAAGAACACGGTGGAATGCTTATTCTCGATGCCCAGCCCCGCCAGGAGCCCATACAGAAGCCATGCGCGGGGCCCGGCGCTCCCATCGGCCAGCCGCAGCAGCACCAGCAGCGACGCCATCCAGAAACAGGGCTCGAACGAATTCATGGAGAGGAAATTGGCGGTCGCCAGAAACACTGGCGCAGCCAGCACCGCGGTCATGGCCAGGATCTGCTCCCAGCGGCGTCCGCCCAATTGCCAGGCGAGCAGTCCCGTAAGCCCCACCGTTCCGCCGCCCGCCGCGAAGCTCAGAATGCGGATGCCGGTAGGCGACAGGCCAAACAGCATCTCGGCCAATCTCGCCTGCAGAGCGACCATGGGCGGCTGGTCAACGTAACCCCACGCAAGGCGCCGTCCGCAAATCAGAAAATAGAGCTCGTCGCGAAAGTATCCGTACCCGAGATGCGCTCCCCATAGCGAACTGGCCAGATGGATGATGAATGTAAGTGCCGCAAACAAAAAAGCGAGTAACAAGGCTGTGCGCAATGAATTCCGCACAGGAATTTCAGGGTTGGCTGCTTGCAAAGCTCGGAACTCCTCCGTGGATGCCCAATGCGATTCTAACTCGGGGTACGGTGTTGTTGGTATGAACGCACAACACTGATGGGCGGACGCCCCAGGTCCCGCAACACCTCCTGCTCCTCGCTCCCGCGCCGGGCGCCCCACGCTTCAGCGTGGAGTTGGCCGCATCCCCCAATTGCCTTGAATCCCGTAGGGACGATGTCGCTGTGTGCCCCAATTCGCGGGGTGGAGTCTAGCCCTTGGGCACATGGGATCCCACCTCTTGGTGAAAGTGCCGCCAGATCGTCTCCGCCGTCTTCCGGGTCACCACGGCGGCCAGCGACTCCGCGGTAGCCTGCTGCACATCGCGCAGGCTGCCGAAGTGCGTCAGCAGTCGCTGCCGCGTTTGCGGACCGACTCCCGGAATGTTCAGCAGCTCCGAGTCGCGGTCGCGCATGGTCCGGCGTTGGCGATGGTAGCCAATCGCAAACCGATGGCTCTCGTCGCGAATGGTTTCCACCAGGTGCAGCACCGGCGAACGCCGGTCGAGCACCACAGGCTCATCCTCGCTGCCGTAGACATAAATCACCTCTTCGCGCTTGGCAATCGAGGCCAGAGGCTGCGAGGTCAGGCCCAGCGATTCCAATGCCTCGGCGGCGGCGTGCAATTGCCCCAGTCCGCCATCCACAAGCACCAGCGAGGGCATCGTCTGTTTCTCCTCTTTGACGCGCCGATAGCGGCGTCCCACCACCTCGCGCATCGAAGCAAAATCGTCGACGCCCTCGACCGTCATCACCTTGAATTTGCGATACGCGGCCTTGTTCATCTTGCCGTCTTCCCACATCACCATCGAGGCCACGGTTTCCGCGCCTTGGATGTGGGAGATGTCGAAGCACTCGATGCGCCGCGGCAACTCCGGCAGCATCAGCACGTCGGCCAGCGCCTCCTGGATGGCTTTGCGCGAAGGCTCCAGAACCCGGAATCGCTGCGTGTAGGACTGTTTCGCATTCTGGCTCGCCAGATCCACCAGCGAGCGCTTTTCACCTCGTTGCGGAACGGCCACTTCAATCCGATGCCCGGTGCGCTCGCTCAGGAGCGCCGCCAGCGTTTCGCGGTCGTCGAAGTCGGCCGGCACAAGAATCGAGCGCGGAACGTATTGCTGGTCGATGTAGAGCTGCTTCAGCAGCGCACTGAAGACCTTGCCCGCATGAAACGGCGCTTCGGCAGCCTGCGATTCTCTCTGATCGCTGCTTGCCGCCTGCTCGTTTCCATCATCCTCAGCGCCGGCCACTTCAAGCTGTTCCGGCAAATCGTCCCAGAAAAATTCACGGCGGTCGACGATTTTTCCGGCGCGCACGTGGAAAAGGTTCACCGCCAGCGAGCCATCTTCAAAGTGGTAGCCGAAGACGTCCGTGTCATCGCCCTCTTCGGTGGTCGCGATGCGCTGCTTCTCCCGCAATTGGTGAACCGTCGAGAGCTGATCGCGAAGACGCGCCGCGGCTTCAAACTGCTCCTGCTCGGCCGCAGCCGCCATGCGCGTAGTCAGCGTGCGCTCGAGCTCCGCATGCCGCCCTTCAAGAAACAACTGCGCGTCCCGCACCGCGTCCGCGTAGATGGCGGGAGTGGTCAACCCCTCCACGCACGGACCCAGGCAGCGGTGAATGTAGTACTGCAAACAAGCGCGCGGATGGTAGCGCGACAGATCCACCTTGCAGCTGGGCAGCAGAAAACTGCGGTGGATCAGCTCCACCACGCGATAAGCCAGATTGCCGGGAAAGTAGGGACCGTAGTAAGCCGCCCCATCTTTGCGCAGACGCCGCGTGACAAAAACCTTGGGAAACCTGTCGCCCAGTGTGAGCTTCACGTAGGGATACGTTTTGTCGTCGCGCAGCAGGATGTTGAAGCGCGGCTTGCGCTGCTTGATCAGGTTGTTTTCAAGCGCCAGCGCCTCATGCTCATTGGCCACCAGAATGTAATCCAGATCGACGGCCTCGCGCATCAGCGATCCGGTTTTGGCGTTGGCCTGCGAAGCCTCGAGCAGATAAGACCGGACCCGCGAGCGCAGATTTTTCGCCTTGCCCACATAAATCACCTCGCCCTCGGCGTTCTTGTAGAGGTACACGCCTGGCTGTGTGGGCAGGGTCCGGATTTTCTCGTAGAGATCCATGGGGCGGGGTCGCGCGCGTCAGGGCCATTCCCAGCATACCGGCAGAGGGCCCCTGCAGCCCGGCGCTCAGCCCCGGCTTCCGGCCATCCACACCCTCCAGCAACCGCGCAATCCTTACCCAACCGTGTAAAACATACACGGTCCGCGGATCGGGACCCTGATCGAGGAAAGCCTGCAACTTATTGTATTTAAAGAATCTAACGGAAAACAGGCGAGTGGCAGCCCAGGTGCATCCTCATCCGCGAGAGGATGAATCCATCCCCGCAGTAACCTGCAGTTTACAGTCCGCAGGCCTGTCGGGCGGTGGCCGGGACAACACCCCATGAAACGATCTGGATACCTTTGGATGGCAGCAGTTTTGGCGGTGGCAGGCGTGAGCGGATGCGCCACAAAGAACTACGTTCGCACCCAGACAACCCCGTTGGTGGAGCACACCGACGAACTCGACAGCAAGACGGCAGCCAACAACCAGCAGATTCATGATGTCGACAGCAGAGCACAGGCAGGCATCAGCCACGCGCAGGGGTCGGCCGATACCGCCACCCAGAATGCGCAGAGCGCCAGTCAGTCTGCCGGCGAAGCAGAGGTCGCGGCCAATGAAGCGGTGCACCGCGCCGACTCTCTCGACGGCGTCGTGAAGGGGCTCGACCAGTACAAGCAGGTCTCGGATGTCTCGGTCACCTTTGGTTTCGACAAAGCGGTGCTGACCCCCGACGACAAGGCCCAACTCGACTCATTCGCCGCCTCGTTGGGCACGGCAAAAAGCTACATTCTCGAAGTGACGGGTGGAACAGATTCGACCGGGCCAGCCCAGTACAACTATGACCTGAGCCAGCGCCGCGCCGATGCCGTAGTGCAATACCTGGCGTCAAAATATGGCGTTGCCGCGCACCGCTTTTACCTGATTGGCATCGGCAAGGATCAGGAAGTAGCGCCGAACACCACTGCCGAAGGTCGCAAGCAGAACCGGCGCGTGCAAGTGCAATTGCTCTCCAACGCACCCGGGGAGAACTCCCAGTCTGCCTCAAACCAGGGTTCAGGAAATTAGCAACTGATGCAGTTTATACCCCGCATGCTCCATATGCATGCGGGTCCCGGGGGCCGGTTCGCATCGCGAACTGGCCCTCTTTCCATTGCACCCGGTAAGTCCGGGATTCTAACCCGATGGTTCTTGTATGAATCCCGGTGCTCCATCCATGAAACAGTTTCATCGTTTCATGGGTGGGAAGGCACAACCCTCCACCCGCCAACCCGGATCTCCACTCTCAAACCCCCTGCCGAAGATGTTCCTCGCGAACATCGACAGCCGTAAACAGGCTCAGAAACGGCGCGCCCCCGGCCGCAGCCTCAACCGCCGGACGTCCGCCCGCTTCCTGACGCTCCACAATGCAGACCACCGCGGCTACCGTCATCCCCGCCTCGCGAGCGGCTTCAATCGCGTTGATCGTCGATGCGCCGGTGGTGCACACGTCGTCCACAATCACCACCCGCGCCCCCTCGCGGCAAAACCCCTCAATTCGCCGGCCGGTGCCATGAGCTTTCTCAGCCTTGCGCACCAGAAACCCATGCAACAGCTGTGACTCGGGGTGCGAAACCGCGCGCCATGCGCTGGCCGTGGCCACGTTCGAGACGATCGGGTCCGCGCCCAGCGTCAGCCCGCCCACGGCCTCAGCCTTGACGCCGTTCTCTTCCAGCAATTCCAGAATGGCCTGTCCGGTAAGCCGTCCGCCCTCGGCGTGCAGCGTCGTCGTCCGGCAGTCTATGTAGTAGTCGCTGACCCCTCCCGAGGAGAGCGTGAACTGCCCCAGCCGAAAGCTGGTGCGGGCCAGCAATGCCAGCAACTGTTGTGCGTAAGACGGTAGGTTCATAGTTTTCTCGATCACATTCTATCAAGATGCCGGAACCCTTCGGTGCCCAGCATCATGAGGGAAAAAAGCAGAAAGTTGTAGCTGGCGTGCACCATCACACTAGCCGCCAGCGAGCGGGTGCTGAGCCGAGCCCAGCAGAGAACCAGGCTTACGCAAATGAGCAACAGAAACGGTCCCCAGGAATAGCCGGTCTGCGCCGCGTGCATCCCGGCGAAAGGGAGACTGGTGAATATCGAGCCGATCACCATGGCGTTGAATGACCAGCGAGGCTGGCCCGTTTCGTCGAGCGGCCGAACCGGCGCGCCGGTGGTCTTCTCGTTCACCCAGTCGCAGGCCGTGCACAGCGCCGGCAGCAGAAAGCCGCGGAAAACCATCTCTTCAAAGAATGGCGCGAAGGTCACGCCGAAGCCGAAAAGCAGCCACGCCGCGCCGGGAGCGCGAAAAATCTTGTCGATCGGCGCATCGGTCGGGCCCGGCAGCAGAAGGCTGTTGATCAGAGCAAGCCCAAAACATAGGATGGCGGTAATGAAAAGCTGCCAGCGCAGCCGCAGGGCGATGGCGCCATTCCATTGCACTCCGGCGAAGAAGCCTTTATCCCAGATCATCGGGAAAAACAGCAGGCAGGCGCCGAAGGTGGCCAGGTAGAGAATCACCTCGCTGCCCAGCGTGTAATGAATTTCAGTGATGGCCGTCTGGGTGGACGAAACCCCGTAAAGATGAACAGAAAGACCCCAACGGATCATCAGTGCTGCTGCGATCAGGCCAAAGAAAGCAAACACGACCAGAATCGCCACATGCCCCAGATGCGGAATGCGAACCGGCCGGCGAACCGACTCCTGGTACCAGGACTGGAACAGGAGTTGCTGATCCACCGCAGGATCATCCCGTGTTTCCAAAGCAGAAAGAGAGCTTTCCAAGGTCGCAGGAGGTGCCAATATCTCCGGCTCCGGATCCGTCCTATCGCCAGATGCGTGAATGTCTGCGTTCGTGCCCACATGCGCGTTCGCCTCTGCCTCGGAGTCCTCCAATGGGAGCAAAACGCTGGCGCTGTCATCCTCGGGCTCATGCCCGGGCAGATCGTTCATGGCAGCCCCGTCTTTTTCTTCCGGAGTGTGCGCGGTTTCGATGCTTTCTCTTCAGTCAAACCCGTCGTCCTCGAGCCTGCCGCCGCAGAATGACCCGCCGTGGCCGCTCTCACGGAACCGCCGCCGCCAGTCGATTCGCCGCCCGTTGCTACCGATAGTACATCCTTTTCAGGTTCAGCCTCCGCCAGCCGCCCATCGCTGGCCGTGTAATACCGCATCAGAAATTGTCCGGTATACGAGCCCGGCGTGGCGGCAATCTTCGCCGGCCGGCCTTCGCCCACCACGCGGCCTCCGTCTTCGCCGCCTTCAGGCCCCAGATCCAGAACCCAGTCCGCGTTGCGAATCACGTCAAGGTTGTGCTCGATGATGATCACGGAGTTCCCAAGATCCGCCAGCCTGTGCAGCACTTCCAGCAGCTTGCGCACGTCGTCGAAGTGCAGACCGGTGGTGGGTTCATCCAGCAGATAGAGCGTTCGCCCGGTCTGCCGCTTCGAGAGTTCGCGCGCCAGCTTCATCCGCTGCGCCTCGCCGCCTGACAACGTTGTCGCACTTTGCCCCAGGTGCACGTAGCCCAGGCCCACATCGACAAGCGTCTGCAGCTTCTGCCGCACCTGCGGCACGTCCGCGAGCACCGGCAATGCATCTTCAATCGTGAGGTCCAGAATGTCGGCGATCGAATGACCATGAAATTTCACGGCCAACGTTTCCAGGTTGTAGCGCCGCCCGTTGCACACCTCGCACTGCACGTAGACATCGGGCATAAAACTCATTTCGATGCGCCGCTGGCCATCCCCCTGGCAGGCCTCGCAGCGCCCGCCGGAGACGTTGAAGCTGAAGCGCCCGGCCTTGTAACCGCGCTCGCGGCTCTCCGGCAGCATCGCAAACAGGTCGCGAATCGGCGAGAACACCTGCGTATAGGTCGCGGGGTTCGAGCGCGGCGTGCGCCCGATCGGCGACTGATCGATGCGCACCACCTTGTCGATCTGTTCGGCGCCGCTGAGGGTGTCGTGCGCGCCCGGCTCCTCACGGGAGCCATAAATTGTCTTGGCCAGCGAGCGGTAGAGAATGTCGTTGATCAGCGTGCTCTTGCCGCTGCCGCTTACACCGGTCACCACCGTCATGATCCCCAGCGGAATGCGGATGGTCAGATCCTGGAGGTTGTGTTCCCGTGCCCCCGTCACCACCAGCCATTTTCCCGTCAGCGGGCGCGGCTTGCTCCGCTGCAGCATGGTGGCGGCTCCTGAGAGATAGCGGCCGGTCAGCGACTGGGGCTCGGCCATGATCTCAGCCGGCGTGCCTTCGGCCACAACCGAGCCGCCCAGCCGTCCTGCGCCCGGGCCAAGATCCACCACGTAGTCCGCGTGACGGATGGTGTCTTCGTCATGCTCCACCACCAGCACCGTGTTGCCCAGGTCGCGGAGCCGTTCAAGAGCCTGGATCAAGCGCATATTGTCGCGCTGGTGCAAGCCGATCGAAGGCTCGTCGAGAACATACAAAACTCCCCGCAGCCGCGAACCAATCTGCGTGGCGAGACGAATGCGCTGGCCCTCCCCGCCTGAAAGCGTGGCCGCGTTGCGATTGAGAGAGAGGTAATTCAGGCCCACCGCACAGAGAAACTCCAGCCGTTCCACAACTTCCCGGCGAATGCGCTCGGCGATCAGCGCCTCGCGCGCGGTAAAGCTCAAATTGATGGCCGCGGAGAGAGCGCGGTTCAAGGGCAGGGCAGTGAAGTCCGCAATCGAAAGCCCGCCGATCTTCACCGCCAGTGACTCCGGCCGCAGTCGCTTGCCACGGCAAACCGGGCACGGCGTAGCCGACATGAAGTTCATCATGTAATCCCGGTAGCCTTCGCTGCGTGCCTCGTCGATGCTGTCGCGCAGAAAGTCCAGAATGCCGTGAAACCCGGTGCGCGGCGCTTCATTCTTCGGTGGCCCATAGACCAGCACATGCTGCTGCTTCACCGGCAGGTCTTCAAACGGCAGCTTGAGATCTATCTTGTAGCGTTCCGCAGCCAGGTGAACCAGCTTGAGCAGGTATTGCGAAGAAGACCCGGGACCAAGTCCTCCATCAAACAGCGGTTTTGACCAGTCGGTAATCACCTTGGCGGGATCGAGGTCGTAGAGCGAGCCCAGGCCGTGGCACTCCGGGCAGGCGCCGAAGGCGGAGTTGAAGCTGAAGCTGCGCGGCTCCAGCATGGGCACATCGAGTCCGCAGTCGGGACACGCCATCGACGACGAGAACAGTTGCTCTTCGCCGCCCGCAACCGCAGCCAAAACCAGTCCATTCGCCAGTTGCAAAGCCTTGCTCACCGCCTGGTCCAGGCGTTTTTCCATCGAAGGCTTGCCCGCCGCCGGCGGGGGAGCATCGGCGGCTGCGGGCTTCAGCAGGATGCGGTCGACCATGGCTTCGATGGTATGGTTCTTGCGCCGGTCGAGCAGCAGCGGTTCTGACAGATCGCGCATCTCGCCGTCCACCCGCGCGCGGAATCCCTGCTGATCGAGCTGATCGAGCAGTTCCTTGAACTCGCCCTTGCGTCCGCGCACAATCGGCGCCATCACGGTGACCCGCTCGCCGCGCCCAAGATCGAGAATCCGCTGCGCAATCTGTTCCGCGGACTGGCGCGCGATAGGCCGACCGCAGTTGGGACAATGAGGCGTCCCCACCGAGGCATACAGCAGCCGCAGGTAGTCGTAGATCTCGGTGATCGTCCCCACAGTGGACCGGGGACTGCGGCTGGTCGTCTTCTGTTCGATCGAAATGGCCGGGCTCAGCCCCTCGATCGAGTCCACGTCGGGCCGCTCGATCTGGTCAAGAAACTGTCGCGCGTAAGCCGACAGCGTTTCCACATAGCGCCGCTGCCCCTCGGCGTAAATCGTGTCGAAGGCCAGCGAACTCTTGCCCGAGCCGGAAAGTCCCGTGACCACCGTCAGCGTGTTGCGCGGAATCCGCACCGAGATGTCGCGCAGGTTGTGCTGGCGCGCCCCGCGCACCGAGATGTGAGTGATGGCCATGGCGAGAGTCTTTGAAAGGTCGCGCTTTCAAGGGTGGTGTGAGATATGTCACCGAATTTTCGCACCCTGAGAGTATTCTATTGGTCAATAGAAAATGGGGTCAACGCGGCAGCTTCTTTTGAGATGAATCGCCTCTAACCCTTTATAATAGTTCTTGTAAGGTTTCATTCAACCGTACGCGCGCGTTGCGGACGTCAAATCCATTGAACCAGGGCGGGATGGATGTCGAATTTGTTGAATTTGACGATGTTGATTTGCGCATCGGTAGGGTCGATGGCGTTCGGAATCCTCGCGGCTTATGGAATTCTACGCCTGGGATTCGCACTCATCCGCCCGCAAAGACGCCCAGCCCCAGTCAAGCCCCAACAGGAAATCGCCCGCGTCCTGTAGTGCTCGCCCCGTCCAACAAATTTGTCATCCTGATCCAGGTGCCCCAGGTCCTTCGCCTTTGTGGACCTGGGAAAATACAACCCCAACCATCCGCAGCTCTAGAACCGCGGATTCGCGTTCTGCTGCTGCTCCTGCTGCTCCTGCCGCTGCTGCATCTCCTGCATAATCTCCTGAGGAGTGCGCGGTGGCGCCCCCGGCGCAAGGCCGTTGCGCATCTCGGGCGGCGGCTCCTCCTGAGGCTGTTCCGCGGCATTGGCACTCTCGTCGCTTTGAGCGGTCTGGCTATCGGCCGCAGCCGCGTGCGCATTGCTCGCAGACTGTGGGCTCAAAACCACTTCACGCGGGGTTCCCTGGCCCTGATCCCCGATCATCAGCACGTTATATCCCAGGCCATCCAGCAACTGCGAAAGAATATCGCGTGCCGTGCCTGGTCCATACGCTCCAAAGATGCGCTGATCCGCATCCAGGCCCTCGATCCGCGCCCCGGTGGCCGTCGCCACATCCTTCAGAATCTGCTCAAGGCTAGAATTGGAAGCTTCTATGCGCAGACCATGGCTGTTCCATTGCACAGTGGCTGCAGAGGGACTGTCATTGGCGGGCCACGCCGGAGGCTTGGGCACCGCCGGCGCATCTTTCACAGCAGCCGCCTTGGCGGAAGCCGCGTGTGCATGGGCAGCCCCTTTCAACGACAGTGGCCGCTTGCGCACGTGGGTCGTCGTATGTGCATTTGCGGAGGTCGTGTGAGTGGCGGAGGCCGCTTGAGTTGCGGACGTCGGCCGAGTTGAAGACGCTCCCGAGGCAGCCTGCTGGCCGAAGGCGAGAAGAGGGCCGCATGCAAGGAGCACAGCAATCAGCGAGCCGGCCAGCCAGCAATGCGCCGGACTCATCCGTGGGCCTCGTCTAACCTGCGCTTTTGCCGGAAGGTTGATGCGCATCGAAATCGGCTCTCCTACCCTGCGGCAGCCTGTCGCCAAGGTCGCTACCGTCCCACTGTACTAGACTAACAATAGTCCATGGACGCTCGAAATCACGTTCCATCGGCCAGAGAGGATAACTGGGAACATGCGTCTCCGCTGGAATGTCTTGGCTGTAGCGGCCATGTTGTGCGTGCCGGTAGCGAGCCAGGCAGCCACATGCACCGCGCAGGCCGAGCTTTCGGCCCCCGATCGCGCCGCCTTGACCTCGATGGGCGACCGCTTGTCCGAGGCCGTGCTCCAACAGAATTTTTCCACTTTGCAGTCTGCGTTGCTGCCCGCGGAATCGGCCGAGTGGGACGGCATTCGCGGAGCCGTTGAGCAGGCCGCGCCGCTGGTCAAAGGCGGGCAGATTCAACTCCGCAGTCTCTATCTGCTCGACGCTTCCACGATGACCGCGCCCGCGGACACCCAGTTCTTCTGCTCCAACGCGAGCGGAACGCTCACCATCAGCATCACCATGCATGCACTGCCTCCCGGCCGCTACGCGGTGGTTTTGGCCGAAGCTACCGGTGCTCCTTTGGACGGCCAACTAGGCCTCATCCTGGCCTGGGACGGTTCTCAATGGCGACTGGCCGGCCTCTCCGTCCACCAGGGCATCTTCGACGGCCACGACGGCGTCTGGTACTGGTCGCGCGCCCGCGGCCTTGCCCAAGTCGATTCGTGGAGCGCCTGGTATTCTTATGATGCGGCGCGCTACCTGCTGCTGCCCGTCGACTTTCTTTCGTCTCCCAACCTCGAAAAGCTGCAGCAGGAGCAGACGCAAATTCAGAATCCTCCCCAGGCGGCATTTCCGTTGTCGCTTGCCGCCGGCGATCGCACCTGGAAGATCGACGCAGTCTTTCTTGATCCGAGCCTGCACCAGGACGATCTGGCAGTCGCCTACGAATCGACGGGCGTCACCGATCCAGCCGCCCAGCGCACCGAGGCGATTGCCGTCTTCAGCGCTCTGTTGAAGACCCAGCCCGGGTTGAGGCAAAACTTTCACGGCCTCTGGGCATACGCCGCCAGGGATGACAAGCGGACTCCGGTAATCGAATTGCCGATGACGCAGATTCCTTAAAGGCAGGGAATAGGGACCAGGGAACAGGGTCGTCGATCATCCCATGCGATCTGCGGTCACCAAGAAAAGCAAGGCAGGAAAGATTTTGGCAAGACTCATCGATCTGCGTTCCGACACAGTGACGCGTCCGACCTCCGAGATGCGTGCGGCGATGGCGGCGGCCGAAGTGGGCGACGACGTCTATGGCGAAGACCCCACCGTGAACCTGCTCGAGCGTCGCGCAGCCGAGATTTTTGGCCGCGAGGCCGCGCTTTTTGTTCCCACCGGCACCATGGGAAACCAGGTCGCGATCCGCCTGCTGACTCAACCGGGCCAGGAGGTGATAGCCGAATCCCGCGCCCACATTCTGGATTGGGAGATGGCGACGACCGCGGTTTTCTCCGGTTGCCTGGTGCGCGCCGTGCCTGCGGAGCGCGGAATTCTGACCTGGAAGCACATCGAGCCTGCCATCTATCCGCGTGGAGCGTTCAGGGCCGCGACAGGGCTCATCGAGATTGAAAACACCGCCAACCTGGCCGGAGGTTCCTGCACGCCGGTTGACGTGCTCGAGGAGATCTGGGAGCACGCCAAAGAGCACAACCTGCCCCTGCACCTCGACGGAGCGCGCATCTTTAACGCTGCCGTGGCGCTCGGTGTAGACGTGAAGACGCTGACCCGCGGCTTTGACACGGTGATGTTTTGTCTGTCGAAGGGGCTGGGCGCGCCGGTGGGTTCCATGCTGACCGGCTCCTCCGAACTTATGGATCGTGCGCGCCTTTTCCGCAAGGCCCTGGGCGGAGGCATGAGGCAGGCGGGCATTCTCGCGGCGGCTGGTCTGATCGCCCTCGAGCACGGTCCGAAGCGCCTGCACGAAGATCACACCAATGCGCGTTTGCTCGCCGAGACCCTTGTAGACCTTGAGGGAGTCTCGATCGATCTCAATGCGGTCGAGACCAACATCGTGATCTTTAAATTAAGCGGAAAGATTCCGGCGACCGACCTCGTGGCCCGGCTCAAGGCCCACAACATTCTTGTCAGCGCCCTTGGTCCCGGTTTGATCCGCCTGGTGACCCATCTCGATGTGAACCGCGCTGACTGCCTCGCTGCTGCCCAGGCGCTGGCCGAGGAAATTCAAGATCGATACGCAAACCCCCGGCCGCTGCAGAGGCGGCCGGGGGTTTCTGCGTAGCGGAGCTCGATAGACACTAGGGCTTCGCAACCGTGTTGATCGTCTCGAGAATCCGGGAGACGATCTGGTACGGGTCGCCTTCCGAGTTCGGACGGCGATCTTCAAGATAGCCCTTGTACCCGTGCTTGACGAAGTTCACCGGCAGCCGGACCGAAGCGCCACGGTCAGAGAGACCATAGCTGAACTTGTCGATGGCCTGGGTTTCGTGAAGGCCCGTCAGGCGCAGATGATTATCCGGGCCATAGACCGCGATGTGTTCCGGGATGTACTTCTCGAACGCCTTCATCAGGGCCTCAAGGTACGGCTTTCCGCCCACTTCACGAATGTACTTGGTGGAGAAGTTGGTGTGCATGCCCGACCCGTTCCAGTCGCCCTTGATCGGCTTGCAATACAACACGAAATCCGTTTCGTACTTCTCGCACAGGCGGAACATCAGGTAGCGAGCCATCCACAAGTCGTCGGCAGCCTTCGTTGAGCCCTTGGCGAAGATCTGGAACTCCCACTGCCCCTTGGCGACTTCTGCGTTGATGCCTTCGTGGTTGATGCCGGCGGCTAGACAGAGATCCAGGTGCTCATCCACGATCTGGCGGGCGATGTCGCCCATGTACTTGTAACCGACGCCGCAGTAGTAAGGCCCCTGGGGAGTCGTAGGGTGGCCATCTTTGGGGAAGCCAAGCGGCCGGCCTTCTTTATAGAGAAAGTACTCCTGCTCAAGGCCAATCCACAGGTCGGGATCGTTCTCAATCGTCGCACGGGCGTTGGTCGAGTGCGGTGTGCCATCCGGATGCATCACTTCGCATAAGACCAGGTAGCCGTCCTTGCGCGCTGCATCGGGATAGAGAGCTACGGGTTTCAGCACGCAGTCGGATTTGCTGCCTTCTGCCTGCATGGTCGAACTGCCGTCAAATCCCCAAAGGGGCAGATCGGCGAGTGTAGGCGGCTTCTCAAATGACTTGAGCTGTGTTTTCCCGCGAAGCTCGGGAACAGGTTTCTTGCCGTCAAGCCAGATGTACTCGAGTATGTACTTTGTCATTGCTCTCCTTTAGGCGTAAAAGCGCGTCGGTTGGAAAAACGAGTGGCTGTTCAAGCTGATCCTAGAGCCTCACGCATAAAGATCTCGTGAGGATTTTCGTTGACCCAGTCTTTCCGAAGTTGGCGCTCAATGGTGGCGGGAAATCAGTACCATCAGCAGCAGCACAGCCACTGGAATCATTGCCAGAGCACCGTAGTAGAGGATCTTCCGCGAAAGTTGAGATTTTCGCTTTTGCCAGTTCCGCAACTCTTCCCGATCCTCTGCGCCCACTTGGTCCAGATGTTCGAGATCGTGCTCAAAGTCCCGCGCATGGGGATACCGATTTTTAGGATCTCTCTCCAGCGCCCGGTAAAGAACCTCCTGCAACTGGGGGGAGATGGCAGGGTTGGCCACGCTGGGCGGCATGGGGTGATTCAAGAGTCGGTCATTCATGGCCGCCAGCGGCGAAGGGCCGCCAAAGGGCAGCTTCCCTGAGAGCATCTCATAAAGAATTACGCCCATCGAGTAGATGTCCGACCGGCCATCGCCGCGCTTGCCCTTCACCTGTTCAGGCGAAATGTAGTTCGGCGTCCCCAGCGTCGCGGTAAAGTTGGCATAGGTAAGCCTGCGCGCAGCCGAGTCGCTGGCGATGCCAAAGTCGATCAGCTTGATATTGTCGTTCTCATCCACCATGATGTTTTCCGGCTTCAGATCGCGGTGGACCACCCCATTCGAGTGGATGTAATCCAGCGCATCCAGAACCCCGATCGCGATGCGGATGGCGCGGTCCTGCGGAAGTCTGGCTTCGTCCATGATTTGGCGCAGCAGCCGGCCCTCGCACCACTCCATCACCATATAAATGCGCGAGCGCTTAGCATCGCCGAAGACGCGCATCACCTTGGGATGGTTCAGTTTTTCTCCAATACCCGCCTCCCGCTGAAAGCGGTCGAAGAGAATCGGATCGGCTTCCAGGTCGGGGTGCGGAATCTTCAGCGCCACTTGACGGTTGTCGCGCAGGTCCGTCGCGCGGAAGATCGAGGCCATCCCGCTGCGGGCTACAGGTGCGTCGATCCGGTAGGAATCGATCTGCTGGCCGGCTTCCACTATATCCAGAATACCCATCGTACGGCGAACTCCCTCAATAAAGACTTCCTCAGTTTATCGGGAAGCTGAGCGCGTTTGGTAATGAAACCATAAGTCTTTTGCGCACACTGTTCGTCTTACGACGGCAGCCTGTAAGGACGGCCCCGGTACATGCCCACCTGTTCGACAGACCGGACGCGAATCACCTGCGCCGTTGTGTTGTCGCCGCCATCGATTTCCACGGCCCGCGTCACCAGCTCCCGCGCAATCTCATCCACATTTTTCTTCTGGCTCACGATGGCCGCAATGGATACTTCGTCCATCTCGTCGTGCAGTCCGTCGGTAGAGAGAACCAGCACATCCCCTGCCTGCAGCGTCACCGCCGTCGTGTCCGGCGAAACAAACATCTCCGGTCCGAGGGACCGAATCAGGACGTGGCGCGCGTCGGAATCCTTAATATCCTCGGCGGAGATCAATCCCATCTTGCGCTGCTCGCTCACCAGCGTATGGTCTTGTGTCACCTGCCGCGCCTGACCGTTCCGCACCAGGTAACACCGTGAATCGCCCACGTGCGAAACAATGGCCTGATCGTAGCGGAGTGCGCAGGCCACCAGCGTGGTCGCCATCTTCTTGCCCCGGTATTGCTGCTCCAGGGTACAATCGTGCACTGCGGCATTGGCGTGCTGAACGAGACGTGGCAGCAGGCTGATCAGCATCGTTCCTGCCTGCGCGCTTGCAAACTCCTCGGTCATCACCTCTATGGCCTTGGAGGATGCGATCTCGCCCAGGTCCATGCCCCCCACTCCATCCGCCACTGCGAAAAGGTAGCCATGAGTCCGGGCCTGATAGCGGGAAGCGGGGATAAACGATCCCATCGCGTCTTCATTGTTGGTGCGAACCTTGCCGAAATCGCTTGCCTGTCCGAACTGTACATCCAACATGAGCGCCGCCGCTTTGATTCATCCGCCCTTTGCCTCAGGGAAGATGGGTTGTTAACGATTTTGAAGCATCCGCTTCCAAATGACCACTGGGTGGTTCTCCCCTCCTCGTCCCGTTGAAGCGACTAAGGAGAGATTCCACCCAGTGGTTGTGGTTGAGTTAGCGTGTTGCAGAAGTTAGCTATCTTGACGTGAGCAGCACTGTTTTGCCCTTTGCCTTAGACGACCGCAGGAAGTAGATGGCTCCGTAGATGCCCCACACGGCCGAGATGCCCAACGCCAGCAAGGGTTCCTTGAAGGTGCCAAGGCCGAAGATCGGACCTGCCAGGTAGAAGCCCATGCAGATCAGGTTGGCAATCAACCCGAAGCCGGGAATCAGCAGATGCTTCACAAAGCTATAGTCGGGCCGCTTGTGGAAGGCAACGATGCAAAGGAAGCAACTCAGCGCGTAGAGGATGAAGGTGCCGAAGTTAGACGTGAGCGTGATCGTCAGCAGCGAATTGGGCAGTCCGGCCAACTGGTCGTGCGATAAGTATCCCCAACTGGAGAACAACCCGTGAGGCAGCGCCGCGATCGTAGCGTCGGTGGGTGCGGCAGCATCGCCGAACAACAGCGAGACAGCGATCACGCCAATGACGGCTGAGATGGCAGCCAGGGTCCAGATGGCCTTGCGCGGCGAAAGCGATCCGGCATGCAGGATGCCGAAGTGCTCGGGGGCCTCGTCGTCCTTGCCCATGGCATAGGTGACGCGTGCTCCGGTGTTCATGCAGCTCAGTGTGGTGCCGATCAGCGCGAAGAACACGGTGATCGCCTCGGCCAGCATGAAGTACTTGCCATGGCCCTGGCCCAGCAGGCCGTCGCCCACCATGATCATCATGTCGCCGATGGGCGCGGCCGAGCTCGATGCGTTTGCCATCGAGTACCCCGAATTTAAGAAATAATTTGCAGCGAAATACTCAAACAGGTAACAGATTAACCCCTGGATGAGAAGCGAAGAGATGACAGCGATGGGAATATGCTTAGTTGGATTTTTTGCCTCGCCTCCCATCGAGGTAACTGACTCGAATCCGACCAGGATCAGAATGGCGACCGTGGCCTGGATGAACATGTAACTCAACTTGTGCGGCACAACCACTGAGGCGGCGCTCGGGTGGGTAAGGAAGTTGCCGGTTGCGTCCGTGGTGGGATAGGTGATCTGGAACGGAACCGGCTTGCCCGCGGCGTCCAGTAATGGCAGCGGGTTGCCGCTGGCATCGCGCATAGTCGAGCCATCCTTGGCGGTAGCAAATTGATACGTATAGGTGGAAAGCGTCTGGCTATCGTATTGGAAGCCCGGTGTGCCCGACGGATGGCTGGCGCGATAGCCTAGCGCCAATACACTGAATACAACCAGGGCTGAAATCTGAACCACGTTGATCGCAATATTCACGGCAGTCGAAGCGCCCGCGCCCTTCGATGCGATCCACGCGACGAAGAAGGAGAAAATCACGGCCACAATCGCCATGAACAGCGGTCCGGGATTCGAGCCGCTCATCACGTTCGGGTAGAGGAAGCCGACGATGTAACCGCAGAAAATTCCTGTCGTAGCCACCATCACGCCCGGATACACCCAGTAATAAAGATGCGAGCCCCAGCCGACAATAAACTTCGAGATACGCGCGTACTTGAAGGCCGCGTCGTGGCTCAGCATGGCCTGCTCGGCGTAGTAGTAGCTGGATCCGGTGCCCGGATACAGTTTTGAAATCTCCGCGTAGGCAACCGCGGTCGCCAGGCAGAGAAGGAGAGCGGCGAAGATGCCGATCCACATGGCGGGTGACGTCGAGGGTTGACCCGAGACTCCGGTGTTTGCCTGAATTGCGAACGTGAGCCAGAGGAAGGCGCCGGGGGCGATAAGTGCCATTGCGTTGCTGGTCAACCCGGTAAGTCCCAGAGTGGCCTGCATTTCTGGTGCTTTTTGTTCTGCCATGAGCATTCTCCTGATGAAATGTCTTTCCTAGGTCGGCTCCCCGTGGTTGCCCCGGGAATTTCGAATGGCTTGCCCGTATCTCGAATGCAATCCGGGCCGATGTGAGTTAGTCCAGCGAGTTAGCTAAATCCTAAGGTCGCATCGATAAGGATGAAATGAAGAGTCCCGATTCTGAAGTCTTTCCTCTCGTTTCCCCTGACTCGGGACCGAGCATCAAGCTCTCAGAGGCGGGACTCTTCAATTTCCCGCTCGCAGGCTCTGCGCCTCCAGGCTATTTTGAGATGTTGTCGCCAAAGATGAAGCCAAATTCAAGCACGCCCCTGAATTGGTCCGCGGAAGTTCCGCCTTGGCCAAAGACATATCCCGAGGTGTAGTTCGATGCCCCCACCCACGAAATATCGCCGCGGACGAACATGGCTCCCTTCTGGTAGGTTGGCGTCGCCGTAAAAGTAGTGCCTGCGCTGCCAGGTCCAAAGCCCAGCAAGTTGACCGATCCGTCGGTGGCGCTCCCCGAACTGGTCAGATATTCCACGCGCACCGGGATCGAGAAGCCGTCCTTGAACGCGTAGCTGAGGTTAAATGCGCCGCCAACTGCGGACGTGCCCTTGATGACGCCGACCGTCGGGTTGGTCGGCAAGGTTCCGTACTGAAAGTACGGAGAAATGATCCACGGACCCTTGGTGAACGTATAGATCACCGCGTGCATCGAGCCGTTGTTCTGGATGGGCGTAGCCGAAGTTTCAAAGACCGTCTGCCCGAGGTTCCCCATTCCGTCGTACACCAGCGTGCTGGTTCCCTTCGTAAAGACCACTGAGCCCGAGAGCCACGAATAGCGGTTGGAATAGTATCCGTCGTTCCAGCTAATCTCGGCGGTCAGGTACTTGCCCAGGGTTTGATTGATCTGGATGCCGCGATTGATGGCGTTCTCCTGGTTCCAGACGATGCCGCGCTCAACATTGAAATTTTGATAAGTGAATGTGGACTCCGCGCCCATCAGCGTGGGAAGTGCGCCGATTTCGAATTGCGTCGTCTTGCCCGCCTGAAACTTCATGAAGGCCACCGGAACCGGACCGTAGGTAGCTTTTACGGTATCTTCGGCGTTAAGAAACGGAACTGAAAGGGTCGGCAGGGTATAGGCACCGGCCTGGACGTACCATTGAAAATTTCCGTCTGCCTTCTGAATAAACACCTGTCCGTTGCTCAGAGTGGCTTGTTCGGCAGCGTCTCCCGGAATGTAATTATCCTGGAAAAGCGAGTAGCCTGTAATAATGCCGTTGGCCGACAACTTACCCAACGGCCCGGCATCGAAGGTAGCCGGCGGCAGCCACGTCAGCGGCCCCGTCAGTACAAATGTCGAAAGCGGAGCTGGGGGTGTGGGTGCGGCGGCGGGAGCCGCTGCAGCCGCGGCCGGGGGCGCTGCCGGGGCAGGGGTTTGCGCACCGGCCAGCAGCGCGGTTGCCATGGCCGCTCCGGCCATCGATAGCAGTATGCGTTTTGATTTTGAAAACATCGGCACTACCCTCCAGATAAAGAATTTGTAATGACTGGCAATGAATTCAGGCGCAGGCTCGGGGTCGTAGGCGTTGTGTTGTCCGTGCTCATTCGCGCACACTGCACCTGCAAGCCCCGATGAAGCTTTCCGGCCCGATGGATATCCCAGGAAACAGTTGGTAATCGTGGGGTGCTGCTTCCCGGGTTGGTTTCGGTTGTAGCGTACTGGTATTAGTTACGCAAAGATCACATAAAGATGCCATGAGGAAGATGCAAAGATTCTTCATGGGCTGAATCTTCACTCCAAATTCCTTAACAGGTTGCCGCCTTGGTCAAAGTTCGAAACAGACATTCCGCCTCCTTGCCGCGCGCCTGCCACGAAGATCCGTGAAAATCAAATCAGGAACCTGCTAAAATTTTCTTGCACCTCCCTTACTCCACCAGTTGATCCGGATAAGGCGCTGTAAAAAGTTGGGTCCCCTTTGTCTGCAACTTCCATTCCTGCCCGTACCATCTCTGGGATCAGAGGCCCGCGCGGTTCAGGGTCGCGCGCGCTCCTGTTCACGCTGGAGTGCGCGCTGGGCATCGTCGCCGTGGTCCTGGTTGCGGTTCTTGCGGACTGGTCGGGATGGTTGCTTCCCGTTGCCTTGTTGCTCTATTTGCTGATTGTGGTGCCGACGGCCTTGTTATGCGGATTCTGGCAGGCGGTCATCGTGTCGCTCTCCGCGGTCATTCTGCACGCTTATTTCACGGCGCGCCAGCCCAATCTCAAGCTCGCTGAAGATCCGGCAAACACAGTTACCTTGCTGGCATTCGTCCTGGTGGCTCTCATCGTGAGCCGCCTGTCCTCGCGCGTAACCGGAAACGCCCGCGAGGCCGAGTCCTGGGGAGGCCAGATGCATGACCTCTACGAATTCACCCGGCGTACCCTGCAAATGAATCTCCACGTCGAGCCCGGGCCCGAGTTGGCCGAGCTCGTCCACGAAATATTCGCCCTCGAAGCGGTTGCCGTATTTGACGCCGACCTGCACAACGTCTATCAGGCTGGAATCTGGTCCGTCGATCCGCAGGAGCTTGCGCAGAACGTCTACTACTTTGAGACCTCGGATGACGACCCGGAGACCGGCCTGGGCCGCCGCGTAGTGCGTTTGGGAACTGTGCCCATCGGCAGCCTGGTGGTGCGCGGCGAAACCAGCCCTCTCACCAACAACGCCATCGCCTCGCTCATTGCCATCACCTTTGACCGCTACCGCGCCTTTGCCAATGAGAGCCGGATCGAGTCCGACCGCCGCACAGAGCAGTTGCGCGCCACTGTTCTTGACAGTCTGGCGCATGCCTACAAGACACCGCTCACCGCCATTCGCGCCGCCAGCACCGGCCTCGAGGAAATGGGCCGCCTCTCGCCCGGTCAGGCCGAGCTCGTCGCGCTCATCGACGAACAGACAGGCGTCCTCAGCGAGCTCACCACCCGCTTGCTCACCACCGCCCGCCTCGACGCGGGAGAAGTCACCATTCACGCCACCCCCGTCGGCGTCGGATCGCTCATTGAAGCCGTGCTCGGCACGCTCAGAGAGCGCCTCGCAAGCATGAAGGTGGTCGTCGATCTCGAAGATGAAGATCTTGTCCTCTTCTGCGATCGCGAATTAATGGTCATGCTCCTCACCCAGTACGTCGACAATGCCTGCAAGTACTCAATCTATGGCACCACCATCACCATTCGCGCAGTGCACGACAAGAATGAACTGATCTTTTCAGTGCATAGTTTCGGTACCGTCATTCCGATGGCCGACCGCGAGCGCATCTTCGATCGCTACTACCGCTCCTCCAACTCTTCCAATCGCGCCTCTGGCACCGGCATCGGCCTTTCCGTTGCCAAGCGCGTCGCGCTGATTCACAGCGGCTATGTCTGGGTCACCAGCGACGAAGACGAGGGAACCACATTTTTTGCCGCCATTCCGGATGCAACCCAAAAGGGGAGAACGTGAACAACCAGCCCGCAATTCGCATTCTCATAGTCGACGATGAGCCCGCCATCCGCAGGGCATTGCGCCCGCCCCTTGCTGAACTGGGATTTCAGGTCTCCGAAGCCTCGCGCGGAGAAGAGGCCCTGCAGTTGCTGCGCGCCGCAGCCTTTGATGCCGTCCTGCTCGACGTGAATATGCCCGGCATCGGCGGAATCGAGACACTGGTTCGCATTCGCGCCTTTGCGCCCAGGCTGCCCATCCTCATGCTCACCGTCCGCGACCATGAAGAAGACAAGGTCGAAGCGCTCGAGTCCGGCGCCGACGACTACGTCACCAAGCCCTTCAGCACCCGCGAGCTGATCGCCCGCATCCGGGCAGCGATCCGCCGCGTGCGCGCGCCCGCCCGCGCTGAAGACGCGCCCATCGAGATTGGGGAGATTCGTATCGAGCCGGCCAAGCGAAACGTCACTAAACGCGGCAAGGCCGTGCACCTCACCCGCAAGGAATTCGATATCCTCCATTGCCTCATGAGCCGCGCGGGACGCGTGGTCACCTACGCCAAGCTGCTGACCGCCGTATGGGGAGCCGATTGCCGCGAAGAGGTCGAATACCTGCGCACGTTCGTCCGCCAGTTGCGCAAAAAGATCGAAGACGATCCCTCCAACCCGCTCTATCTTCTCACCGACGTTTACGTAGGATACCGTTTTGCCGATGCCCAGATGCTCCAAGACAGCAACAAGGAAGGTGAACCCACTGGCGACGAGCCCAGCCTCGGAGAACCCGCGACCGACGAGCCCAGCGCTGAAAATGCCAGCGTAGGAGAGTCTGATGCGATCAAGGAACCGGCCCAATAGCGGGTGCCCCAGGACTGGGGTCGCGGTGAGCGTTTCGGCGTCCCGGAGGGCCGCCACGAACCACTCTACTCGTCGTAGTGCAGCAGGCTGAACACGTCGTACTCCGAGAACCGTTCCCGGCCTTTCAGAAAGTCCAGCTCCACCGCGAACGCCAGTCCCGCGATCTCTCCGCCCAGTTGCTTTACCAGTTTGATGGTCGCTTCCATGGTGCCGCCGGTGGCCAGCAGATCATCCACCAGCACCACGCTCTGCCCGGGCTGAATCGCGTCCACGTGAATCTCCAGCGTGTCCGAGCCGTACTCCAAGTCATACGTCACGCGCGCAACCGCGGCAGGCAACTTGCGCGGTTTGCGCACCGGCACAAATCCCGCATTCAGCCGGTAAGCCAGCGCCGGTCCAAAAATGAATCCCCGCGCCTCAATCCCCAGCACCAGGTCGATCTTGCGCTCCAGATAATGTGCCGCCAGCGCGTCAATCAACTGGGCAAAGCCGGTCTTGTCTTTCAATAGCGTGGTGATGTCATAGAACAGAATCCCCGGTTTGGGAAAATCGGGAACCGTCCGCACCAGCTTTTTCAGGTTTTCAACGTTGATAGGTTTGATGGCCTCAGACATGGGTACGTGCGCTCCTCGATTCGGCTTGAAAAATCTTGATTCTGCTGAAAGGGAGCAGGTAGGTTTGCCGCTCAACTCCCTTGAAGATTATAGCTGGCGTGCATCGACCGTCGGGTTCTGTTGATTGACAGGCAACAGGCCTGCTCTGGTTCTCCGCTCGCTTGTTCCTATGCCACTGCCGGAGGCCCCAGGTCCCGATTTCGGGATAGCGCAAACCGAACCTGCCCCCATACGCGGCCGCAAACCAGTATCCCTTTCAAGCCAGATCCGATCGAATCCCAAATGACGAAGCAACTTCACCAAGTCGCCTGTCCCGTGTCCAGATCGGAAGCGGCTCTTCCAGGAGGGCGGAAGCGATCAGATGAAGATAGGTGCCCCCGATTCCTTTGGGGCACAACGCCCGCGTCTCAATATCAATTTGAGCAGTTCATCCAGGTCGGCAACCTGCGCCCGGCGAAGCAGCGAAAGGTTCGAAATCATCGAGCGAGTCTAATCGAACTCCGCAGCCTCATCCACCAGCGATGCCGTTAGTCCCGGCGCAACAATCCCGTACTTCAAATCCAGAAACTCCTGCAACGCCGCGGGTAAATAAGCCGCCAGCTCCTGCCAGGTGAGCACCATCAAACGGACCCGCAAATCCGCGCTCTTCACGGCCGCCATCGTCTGGAACCAAGCCTCCCGCAAATCCGGCCTGCGCTCATCATGCACCACGCAAAACCTGCACCTCGTCGCATAAGCCGCTAGCACGTTCCGCATCAGTTGATAGTTCGCATACCCGCGCTCGCTTTCTCGCTTGGAATTGAATTCTTCCGCAGCCAGCGTCGATGGGGAGCGGGCCTCGAACTCGCCGGGCGCCGCAAGAGGCAACGTCGTATCGATCGCGCTCTCGAACTCCTGCGAATAAGCCTCCGGAAATTCGACCGGCTCTTTGCGCCTCACCAAAGTCAACTCCACACGCGGCAGCAGCTCGCGATCGAAGACCTCATCGAAGTCCCGGTATGCCTCCACGATCCGAGCCTCACGCGTCTGGAAGTTACCCTCTGTCAGCTTTGCCTCCACCAGCAGGCTGCCTAGCTGCATGTCCACTTCCGTACGATCGAACCGCCCCGTAGTCAAAGGAACGCGCGCCTTCCATCCGAATACCGGCGCCGCGTCGTCCTCGATCCCCAACGCATTACGCACAGCAGGCGACTCCACCACTCCCGGCGCGCAAAACACATTCATCAGGAGCGCATCGGAGCTCATCGACGAATCCAGTTCCCGCCAACGCCGCGCCGGATCAGGCGGGTTCGGCAGCGACCGCCCCGCCTGCGCATGAACCTTGTCGAACCGCCGCAGCCACTCTGGCCGTCCCGTGATCGCTTCATACGCTGTATCGAAAAAATTTCCGTGCCGCCCATTCTCCGGCGGAAACACAATCACGGGTGCGCTGCCGTAGCTCTCCTCATGCGCACGTCCCCGCGCATATTTTCGTCCCCGCAGAGCCAGTTCCTGCCGCAGTTGGCTCGCGTACCCGCCTGCCTTCACCGTCCTATCGAGCACACTGCACCGCCCGCCGCAATCTCTTGAAGACTTCCGGTCCCACCCCACTCAGCCTGTGTCTTTTTGTCGTCACCTGAGTACCGGCAAATCCGAAACGCCCGCCGTTCCAAAGACCCGCCGATAGCGTTCAATCTCGTTCGCATCCCCCAGCGCCTTCCCGTAATTATCCGAGAGCTTCACCGCCGGCCGGCCTTCCGCCTCGCTCAGTTTGCACACCAGGCTCACTGGATCGAATCCCTCATCGCCCTGCGGATTGCAGCCCCTGAAGTCGTTGGTCAAAAGCGTTCCCCAGCCCGCGCTGAAACGAATCCGCTGGTCCGGAACCCATCGCTTCTCATCCAGAAAGTCGCTGGCCCGCTCAAAATTTGCGGCCGAGGCGCCGTTCCGCAGCGTCCCGCCAAAATAAGCATGAAGCCTGAGGATTTGATCCACATCGAGCGCATCCGAGGCAATCAGCAGCTTGCTGCGCGGGTCGCGCCCGTGCCGTTCCAGCCACGCAATATATTCGTCCCCAGCAATCCACGGATCTTTGCTGTCGATGCGCTGGCCCGTCCAGTCCGCCACCCACGCCGGCGCGCTCTCCAAAAACTGAGTGGTTCCAAACGTGTCCGGCAGCAGGATCAGCAGCTCACCCTGGTAACTTTGCTGCCATAACTCGAGAAAGCGGTACTGCGCCGTCTTCAATTCCTGATTGTCCTTAGCCAGCGCCGCCATCGCCATCGGCAGCTCGTGCGCGTTCGTTCCAATGGCCTCAAGATCGTGCTTATAGGCCAGGTAGGTATTTGAGCTGCCTTTGAATCCCGGGCCCAGCACGTCGCTCATCGCCTTCACCACGTACTCGTGCCACAAAAAACTGTGCCTGCGCCGGGTTCCAAAGTCGCTGATATTCAGCTTGGGAATTCCGCGCAGCCGCTCCATCTTCTCCCACAGCTTTGTCTTGGCCTGCGCATACAGAATGTCCAGCTCCAATTCGCTCAGCCGCTTCAGACTGGCGCGCGTCTTCAGCTCATCGATCACCGTCAGCGCGTAAATTTCCCACATCGTCGTCTCGGTCCACAGGCCGCTGAAACTGAGCGCAATCTGCCCATTGCGCTCCACAAGCTCAAACTCCGATAGCCGGAAGTCACGCTCCAGCCACTCCAGAAACGCGGGCTCGAAGATACCCCTGCGTCCATAAAACGTATTGCCCGCCAGCCAGATCAGCTCCGACTTGTGAAACCGTAGCGTCTTCACCGCTTCCAGTTGCTCGCGCAACGCGTGCAGGCCCACCATCTCGCCCAGGCGCACCGATTCCGTCCGATTCAAAAGCGTGAACGTGGTGCGCGTGGTGCGAAAGTTCTTCCAGATAAACTGCAACATCAGCAGCTTGTAAAAGTCAGTATCCAACAGAGACCGCGTAATGGGATCCAGCTCCCAGTTGTGGTCATGCGCGCGTCTAGCCAGGTTAATAATCACGTGTGACCCAACTCTAATTGAGCTCCCCGCCGCATTGGAAGCGCGCCCCGCCGATAGCCTGAAACCGCTATAACGCCGCCCCGCTGCAATGGTCGAGCGTTGTCATCTATCATTCCAACCAGCGGAGAACCAAAGCGCCGCACAAGTGCCTGACGGAGTCCTCCATGAAAGCCCGCAATCCTCTACAGCATTCTACGAAGAACCTGAAACCAGCTCCGCTCACAGTGCTCGACGGGCGGTTCGCATGAGCCGCCTCGCGGAGTGGCTCACCGCAGGCCCGTTCATCTCCGATGGCGCCTGGGGAACCGAGTTGCAGGCGCGCGGTCTGCCCTCTGGTGTCACGCCTGACACCTGGAACCTTACCCACGCAGATCGCGTCGAGGATGTCGCGCGCGCCTACGTTGAGGCCGGCAGCCAGGTCATTCTCACGAACACCTTCCGCGCCAACCATGTTGCCATGAGCGCCTACTCTGACGCCGAGCTTGACGCCATCAATCGCGCCGGAGTCGGGATCTCCAGGCTGGCAGCAGGGAAGCGGGCGCTGGTCTTTGCCTCCATCGGTCCCACGGGAAAGATTCTCATGTCCGGCGAAATCGATGCCGCGCAGGTTGCCGCTGCCTTTGCGGCGCAGGCCCGGTCCCTGGCTGAGGCCGGCGCCGACGCCCTGCTCATCGAAACCATGAGCGACATCGAGGAGGCGCGCCTGGCGGTCGAAGCTGCGCGCCACACCGGCCTTCCTGTCCTGGTCTCCTTCGCCTTTGCCTCCGGCAAAAACAAGGACCGCACCATGATGGGCGCAACCCCCGAAGCCGTGGCCGCCGCCATGGCCGAAGCCGGAGCAGACGCTGTCGGCGCCAATTGCGGCGTGGGCGTCGAGCTCTCCGTGCCCATCTGTCAGCGCCTGCACGGGGCGTGTGAGCTGCCCATCTGGATTAAGCCCAATGCAGGCCTGCCCTCGATCGAAGGAACCGCTCTTCACTACGCCACAACCGCCGCCCACTTCGCCTCCCACTACGCGGCCCTCGCTCAAGCGGGAGCCTCCTTCGTCGGTGGCTGCTGCGGTTCTACGCCGGACTTCGTGCGCGCCCTCATTGCCGCGCGCGGCGCACCGTCACCCGCTCAGTAACTCAGCTCCAGCACGTTGATCGAGTAAGGCGCAAAGCTTTCCTTGAACTTCGGTCCCGCCACAGCAACGCTGCGCTCTACCGGCATCACCTCGTCGGGAGAGGTAATGCTGTTGGTTGCATTCGGCGTCTTGCCGCTCAGCGTGATCAGCTTCGCCTGCGCCAACACCTTGCCCGCCCCTTCAAGGCTGATAGCCAGCGGTTGTGTCTCCGACGTGGCGTTTACCACCTTCACAATCAGCTTGTGCTGCTTCGCATCGCGCGTCACCGACGCGTAGAGCCGCGCCCCGCCATTGTTCAGTGTGCTGGCCACCACCTCTGTGCCCAGGTGGCCTGAGAACATCACCTGCACCCAGTAGCTCGGCGATCCGTAGCTCTTCAGCGCGTCGTAGCCGATCAGGTCCGTCGCCCATTGCATCCCGCCCGGATTTACATTCACAAACATTGGAGCGTAGCTGGCCATCACAATCAGGTCGCTGTTACGCTCCAGCCCTGTTAGCCAGGCTGCATCGCCCAACGCCGCTTCAAGGTTCGGCGTCGGATCGCCCTCCCGCGTCGCCCATTCGCCCACAAAAATCTTCGGCCCTTTGCGATCCGTATAGTCGTAGTGGTGCGCCTCGGTGAACGACCGCTCCGCCGACATGTAGAAATGCTCATCCAGCACATCCGGCTTCATGCTCTTGATCGGGGCCGTGGCAATAATCTCAAGTTGCGGATACCGCTGCTTGATCGCCTTGTAAAACTGCGCATAGCGTCCGTCGTAAGAGCCCGAACGGTCGAACTCGTCTTCATTGCCCACTTCCACATAGTGCAGCAGGAACGGCGCGGCGTGTCCGTCCTTCACCCGTTCGGCGCCCCACTTGGTGTCCGTCCCTCCGGTCACGTATTCAATCTCGTCCAGCGCGTCCTGGACGTACGGCTCCAGCGCCGCTCCCGGGTCTACATGCTCCTGCATCAGCGAGTAGCCGGCATACACCGCCAGCACCGGCTCCATCTTCAGGTCCTCGCACCACTCCAGAAACTCCAGCAGCCCCATCCCGTCCGACGACCGGTAATGCCACGGGCTTTCATGCGTGGGACGGTCGGTCCACGGCCCGATCGTCTTCTTCCAGTTAAACCGGTCGGCAATGTGATCGCCTTCCAGGTAATTGCCGCCCGGCAGCCGCAGAAACTTCGGATGCATGGCCGCCAGCTTGTCCATGATGTCGATGCGGTTGCCGTGCGTCCGCCCGTCATAGGTCGGCGGAAACAGCGAAACCAGGTCAAACCACACCGTCGCCGGCTTGTCGATGGTCAGCATCAGGTGATTGTTCGAGGTCACCGGCACGCTGCCGGTCTTGAGCGTGTAGCTGTATTGCTTCCACTCGCCCGTCAATCCCATCACCGTCGCCTTGGCCGCCGTCGCGCCCGTCTGGTCGTTCTCCAGGCCCACCGTCACCGCCAGCCCGGCGCTGTCGGTCCGCGCATAAAACGATCCGCTGAAGATCGTGTTCGGCCGCACCGGGATTCCCCAGTAGCCGCCGTTCTCGACCCCCGCAGGCGCAGCCGCCGAGGCCGATGTCACGCTCACCTTCAGGCTCCGCGGCAAATCCGCGCTTGGCCCCGTCGACTCGTCCAGCGACACCGACACCACCGACTTGCCCCACGCCACCATCGGCCAATGCCCAAGCCCGTCCCAGGCGTTCTCAATCACCCGGTCGCGCACCAGCTCGCCATAGATGCCCCCGTCGTAGGAGTAGTTGATCTCTTCGGTCATCAGCCCATAGAGCGTTGGGCTCACCCTGGCCGTTGGATGGTCCACTTGAATCGAAAGGGAAGGCGACTGGGCCAGAAGACCCAACGGCATCAAGGCAACAGCGAGAACTGCGGACGCAAAAGCGAATGTCTTCATAACCACGCCATACTAATTTGCCCCAGCGCCCTTTGACAATCTGGAAATCGTTTTCTCAGCTCCCGCTTTTCCTCTCTTCCACGGCTCTTTCCGTCGCCGTCGAATTCTGCTTCGCTCAGCTCTCGATCGCCGCCGCAATCCCGGCCCTTACCGCCTCCGGAAGCTCCGGCATTGCGCCTGTTTGGCTCGCCACCCACGCCCCCCATCGGTTTCCCGCCTCATTCAGAGTGACCAGGTCCGCCCCCCGCAGCAGGTAGTGCGTCATGGCCGCGGTAAACGCATCCCCGGCGCCGATCGGATCCCCTGTTTTCACTTCGAAGCCAGCGTGTTCGCTCCACTCCTCACGCCGCACCAGCAGGCTTCCATGGCCGCCTCGCGTCACCGCCGCCATCTCCAGTGTCGGAAACTCTTCGAGCAATCGCTCCGCGCTCCGACGCATCCGCTCCTTTTCAGGACCCCCTGTGGCGGGCAGCCCCAGCAGCCCCAGGATCCGCCCCACTTCATCTTCGTTCATCTTCACCACGGTCGCCAGCTCCAGCGACTCCTCGATCACCTCGCCCGAGTAGAACGGAGCCCGCAGATTCACATCGAACACGCGTATGCAGCTCTCAGCGCACTCGGCAACCAGTGTCTGGATCGTCTGCCGAGACGGCTGCGCCCTCTGCGCCAGCGATCCGAAGCAAACCGCATCCGCACGTTCCGCAAGCTGCACCCACGCATCGGTAAGCTCCAGAAAATCCCACGCCGCCGGCTGGTGAATCGTGTAATGAGGTTCGCCGCGATCGAACGTCACCGTCACCCGGCCCGTCTCATGCCGCGTGTCCACTTGAATGCCGCTCGTGTCCACCGTGAGCGGATCGAGCTCATTTACCGCTCTCCGCCCCAAGTCATCGCGGCCAATGCGGCTCAGAATGGTCGCGTGGTCGCCAAGCCGCCCTGCCATCACGGCGAAGTTCGTCGGCGCCCCGCCCAACCTCGATCCCTCCGGCAAAACATCCCAAAGCAATTCGCCAATTCCCAGGATCAGATGCTGTTCTTTCAATGTCGTTCTCCCAAACCTGTAGTCCGGTCCCCGAGCATCAAATTATAAATTCACTTTCAACCCGCGCTTTGTAAATACACTCTCGTTCCGGTGTCATCATTGCACTCTCATCCTGCCTCCACCAGTCCATACCGGCGTTGCCAGGCTGCTTTCAGGCGTGCCCACACCCGTGCGCGCTCGGGCTCGGCAATCTCAGCGTCAGTGTGGTTGGCAAACCGGTCAGCCTCCTGCTTGGCCGATTCCAGCAGCTTGCGGTCGCGCACCAGGTCGGCGACCCTGAAGTCCGGCAGCCCCGCTTGCCGCGTTCCAAAAAACTCGCCAGGCCCGCGCATCGACAGGTCGAGCTCAGCCAGCTCGAATCCATCCTGGGTTCTCACCATCGCGATCAACCGTTCTTCGGCCAGCGGAGACACCCGCGAGCCGGTCATCAGAATGCAGTAGCTTTTCGCGGCTCCGCGTCCCACGAGGCCGCGCAATTGGTGCAGTTGCGCCAGGCCGAATCGCTCCGCATGTTCGATCACCATCACCGTCGCGTTCGGAACGTCAACGCCCACCTCGATCACCGTTGTGGCCACCAGCACGTCAATCTCCCCGCGCTGAAACCGCCGCATGATGATCTCTTTTTCGTCGGCTTCCAGTCGGCCATGCAACAGTCCCACGCGCAGCCCGGCCAGCGGTCCTGTGCGCAGTCTTTCGTGCATGTCGACCGCCGATTTCAGTCCCGATTTTGCCGTTGGGCTTGCCTCCTGCGCAGTCATCGGGAACAGCTCCGCCGTCTTGCCTTTGCGGGCGGCCTTCGGCGCCCGTTCAATCCTGCTCTCAATCTTGCCTCTGAGCCTGCCTTCAACTCTGCCTTCGAGCCCATTCTCCGGCCCGTTTTCCGGATCGTCCGGGAAATCCCGCTCCGGCTGGTCGTCCTTGGTTCCTTCGATCACCGGGTAGACGACGTAGGCCTGGCGCTTTTGCGCCACCTGCTTCCTCACAAACTCCCAGACCTCCGCTGAACGCTCGTCAGAAACGCGCCGGGTCACAATCGGCGTGCGCCCCGGAGGCAACTCGTCCAGCACGCTTAGGTCAAGGTCTCCGTAGAGTGAAAGCGCCAGCGTGCGCGGTATGGGAGTCGCGGTCATCACCAGCACGTCGGGCTCCGGTTGATTCGGCTTCTTCATCAGCTTGAAGCGCTGCAAAACACCGAAGCGATGCTGCTCGTCCACCACCACCAGCCCCAGTTTGTCGAACTCCACCTTTTCCTCGATCAGCGCGTGAGTGCCGATCACTAGTTGAGCCTCGCCGCGGTTGATCAGGCCGCGTATATGGCGCTTGCGGTCTTCGTCGAGCGATCCGGTCAACAGCACAATCCGCGGATTGCGCGACGACCGCTCCAGCAACTTGCGCGCCGCCAGAAAATGTTGCGTCGCCAGAATCTCGGTCGGCGCCATAAGTGCCGCCTGGTAGCCGTTTTCCATGGCCACCAGCATGGCTTGAAACGCCACAATCGTCTTTCCCGAACCTACGTCGCCCTGCAGCAGCCGCCGCATGGGGCTGGGGCCGCGCATGTCCGCCACAATCTCGCCCAAAGCCCGCTTCTGCGCAGCCGTCGGATGAAAGGGAAGTACCTCGCGGATGGCTTCCCGCACCTTGTCCGTGGTCGCAAAGCCGATTCCCGCTCGTTCTCTCATGCGCCGCCGCTTCAACTCCAGGCCCAGCTCCAGAAAGAACAGCTCCTCAAAAATCAGCCGCCGGTGTGCAGGTGTGGCCGAGCCCTGCAACTCCGTCCACGGCGTTCCCTCAGGCGGAAAATGCACGTCACGCAGGGCTGTCTCGCGGTCCGGCAACTGAAGCCGCGCCAGCAGTGCGCGCGGAAGGCACTCCGGCACCGCGCCGCGCAACGTCTCCAGCAGGTTAAAGATCACTTTCCGCTGCCAGCGCGAGGTCAGCTTGTTGCCGCCCAGCGATTCGTAAACCGGCGTGATGCGTCCCACCTCAAGCAGCCGCGTCTCCGCGTCGTCGCTCGCATCCGGCAACAGCTCGAACTGCGGCTGGATCATCTTGAAGTTGCTGCTCGAGCGCGACGGTTCCACTTTGCCGTAAACAGCCACGGTCTGCCCTGCGTGAAACTTGCCGCTCAGATACGTCCCGTTGAACCAGACGCACTTCAGCGCGCAGCGCCCCTGGCCCACGGTTAGCTCAAAAATCGGAGCCTTGCGGGTGCGCAACAGCGTTGAGCCCCGCACTTCGGCAATCACGCTGGCCATCTCGCCGGGCACGAGTTCATCCAGGCTGCGCGGGTTTTGCCGATCCTCATAGCGGAAAGGCAGGTGGTAGAGCAGATCCTCCGCGGTCTGGATGCCCTTCAAGCCGAGCATCTCCGACACGCGCGGACCCACGCCGCGCACATACATCGCCGGAGTGTCTAAGCCGCTCACACTCAGGATGCTAAATGCCCTCGCGCCGCAGACACAATCACTCGGGATCGTGGGCTCGTGTGCCCGCCCCTGCCGTGTATGTTTATAGGCGGTGGAAATTCACTCGTCGGAGGGATACGAAATGCACAGTCTGAATCGCAGGGGCTTTCTTAAAGCCGTCGGGGCCGCATCGGCAGCAACCATGCTGGGCGCCAGGGTTCACGCCTTAGACGCCATTCAAAATGAATCAGGCAAGCCGGTTGCCGCCAACGATCACATCCAGATTGCTCTGATCGGCGCGGGAGGCCAGGGCCAGGGAGACACAAAGGTTGCCGTACAGGTGCCGGGCGTCAAACTGGTGGCCGTGGCAGACTGCTACAACGGCCGCCTCGATCACAGCAAGGAGATTTGGGGCGACGACATCTTCACCACCCGCGACTACAACGAGATTCTGGCGCGCAAGGATGTTGACGCGGTCATCATCGGCACCCCCGATCATTGGCACAAGCGGGCTTCCGTGGACGCCATGAAGGCCGGCAAGGACGTTTATTGCGAGAAGCCGATGATCCATCTCTACGAGGACGGTCCCCAGATGATCGAAGCCGCGCGCGCCAACAACCGGATCATCCAGATCGGCAGCCAGCGCGTCAGCTCGTTGCTCTATATCAAGGCCAAGGAACTCCTTGAAGCCGGCGCCATCGGCAAGCTCAATTTGATTACCGCGCGCTGGGACCGCAACTCGGCGATGGGCGCCTGGGACTATACGGTTCCGCTCGATGCCTCGACAGAAACCTGCGACTGGCCGCGATTCCTGGGCACCGCTCCCAAGATTCTCTTCAATCCCGAGCATTTTTTCCAGTGGCGCAAATGGAAGGCCTACGGCAGCGGCGTGGCAGGCGATCTCTTCGTCCATCTTTTCAGCGGAGCGCACTTCATTACTGGCTCGCACGGGCCAACCCGCGGCATGGCGACCGGAGGCCTGCGCTTCTGGAACGACGGCCGCGATGTGCCCGACGTCATGCTCGGTCTGTTCGACTATCGCGAGGGATTCAACCTGACCCTGCGCGTCAACTTCGTCGACGGCGGCGAGGAGAGCGAGGGCCTCCTCTTCACCGGCTCCGAAGGCACCATCGAGATTGGTGGCGACGGCGTGACCCTCAGCCGCGTGCCGCGCGAACAGGCTCCCGGCTACACCATCGATACCTTCACCGACGCGATGCAAAACCAGATCCTCGAACAATACCATCGCAAGTATCCGCCGCATTCGGGAACGGAATCGCTGGGGGGCGTTGAGAAGTTTCAAGCTCCAAGGGGTTACAGCGACAGCTACGACCATTTCAAAAACTTCTTTGCGGCGGTCCGCACGCGCAAGCCGGTGGTCGAAGATGCGGTCTTCGGTTTTCGCGCCGCCGGAGCTGCCTTGTTGAGCAATCTCAGCAAGGAACGCGGCCAGGTAGTCAACTGGGACCCGGACGCCATGAAGCTTCTATAGAAAATCGACGTGCTGAAGTCGGTTCCCATCCTTGTTGCGTGCGGAAGAAGGCGGCAAGGGTGGTGCAGCCGCCTCTCAGCCCGTGCGATAGCCCAGCCGTTTCTCCATCGGCAAAAAGACCAGCGGCTCCCTGCCATTTGTCGGAGCTGCCTTCTTCGGAAAGTATGCTTCGAGCGCCTGCTTCAATGAAGCCATGTCCAGGTAGGGCTTTTTCCTCTCATAGCGCGCCGCCCAGCAAACCTGGTTCACAATATCCCGCGGGTAGCACGATCTCAACTCTTCTCCAAGCGTGGCCTGGATGTATTCAATCAGTTCGTCGGGAATCTGCGGATCGTATTGCACCTGCTTGTCGATGGCCACGCGGCGGAAGATCTCAGCGAACTGTTCCTCCGTCACCGCGCCGATCCTGATCTTCGTCTGAATCCTGCGCAGGAACGAGGGATCCACCAACTGCTCCGGATCGATATTCGTCGCAAACACCACAAGCAACTCGAACGGTACTTCAATCGTCTTTCCCCCCGAAAGAGTCAGAAAGTCGACTCGCCGGTCCAGCGGAACAATCCAGCGATTCAGCAACTCTTCCGGTTGAATCCGTTGTCGTCCAAAATCATCGATAATCAGCACGCCGTTATTGGCCTTCACCTGCAGCGGTCCCGTGTAGAACTTTGAAACCGGGTTGAATTGCAGGTCCAGCATCTCGGCCGTAAGCTCTCCGCCCGCCTTCACCGCCGGCCGGCGGCACCGCACCCAGCGGGCGTCATGGTTGTCGCGCTCCAGACTCTGAACGGCCTTGTGAATAGCGCTGTCGTACACGCTGATAATCTGCCCATCCACTTCAATTGCGTGAGGAATCCAGACCTCATCCTCGGCCATCACGTTCGATAAAACCTCCGCCATGGTCGTCTTGCCGATCCCCGGGGGGCCGTAGAGAAAAATCGAGCTGCCCGAATTCAGCGCCGTGCCAAACTGGCGCAGAGTCTCGCCGTCGGTTACAAGGTGTGCAAAGGCGCGCTCGACTTCGGCGGCATGCACCTCGACGTTCTGCACGCTCTGCCTCCGCACCTGTTCCACATAGCGCTCCAGCGATACCGGCGCAGCGCCCGTGTATTGATTCTGCGAAAGCAGTTCCAACGCGCGCGATCTTCCCAGGGAAGTGAGCGCAACCCGGGGAAAGTTGCCGACCATGCCGTGCACCATGCACAGCGATTCGGCGCGCAGCCTGGAAAACAGTTCGTTCGTCGCTTCATATCCAAGATGGACGTGGTCGGCCAGCTCAAAGATGGAGAGTGGGCCGGTCAGGCAAAGCGTCTTCAACACAATGTCGTCGAGAACCGCCTGACGAATCCCGAGCTCCGCAACGGACTCCGGCCTTTGCGTTGGATCTGTAGAATGTTCGGATCTCAAGAAGTCGTTATCAAAATTTTCCACTTGCAGCAAAGTCGACATTTCTTTCTCCCGACCGCTATTGTTACTGTAGGTGCCCTGAGTCGAGCGAGCTGTGCGTCTTTGGTACACATTGAATCACTCTTTGGTCGTACGCCGCCTCGCCATCGTCCCCTCGTAGCCGGTTTCGATCCCCGGTTGGCCATGAGCTCGGAAAAGTGCCAGTCTGGGAACCCGGACCCCAGCGCAACCACAGAAACCTCCGCCCCATCCGCCTGCGAAACAGCAACCTTTCTCCCAACTCGCTGAAAATCGCGCCGTTTTGAAAGGGCACGAGTTTACTCTGGAAACATCTTGCTCAAACCTCGCTTTGAAAGGGCACGGCTTTAGTCGCTGAGGGATGCCTTGCGTGTCCAATCGGACTCTGTCAGCAGTCTGATTCTCTAAGTCTTTCCCACCCATCGATCGCTCCCGAGAGCGGCAAAATCCCGGCGCCATCCTCTTTGCTACACTGCTCTATGATCCGTTCCCCTGGTTTGTTTCGTTGGTAAGTCCCGTTGGCTTGCCCATAATCGATCTGGAGAATGAATGTCGCAGGAGAATCCATGCCAGTCGTAGAGCTCGCGGGAGTCACCAAGGCCTATGAGAACAAAGTCGCTGTCGATAACCTGAGCCTTTCAATTGATGCGGGCCAGATGTTCGGCCTGCTGGGGCCGAACGGCGCAGGCAAAACAAGCTCCATTCGCATGATGATGGGCATCACCATCCCCGACTCGGGCCGGGTCAGTCTGTTCGGCAAAACCTTCGAGCGCAAGAGCCTTGAGCGCGTTGGCTACCTGCCTGAGGAGCGCGGCCTCTATAAAAAAATGAAAGTTGTCGACCAGTTGGTCTTCTTTGGCCGCCTGCACGGGCTTGCGGCCGGGGAAGCGCGCAAGCGCGCCATCGCCTGGGCCGAGCGCATGGAGATTGCTGAAGCGCTCCACAAGAAAACCGAAGAGCTTTCCAAGGGCATGCAGCAGAAGATCCAGTTCATCGCGTCTCTGCTCCACGATCCCGGCCTTGTCGTGATGGATGAGCCCTTCAGCGGCCTCGATCCGGTGAATGCCGTGCTTGTCGAGCAGATCCTGCTCGAACTCAAAGATCAGGGCAAGGCCATCCTGTTCTCAACCCATCGCATGGACCAGGTCGAGAAGCTGTGCGACTCCATCTGCCTAATCAATAACGGCCAGGCCGTGCTCTCCGGCAGGGTGCGCGAGATCAAGAGCCGTTACGAGCGCAATCACGTCATCGTCGAGTTCGAAGGCGACCACGCTTTCCTCAACAGCGAAGAAATTGCCGAGGCGAAAAACTTCTCCGGCCATGCCGAAATTCGCCTCAAGCCGCACGGCGATGCGCAAAAACTGTTGCACCTGGCCGCTTCCATGGCGGTTATCTATCGCTTTGAGCTCGTCGAGCCTTCGCTCGAAGAAATCTTTATCAAGACGGTGGGAGGCAAGGCCGATGAATAACATGCTCCTGATTGCAAAGCGCGAATATCTTGAGCAGATTCGCGGCCGCGCCTTCCGGCTGTCTACTATCGGTCTGCCGGTTCTGTTCGCCGTCATCATCGGCGTCGGCTATCTAGCCAGCCTTGGCCTCGGCGACAACAAGCGCCTGGTCATCACCGCAACTGACCCCGCGCTGGCCGTCGCCATCCGCAACCAGCTCATGAGTGACACAGAAAGCAAAGCAACCGTGGACGTCGTGGTGCCGGATGACCCCGATACCCGCGCGGCCCTCCTTGAGCAGCTTCAAGCCAAGTCGATCGACGGAGTCCTTTCCGTCGACGCTGCGTCTGGAGGCGTGCCCAAGGCCACGTACACATCCCAGTCCTCGGGCGATTTCATCATCAATTCGAAGCTCGAGAAAGCCCTCGACGACGGATTGGTTGACCAGCGCCTCAACGGCGCGGGTATGAATACCGCCGATGCCGATGCTGCGCTCAAGGGCATACCGATTCAGTCTTTTCAGGTAAAAAAGGATGGCTCCATCGTCAAGACCAACGCGGAAGCGTCCTTCTGGAAGGGCTATGTGATGGCGTTGCTGTTGTCGATGACCACCATGATCTACGGCCTCAATGTGGCCCGGTCCATTATTCAGGAGAAGACCTCGCGCATCTTTGAAGTCATGCTGGCCACCGTCAAGCCCAGTGACATGCTGGCCGGCAAGCTCATCGGCGTGGGCACCGTGGGCCTCACCCAGATTGCCATCTGGCTCGTCGCCGGCGCTGCCATCCTCATCTCTCCGTTCGCCGCCGCGCTGCTCACCGGGGAATATGCCGTCCACTTCACCTGGACTGAAGGCATTCTCTTCCCGGTCTATTTCCTGCTCGGCTACTTGCTCTATAGCTCGCTCTTTGCGGGCCTCGCCGCCACCTGCGAAACCGAGCAGGAGTTGCAGATGTACATGCCCCTGGCCGCCGCGCCCACCTGGCTCAGCTTTGCGCTCATCGTGCTGGTCATCAACGATTCGAATTCCATCTGGTCGATTTTGGCCTCCATGTTTCCGCCCACTGCGCCCATCATCATGTTTCTGCGCATGGCCTCTGAGATTCCGCCCGTCTGGCAGTTTGCCCTCTCCATCGGCCTCATGATCGTCAGCATCTGGGCCACGCTCTGGTTTTCATCGCGCCTCTATCGCGTCGGCATTCTCATGTACGGCAAGCGCGCCACACTCCCCGAACTGCTCCGCTGGCTGCGCTACAGCTAGCATCTGCAACGTCTAGAATCGAAACAGTGACCACTGAAGCCAACCCCCGATTCACACTGGGCCAGCGCCTTGTGCTGGCCGTGGTTCCGCGTGCGATTTGGATGCTGTTTTCTCTCGTCGGCCTCTCCTGGCGGTTTGAGACTATCGCCGAAGAGAGCGCAATACCGCTCTTCTTCGGCGAAGGCGTAGGCCCCGAGATCTACTGCTTCTGGCACCAGTGCGTGTTGCCGTGCACGGTGTACTTTCGCCGCACCCACGCCACCATCATTATCAGCCAGAGCTTCGACGGCGAATTGATCACCCGCACTCTCAACCTGTTCGGCTTCCGGGACGTGCGCGGTTCCAGCTCCCGCGGCGGGCGCGAAGGATTGCTCGGGCTCAAGAGCGCGATTGAATGCGGCGGACCGGCCATCTTCACCGCCGACGGCCCGCGCGGCCCAATTTATCGCACCAAAATGGGGCCAATCCGCCTCGCAAAAATGACTGGCGCGCCCATCGGCGCATTTCACCTCCAGCCCGAACACGCGTGGACCATCGACTCCTGGGATCGCTTCCTCGTCCCCATGCCGTTTACGCGCATCATCGTCAGTTGGGCTCGCTACACCGAGGTTCCTCAAGACACCCCCGAACAGGAGTTCGAGTACAAGCGCGAAGAGCTGAATGCGGCCATCGAGCGCGCCCGTTTGCGCGCTCTCGATCACCTCGCCAAGGCCAGAACATGAACGGTCTGCTCGTCTCCGACTTTGATTTCGATCTGCCTCCTGAACTCATCGCGCAGCTGCCGCCCCAGCGGCGCGGCACGAGCCGCATGCTTTTAATGAACCGCGCTGATGGCGCCTTCCGCGACACGCAATTCTCCCATCTTCCATCGCTGCTCCGTCCCGGCGATCTCTTGGTCCTCAACGACAGCCGCGTCATTCCCGCCCGTCTCTACGCCCGCCGCACCATGTTGCGCGATCATGATAAGCCCACCGGTCGCATCGAAGTTCTGCTCACCGAGCCTGCCGGCGACCATCTCTGGCGCGCTCTCGTCAGGCCAGGCAGAAAGGTCGCCATCGGCGAACGCCTCGTCTTTCCCACTCCCGATGGCGAAATCCTGCTCGAAGCTGAAGTTCTCGAACGCGGAAAATTCGGCGGGCGTCTGCTGCAATTCTCGCCCTCGAACGATTTCTTTCAAATCCTCGATCAGATCGGCCACATGCCCTTGCCGCCCTATATCCGCCGCAAAGATGCAGTCGAGGATCGCGAGCGTTATCAGACCGTCTTTGCGCGCGACCGTGGTTCGGTGGCCGCGCCTACGGCCGGTCTGCACTTTACCGATCAGACCCTCAGCGAGCTCTCCGCACGTGGCGTTGAAGCCGCGCGCATCACCCTCCACGTCGGCCTCGGCACCTTTGCTCCTCTGCGCGTTGACCGGCTGGACGATGTGCGCCTGCACCGCGAACGCTATACCTTGAGCGCCCCCGCGGCAGAGGCCGTCAATCGGGCCGCCGGCGAAGGCCGAAGAATTGTCGCCGTCGGCACCACCGTTGTGCGCACCCTCGAGCATTCCGCGTTGCAGGCCGCTGGCTCGGCCATCAAGCCGCATTCCGGAGAAACAGAGATCTTCATCTCCCCCGGCTTCCGGTTTCGACTTGTGGGCGCACTGCTCACCAACTTTCACCTGCCGCAATCCAGCCTCTTGATGCTGGTCAGCGCCTTCGCGGGCCGCGAGCCGGTACTGGCCGCCTACCGCCATGCCGTCGCGGAGAGGTACAGCTTCTTCAGCTATGGCGACTGCATGTTTATCCAGTGATCGAACGCTGCTAAACTCTGTAGCGTGCCTGACCAAGCCAAACCGCCCATCTTTCTGCTCGATACTATGTCGTTCATCTTCCGCGCCTACCACGCCATGCAGCACAGCCGTCCCATGTCCACGCGCGCCGGGCTGCCCACGGCGGCCACCTATGTCTTCGTGAACATGATTAAAAAGCTGCGCCAAGATTTCGCGCCGCGCTACTTCGCGGCCGTCTTCGATATGAGCGGCGAAGTCTTTCGCGATGAGCGCGCACGCACCATGGGCCCGCTGCGCAAGTGGAACAGCAAATCTCATGCCTTCGAGGAGATTAGCTACGAAGGCTACAAGGCCAATCGCGAAGCCATGCCCGAGGATTTGCGCCGCCAGATCCCCTATATGCGACGCGCCCTTGAAGCCCTCAAAATTCCCATCCTTGAAGCCGTAGGATTTGAAGCCGACGACGTCATCGGCACCCTCGCGCGCCAAGCTGCCGAACAGGCGCACGAAGTCTTCATCGTCTCTGGCGACAAGGACATGATGCAGCTCGTCACCCCCCAGGTGAAGATTCTCAATCCGCAAAAGGACAACATGATCCTCGACCCCGCGGGGGTCACTGAGACCCTAGGCCTGCCACCGGAGAAGGTTGTGGATGTAATGGCCCTGCGCGGCGACTCGGTCGATAATATTCCCGGCGCGCCCGGCATCGGCGACAAGGGAAGCGTGGAGTTGATCCGCGAATTTGGCAGCGTTGAGGCGGTTCTCGATCGCGCCTCTGAGGTGAAGCGCAAAACCTATCGCGAGTCACTTGAGCAGAATCGCGATGCCGTTCTGCTCTCCAAGGAACTGGTCACCATCGACAGTCATGTGCCGCTCAGCCTCGACCTCACCGCGATGGAGACGCAGGCGCTCGACATCGAGGCATGCCGCGAACTGTTTACGGAGCTGGAGTTCACTTCGATGCTCCGCGAGCTTGCCCCTGCAGCGGGCTCCACTTCCGTCGAGCTGATCGCAGAACCAACTCCGGAGCAGGCAGCCCAATTTTATCGCTTAGCTCAGGCGCAGGGCTTTGCCTTTGCCCTCGACGCAGCGCAGCCATCCTCGGCAGCCGACCAGGAAGACGCGCCGCCCGCGCAATCCCTCCTCGATTTGGCCGAGGCTGAAGACAAGCGCGCCGGCTTCGCCCTCGGTGTCTGCGCGGAGCCTGGCAGAGCCCTCAAACTTCCGCCCTCGCCTGAGTTGCGCAAGCTGCTTGAAGACGCCGCCGTTCCAAAGCAGACACATGACTTGAAGTTATCCCTGCATCTTCTTGACGAAAAAGGCATAGCCTTGCACGGCTCCATCGACGACACCATGCTGCTCTCCTATGGGCTCAATCCCACCCACGCCACGCAGGCGTTGGCCGATGTGGCGGCGCGCCACGGGCAGCCTGCGCCGGTCTCGCAAGTCGCCGCAGCCGTCGCCATCTCCGCCCTGGTCCCCGTGCTGCTGGCTGCCTCAAAAGAGTCGGGCGTCGAGCGAGTCTATCGGGAGATCGATCTTCCGCTTGCGCCCGCCCTCTATCGCATGGAGCAGGCCGGAGTCCACATCGATACCGCCGTCCTCGACGATCTTTCCAAGCGCTTCAGCCTGGAACTGGAACGGGTTGGCGAGAGAATTTTCGAGCTCGCCGGAAGGCGTTTCAACATCAACTCGCCCAAGCAGCTTGGTGAGGTTTTGTTCACCCATCTGGGTCTGGCCGCGCCTGCCAGCCGCGGCAAGAGCAAGAATCTTTCCACCGCGCAGGACGTGCTCGAGCAATTGGCCGAACAGAACGAAGTTCCGCGCCTCGTGCTCGAATACCGCCATCTCTCCAAACTCAAATCCAATTACATTGACGCCCTGCCGCTGTTGGCCGACGCCCAATCGCGCGTCCACACCACCTTCCAGGCCGCGGCCACGGCCACGGGACGCTTGTCGTCCGTCAATCCGAACCTACAGAACATTCCCATCCGCACCGAGTTGGGCCGCGAAATTCGCGCCGCCTTCACCGCCGCGCCGGGAACCGAACTTTTGTCAGCCGATTATTCGCAGATTGAACTGCGTTTGCTCGCGCACTTCAGCGGCGACCCCCTGCTGATGCGGGCCTTCGAAGAGAACATCGATATTCACACCCTCACAGCGAGTGAGGTCTTCGGCGTGCCCGCTGAAACCATGGATAAGGAGACCCGCGGCAGGGCCAAGGCCGTCAACTTCGGCATCGTCTACGGAATCTCCGCCTTTGGCCTCGCCGCGCAATTGGGCATTCCGCAGGCCGAAGCGAAGGCTTACATCGATCGTTACTTTGCTCGCTATGCCGGTGTGAAGACCTTCATAGAAGAAACGCTGGAGCAGGTGCGGCGCGATGGCTTCGTGCGCACCCTGTTCGGAAGAATGCGCCCCATTCCCGACATGCAGAGCCGCAACCCCAACCAGTGCGGATTCGCCGAGCGCACCGCCATCAACACGCCGCTGCAGGGCACCGCTGCCGATCTCATCAAGCTCGCCATGATCGCCATCGACCGTCAGTTGGCCGAACGCAGGCTCCAGACCCGCATGATCCTGCAGGTGCACGACGAACTTATCTTCGAAGTCCCATCGTTAGAAGAGGACGAAGTGGAAAAGCTGGTGCGCACGGAGATGGAAGGAGTTGCAAAGCTCAAAGTCCCGCTGGTCGCAGACCTCGGCTTCGGCCCCAACTGGCGGGATCTGTAGTAGAGCGAGTGTCGCGCCAGTCTCGCTTCACAATTCCGGCTGGGTGCCCCAAGTCTCGATTCTGAGACCTGGGAGAGTCCGGCCGCAGCACCAGATCCAGGCTCTATTCACGATCTCGGTTGCGTGGCCAGCCACTGTTTCAAGTTAGACTCCTGTTCAGAGCGAAACTCGATGCACCCGTCGATGCGCTGAGTCGCGTGCTTCACCGCGGTTTCGCCCGCGGGCACCTTGTGAGTCGCAAAGAAGCTCTTCACGTCATCGCGGGCTTCGGCAGAGCAAAAACTCCCCGTGGCACTCCCCAGGATCTCACCCATCTCCGGTGTCAGCAGAGTCTGCACCTTGTCCCAATGGCCCTTCACAAATCCCCAGGCCAGTTCACGCGTCGCATCGCCCTGCAGCGAGATGGCGATCTGGATGGCCGCGTCCTGGTTGCGCACCTCTCCTGAGACGGCGTAGTCCAGCGAACGCTGGGCGAGGGCCGGATCCTCAAACAACGCCAGCATTTCGAGCGCCCCCGTCTTTAGCTCTGGATTCGTCGACGTTTCATACACCTTCTGGAGCTTGTCGAACAGTGCGGCGTTGCCATTGCGCGCGGCAATCGCGGCAGCCGTCTGCCCAAGAGTTGGATCGACCGACGCGGGATCGGCGAGGTATTGCTCGGTTATGCGATCGGCATCGGCAAGCACGGCGGAATCTTTGCCGTAGTAACCGAGAACGCCGAACAGATGCGAGCGCAACTCGCGTGTGTTCGGCGAGTCACCGGGCGCAGGCGGCCCCAGCTTGGCGTAGACCGGCGCATACGTGCGCCGAACCCAGCCGGCAAGCTCAGCTTTCTCTTCCGCAGTTGCCGCCACGCGGTCATCGATGGCGCCGAGTCCGCCAATCACGCTTTCGATGACGGCTTCGTCTGGATCTGCCTTGAGCGCTTCGGCCAGGTTGAGGTAATTGCCAACTGTGGCCTTGTCTGAACGGACCTGCGCCCACTCGTCGCCGGTCAGGCTGATGCGCTCCGCGGGAGTCAGCCCCGTCTCCACCGATGAAACCAACACCGCGTAAACATTGGGCGGATACGCGCTGCGATAGTAGCCCTTGGCCTCGGCGTTAGCGAAAAACAAGCCCTTGCCCGGAATCTTGAGGCTTGTCGTTTCAGGCGTAACCACCTGGCACGCCTCCGAGTTCGCACCCGTCTTGAAGCACACAGGGAACGTCCACTTCTGTTTGGGGTCGGCCTTATCGCTGGCGCTCAGGAAGAAGCGCATCTGTTTCACTAAAACCCGTCTGCCCGAGGGCTCGCCAAAGGTAACAATCGGCTCCCCGGGCTGGGCGATCAGAGAATCCATGATCCGATTGATCGGCTTGTGACTGGCCGCCGTCTGCGCGTTCCAAAAATCCTCCGCCGTCGCGTTCCCGTAGAGATGCGCCAGCAGGTAGGCGTGAACGCCATTGCGAAACGTCTCCGCTCCCTCGTAATTTTCCACCGTGAGCAGCACGTCGCTGGCCTTGCCATAGGACATGCTGTCGAACATCTCTTCAATCTCGTCGCGTGTGTCCGCCTTGGCGCGGATGGCGCGTGTGGTAGGCATGGCGTCAATATTCAGCGTTTCATCTTCATCGCCGGCAATGCCCTCGTCGATATTCCACTCCGGGTGCATCAACGCGATTGACTTGTTCTCCATCCACGTGGCAAAGCCCTCGTTGAGCCACGTGTTGTCCCACCACTTCATCGTCACCAGATCGCCGAACCACTGGTGAGCCATCTCATGAGCAATGTCGATGGCCGCGTTCTTCTTCGCCCGCAGCGAGGCGGTCTTGGGGTCCAGCAGCAGATCGCTTTCGCGAAAGGTAATCGCGCCAAAATTTTCCATCGCCCCCGCCTCGAAGTCCGGAATGCCAATCAGGTCCAGCTTCTTGAGAGGGTAGTGAATCCCGAAGTAGTTGTCGTAGTAGTGCAGGATAAACTTGGCGACATCCAGCCCGTAGGGGGTGAAGGCCACCTTGTCCGGCGTCGAGCAAACCCTGATCGCCACGCCGTCCTCGTCGCCCGCCGTGCACTTGAAGTCCCCCACCAGAAAGGCGACCAGGTAGGTCGACATCTTTGGCGAGGTGAGAAATTTGAGAGTGTGCTTGTCCGCTCCCGGGCCGGGCGTGTCGCTCACGATGGGGCCATTGGAAATGCCCGTGTCGCCGGCGTCGATGATGAGGGTGATATCAAAAGTTGCCTTGAAGGCCGGCTCGTCAAAGCTGGGAAAAGCGCGACGGGCATCGGTGGATTCAAATTGCGTAACCGCGTAATTGCGCCGGTCTGCCTTCGACAAATAGAACCCGCGCAGTTTGTCGTTCAGGATGCCGGTGTAAGCAATGGTAAGCGTGGCCTTGCCGGCGGGGAGCTTTTCAGGAAAGGTGAAGGTGGCCTCCTCCTTGTCCTTGTCCAACGTCACCGCGGCCTTCAATTCCTTGCCCGCCCCCGACACGCTGACCGACTGGAAAGTGATCTCAAGCGCATTCAGCGTAATGTGGTCCGTCGGCTCGCTCAACGTCACGTCGATCGTTTCCTTACCGCTGAAGGTGGCCGTCTTCAGATCGGGCGTCAGCGTAAGCGCGTAGTGCGCCGGGAGCACGGTCGTAGGAAGCCGCTCGGCGCTGGCGGTGCCATGCGAGGTCAATAAAGCCAAGGCAAGTGCCGGCGCAACAAAAAAGAAAATGCGCAGCATAAGAGCAGAAAGTTGGTTCTTCATGGAATCCTCTTTGAACGGGTTATTTGCCTTCCGCATGTTTGCCGGGCAGCAACGAGTCCAGCATCAGCAGGCACGCGCCTATCACCACCGACGAGTCGGCAACATTGAAGTCGGGCCAATGATAAGTGAAGATATGCACTTCGATAAAGTCGACGACTGAACCATAAGCGATGCGGTCGTAAACGTTCCCCAGCGCCCCGGCCAACACCAGCGCCAGCGCAATCGTGGTCAGCGTAAAGCGGCTGCCCAGGCGAACCGTCGCGGCCAGAACCACCAGCGCCGCCACCAGCGAAAACACGATCAGGACCCAGCGCACTGTGTGCGGCGACGCGGAATCGGCGAACAGTGAAAATGCCGCCCCGTCGTTGTTCCAGTGCGTAATGCGCAGCACCCGCGGAATCACCGGAATGGCGCCGCCTATGGGAATGTGATTGCTTACCCAGATTTTGGTCAGGCGGTCGGCAAGCACATCCAGGGCCGACAGGCCTAGCAGCCACCCGAGCCGCCGCGGCGCGGTAAGTTTCATTGGGCTGCCTCCGCGGGCTCGGGCCTGGCAATCCCCATCTCCGACAACGCGTCTTGGCAGCGTGTGCACACATTCTGCCAGATGCCGTAATCCCCAACCACGGGCATGAAGTTCCAGCAGCGTGCGCACTTCATTCCGCTCGCCGGCAACACCTTGACTGTCAGCGCCGACACTTCCGCAGCCTTCCCGGCCAGCACATGAACGGCCGAGACGTTGATCACTTCCTTCAGCCCCGCCGCGTGACGCTGAAGCAGCGCCAACTGCGGGCCCGAGGCCGTGATCTCAAGTTCCGCCTCCAGAGCCTTGCCGATGCGCTTGGCTTGCCGCTCTTCTTCCAGCACCCGCAGCGCCTCGTCGCGCACCGCGAACAACTGCTTCCACTCTTCCAGCAGCTTCGCCGGATCTTCTGAGAAGATCTCCTTCGGCCTGGGAAACAGCGCCAGGTGCACGCTCGTCTCGCGCCCCGCTGCCTGCGGCAGATACTCCCACACCTCATCCGCGGTAAAGCTCAGGATCGGCGCCACCAGCCGCACCAGCGCCTCTGTTATCTGCCACAGCACGGTCTGCGCCGAGCGCCGTTCCAGGCTCGTCGGCGCAAAGGTATACATCCGGTCCTTCAAAACATCCAGATAGAACGAGCTCAGATCCACAATCGCGAACTCGTTCACCGCCTGGTACACGCGATGAAACTCGAAGCCCTCATACCAACCAAGAATCTTCTCCGCCAGTTCGCGCGTGCGTGCCAGCATGTAACAGTCCAGCGGCAGCAACTCCGCCTCGGCAACCCGGTCGCACTCCGGCGAAAATCCATTCAGATTTCCCAGCAGAAAGCGAAATGTGTTGCGCAGCTTGCGATAAAGCTCCGCGCACCGCTGCATCAGGTTCTCACTGGCGGCCATGTCCTCGCGGAAGTCTACAGAGGCGACCCACAGCCGAACGATCTCCCCGCCCATCCGGTTGGCAATGTCCACCGGGTCCACACCGTTGCCGAGCGACTTTGACATCGCGCGCCCCTGCTCGTCGAGCGTCCATCCGGCTGTTGCCACGCGCGAGTAAGGTGCGCGTCCGCGCAATGCCACCGAAGTCAGCAGGGAAGAGTGAAACCAGCCGCGATGCTGGTCTCCGCCTTCGAGATACAAAACCTCCGTCGGTGAGCCTTCTTCAAAACTCGCATAGACCGGCTTTATCTCGGCGTCGCTCTCGCAAACCGCGAACCAGCTTACCCCTGAGTCGAACCACACATCCAGAATGTCGGTCTCTTTGCGAAACTGCTTGCCTCCGCAGTGAGCGCACGCGGCGCCAGAGGGCAGCAAGCTTGCGGTCTCCGTCGTATGCCAGGCTTCCGCGCCCTCATTCTCAAACAGCCGCACCATTTTGGCGTTCAGCGCATGGTCCAGCAGCGGCTTCTCGCACGCCTGGCACATGAACACCGCGATCGGAACCCCCCAGATGCGCTGCCGGCTGATGCACCAGTCGGGACGCGTGGCGATCATGTTTGTGATCCGCTCCTTGCCCCAGGCTGGGTCCCACACCACCTTGTCGATCTCCTCGATCGCCAGTTCGCGGAAGGCCTTCTTCCCGCCTTTCGCCGGTTCGATCTCCGTATCGAGCGAAATAAACCACTGCTCCGTCGCCCTGAAGATCACCGGATGATGGCAGCGCCAGCAGTGAGGATAGGAATGCTCCAGCGGCGCGCCCGCCAACAGCGCTCCTCTTTCTTCGAGCATGGCCACGATCACCGGATTGGCCGCAAACACCTTCAGCCCGGCAAAGGCCGGCGGAGCCGCAAACGGCCACGCGCTCTCGTCGTAATGAATGTGTCCGCCCGCATCCACGCGGCAGATCGGGTCCAGCTTGTAGCGCTGCCCGGTATAGAAATCGTCGGCTCCGTGCGAGGGCGCTGTGTGTACCGCGCCGGTTCCCGTATCGGCAGTAACGTAGTAGGCGAGCACACCCAGAATGCTGCGCTCCAAAAACGGATGCTGGAACGTCACGCGCTCCAGCGCCGCCCCCTTGAAGCGCGCGATCTCCGTCGTCTCGCCGAGTTTGCAGGACGTGGCCACCTTTTCAGCCAGCGCTGCCGCCACAATGTACACCGGCGCCTCCGCGCCTTCTCCGGCAGCCAGCGCCACATAGTCGAAGTCGGGATGGAAGGCTACCGCCAGCGACGCCGGCAGCGTCCACGGCGTGGTCGTCCAGATGATGGCCCACACGTTGCGGCCGGCCAGCGCCGGAGCAATCGCAGTCGCGTCTGAAGTCAGCTTGTAGCGAACGTAGACCGAGGGGCTGGTGTGCGTCTCGTACTCGACCTCGGCTTCGGCCAGCGCCGTACGGTCATGGATGCACCAGTACACCGGCTTCAGTCCGCGATACACAAAGCCCTTTTCAAGGAACCCGTAGAAGGCCTCCAGGGTGCGCGCCTCGTAGTCGCGGGCCATGGTTTTGTAAGGCGTCTCCCAACGCCCCAGGCAGCCGATCCGCTCGAACTGCGAGGTCTGTAGATCCACATACTTCTGGGCATACTCTCGACAGGCTTCCAGAACCGCCGGCACGGGCATTTCCAGCTTTTTGCGCCCCAGTCTTTCGTCCACCTTGATCTCGATCGGCAGCCCGTGGCAGTCGTACCCCGGCACATAAGGCGCGTCGAACCCCGCCATGGTCTTCGATTTGACCACAAAATCCTTCAGCCCCTTGTTCAGCGCGTGGCCCAGGTGGATGGGACCGTTGGCGTAAGGCGGACCGTCGTGTAGCAGGTAGGCTGGCCGTCCCTTGCCCGCTTTGCGCAGTTCGTCGTAGAGCCCGAGCGAGACCCACCGGGCCAGCCGGAGAGGTTCATTCTGGGGCAGGTTGGCCTTCATCGGAAAGCCGGTTTGCGGCAGTGTCAGGGTCGCCTTCAGTTCCGGCGCAGCGGGCATCTTCACTCCGTGGGATGGTGCAAACTTGTTCATTATCCAGTGTAAATGGACAAGTAAAGAATTTTGGGTAACAAACCGGGCGAACCACCCGTCTATTGTTTATGGGAATCGCCAGCAGGCAGCAATATGAATCCCTGGAATCTGCATCTCAGCAAAAAGAGGGAACTCCTTCCGAGACAAGTGCCGGGCCAGTCAAGCATAATGGGTTATTGGGCTTGGTCGTAGGAAAGCTCCCTTGTGAGCCGGAAATCATGCAGCCCATCTCATCTGAACCAGCAGCGACTATGGCAAACGAAATACTGACCCAGCCAGATACGGAATCCCAGGCGCCAGCGCTCGCCGGCGGCGGCGATGAGCTTCTCAACGCTCTGATGGGGAAGGGATTCGAGGAGCCGCCCGTCTGGGTATGCCTGTGGGAAAGCATTCAGGACGTCTTCTTTCCCCGCAAGCTGCCTCCGCTGGTGCTCACCTCAACTCCCATTCCGGTGCCCGACCGGATGGCCGTCAAGCCCAATCCTTGGGCCATCGGCATTTCAACCTCCGTCAATTTGTTGATCCTGATCGTCGTCCTCTTCTTTGTCGGGAAAAAGATCGTCGATACCGTCAATAAGCCCCTCTTGAACGCCACCGCAATCGACGTTGGCGATTGGAACGCTCCCAAGGCCCAGAACAGGGCAGGCGGCGGTGGTGGTGGCGGCGACCGAAGCGTCATCGACGCCAGCAAAGGCAAGCTTCCCAAAATTGAGAAGGACCCCATCGTACCCCCGCAGGTGCAAACCTTCGACAAGCCCAAGATCGCCATGCCCTCCGCCATCGACGTGCAGAAGGACATCAAGCTCCCCGACAACCCCGACCTGCCCAATATCGGCATGAAGAGCGGCATCAACGTCGTGCTCTCCAACGGAACAGGAAACGGCGGAGGCATGGGTTCCGGCAGCGGTGGCGGCCTCGGTTCGGGCAACGGCATTGGCTATGGGCCGGGTTCGGGATGGAATACCGGCGGCGGCCTGGCGCAGGTCGGCGGCAGGGTTTCGGCGCCCGTTCCCCTCTTCCAGCCTGAGGCGGAGTTCTCCGATGAAGCCCGCCGCGCCAAGTATCAGGGTGTCTGCCTGGTCTCCCTGATTGTCGATACCCAGGGAAACCCCCAGAATGTGCATATTGTGCGCGCGCTGGGCATGGGACTGGACGAGAAGGCCATGGAGGCGGTGCGCAGATACAAGTTCAAGCCCGCCATGAGGGACGGCAAAACGCCCGTGCCCGTCCAGGTGAACGTTGAAGTGAACTTCCGCCTCTACTGACATGAAATCATTGATCCAGGCCGCACCAAAGTCTGCTTCCTTGTTAAGCGGTTGATCAATAAACAAGTTGTCATCTTGAGCGAAGCCTCTCGCAGCTTCATCGCGAGAGGCGCAGTCGAAAGATCTGCGGTTGCTCTTGATTTTTTGTCCTCCGCGACCCTGGCAAAAACCAAACCCGCCTGCATATTCCCTCCGACTCCAGCCTTTCCCATCACCCCATCCTTAAGCGCTCCCTGCAGATCAGGCAACAGCGCAGACTCTGACCGCCCGCCTTTGAGAGATCTCAAAAATCTCACCATATTTCCTAAACGGCCCTAACCCCCGCACGGCCCCTGTGGCACGCCGAACGACTAGCACATCCCGGGTTGCAGACCCGCGGCACGCGCGCCCGACAATCTTCAACTCGGAACTGCTTCGGCAAACCTGCCGATAGCCGCCTTCTGCCTCGCGAATCCCGCTCTGTGGGAGACGCCAAGGCCGAATCTCCGAAGTCAGTAACCATCCCACTTATGTGGAATTGTGGCCCTGATTGTTTTTTCCTACTGTTTAGTGAACGTGACTTCTGGGGTTCTGCGCAGCATTGAATGTCCGGTCGGCGATCGGTAAGCGCCTCAGTCGGAGTGCGCTTCTGTCTGCTTTCGGACCGTCACAAAATTCCTGCGGCCCGCATTGGCCGAATATTGAGGAGATAGCATGAAGTTTAGAAGGTGGGCTTTGATGGTCGGCCTAGTTTTAGTCAGCTTTTCTACAGCTCGGCTTATTGACATTTCCTTCGCCAGTTCCCACGCCCAGACTGTCCCCAGCAAAGTTGTCAATGATCAGGTCGCCGAATACCAGTTGGCCGTCAAGGCCGGCTCCCAGACCGATCGCTGCGTCCAGGCTGGCTTTGTCGCTTCGGCCTACGTCCAGGTCAGCGATCAGCCGAACTATCAAAAGTGGGTAGGCATTCGCCACCAGGAATGCCAGGCAGCCGGCTTGCCCCAGTAGTTTCCTTGAACGCCCCTCCCGAACGATGGGCCGTCGATGCCCTGTAGCCATTCCTCTTCGCATCATATGTAAGCAATTGATAAATAAAACATTGACATCCTGGCCGAAGCCTCTCGCAGTTTCATCGCGAGAGGCGGAACCGGGTTCCCAGCCCAAACTCCGCTAACCCCGCCAACTCCGCCAGCCCCGCCAACTCTTGTTTAGCGTCTTGGTACAGCACCAAGATAGGTACTTGATCCCGTTTCGCAGGCAGGTACTCTTGACCTGAAGCGTTGTTGGCTGAGACACATGCGTGGCTTCAACTCGAGGCATCGTTGTTGAATTCCACCAGGATGCGCAGGGAGTCCGGCGTGAATGACCGATTTCAGAATTCAACTGCCCGATGCACAAGACACTTCTCCCTGGGCGTTGCTGGAATCGCTATCGGATGCAGATCTCTGCCCTCGCTGCAGAAGTTGCTTGCCTGTCCGGATTGGCCGCATCACGAGGACTGAGATCATGCCGCAAGACTACTCCCCCACGATCATCAGCCCGGGATTCCTGCCTGAACTCGGGGGGCACCGCGAATGGTTTGCCCGTTGTGCCGCCATCCTCTCCATTCTTCTGGCCGTCACCGTCCTGAACGGGATGAATGTCATGATGCCTCGGCAGCCCAAAATCGAAGCTCCGCTCAGAATCGACCTGCCGATAGTTGAGGTCAAGCCCCCACCCGCTTTCGAGCTGGCGCCGGAGTTTCAGTTGAATCAGACCCATGCGAGGCCGGCGCAGGCGTCCGCCTCCGCGGTCAAGGCTGTCCGGCCCAGCGTAACCACGTACGATGCACCGAAGACGGCTCTCACGCTTCTCATGCCCGAGCCCCCATCCCAAGTTCCGCCTTCCCAGATCCCTGCCGCACTTGCCCATCTGAGCCCGCACTCCAGCGCCGTGCCCGTCGCCATGGTCAACCGGTCCGCGAGCGAGGTCACGATCGGTACTTTCCCGGGCGGCGTCAAGCAGCCCAGACTCGCGTCCAGTCTCGCTATGCCGCATATCGCAGCGCCCCGTAAGCTTGCCGTCCCCGCCCGCAAAGTAGCTCCAATCTCCATTCCCGGCGCTGGCGGTGCAGTCCCCATCAAGAATTTAGGCAAGGTCGCCCCCGCGGCAATTCCGGGAGTAACCGGCGCACCTCCGCCAGGCAAGTACGGCAAAGTGGCCTCCGCAGGCATCCCTGGGATGACCAGATCAGGCACGTCTCCAAAGGAGGCCCCAGCTCCTACAGGCATCGAGCTGCTTTCCAAGCCCCTTCCGTAGGAAACACCGGCAACTCCCGCCTGCTAGAGCCTGACCCTCTCCGTCCTTTTTCCAGCTTTCGAGTGTGCCGCCTCGGCAAGGCGCAGGTCGGGTTGTGTGCCCCGACCTCCCATCCAACCCGCCCCGTCTCCCTGGTCCGCGCCGTTCGATTTGTTGAATTGTCTTCGGTTTTTGCACAGGATGTGCTACAAATTGTGAGCTGATCGATTCTCCTGCCGCCTGCTGGCCATGACGAGCTTTACCGGCCAGAGAGCGGTCCCGTGGCGCATTGTCCTTCCAGGGGCGACGACGCCCGGTAGAGTCTATCGAGCCTGTAGCCTCGGAGTGTTTGTAAGTACTTGCAAACCAACAAGAGACTTGTATAATCTGTTGCGCATCTGTCCTCTCCTGAATTCGTTTTAGAAAAACGGAGATTGAAATTGACTTGGGGAAGAATCAAGAAGCAGGGAGTAAGTCCTATGCAAGGCATTGAGATAGCGATTGCGGCTTTGCAGGGCGGCTTGAACAACTCTAAAGCGACGCGCGAAGTTGTACCCATCCTTGACAGCTCACCCAAGACTACGCGGCGCTTCAGGTCCCGCTTAATCGCACCTGCATGCCGCATCGTCGCAGTTTCCTCGGTTCTCGTCGCACTGCTCGTCTCCGGACTGTTCCTTGCCGCGGCCCAGGCCCAGCAGGTCGTGGGCCTTGACTCCGCCCTGCTGGCCAAGGCCGCCGCCGGAGACGCCGCTTCCCAGTTCCTGGTCGGCTACGCCTACGGCTCCGGCAAAGGCGTCAAGCAGGATTACGCACAGGCCGCCGTCTGGTTCCGCAAGGCCGCCGAACAAGGCAATGCCGAAGGTCAGTGTGCCCTCGCCGTGCTCTACGACTACGGCCAGGGAGTTCCGCAGGACTACTCCCAGGCACTCTTTTGGGATCGCAAGGCAGCCGATGAAGGCGATGCTACCGCAAAATTCAACCTCGGCGTCCTTTACCATTTCGGCCACGGCGTACCGCAGGATTACGCCATTGCCGCGGACTGGATCCGCAAAGCTGCAGACCAAGGCCTGGCCATTGCCCAGATCAACCTGGGACAGTTTTATGACACCGGCCAGGGCGTGCCTCAGGACTTTACCCAGGCTGCATCGTGGTATCAGAAGGCGGCAGAGCAGGGAAATACCTCCGCCGAAGCGGCTCTTGCCGGTTTTTACATCTCAGGCCATGGCGTGTCCAAAGACTACTCGCAAGCCGCCCTCTGGTACCGTAAGGCGGCTGAGCAGGGAGACGCGAATGCACAGTTCAATCTGGGCCAGCTCTTCGACGACGGTCACGGCGTAACCCAGGACCCCGCTGAAGCTGCCGCCTGGTATCGCAAGGCTGCCGAACAGGGAAACGCCAACGCCCAGGACAATCTCGCCTTTGACTATAAAGATGGCCATGGCGTGCAGCAGGATTATGCGCAGGCCGCGTCCTGGTATCGCAGAGCAGCTGAACAGGGAAACGCAAACGCGCAGTACAATCTGGGCCTCTTGTATGAACAAGCGCACGGCACGCAGCAGGACTACGGTCAGGCAGCCGCCTGGTATCACAAGGCCGCTGACCAGGGTCTGGCCGATGCCCAGTACCGGCTCGGTGCGCTCTACGAGCAGGCGCACGGCGTCACAAAAGACAATGCGCAGGCAGCCGCCTGGTATCACAAGGCCGCAGACCAGGGAAATCTTGGCGCGGAGCTCAGCCTCGGTCAACTCTACTCTCAAGGTCACGGCGTTCCGCTCAACTACGGACAGGCCGCCGCCTGGCTCAAGAAGGCCGCCGAGCAGGGAGACCCTGGCGCGGAGTCAACTCTCGCCCGCCTTTATCAGGAAGGCCACGGCGTGCCCCAGGACATGGCACAGGCTGCGGCCTGGTACCGCAAGGCGGCAGACCAGGGAAATTCGAAGGCCCAGCACGACCTCGGCCTGTTATACGAATCAGGCAAAAAAATCCCCCAGGACTACGGCCAAGCCTACTTCTGGCTGAACCTCGCCACGGCTTCAAGTTCAGGAGACACTCACGAGAGATTTGCCAGAAGCCGCGATGAAGCCGCCGAAAAGCTCTCGCCCAACCAATTAATGCAGGCTCAGGATCGCGCCTCCAAGTGGTTTGCAGCACACGCAACTCAGCAGTAACCGCATTTTCTCCAGTTCTAATCCTCTAACCTGCTTATTATGTTAAGCATGGGTTCTTTTCCCTGTGCCTCGCGGGCGCCTCGGCGCGGCTCCGTACCCCCCCTCGAATTTGTTGCTCCTATAAAAACTCTCTAATCCGGCTTGCCCTATAACTGTTGCTTTCTTCACAAGCTGCGCTACACTAGACTCCCGGCAAAATATTGCCGGGTCGCCCATGGGCTCCCCCAAGTTAGTATGTGGACACTTAACCTGTCTTGTGGAGATTCACTTCTGTGACGCCCTTATTGCCTGATTCGAACGCTGAAGACACCTCCTTGACTCCCACCCCGGGACTGGCCAGCTTTGGTTTGTTGCCTGAGCTGGAGGGCCGGTCCTCAACGCTGGTAACCAGCGCCGCCATTGCCGTCGTCGTTCTCGTCGGGGCCCTGCTCGTGGGCATGGAGACAAAGCGGCCCGTCCAGGCCAAGCTGGTCGATCCGCCCAAGATCACAGCTCCAAAGCTGGAGTCAAATCTGGATTCGACACCGGAACTGAAGCCGGTCCAGACCCCGGATCAGACCATCGCCAAGCCGTCTCCCATCCCAGCCCTCAATGCGTCCAGCCCGGTCGTCACCCCGGCAAAGCCGTCAGCATTCAAGCCGGCCAACGTCGTCGTTCCAGCCCCGAAGCGGTACGCAAAGGTGGTCAAGCCTGCCGCGGTCCCCGCTCCAAGGACGATCGCAAGGGCAGCCGGCCATGCTTCCACTCCGGCCCCGCAAACCAGCTCATCGCTGATGGCCGTCATGCCCGATCCAGGCTCCCAGTCATCTTTCGCGCCGTCGCAACCCCATGACTCGGCAGCTCCTGCCACTCCCACGATCTCGGCAACGATGACCACGAACAATGCCCCTTATCGCCCCAAACGCTCCGCAACCGTGTCAACTCGCAGAACAGTCGGCTCCACGGCGCTCGCCAGCGGAAGCGGTTCACATGCCGGAGCCGTTGGCAAAGTGGCGCCAGTGGGAATTCCCGGCCTCACCAGCTCCACTGCGGAGGGCCGCGGCAAGGTGGCATCCGCCGCCATTCCGGGAGTGACCACCGTAGCCGTCTCCCCAAAGCTGGTCGTAGCGCCAGTCTCCGCGCCCCCCATCGCGCATTGATGCCCCCATAGCGCATGAATGCATTGATGGTTGAGGGTCGACCTCAACCCGGCTTGCGGCGAGCCTCCAACTAGCTCCGCACCTCGATCACTGGAATGCCTTGCGCCCAGGCGTCTTTTGTCAGCGCGATCCGCAATCCCTGCGCGGTCGAAGCCAGAGGCAGCGGCCTCCCACTGTCCAGCAGTCGCGCGCTCGTCGCGCCTGCCGGCATGCCCTTCAGGTGAATCTCCGCGGCCGCTGGATCCATGACGAAGACATACGTGAAGCCGCCGCGCGACGTGGTGCGGTACTCGTTCTGGCCCTGAATCGGGCCGTAAGTGCTCCCGTAGATGGCGGTCCCATGGGTCTGTACCCACTTGCCCACCGACTCCAGCCGCTCCGCAAACTCCGGCTGAATCCGGCCATCAGGCTGCGGACCTACGTCGAGCAGAAAATTCCCGCCACGGCTAACCACCTCAATCAGATCGCGAATTAGCGTATCTGCGCTCTTGAAATCGCGATCCTTCGGCCGATACGCCCAGGTCCCATTGATGGTCATGCAGGTTTCCCACGGCTGAAATTCATCAGGCCGCGGCACGGTTACTGCCATTGCGTCCGCTGCGCTATGGTCGGGGCTATCCATCCGGATGCCCTTGACGGGAATCGCCTTGGGAATGAACTGTTCCGGTGTAACAAAGTCGGTGGGAACGCCAAGCCGGTTGTTGACCAGCGTCTGCGGTTGCAGGTGCCGGACCTGGTCCAGAAACCGCTGCCCGTCGTACTCTGCCTGCACGCTCATATCCACGGAATCAAACCACATTTCGGCCACCGGCCCGTAGTGAGTCAACAATTCATCCACTTGCAGCCCCATGTAGTCGAGATACAGCGGCCACTCCGGCCGCTCCGGCTCACCTCGATAATTGCTCGTTGAAGGCTTCGAAGTATCCCGATACGCGGGGTGATTCATGTCTGGTGGCGAGTAGTAGAAGCCCAGAGCCATCCGCTCCTCGTTGCAGGCGTTCGCTAACTCTCGCGTAATGTCCTTGCCATAGGGCGTGTTCGTGATCTTGTAGTTTGTGTAGTTCGAGTCGAACATGCAAAATCCATCGTGGTGCTTTGTGGTGAACACCATGTAGCGCTGTCCGGCCTTCCGCGCCAGATCGATCCATGCATGGGGATCGAATTTCACCGGATTAAAGCGCGCCGGCAGGGCGCGATATTCCGCCTCCGTTATTTCGCTCGACCCCGTCAGGATCGGCCAGGATGCCTCTACGCCAGCAAGCGAATAGGGGCCCCAGTGAATGAACATGCCGAACTTGGCTTCGCGCTGCCAGCGAAAGCGGTCAATGGATGCCGGCAATGCAAATGACGGCCGAAGTTGCAATGCAAGTCCTGTCGCGCATGCCGCACCCAGAAACGATCGACGTGTCTGTTTCATAATTCCTCGCTCGCGCACAAGCCCCCGCGCGACAGCAGCCTGCCTGGTATCCGAATACTCAAAGATACTTCAGGCAACGCCACAGCTCGATCACTGTTTGTTTCGGTCCCGCATTCTCTCGTTTCTTGAATGGGGATCGCCTCTTTTTGAGAGTCGATTCAATGTAGCCGTAAAGCTTCCCAGCATTGTTACGCGGCTGGCACAACTCCGCAAGCGATCGATGGACTATCCTCGCGCCGTCCCGGCGCCGTATGAGTAAGAGAATCGAGATGGTTATTGCTTCCGCCTTGATGGAGTTTCATTTCGCGCATCTCCCCAAAACCGATTTACCCTTGCCGGTACGATGGGTAAGGTGGTATACACGATGGGTCATGTCCATACAACTCGTTTCTCACTCCAATCGTTCTCGATTCAATCGCCGCGATTTTTTGAAGACTGCCGGATCGGCAGCCATCCTGCCTGCCATCCTGCCTCGCCTCGGCGCCGCGCAGAGCTCGACACCTTCTCCCAACAATCGCATCAATCTCGGTGTGATCGGCATGGGCTGGCAGGGGCCCGACAATACCAAGTCATTCTTGGCGTCGGATGATTGCCAGGTCGTGGCGGCCTGCGATATCGACAACAATCATCTCGCGGACGCGATCAAGATGATTAACGACAACTACGGGACCCAGGATTGTAAAGGTTATCACGATTATCGTGAGCTGCTGGCCCGCGATGACATCGATGCCGTCATGATCGCGGTGCCTGACCATTGGCATGAGATCGTCGCCACTGAAGCTGCGCGCCGCAAAAAAGACGTCTACTCTGAAAAGCCCCTCGCCCACACCATCGCCGAACAGCAGTCGATTGTGCGCGCCGTCAAGGAAAACGACATCATCTGGCAGATGGGCTCATGGCAGCGCTCGGTGCCCACCTTCCATAAGGCCGCGGAGATCGTCCGCAACGGGCTGATCGGCCAGGTGACCCATGTGGAAGTCGGCCTGCCCGCCGGCAACTCGGATTTCGACGACGTGCAAAAGGAAGCCCTGACCTTCCTGGCTGCGCACGGTGTCACGGTTGCCAGTCTGGAAGAGGTTTTGCCCGGCTCCAAGGCCTGGGACCTCCTGGCTATCGATCCCCCGCCGGAGCTTGACTACAACACATGGGTGGGCCCGTCGAAGATGCAGCCCTACATGAAGGCGCGCCTGCATAAATCCTGGCGCTGGAATTACAACACCGGCGGCGGTCAGCTTATGGACTGGATCGGCCATCATTGCGACATCGCCCACTGGGGCCTTGGCTTTGACAACTCCGGTCCGTCTGAGGCTGAAGGCAGCGGTGAACTCCCTCCGGCCAAGGCCGTCTGGAACACAGCGCCGAAATACCGGTTTGAATTGAAGTACCCGCAGAACATCACCATGACCATCGCCGGTGGCTATCCCGACATCAGGGGTGGTTGCAAGTGGATCGGGACGGAAGGCTGGGTGTGGGTGGATCGAGATGGAATGGACGCTTCCAATCCGGCCTGGAAACACGGCAAGTACCTGCCCAGGGAACAGCGCAAGGTGAAGCTCTACATCTCGAACGATCACCGCCAGAACTTCCTTGATTGCATCAAGACCCGCCAGCCCACCATTACACCGGTGGAAGTGGGGCATCACTCGGCGATCCCAGGCCACCTCTGCCTGATCTCCATGCTTACCGGGAGAAAGATCCGCTGGGACGTGAAGGAAGAAAAGATCATCGGCGACGCGGAAGCCAGCAAGCTGACGACGCGCGCATACCGCGCACCGTGGACGATGAGCTAAACCATTTCTTGATCGCGGATCTTTTGATTATTCCCGCAAGTTGTCTGCGGGGGTCTTTCAAGGGATCCACGGCTGAACCTGTGTGTTGACTGGGAACAAATGACTGAATCTACCGCAACAAAGCTGGAGATTGTCCCGAAAGCCCGTTGGGATTTTACCTTTGCCTTTCTGGTTTTGCGCTTTTGGCTCGGCGTGCGCGCCCTGTTTGTGGGCATAGATAAATTTGGCGCCTATCACTCCGTGGCCACGCCCCTCATCGATCCTGCGACGGGCCAGCCCGATGCCAGCGGCGTCATGGTCAACGTGAATATCAAGTCCTACGCGCTGGCCAATTACGCCGGCATGTCCACCGCGCTTCGAGACAAGTTCGCCCATGAGCCCCTGCTGCCAAAATTCTTATTGGTGCCATTCGACTGCATGCTCGGGCCGGCATTTATTCTTACCGGCATCATGCTCCTCATCGGTCTGGGCACGCGCGTGTCGCTTATTGCACAGGCGTTGATTTATATCGCGCTGACGGTCGGCCTGGTTCTGATCGACCAGAATGACGGTGTGGCCTGGCTGGGCATCCACGTCGCCCTGGTCTCCGCGGCTTTCATGCTCGCCGAATACAATCGATTCGTGGTTCTTAAAAAATGGTAGATCCCTTCCTGAATCGTCGCAAATTCATTAGCACGACTGCCGTCGCCGGGGCCGGCTTGCTGTTGAACGCCTGCAAGTCCGATTCCGGCCAAAAAGCGGCGACTGCTAAAACCTCTTCGCTCAACACCATCAACATCGCTCTCATCGGGTACGGCGAAGAAGGCAAGGTGCTGCTCGAATCCCTCCTGAATATCGAGGGAGTCAGGCTTGTGGCGCTCTGCGATATATGGGATTACCACCGTAACGAGGGCGCGCGCTACCTCGGCAAGCTCGGCAATGAAGTCCGCGCTTATGAAGATTATGACGACCTGCTGGCCAAGGAAAAAGACCTCCAGGCGGTGGTGATCGCCACTCCGGATTTCTGCCATGCGCCGATGACCAACACAGCATTGAGGGCCGGCCTTCATGTGTATTGCGAAAAGATGATGAGCAATACGATTGATGGCGCGCGCTCCATGGTGCAGACCATGCGCCAGACCGGGAAGCTGTTGCAGATCGGTCATCAGCGCCGCAGCAACCCGCGTTATCTGTTTACGCTGAACCGCCTGCTGCGTGAGGCGCAGTTCTGCGGCCGCCTGACGGCAGCTCAGGCGCAATGGAACCGCGCGGTCAAGGAAGACTTCGGCTGGCCCAAGAAATACGAGATGCCCGCGAGTCTGCTGGCCAAATACGGCTACAAGGACATGCGCACGTTCCGCAACTGGCGCTGGTTTAAGGGACTTGGCGGCGGCCCGTTGTCCGATCTCGGCGCGCATCAGATCGACATTTTCAACTGGTGGATGGGCACTCCCAAGTCCGTCATCGCCAGCGGGGGCCTCGACTACTACAAGAACCATGATTGGTATGACAACGCCATGGTCATCTACGAGTATCCGATGGCCGAGGGTGTGGCGAGGGCCTTCTATCAGGTGCAGACGACCACTAGCGCCGGCGGCGGCTACTTTGAAATGTTCATGGGTGACGACGGCACCATCAAGATGTCGGAAGACCCATCCATTTGCGCTATTTATCGGGAAGCGCGCGCCACTGCCGTCTCATGGGACGATCTGGCCGATAAAGGCTACGTTCGCCTCAAAGAGGCCTCGGCCGACGACGCGGCGAAGGTGGACGTGCGGGAAACGGCGCAATTGGCGGAATATGAAATTCCGGTGTTCTTCAATAAGCCGCCCCATCAGCCGCACCTGGAGAACTTTTTCAATTCCATCCGCGGCACGGCGAAATTGAACTGCCCCGGCGATGAGGCTTTTACCAGCGAATACGTGATCCATAAAGCCAACGAGGCCATTGCCGCCCAGACGCGGCTTGTCATCACGCCGGAAGAAGTGAAAGCCTGAGAAAAGGATGAAGATGCTGACAAAAATTTTCCCCTGCCTGGCTGTACTGCTTGTTGCCACCGCTGTCCTAGCCCAGGACAAGGTTGTCTTGAAGACCAAACTGCCGCCGCCTCTGTTTGTGGGTACGCCGGTGCCCCTCCATGTCACCAATCTTGAGCCCCCGACCAGAGGCAAGCGCCCTGATTTTTATGTCCCCGCGGGCACCATCAATCTGGCCAGAGACAAGAAAGTCACCTCCAGCGACAACGATCCCGACGTGGGTACGCTGGACATGATCGTCGATGGGGACAAGGACGGCAACGAAGGTTCCTGGGTCGAGCTTGGACCGGGCAAGCAATGGGTGCAGATCGATTTGGCCAGGCGAGCGAATATTTATGCCGTTCTGGTGTGGCACTTCCATGCGCAGGCACGCGTCTATCGCGATGTTGTCGTGCAGGTCTCCGATGATCCCACCTTCAGCAAAGGTGTTGAGACCATCTTCAACAGCGACTTCCACAACGAACTCGGCCTTGGCGCAGGCAAGGATCTGAATTACATCGAGACCTATCAGGGCAAGCTAATCGACGCCAATGGTGTGCAGGGCCGCTATGTCCGCTTGTACAGCAATGGGAACACGACCAACAGATTGAACCACTACATTGAGGTTGAAGTGTGGGGCAAGCCAGCCGCCTGAGTCCCTCCGTGCTGTGGACGCGCTGGGCTGCTTTTCTCCTCGTCGCGCTTTTCGGACTGGCCCTCCGTCTGCCCCAACTCGGTGCGCGTCCCATGCACACCGATGAAGCCGTCAACGCTTATATCGTCGGTCAATTACTGGCTGGTCAAACGTTCACCTACGATCCGAAGGACCGCCACGGTCCGGCGCTGGCCGCGCTTGCCCTTCCGCTGGCCAGAATTGAAGGTGCAAAAACATTTTCTGACCTGACCGAATCAGAGCTGCGCCTGACTACGGTTCTCGCGGGAACGGTTACGATTCTGCTTTTTGGCGCGGCGGCTGAAATCTTCGGCTTTCTGCCTTGCCTCCTCGCCGCGATGTTGTTTGCCGCTGCGTCTCTGCCTGTCTACTACGACCGATATTTCATCCACGAGTCCCTTTTTACCGCCGCCACGTTTGGATTCATCTTGACCGGTTGGCGCGCATCGAGGAACCGCTCCGTTTCGCAGGCCGTGCTGGCGGGTGCGTGCGCCGCGCTGATGCTCGCATGCAAGGAGACCGCGGTTCTTGAGTTCTCGGCGTTGTTTGCCACGGCTCTCTGCTTTTGGCTCTGGAATCTGCGCGGAAAAAGTCCTGGTGGTTGGTGGCCGCTGAAAGCTTCGGTGGCCTCGGCTCTAGTCTTTCTGCTCGTGAACCTGGTTTTGTTCACCTGGTTTGGCAGTAACTGGAAAGCGCTGGCCGGGTTGCTGCATGCTGCCCCCAACTTGATTGCCCGGGCAGGCGGCGAGGGCCATCAAAAGCCCTTCTGGTATTATGCCCACCTTCTCGCCGGCTGCGCCTCAGGCGGAATGATCTGCGCCTCGGCCTGCATCGGCTTCATCCAAACCGCCAGAAAGCGCGCTCCTTCGCCCTACGGATTCCTGGCCTTCTACACCCTCTTTCTTGCCGCAATCTACAGCCTGATTCCCTACAAGACACCGTGGCTGGCTCTGAATCTCTGGCTGCCGATCGCCCTGTTCGCCGGTCTGGCGATCGACTCGTTCTGGCGCCTGCGGCCGCAGCATGCCGCTCTTCGAAGGGCTGTTCCAGTCTCGTGCATCCTCGTGGGAGCGGTCGCCGCGGTTTTGATTGGCCACGATACACGGCAGCGCGTCTTCGTCCATCCAGCCGAAGAATCCAATCCGTATGCCTATGCCCAAACCTCGGAGGATCTGCTTGGCTTGCCTGCTCTGATCGAGCTTGTGGCGTATCAGAATGCAATCGCCGCGCCGCGCATTGACGTCATTGCGAGCGATCCCTGGCCGTTGCCCTGGTATCTGCGGCACTACTCCCAGGTCGGATTCTGGCAGCCGGGCCAGCAACCGGGAGATGCGGATTTTTACGTCACCTCCACCGACGCCGCGGAGCAGTATGGAAATCAATTGCAGAATCTTCACCCCGATTTTTTCGGAGTGCGCCCAGGCGAGTTGATCGTTCTCTGGTCCCCTATGCCGAAGTGAGGTCGTATGGCTGACATTCATCAATTCAACCATCGCGCCATGGCGACGTACTTCGAGGTGCGCATCGCCGATGAAGAAAGAACCTATGCTGTGCAGGCGGCGCAAGCTGCGCTCGATCTTCTCGATCGGCTGGAATCGCAGTTAAGCCGCTTTCGCCCCAACAGCGACATTGCGCAACTGGCACGGCTCGAACCCGGCGAAATAATGCGTCTAAGCGAGCCCGCCTTTGCGTGCATCGAAGTCGGCAAGAAGATGGAACTGGCCACCGGCGGCGCATTTTGCCTCACCTCCGCCGCCTTGCGAGCACAAGCCTCCTTGCCGCAGTGGAGTTTGCTGCCGCAGGAGCTTTCCGTTCGTTGCGAGAGCGGGCGGCTGGAATTCGATTTGGGCGCCATTGGCAAGGGGTTTGCGCTCGACCGCATGGCGCATCTGCTGCTTGGATGGGATTGTCTCTCGTTCTTGCTGGTCGCGGGAGGCAGCAGCATCCTCGCGGGTGAACCGCCAAAAGATGCTGGCGGTTGGTCCTGCGGTCTGGGCGACGACCATGCTCCGCAACGATTCTTTCTCCAGCATGCTTCGTTGAGCGGCTCCGGCCTGGCGGTGAAGGGAAGCCATATTATCGATCCGCGAACTGGCCGTCCTGCTTTGCGGCAAAGCCGCGCCTGGGCGCTCACCGATACGGCGGCTGAATCCGACGCGCTCTCAACCGCGTGCATGGTATTGACCGAGCCGGAGTTGGAAGAAGTGCTTGCGCGCGAGCCCTCATGGCTCGTCTTTCTCGAATCTGACCAGACCGCACGGACAATCGGAAACCGCACACCGCCGTCCCAAGCCTGATGGATTGCGCCAAGATTTCGCCCACTTGGACGCAACGGCTCTTTCGCCATCCAGACCGCGTCGTTATTCCTGTCGCAGCGCCTCCACGGGCTGAACGCTGGCCGCGCGGCGAGCCGGGATCCAGCTTGCTCCCAATGCAACAATCAGCAATAGCAGCGCCGCGCCAGAGAGCGTGATAGGGTCATATGCCGTCACGCCGTAGAGCATCGACCGGATAAGGCGCGCCAGCAGGAAAGCTGCGCCGAGCCCAATCGCAATTCCCGTAATCGAAATCCAGGAGGCCTCGCGCAACACCATCGCCCAAACCTGTCTTGGGATTGCACCCATCGCCAGCCGAACGCCGATCTCCCTCGTCCGCTGCACCACTGCGTACGACATGATGCCGTAGATACCCACGCAGGCCAGAACCAGCGCCAGCAGGCCAAATCCACTGGTGAGCGTTGCAAAGATCCGCTCCTGCCGCAGATTGGCCGCGATCTGCTCGTCCTGCGTGCGCACGTCGAGCATCGGCAAATTAGGATCAACCTGCCGCATCGCGTCCCGCAGCGACGGCACAAGAGCCTGAGCGTCCAGCCTGGTTGAGATCGCAAAAGTCGCGTAGTGCATGCCATCGCCCTGCTGCCAATACGGCGTGTAATACGTGGGCTCCACGCTTTTGCGAACGCGATAGTACTTCGCGTCCCCGCACACGCCTACGATTTCGTTGGTGACGGGGTGGCTCCCTCCTGTCTCGAATGTCCGGCCAATCGGATTCACCTTCGGGAAGAACGTCCTTGCGAGACTCTCATTCACCACCGCCACTTTTCTTGAAATCTGGCTATCCCTCGCGTCGAACGCGCGCCCGGCCACGATGGGAATGCCGAAAGTCTCAAAGAAGTGTGCTCCCACGCTGTTCACTAGTGCGCTTGGGTTTCCCTCCGCTCTTCTCTGCAGCCCTTCGGGAATAAAGGTCGTGTTGCTCGCAGAACCAGAAATCAGCGGCTGATTCGTCAGTGTCATGCTCTGCACTCCCGGAACGGAAGAAAGTCTTTCTTCGAGCCGCTGCAACAGCGTCGTGCTGGCCGCCTTTGGGTAAAGCTTCTCCGGCAGTTCCACGTCGAACAGCAGCAGATTGTGCGAACGAAAGCCGAGTGGGGTTCGGTCAAGTTGCATAAGCGTCCGCATAAACAGTCCTGCGCCCACCACCAGCATGATCGAAAGCGCCACTTGCACGATCACAACGGCTTTGCCCGCCAGGCCCCTGCGCCGATGCGTAATCGTCTGCGCGCCGCTTTTTAGGTTTGAACTAACCTGCACACGCGTCGCCTGCCACGCAGGAGTCAGCCCAAAGACGAGGCCCGTCAGGATCGATACGGCCGCTGCGAACGCGAAAATCGGCCAGCTGAATGTTGCCGAGAATGCCGGCGGAGCCCATCCATTCGACAGCAGCTTTGGAATCGAGTTCCGCACCATCCATGCCAGCACCAATCCGCATGTCCCGCCCATCTGCGAGAGCAGTAGGCTCTCCACCATCATCTGGCGCACAATGCGCCCCAGGCCCGCGCCCAGGGCGAGCCGCAGGCTGGTCTCTCGCTTTCGCGCGTCTGCCCGCGCCAGCAGCAGGTTGGCCAGATTCGCGCAGGCCAGCAATAACACCAGGCCCGCAAGCGCCATCAACACATAGATCGGCTTCTCGAAGCCGTCGGCGTTCGGATTTTGGCCTCGGCTTCCATCGCGCAGCATCAGCCAGGGAATCTGGCTGTCGTTCTTCACGGGAAACGTGGCATGCACCGCGGCGTTCAGCGCCACATTGAGCGATGCCTCGGCTGTGGCAGCAGGGACGCCTTGCTTGGTGCGTCCCATCACCAGAACCCACCACAGGTTCTTGTCTGTTAGCAAAGACGGCGACTGCGACGGCTCAAGGTCCTGCGGCGCCACAATAGGCTGCATGCTGAACGGCAGAAAAACGTCCGGCGAACCCTGCGCGGAGTACGCGCCTGTGAATCCCTGCGGATTCACGCCCACCACCGTCATGGGCGTCGCGTTCACCTGGATGACGGTCCCAATCACACTCGGCGACCGCCCAAAACGCTGCGTCCAGAGCCTGTCGCTGATCGTCACCACAGGCCCGCTTCCTTCCTCCCCATCGTCCGATTCTTGAATGCCGCGTCCGAGCTGCGGCTCCACTCCCAGCATCGAGTAGTAGTTGCCCGACACGATCTCAGCTTCTGTCGCCTCAGCCGCGCCGCGAATCGTCACGGTCATGCGCCCGTAAGGCTTGAATGCCATCACGTCGGCCAGCGCATGATTTTGACGCCGCAACTGTTCATACACCGGATAGGTAAACGATGTGGAGACGTGCTCACCCCCTGGCAGATCATCCCACCACCCCCACATCTCGTTCACGACGCTGTCGCGAGGCCCATTCAGATAGAACATCCGCAACTGCTCGGGATGCGCGACATTCAGCCGGTCAAGCAGCATGTGTTGCGCCGCGGTGAAGCTCGCCGTATTCGCGCCGATCCCCAATGCCAGTGATCCGACGGCAATCGCTGTGAACGCCGGGCTCTTGCGGAGCAGCCGCAGCGCGTAGCGTACGTCGGCCCAGAGATGATCCCACCATTCGAGGCCAAGGGATGCGCGCATCTCCTCCTTGTGCTTCAGCATGGGTCCAAGTGCGATTCGCGCGCGCCGCGCGGCCTCTTCAGGAGAAACGCCGGATTGAAGCTGGTCGTTGATGAGGGCCTCAAGATGGCAAGCTAGCTCCGCCTCCATCTGCTCCTCCAGGTCGCTGCGGTGAAAAACCGCGCGGAACCACGAGCGCAGTGGCGAAATAACGCGGCCGATCAATGATCGCAGGCTCATGCTCTCTCCGGCGTCGCGCGCAAAATGCTTCCGATGATCCCGGCCATCCGGTTCCACTTTTCGGTTTCACCGGCCAGCCGTTCGCGGCCGGCGCGGCTGAGCTTGTAGTACTTGGCTCTCCGGTTGTTCTCGCTCTCACCCCACTCGCCCACGATCACACCTTGATGCTCCAGCCGGTAGAGCGCGGGATATAACGATCCCTGCTGGATCGCCAACTCCTCGCCTGAAAGCTGCTGAATGCGCAAAAGGACGCCGTAGCCGTGCAAGGGACCAAGCGACACCGCCTTTAAGATCAGCAGGTCTAGGGTTCCTTGCAGCAAGTCAGCCTGCTTTTGATGTTTTTCTCTCGCCATGCAGCTTCTCCTCGATAATCTAGGAAAGAGCATAGCTCATCTCTCCTAGTGCGTCAAGGAGAGATTGAGGCGGTATTGAGCAGGCAATTTGATTGGGCAGAAAGGAAATTGAATATCGGCGTCGAAGGCCCCGCAAGAATAGGGAGACTATGGCCGCGCCACGGGCAGTCGCACGGTGGCCCGAGCACCCATACCATCTTCGCGGTTGTCGAGCTGAATTTCGCCGCCATGAGCGCGAGCGATCTGTTGGGCAAGCGCCAGCCCCACACCGCTCCCCGTTCGCTTGGTCGTGTAAAAAGGAACAAACAGATTTTCGACATTGGCGATGCCCAGGCCCCGGTCCTCAATCAGCACTTGTACGATCGAGCCCCTCAGCGTCCAGCTTGCGCGCACGGGCAGCGCGCCGTTGGCCAGCGAGGCGTCTACGGCGTTGGCCAGCAGGTTGATCAACATCTGTTCCAACTGATCGGGATCGGCGTTGACCGTGACCGCCGGGCCCGCATCCAGCTGCACCTCCATGCGCTGCTCCAGCAGGACCACTCGCTCCATGAGGGGAGCAAGCCCAACCGGACGAAGCTGTGGCGGAGGTAGCTGGGCAAGCCGGCGATACGATTGTACGAAGCGGTGCAATGCATCGGCGCGGCTCTCCACCACGCCCAGGCCGCGCCTAAAGTCGTGCAGTGCGGCATCGTCACCCGGCAGACTGCTCACGCGGGCCAGCAAGCTCCCGGCAATCGACTTGATGGGCGCAAGCGAATTCGAAAGCTCGTGTCCCAGAACGCGAATCAGGCGCTTCCATGCGGCTTGCTCTTCTTGCTTCAAGGGCAGGCTCACATCCGCCAGCAGCAGCAGTGTGTGCGGCAAACCGTCCTGGCGGAAGACCGCCTTGCGAAGCAACCAGCGCGTGGGTTTTGAAGCAAACGAGTGGATCGTCTGATCCGGCTCAATCAGCAGATCTTCCAGCCCCAGTTCGCGCGCGCTGCTCCCGAAGCAGCGCGCATGGGGCAGGGCCAGCAACTTCAGGCCGGCGTCGTTCACCAGCTGCAGCCGGTTCTCGCGATCGAAGGCGAACAGCGGCGCGTTCATTACTTCGAGAATGCGGGCCAGCAGGGCGGTGGACTCGAGTGAATGTACTCGCTGCTTCTGAAGCAGATCGGCCAGAGCATTCACCTCTGCCGCCAATTCGCCCAGTGCATCCTGTGCGCCGGCACCGCGAGCACGGAAAGAATAGTCGCCTTCACGCAGCGACGCCACCACATTGGAGAGAGTCTGCAGCGGACGGATGAGGCCCTCGATGAGAGAAGAGGCCACCAGCGCGACGTAAATCAGCAGGCAGGCAACGAGCAGAAGCGCGGCCTCGGAGGAGAGCACGCGCAGGTAAACAAAGACAGCGGTGAATATCAGCGCGGGGAGCGCAAGGAACAGGCAATAGAGCCACGCTCGACGGAGCGCCGAGCGTTTTCGGTTGCGCGTGCCGCGTTCAAAAGCCATATTTTTGAATGCGGCGATAGAGCGCCGCCCGGCTGAGTCCGAGTGCCTCGGCGGCCTGCGAAACATTACCGTTGCAACGGCGAAGAACTTTCCGGATGAGCAGGGATTCCACCTCATCGATACTCATGCTGTCGCTCATGATCTCAAGCGGCGGCGCGGCCGGCCGCATGCCGGCCAGCCCCAGGTCCGACGGCTCTACCTCCTCGCCATGGCTGAGCAGGACGGCCCGCTCCACGGCGTGCTCCAACTCGCGCACATTGCCTGGCCACGGATACTGCATCAATTGCTGCATGGCGGCTGGAGAGAATTCTTCCACCTGCTTGCGGTAGCGAGTCCGGTTGCGAGCCAGAAAATGCTGCGCCAGAAGAGGAATGTCTTCACGCCGGTCGCGCAGCGCAGGCACATGAATCTCCACCGTGTTGATGCGGAAAAGAAGATCCTCGCGGAAGTTGCCCAATTTGGCCTCTTCGTGCAGCTGGGCGTTGGTGGCGCAAAGCAAACGCACATCCACGCGCCGCGTGTGCGAGGAGCCTACGCGCTCCAATTCGCCCGTCTCGAGCACGCGCAGCAGCTTGGCCTGCTGACGCATCGGAACGTTGGCGATCTCGTCGAGAAACAGCGTGCCCCCGTTGGCCAGCTCAAAGCGGCCGATGCGGTCGGTGCGCGCATCGGTGAACGCCCCCTTCACGTGTCCGAAGATCTCGCTCTCAAAGGTTCCCTCGGGCAGTCCGCCGGCGTTCACGGCAACCAGCGGCATGCTGTCGCGGGGCGAAGCCGCGTGCAGCAGCCGCGCCACGATCTCCTTGCCAGTTCCGTGCTCACCGGTGATCAGCACGTTGGCATCGGAGGGCCCGACCTGTGCAATCAGCTCGAGCACCGGCTTCATCGACGGCGCGCTGGCCACAAACTCCGGCATCCCCTCGGCGCGGTGCAAGCGGTTTTCAAGCTCCAGTTGGCGGGCGCGCCGCAGGGCCTGGTGCAGCTCGGCGTGCACGCGGATGAGCGAGAGCAGGCGCTCGTTTTCCCACGGTTTCTGGACAAAGTCGCGGGCCCCGCGCTTGATGGATTCGACTGCCAGGTCGATGTTGCCCCAGGCGGTCATCACGATCACCGGCAGTCGCGGGTCGAACTCCTGGATGCGGCCAAGCAGGTCGAGGCCCTCCTGGCCTGAGGTTGTGTCGCGGGTGTAGTTCAGGTCGATAAGCAGAACGTCGTAATCGGCCTGGCCCAAGGCCTCCATGAGCAACTGCGGCGAGCGTACGCAATCGACGGCGATTCCATGCGGCGCGAGCAGTAACTCGACCGCTTCCAGAATGTGCGGCTGATCGTCGGCAGCCAAAATCCGGACTCGCTCTTGCTTATTGGTGATGATCCGCCTCCACTACGCCGGCCTTCGCGCCGGCGAAGGCCCCTCAAACGATTCTACGGCGCATGTGTGACTACGCCCGATTTCGCATCGTCAATCGAGACACCCATCCGCTCCAGCGTCTCCCCGGTGGCGCGATCGATATCCACCTTCGCCTTTTCAAACGCCGTCTGCGCAGCCGCAAGCGCCGATTCTGCGATAGCCAGATTGTGCTGCGCGATCAGCGTATCGTAGCCGGACTTGGCGCCCAGTTTCTGTTCTTGTGCGGTGATGTCAAAAGTGCGCTGCGCCAGATCGCGCGCCTTCTGCGCGGCATCGACGCGGGCCTGTGCCTGCTCCAGCGCGAACTGCGAGTTGCGCACGTCGAATCGGATGCTTTTCTTCTGCTCCTCAAAGGTGATCTGACGCTGCCGGTATTCCAGCACCGCGCGAAACTGATCCGCCTTGGCAACCCGGTTGCGAAGATTGATCGAAAGATTCATGCCCACCTGATATTCCGGCGACGAGTAGTTGAACGTGTTCTCGAGCATGCTGCCGAAACCCGTCGGAAGAACCGAGGTGCAATCGGCTGCGCCCAGGCTGCAGTTCGGATTTGCGGGGCCCGCAATGCCCGCTCCGGCATAGGAGCCATACAGGTTTAACGTCGGCAACAGCTCGCTTTTGATCGACTTGAGACTCATCTGCGCTACCTGCATGGCAAGCTCATCCTGGGTGACGTCGGGGCGGTTCTTTTCCGCCTCGGTGATGAGATCGCTAATTGGTTTCGAAGCGTTGGGATCGGGGGGGCCAATGCGATCCATGGGAATGACGGGCATTTCGTCAATTGACTGATCGTCGGTCTTGGTGACGGCGTTCTTAATCAGCAGTTCGTTCAGACGCAGATTGGCGCGCGAAACCGTGAGGTCTCCTTCGCTCGCCGCCACGTCCGACTCGTCTGTCGTAACCTGCATCGCCGGAATGGCGTTGAGGCCTAGCTGCTTCTGGTCGACCTCGAGGGTCTGTTGCGCAAAGGCCAGCGTGCGCTCCTTCACCTGCTCGTCCACATAGGCATTCACGAGATCCCAATAGATGTTTTCCACCTGGGTGACGGTCGCAATCACCTGGGCGCGAAATGCAAGGTCGGTGATCTGGAGATTCTTCCTCGCGATGTGCATGTAGCGTTCATTGGCTGACAATCCGAATCCGGCGAGCAACTGCTGCGTGACCACCACCTGAAAATTCGAGTAGAGTGTGGGATTGATGGCCTCGTACGGGCTGTTGTTTGCAAAGCGCTGACCCTCGTAATTGACGTTCAGGTTGGCGCCCAATGGAAAAGCTTGAGTGAAATTGGCCACGCCCTCAATCGTGTTCTGCTCAAAGGTGGGAACTCCGTCCTCAAAAACGTTGCCCTCCTGGGTGACGGTGTGATCCACCAGGCCCCTGAAATTCAGGTAGGGATCGAAGGAGCTGACCGCGGTTCCGGCGCCGAGCGTGGAGGTTACGATACCACCTGCGCCCGCGGCGGTAGATCCGGAACTGGCGCCCGCGGACCCGGTGCTCGAAGAACCAAATCCGCCCTGCGTGGACGACTGCACGATCGCGGTATTGACGCCATTCGCGGTGCCGCCGGCTTTGGTGCGCGCGTAATCCGTTTGCGCAATGGGGAAGTTATAGCGGAAGTAGGCGAGATCGAGGCTGTTTTCAATGGCCAGGTCAATCGTGTCCTGCAGAGAAAGGTACAGCTTGCCGTCGCGGATGAGCTGCTCCAGAAGCGGTGAGTTGGTGAGATCCAGAGGGGGTGCATCGCTGGGTCGATAGGGTGACAGAGGATTGTGCGAGTGCGGCAGCGGCACGTAAAACGGCTGCTGCCGCGCGATCGGCTGCTGCTGTTGCTGCCGTATCAGTTGCGCCAGTGGAGGCGTCGCCGTCTTGCCGTTCGTCGCGGGCGCTGGAGCCTCTGGCGTAGTGGGCGTTGTCTCTGCGCCGGCGGGTGCTGCTTGTGCTGGCGTGGCTTGCGGCTGGTTCTGAGCAAAGCTGCCGGGAACAAGCTGCGTGCAGAGCGCCGCCGCCGAAATCCAATGCAGCCATGAGATCGAAGTCATGATGCGGCGCCCTCCTTGGGTTGGGTCTTCAGGTTTTCGTCGCGCGTCAGCCAGCCATCGCGCAACTCCACGATGCGCTTGCCGTAGCGCGCGTTTTCATCCGAGTGCGTCACCTGCACAATGGTGGTGCCCTGGCGGTTGAGCTCGCAGAAAAGCTCCATGATCTCTCGCGCCTGCGTGGAGTGCAGGTTGCCGGTAGGCTCGTCGGCCAGAAGCAGCGCCGGTGCATGCACCACCGCGCGCGCAATGCCCACCAATTGCTGCTGCCCGCCGGAAAGCTGATTGGGATACAGATCTTTCTTGGCCACGATCCGGAAGCGGTCCAGAATGTCGGCCACCATCCCCTGGCGCTCTTTAGCGGGAATGTTTTTGTAGGAGAGCGGCAGGTCGATGTTCTCGGCCACCGTCAAATCGTCGAGCAGATGGTAGCTTTGAAACACCATGCCGACGCGCTGGCGGGCCAGGTCGGCGCGCTGTTTGCGATTGAGTTTGTGCGCCGCGGTTTCGCTGAACCAGTATTCGCCCTTCCAGCCATCGTCGAGCAGCGCCAGCACATTCAGCAACGAGGATTTCCCCGCACCCGACGGGCCCATCACGGTGATAAATTCCCCTTCGCGGATGGTGAGCCCGATCTGCCGCAACACCCACGTTTCTGTGTAGCCTGACTTATAACTGCGCTCAATATTTTTCAATTCGATCATGATTTCCGAGTGACTCCGATCTCGATGCCTGTGGGTTGATTCGCATTATTCAGTGCGCAACGCCTGCATGGGCTCAATTGAAGCGGCACGCCGCGCGGGGATAAAGCCCGCTACTCCCGCGCAAAGGCCTAGCACCACGGTTGCGCCAATCAGGGCCAGCGGATCGTAGCCGCTCACCTCGTAAAGCTGGCTGGCCATGAAGCGGCCGGCCAGAAGCGCGGCAGGAATGCCCAGTGCAAGGCCGGCCGCAATCTGCCAAAGCGCACCCCGCATCACCATGCCCACCACGCTCGAGCGCGTAGCTCCCAACGCTATGCGGATGCCGATCTCGCTCGTGCGCCGTGCGACGAAGTAGGACATCACGCCATAGAGCCCTACCGAGGCAAGCATCAGCGCCAGGATGCCGAAGAGGCTGGTGAGCCGCGCCACCAACCGGTTCTCCGTGAAGTTGCCGGCCACTTGCGTGCCAAAGGAGCGAAGATCCACCACGGTCAGGTTGGGGTCGATCCCAGCCAGCGTGTGACGCAGGAGTGAGTCTACATTCGGCGGCAGAGCGCTGAAATCGAGGACCATCGCGTTCAGAAACATGGATTGCGTCTCCCCGGAGTTCATCTCCGGCTCCTTGTACCCGGTGAACTGTTGCGTCAGGGGTCGCAGATAGACGGGGTGCACCTTCCGCGGATCGTTCATCTTGAAATCGCGGAAGACTCCTACGACCTCAAAGCTGCCTGAGTACTTTGGACGGTCGATGCCGAAGTGCTGGCCGATCGGGTCCTGGTTGGGGAAGAATTGCTTCGCGAACGTCTCATTGACGATCGCCACCTCGGGAGACGTGGCTGTGTCCTGCTCAGTAAAGTCGCGGCCGCGCACCATGGGCACGCCGATGGAAGCGAGGAACTGGGTGCTCACGCGGTCCCACGTTGCGTTGCAGTGGACGTTCGGTGGCGGAGCGGGATGGCCCTGCTGGATGACGCACTCACCCCAGTTGTCGCCTTCGAGAGGACTGTACATCGCCAGGCTCATGCCGCCCGTACCGGGCAGCGCGCTGAAGCGGTCTTCAATCTGACGATAGAGTGCGGGCAGCCGGTCAACGGTGTAGCCCGCTCCGGCCGGATCGAAATGCAGCACATAGCGATTGGCGGTGACGACGCCGAAGTTCTGATCTTCAAGATGAGCGAGCGACTTGGTCATTAGGATGGCCCCCGCCAGCAGCACTACCGACAAAGCGGCCTGAAAAACAACCAACGCCTTTTGCGGCAATGAAGAGCGGTCGTGCGCGGTTCCGCTGCTGCGGCTCACGCCGCGCAGGGCCTCGGCCGGCTGTGCGTGCGACGCGAGCCACGCCGGCCCCACTCCGAAAAGAATGCCCGTAGCCAGCGAAACCAGAAAAGCAAAACCGAGCACCTGCAGCGAGGGGCTGGCGTCGATGGTCACGTGTCTGGCGTCAGGAAATGCCAAAACCAGAATCGTGCGGCTGCCTGCATAGGCGACGGCCAGTCCCGCGAGCCCGCCCAGGCAGCTGAGCACAACGCTCTCGGTGAGAATCTGACGTAAGATGCGCCGCCGCCCGGCGCCAAGAGCGGTGCGCAGCGCGATGTCGGCGCGCCTCCCCGTGGCCCGCGCCAGCATCAGATTTGCGATGTTGGCGCAGGCGATGAGCAGCACGACCGAGGAAAAAATCATGAGCAGCTTCAGGCCTGCGCCGGTTTGGATTTGCAGGGTCTGGATGCCGCCGCCGGCCGGAGAAAGCACAACATGCATTTTGGGAATGATCGCCGCACCCCCGTTTGCCGTGAGCTGCGGTTGCGCGTAGAGCCATTGGCGCAGCACTGCGGAAAGCTTGGCCTGCAATGCGCCCAGGTTGGTGCCGGGACGCAACCGTCCCACAGGGTAGAGCCAATGCGAAATGGGGTGATGAAGAACAGAACTGTCGCCTTCAATATAAGGCTCCATTTGCAGCGGCATCCAGAAATCGGGAGGCGTATCGGTGACCCGATCTCCGAAAAACCCCGGCGGCGCGATGCCAATCACGACGAAGGGCTTGGCCTGAATGAAGATGGTCGAGCCGACGATTGACGGATCGGATGCGTACTCGCCCTGCCATGCCCGATAGCTGAGCACGGTTGCGGGCGCCGCCGCGGCCGCGTCGTCGCTATCGGCAAAGAGCCGGCCCTCGTAGGCATTCAGACCGAGCGTGGAAAAATAGTTGCCGGAAACGAATTCGCCACCCAGGGACTTCGGTAACGCATTGCCGCGGCGCACGCTCCACCGATCCTGGCCGGCCTGTGCGGCCGCGAGTTGCTCGAACTCCGGCGATGCGTTCTTCAGATCCTCGAACAGGTCGAAGGAAAAGATGGAGAAGTCTCCGCTGCTGCTTGAGTCTTCCGGAAAGCCACCTTCGACGCAGCACGCGTCGCTGTCGCCTATGCGGTAAAGCTGCGCGGGATGCGCGACCGGCAGCGAGCGCAGCAGGATGCCTTGAACCAGCGTAAAGATAGCCGTGTTGGCGCCAATCCCTAATGCCAGCGTGAGCGTCACGGTGATCGTAAACCCCGGCGACTTGCGCAATTGCCGCAGCGCGTAACGCATGTCCTGCCAAAAGCCGTTCATTGCATTCTCTCCCCATTCGTGATTTCGGCGCGCATTACTCGGCTCTCAGCGCCTGCATGGGCTCAATTGACGCGGCGCGGCGCGCCGGAATGAAGCTCGAAACGAATATTGTGAGCAGCAACAAGACCGCTGCCGCAAGGTAGCTGAGCGGATCGAACGGCGCGACTCTAAAGAGCATCGAATGCAGCAATCGCACCGCGGCTGCCGACCCGAGGCCGCCGATGACCACACCCAGAACGGCGACGTCGGCGCTTCCGCGCAGAACCAGGCGGAAGATTCTCTCTCGCGTTGAGCCGAGGGCGATGCGCAGTGCGAACTCGCGGTGCCGCTCGATCACGGAATAGGCCATCACCGCATAGAGTCCCATGATGGCCACCAGGACGCTGGCCATGGCGTACACTCCGAGCAGCTCGGCTGGAGCACGGAATCCCTGGTATTGGTCGTCTGCAACCTGTTCGAGCGTGCGCACATCTTCGAGCGGCAGTGTGCGGTCGAGCGCTGCTACAGCCTGCCGCAGTTGTCCCGTTACGGCCGCCGCGGTCGTCTGCGAGCGTAGCGCCAGAATGGCGTAGCCGTAACCTGTCGGCCCCTGCAGATAGGGAAGAAAAACTACCGGGCTTGGATCGGTGTCATTCGGAGAGTAGTAAGTGAAATTGGGAACAACGCCAACGATCTGCCGCGCTACACGATCGACAACGATGCTGCTCTCTAGCGCGTTACCGCCCGGCCAATAACGATGGGCCATAGCCTCATTGATGATCGCCACTCTAGGCGAAGTGGAGTTGTCGGCGTCGGCGAAGTCGCGGCCCTTCAAAAGCGCGATGCGCATGGTGTGAAAGAACGCCGGGCCGTCGAAATCAGTGATCACTTCCATGTCCTCGCCTTTGGCGGGAACGTAGCCGGGAATGCTGAAGTCGCGGGTATTGCCGCTGCCGTTGTCGCCCATCGGCAGATGAGTGGTAAGAGTCGCCGACGCCACTCCGGGAGCATGGCGAAGCCGCTCAAGCAACTCCGTCAGAGTCACGCGTGCCCGGTCCTGACTGTAGGCTGCTCTGGAAAGGTCGATGGTGGCCGTCAATGTGTTGAGACGGTCAAATCCGGGATCGCGTTGGTAGATGTTCAGTGCTGTGCGCGTGAGCAGTCCGCAGCACACCAGCACCATGAAGCAGATGCCCAGTTGAAAACCGAGAAGGATCCTCTGACCCCTGCGCTTGCGCGCGGAGCCGGCCACCGTCGTCCCGCCTTCGTGCAGCGCCTCCTGCTGCGAGAAGTGAAGTGACTGGCGCACCGGAACCAAGCCGCAGATCAATGTGACTGCAACTGCAATGGCAATGGTGAACATATCGATTCGCAAATTGTTTTGCAGATTGAACGCCATGGTGTAGCCGAAGTTCGGCAGCAGCAGATAGAGCATCTTCGAAAGCGCGAGACCTGCCGCCCAACCCGCCAAGGCTCCAGCTCCGGCAAGAATTCCCATCTCCACCAGCACCTGCGAGGCAATTCGGCGGGGCGTGGCGCCCATTGCTGTGCGGATCGCTATTTCGCGCCTCTTTCGCGCCCCGTGCTGGCCCAAAAGAGAAGCGATGTTGAGGCACACCAGAATCATGAGCAACACCGATGCCCCCGCGAGCACCGGCAATTGCTCGCTGAATCCATTGAAGAAGCCGCGTTGGAAGTGCGCACTGTCGCGGAGATTGAGGGTCCAGCCGCCGTAGTTACCGCTGTGCTGCGCCGCCGCATATCGCCGGGCCAGTATGCGAAGCTCGGCCGCGGCGCTCTGGTCGGAGACGCCGGCAGGGAGACGGACGACCGCCTGCAGCCCATAAAACTGCAGCGGATTCGCTGGCGAATCGGGCCAAAGATCGCGCAGGCTCGAAAGTGGAACCCAGAGGGCTTCGGCAAGCCCGCCGTAAATTCCGAGGAAGCCTTTGGGAGCGACGCCAATGACCGTGAACGGATGCAGGTTGATCGAAATCGTGCGGCCGACAAGATTTGGATCGGCGTCGAACTGTGTTCGCCAGAGCGCGTCGGAGAGAACGGCCTCATCGTGCGCGCCGTAGACACGATCGTCGGCATCGGACTGGAAGAACCGGCCGAGTTCCGGCTTCACGCCGAGCAGATTGAAGTAATTCGACGAGACCGTGCCGCCACGGCTGACCTGGGGCACTCCGTGCGCGGAATTTATGCTCAGGTCGCGGCCTTCGAATGTCGCGCCCTGGCTGAAGGAATGACTCTGCTGTCGCAGAAATTGAAGCTGGTCGTAGTGCACCGAGTACCCGTCGTTACCGAGCACGGTGGCATCGATGAATCGCAGCGAGCGCGCATCCCGCACTTGCGGCCAGGGGTCAAACAGCACCGCATTCGTCCAGATCGTTACGGTGATGAGCGCGCCGATGCCCAGCGCCAGCGTGAACACGGCTGTGACCGTAAAGCCCGGCGACTTGTGCAATTGCCGCAGCGCGTAGCGGATGTCCTGCCAAAAGCCGTTCATTGCGTTCTCCCCCTATTCGTGATATCAGTGCGCATTATTCGGCTCTCAACGCCTGCATGGGTTCAATCGAAGCAGCACGCCGCGCAGGCAACAGGCAAGCTGCCGCTCCCACAGCCACAAGCATGCAGACTGCGCCGGCGACAATCGCGGGGTTATACACACTTACCTGGAACAACAGGCTTGCCACCAGGCGCGCACATGCAAACGCGACGCCAACGCCGATCAACGCACCCACCAGAACAGGTAGCAGGCCATCCCGCAGTACCAGGAAGTAGATACTTGTCCGCTGCGCGCCCAGCGCCATGCGCAAGCCGATTTCGCGCCCCCGTTGGACGACGGAATACGTTACGACCCCGTAGACGCCGAGTCCGGCGAGAAGCAAGGCGCTTACAGCAAACAGCAGCAGGAGATCTATCTCAAAGCGGCGGTTGGCCACCGAGTCCGCAACGATGCCCCCCAGGGTGCGCACCACGGGCACCGACACATCCGGGCTCACGCTCCAAACCGCCTTTCGAATGGAGTCCGCCATCGTCGCCGGATCCTGGCGGGTACGCACCACCAGCCCGCCCACGCTTTCGCAGCGATACCAGTACGGCATGTACACCATCATCGGGTCGGCTTTCGCTAGCGAGATGGTCCGTGCGTCTTCGACTATGCCGATCACGGTAAATGGCGCTTCAGTCAGGCCGGCGCGGACAAACTGGCGGCCGATGGGATTGGTGTTCGGCCAAAGCGTACGTGCCGTTAATTCCGAAATCAGAGCGTAATGTTTGCCTTCATCCGTCGCGCTCAAGTACCGTCCGGCGATCAGAGGCAGATGAATCGCTTCCATGTAACCGGAACTGATCCAGCGGAAATGCTCAGTAGGAAGCTGCATTTCTGGCCGGGCGTCGCCGGGAACGCGAATCATGTCGATCCACTGATCTCCCGCCAGGGGCAACTCTCCGGTCAGACCCACAGCTTCCACACCGGGAAGCTGCCGCAGGCGCTCAAGGGCCGTGCCAAAGAATGCTGCGTGGGACTTCACATCGGGGTACGAGTTGTAGGGCAAATTGACAGTTGCGGTCATTACACGGTCTGCATCGAAGCCGCGGTTGATGCGCATCAGCTTCACTAAGCTCGCCGTGAGCAGCCCTGTCATCAGCACCAGGACAATGCTGACAGCAACCTCCGCAGCAACCAGCGTTCCGCGTAGACGCTTGCTGCTGCGCGTTTCCGTAGCCAGGCGCGACTCGCTTTGCAGCGCATCGCGCGCCTGCGTTCGGGAACCGATCCAGGCCGGGACTGCGCCTGCGAACAATGTCGCTGCAACCGCCAGAAGAAGAGCGCAGCTTGCTCCCGCCCAATCCAAATGCAGCGGTCCGCGAAAGTCCAGCGCCGGGGGAAGATAGCGCTGCATTGCCGGCACCAGAATCGCCGCCAGTACTATGCCAAATGCACCGCCAACCACAGCAAGCACCGCGGTTTCCCGCATCGCCATGCGCAGCATCTGGGCGCGGCTGGCCCCCAGGGCTACGGCAACGGCCATCTGCCGCCTGCGGCCTGCCGCGCGCGCCAGAAGAAGATTCGCGATGTTGAAGCAACCCACCAGCAGCAGCCCCGCAACCGCGGCGAGCAGAATGAGCAGGGGCGTTCGATTGTCGCCGACCAAAGCTTGCTGGAAGGGAGTCAGCACGGCGGAAAGAGTTCCCTTGTCGCTCTCGGAGAGACTGGCCGAGATGGTTTGCTGCAGCCGGTCGATCTCTGCATTTGCCTGCGCCACCGAGACCCCCGGCTTCAACCGGGCGAGCCCAAAATAGTTGAAGTCGCCCATGGTTTCCGCCAGCTGGTCTGTTGAAAAAGCAAAAGGCACGAGAGCTTCCACGGGCTTCGCGCCATCCGAATTCGGGCCTGCGATCGTATCCACGACCGGCATCCGAAATGACGGCGACATGACTCCGACAACGGTGTAGGGAAATCCGTTGAGCTTAATGGTCCGCCCGAGAATCCGGGGATCGCTCTGGAATTGAGTTCGCCACAGGTCGTTCATCAGCACCACAACACGATTCCGGCCAGGCTGTGCCTCCTGCTCGGTGAACGCGCGGCCAAGGCCCGGATTCACATCCAAAACGGAGAAAATGCCGGGTGTCGTTTTCAGTACATTCGCTTGCAGGGGATGTTCCGCCATCCCCAGTGGCATCGAGCCCTGATTCATCACCGCCATCGACTGAATGGTGCGGCTATTTCGCTGCCAATTGACGAAGTGATTCGCATTCATTGGCAGTTCTGGATAAATGTCGCGGAACTCCGCAACCCGCTCCTCCATCACGATCAACCGGTCCGGATACGCATAGGGCAGCGGCTTCAACATGACGTCATACACGAGCGTGAAGATAGTGGCCGTCGCCCCGATCCCCAAGGCCAACGTGAGAACCGCTGTCACAGCAAAGCCGGGCGCACGCCGCAACTGGCGCAGCGCGTAGCGCAGATCGAGCCACAGGTTTTTCATTGTCTGCCTCCTTCTTTGCTGTTGGTGCAGTTAATCACTCGGCTCTGAGCGCCCGCATCGGTTCGACGGAAGCGGCGCGCCGCGCCGGGATGAGCGCCACAAGCAGCCCGGTTGCAACCAGCAGCACCGCGAGCAGGAAAACTTCCCCTGACTCCTTTTGCAGGTCAAAGTAGATAAGAATACCAATGAGCTTGCGCGCGGCCACGGCGAGGACCAGGCCGGCAACGGCGCCGGCGCCGAGCATCCAGCCTACCCGGCGCAGCACCATGGCCAGGATGCCGGACCGCGAAGCTCCAAGAGCCATGCGGATGCCAATATCGCGTGTGCCCTGTTCCACTTCATGACTCACGAGCCCGTAAAGCCCCACCATTGCGAGAAGCAGCGCCAGTCCGGCAAAGATGCCGAACAGCCAGCTCTCCATACGTTCGAAGACTAGTGTTTCCGAAACGATCTCGTCCATGGTGCGCGGGGCGACAAACGGAATCGTGGGATCGATGTTGTGAATCGCGCTGCGCAGCGCTGGGATGATCGCATCGGCGCTCCCGTCAAAGCGCAGCACGAACGACATGGAGTCGATGCTGGGCAGTTCTTTAGCAGGCAGTTCGTCAATCAGGAAGTCGCGTTCTGCCAGCGGGGCCTCGTAGATATCCTGGCGAACATTTCCGACTACCCCCACGATGCGCGTCCAGTTTTCTTCCTTATCCGCATCGTCGGTCCGCTGCATCGTAGGATCGAGATTCGCAGGAACAAACTTCCTTACGAAGGCCTCATTGACAACAACTGTGGGAGCCGCATTCTCCGGCCGGTCGAGCGCGGGTGAGAGCATGCGCCCGCGGCGCAAAGGTATTCCGAATACATTGAAATATCCGGTGGAAACGGCGCGGTTTTCCGCTAGCATCTCTCGATTGGGCGGATACGGCGGCTGGCCGGCAATGTGAATGTCGGAATTTGATCCATAACTCTCGATGGGCAATATATTGATAACGCCAACCGCGCGCACGCCGGGAATCTGCGCCACGCGCTCCAACAGCGGCGTGTAGAAATCGGCGATCGGGTCGCGACCCTCGTAGCGCGCGGGCGAGAGATTGATATCCGTGGCAAGAATGCGCGCGGGATTGAAACCGAGATTCGCATGGCGATAGCGCGTGACAACACCGATCAGCTGTCCGGCCACCACCAGCAGGACCAGGGTAAGCGCCACCTGGGTCACAATAAGGCCCGCGCGCAATTTGTGCTGCGCGCGCCCGGCGCCCGCGTTGCCCCCGGACTTGAGGGAACGGTTGGGATCGATGCCCGAAATCAGCAGCGCAGGAAACAGCGATGCAGCCAGACTGGCCATGATAGCCGCGCTGATGGCCGCGGTCAGCACCGCCCAGTTGAAATGAATTTCGGCGCCGCGCTCGAGCGCCTTCACAAGAAAGCTGCGCATCAGGTCGAGTATGGTCCCGCCAACCAGGATTCCACCACCCGCGCCCAGCAGGCCCAGCAGAACGCCTTCGACGAGCAGTTGCCGCACCAGCCGCAGGCGTCCCGCGCCGATGGCCGTGCGCACCGCCATCTCCCGTTCCCGCTGCACGCCGCGCGCTATCAGCAGCCCGGCCACATTCACGCACCCGATGGCCAGCACGGCAAGAACGGCGGCCAGCAGCGTCCACAGCGGTCCCCGGCTCTTTTCGTTGACGGCCTGTGAGAGCATTTGAAGATGAACGGTGCGGCCCGCGTCCCCGGGATAAGCGCGTCCAAGATCGGCAAAGATACGCCTGAGATCGGCCTGCGCCTCGGCGATGCCGGCGCCCTCCTTCACGCGGCCCACCGTCCGCAGCCAGTGGTTGCCGCGCCCGACCATCCACGGCTGGTCGCGGTGGAGCGGATAATAGACCGCGTCGCGCTCGTTGAGCGGAAAGCGAAATCCCGCCGGCATCACGCCGATGATGGTGAAGGTGCGGCCATCCAACCTGGTTGTCTTGCCCGGCAAATCGCGATCTCCACCGAAGTAATTCTGCCACAGGTCGTAACTCAGCACGGCAACGTCGTTCTTGCCTTCCTGCTCTTCGCCAGGCAGATACGTGCGCCCAAGCAGGGGCTTCACGCCGAACACCTGGAAGAAATTGCCGGTGGAGCGAACGCTGTCGAGAAGCGTCGGTCCGCTTGATGGCGTGTCAACGGTAACTTTGCTGTAATCCATATAGCCGGCCAAAGCGGCAAAGTCGTGCGCCTGCGCGCGCTCGTCGCTGTAGCTGGGCCACGAAGCCGGTTGCTCGTAGCCGCTTTGGCTATGGCTCACGATGTCTACAATGCGCTCCGGATGCGCGAACGGCAGCGGTCGCAGGATCACCGCATCGATCACACAGAATACCGCCGTGGCCACGCCCACGCTGAGTGACAGCGTGAGAATCACTGTGAATGCAAATCCCGGCGCGCGGCGAATCTGCCGCATCGCGTAGCGCAGGTCCTGGATCGTATTCCGCAGCATCTTACGCCTCCGCTTCTTCTTCGAGCTTCTCCTGTTCCTTTTCGCTGACGACCTTTCCGTCGAACAGATGAACCTCGCGCTCGGCGTGGCGGGCAAAGCGCGGATCGTGCGTCACCATGCAGATGGTGGAACCCTCGCGGTGCAAGTCGCCGAGCAGGTGCATCACCGCTTCGCCGTTTTTCGAATCCAGATTGCCGGTGGGCTCGTCGGCCAGCAGGATCGACGGTGACCCCGCCAACGCGCGGGCCACGGCCACGCGCTGCTGCTGGCCGCCCGAAAGCTGCGCCGAGTAGTGTTTCAGACGGTGCGCCATGTTCACTCGCTCCAGCGCTTCTTTGACGCGCCGTTTGCGCTCCGCCGATGGCATGCCTGCGCGATAGGTGAGCGGCAGCTCCACATTCTCCTCCACGGTCAGATCGCCAATCAGGTTGAAGCTCTGAAAAATGAACCCAATCTCCTGGTTGCGAATCCGCGAACGTTCGCCGAAGCTCAGGTTCTCCACCGGCTTGCCGTTCAGCAGATAGCTGCCCTTGGTGGGCGTGTCAAGAAGGCCCAGTATCGACAGCAGCGTGGACTTGCCGCATCCGGACGGCCCCGACATGGCCAGGTACTCGCCACGATCGATGGTCAGGTGAATGCCTGAAAGTGCATGCGTCTCCACTTCATCGGTGTAAAAAATCTTGGTCAGGTCCTCGATCTCAATCAATCTTCCATTCGATGTCATGCCATTCTCCTCGAATCAACGCAAATAGTGTTCGGTGAACGCTGATCAGTTCATAATCGTGCTTCAAAGTTATGAGGAGCGGCCTTTGTCTCTCCCCTGGTCCCTGCCGCCGATCTCCCGTTCACGGTTCAAGTTTTCCCGTGTTCCCGGCGGGGGTGTTGCGGGTCCTCGTTCCCTGTCTTGCCTGCTTCAGCCTTCCCGAACTCCAGCCGAACCTACTCCAGCCGGACATGATCGACGTTGTCGTAGCGCGACATGTCGGAAAGAATTACCGTGTCGCCCTCGTTCAGCCCTTCGATCACCTGGATATCGCTCACCGAGGCGCGGCCCACCTTCACCGCTACGCGCGTTGCCGTCTTGCCGACGGGATCGATCTTGAACAGGCTGATGGTCGATTCTTCGTTGCCCAGCGCCGGGCGCCCCACATAGAGAACATCGCTCATCCGCTCCAGATCGATCGTGCCGTCCACACTCAACTGCGGAACGGCGCCCGGCGGCAGCGGTCCATCCAGAGATACGTCAACGGTGCGCGTTCCGTTCACTACCGCCGGATCGATGCGGGTGACGTGGCCGGGAATAACGCCGTTGTGGGTGTCGATCGAGGCAGGCTGGCCGATCTGAATGTCGCGAGCCTGCGTCTCTGCAATCTGCAGAGCGGCCTTGAGCTTACCGCTCTGCACAACCTCGGCAACCGAAGTCCCGGCAGTTACGTGTTCGCCCACTTGCACGGGCGCGGCCAGGGGAGCCAGCGTGCCTGAGATCGTGGACCGCACCTCAAGCGCATGCGCCTGCTTCTCATAAAGCGCCAGCAGCGCTTTGGCCTGATCGATCCTGGTCATTTGCGAGGCCAGTTGCACCTGGATCGCGTTCTGGTTCACCTTGAGCTGCTGCTGGCTGAGCAGGTGCTGCGAGGTCAGTTGGTCGGCGGTGCTTTGCGACTTCTGGTACGCCAGACCGGAGATCACGCCCAGGTCGAACAGCGCCTTGTCGGTCCGAGCCTGCAACTGGTCCTGGGCATAGCTTGCGTCCACCTGGGCGGCCGCGGTCTTCTTGTCCATCAGCGTGCTTTCGAGCGTAGCCTGAAGGCTCTTGTAGTCGGCCTCGGTCGCCTGCAGTCCCAACCGGGCGTTCAGAACCTCCTGCTGGAGCTGCGGATCGGAGAGGTCCATGATGATGGTGTCCGGCGCAATCTGCGCGCCTGGAAGCACGCGAATCCGCACCACCGTCGCGTCCGTCTGGGCCGGGATCAGCTCAATCGAATCCTCGCGCGGCACCAGGCTTGCGGTCGAGGAGCGCACCTGGCGCACCAGCGGTCCGCGCTTCACCGTATCAGTCCAGATGGCGGAGCGATCCACATCCGGCGCGGCGGGTTTCAGGCGCCACACTCCCCAGGCCAGCAGTAGGAGGGCGACCGCTCCGGCGCCGGCCCATAGCAGCATCCGGCGCTTCCTTTTTCGCAATAGGTCTGGGCGTGCGATGTCCATATATCAGGGACCTTGCACGTGCCGTGCCAGAATCGGCTGGCTCATTTTGCTGATAATAAAAAGGTTATTTTTGAAAGTTCGAGCCGGCAGACGCCGGAGTGACCGCTTGTGGCACCGTACTGTTCGATTCCGGACAGCGGTCCCGTGTCAGGAAAACTCCCAGCCGCGGCATTTATCGATCTCCACGCGGCTGCGGTTGATGTAATGCCGAAGTTCCTCCAGCCCATAGGCGCGCGCCAGTTCGCGTGCGCTCACGCCGGGCCGCTTGGCGCGGAGCACAAACCATCCTTCCATGGGCCACCACTGCTCCTGCTCCACGTCGTCGCCGTGCTCCTTGAGCAGCTTGTCCCGCTTTGCGGGGAGATTCACATCCTGGTGAAAGACGCAGCGGTCCAGGTCGAGCTCGACGCGCGTGATATTGCTCTCCCCGCCGTCGTCAGCCCGGTCGTGAACCATCAGCGTCCCGTCAACGTCGAACACCATGCAGTCGGGTACCTGCGTGGCGCTCACAATGTAGTAGTGGTACTGAATGGCCCGCGCCTGCAGCGATCGGCCCGCGGAGTAGGCGCTTGGCCACACCACAAGCTCCGCTCCCTGGTCTGCCATCTCTTCCCACAGTGAAGTCCAGTTCACATCAAAGCAGATGGCCATGCCGATGCGCCCAAAGTCGGTGGCATACACCTGCACCTTGCTTCCCGGCTGCACGGGAGGCTGTTTGGCGCATTCATCCTGCCACACGGGATAGAGTTTGTCGTAGACGCACGCCACATGGCCAAACCGATCCAGGAGAACAGTGGAGTTATAGCGCGTTCCACCGTCCACGCGATCAATCGGGCACACAACATAGGTCTGGTGCTTTGCTGCCAGCGGTGCGATGGCGGAGATCGTTGATCCATCGAGCGTTTCCTGACTGTGCTCGTCTTGCCCGCGGCAGGACTCCGGCAGAATGATCAAGTCAGCCCCTGCCGCGCCTTCCTGGTCAACCAGCGCAGCAATCTTGTCGAGCGGAATCCCCGGTCTGAATCCGATGCTGGTGATGCGCACAGGGCGCCCCACTCCCGCCAGGCGATTCGTTGTCTGCGGTGTTTCCGCGCCGGCCGGCAGGTTCAGTCCCACGCCGGAGGCAATTGCGCCGAGGCCGACAGTTGCCTCCTTCATAAATTGGCGTCGTTCCATAAGCAGCACCTCCTTTGGAGCAGCTTCCAGATCGTCACTGGGAAGTATAGCGCGCAACCAATTAGATTGGCAGCATTGCCGTTTCGAGTCCGCCCCGCGAGCGCTGCCGCGGAATCTAAGCTTGAACGGCTTCCACCGTGCGCCGCAGCGGGCCGGCAAACCCCCAGAGGACGCCTGCGCAGATCAACGGAATCACGCCAAAGAGCACGAAGGCCGGCGCATAGGAGTAACGGTCGACCAACCAGCCCGTAAGGAGCATGAAGATCATTCCGCCAAAGCCAGAGCCCATGCTGGCCAGTCCGTAGACAGAGGCCACCGCTTGAGGCGGGAAGACGTCGGCAGGCATGGCCAGCATGTTTGCCAGCGCGGCCGTGTAGCCGGCCATGGCCACGGAAATGAGCGCGAAGGCGGATGTGGTGCTCTGCGCAAAAACAGCGGGTATCGCCATGCTCATCATCAGCGCCGCCACCGTGACTGAAGATTTTCGGGCTGCCGTGATCGTCATGCCCAGCCTCAGGAAGGCTGACGCAATCAGGCCTCCACCTGCGCTGCCCAGCCCCGCAATTAGGAAGGGAATCCACGCTAGCCTGCCGATGGATGCCAGGTCGAAGTGCCGACCGTGGCTCAAATACTCGGGGAACCAGAAGATGTAGAAATACCACACGGGATCGATGAAGACTTTTGAGATCGTGAAGGCCCACAAAAAACGCGAACGAAGAAGCCTGCCGACCGGCACCAGCGGCGGCGCGGCCATGTGCGCTGCGGGTTGGGGTGGCGTTCGATAGAACCGCAACCACACCGCCAGCCAGGCAAATCCCAGGCAACCGACGGCTGCAAATGCCGATCGCCAGCCAAATCTCAATACCAGAAAGGCGATGAGCGGGGGAGCAAGAATGGCGCCTGCGGACGAGCCGCTATTGAAAATTCCCGAGGCCAGCGAACGCTCTTCGGCAGGAAACCATTCGGCGACCACTTTCACTGCGCCGGGCCAGTTTCCCGCTTCGCCAAGTCCGAGAAGAAAACGGAAGATGCCAAGCGAGAGCAACCCCTCGGCAAAGGCGTGCAAGAGCGCGCAAAGCGACCACCAACCGACAAACAGCGCATAACCGGCGCGGGTCCCCAGGCGGTCGATGATCACACCGCAGAAACCGTTCATCACCGTGTAAGCCAGCATGAACGCGAACAAGATCCGCGAGTAGTCGATATTGCTCAGGTGAAACTGCACGCGCAGAACAGGCGCGGCCACTGAGAGAGCCTGGCGGTCGAGATAGTTGATCAGCGTGGCTGCAAATGCCAGCGCAATCATGGCCCAGCGCATGGATGAGCCCGCGGCTACGGCCCTCAAGTCAGGTCCACCCGGATCGCCTCGTAGATAAGCAGGCTGGGCACGGTGACGCTGATCCACTCTCCATCGCGCGTAGCAGCGATCTCCACCCCCGCGCGCATCAGCCGCACCGAACGGATTGTTCCGGGAATGTGCATCCGCACGCGTACATTTTCAATCGGATAGAATCGCTCGCGCACCTTGAGCATGTGGCTCTTGTCGCCGATGTCGGCCAGCAGATGAAGCACAATGGTCCCGTCGGAGGCCATCCATTGCGGCGTAACCCCGGGGATGAACTCCATCTCATACTGACGCCCTGCGGCAAGGTGCGGCAGCAGCAGGGAACCGAGATAGTGCCGCACCGGTTCCATGCGCGTTTCCTGGTAGATGGCTTCAAGGCCTGAGGCGATATAAATACTCCGCCCGATACCCACGCGATTGGCCACCACTGCGGGACCGAGTTCACGCCGATTGCCGCGGTCCCATGTTATGGCGATTACGGCGCCGCCCGTCGCGCGCGTGCGCATCACCTGCGGATCCTGCGGAATCAGCTTCCCGTCCTGGGGCTTCAGATAAAGGTCCGGGTATTCGATAGGCGTCGCCTCCACGACCGATGCGCCAAAGACATCCCCAAGGCCGAAGTCCTTTCGTACGCGCCCAAGTTCGTCCGCAATCGAGGTCAGGTGCGTCGACACCAAGGTTCCGCCGCCCTTCACATAAGCGCGCAGCATTGCGCACTGCGCATCGCTCAGGCAAGCGGCATTCGCGGCAAAAACAGTTGCATATCGTGACAGCCGTTCCGGAGTCATGCTTCGATCCAGGAACGGCTCCGCCTCAATTGAGAACGATTTCAATAAATTGAAAGCCCCCTGGTAATAGTTGCCATAAGCTCTGAGTTCAAATCGCTCGCCCGCGTACCAGTTGATAGTCTGGCTGCCGACAAGAATTCCAACTTGCGGCCGCGCCTTGAGGGCGCTGAGCAGTTCTCTGTTGGTCTCTTGAAATTTGAAGATGTCCTTGACGATCCTGCCGCTCTCAAAGCTGTGCGGCGGGTCAGTCTCATAGAAGAATCGTTGCATGCCCCAGTAGACGCATCCAACTCCGGCGGCCGTGGCCACGGCGCCGTCCAATAGCAACTCCTGGCCCTCCACCGGGTAGCTGTACCAGCCGCGGACCGACTTGTCGCTCATGTGTTCGCGGTTGTACTCGGTGTGATGCCCGAGATACGTCCAGATCACCTCGCCCGTGGATTTTCCAAGCGCGAGATTGAAGAGCTTTTCCTCGGGCGTCTCCGCGGCCTCAAACATGAATCCATCCGCGATGGTGATATCGCTGCGCCAATCCTGCCTCCCCAGCAACACCGTGTCGTTGAAGAGAACCGGAACATCGCGCTTGCTGCGAATCATCGCGCGCAGATCGCGAAAGAACGTGAGAACCACTTCGTCGCGCATCCAGCCGATGTAGCGAAAGCGTTCTTCCTTGGAGCATTTCCGCTGGTCGGGAACGGGGCCGCCGAACCGCTTTTCATACGCGGTCTGGCAATGCCGGCAGTGGCAGAATTCCATGCGATGGTCCATGCCTTCGTACGGGCCATCGAAGTAGAGCACGTCGAAATCGTAATCGAGCACTTCCGAGGTGAGGGTGGTGGCAATTTCAGAAATGTGCGAGTTCAGACACCCTTCAAAAAATCGCCCCCATCCATAGTGCGATGTGATCATGGGCGACCCGTCCACATAGCGCCGGGTCCAGTCCGCATAGCGCGGATCGTTTGACTCAATCGACATGAACGGATGATTGAGCGGGACATAGGCGATCGTCTTCATTCCAGCCTTGCGCAGCATCTCCAGGGTCTGCCGCATCGGATCGCCCTTCAGCTCCGGATGGATCGGAAAGCCGGACTTGGTGGGGAACAGCGCATAGTAAGCCGCGGCGGGAAACCGCATGGAGTTGCACCCGAGATCGAGCGCGATGGATACAGCCTTTTCCGGCGTGTAATCGAGCGACGGATAGAAAGGCGGGTTGTAGGCTTCGGCAATCAGCGTGCGGTTGTAGCGAATCCATTCCGGGAGTGGAGGTCCCGCTCCATGCGCTTCCTCTTCAGCGATACCGATAGGCGCCGCATCCAGCGCGTGAAACCCCGGTGCGGCAGCGGCCAGCGCGGTGACGGTCAACATCTGGCGTCGAGTCATTGCAGGCATCAAATGTTCTCCGATTACCCAACCATCGGGCCCTCTTCTTCGCGTGTGTGCAATATCCTTACGCGCACCGCCGCGCAGCGTCAAGGCACGTCGATCCCTGAGTCTCAAGCAGCGGGCGTCCTCAGGCGGAGCCCATCGAAAGAGTCGTCGAGAAATCTTCAGCCCCGGCTTCGGGTGGGCACAATTTCAGCCAAACGTCGGAACGACCCGCAAAAAGCAAAAGCGGCCAAAAGGCCGCAATCGATTGAAGAAAGGGATTTTGAATGGTACGCCCAAAGAGATAAATGGTGCGCCCGGAGAGATTCGAACTCCCGACCTACTGATTCGTAGTCAGTCGCTCTATCCAGCTGAGCTACGGGCGCACAAGGATGGCTCCATGCGGAACCTAAGACAGATTATCAGGCTTTGCGCAGCGGTGCAATGAGCCTGCTCAGGCCTCGGGCGCCGTCACCACCGCCGGAATCAACGGCAACTCCTCGGCGATCTGAAGGCCGGTCTGACGGATAAGCTTTGTCACCGCGGCGCTGTTCAGCCGGGTCGCGTCAAACTCCACGCGGAGCCTCCGCGCTTCTGAATTGATCTCCAGGTGCCGTATGCCATAAACATCGCGCGCGCCGGCCAGCGCAATCGACACCCTGTCCGTAGGGGGTGTCGTGTAGCGATACAAAATCTCCACCGTGGTCATATTGAAATCATAACAAGAGCGGCGCTTGGACCTTGAGCCCGGCCTCGTGTATCGACATATTTGAGCAGTCAGCGCCGCGAGCCAATTTCTCTCAGAGCGAATTGAGAAACGCGCGAATCTCCGGATCATTCCAGTCCTGCGGTCCCACATACTTGCTCCGGATCACGCCCTTGCGGTCGATCACGTAGGTCTCAGGCCACATATCTGTACGGAACAGCGTCGCCGCGGTCTGGCCAGGGTCCCGCACCGTAATCAGGTCCACATGCCGCCGAGCGATGAACTGCGCATACTCGTCCGGATCCTCGTCGATGCTCACCGCCAGAATCACCAGGTTCGGATCATCGTGATGAAGTTGCAAGAGCGACGGCAACTCCACCACGCACGGCTGGCACCAGGTTGCCCAAAAGTTCAGCAGCACCACCTTGCCTCGGTAATCGGCCAGGTGAACCCTGCGTGTCCCGTCTGAAACGGTGAAATCGGGCGCAATTTTGCCCGTCTGCGCCGGATGAGCGCCGCGGTTGCAGCCCGCGGTAAGGGCCAGCGAAAAAACAAGCAGAAAGTCGAGCCTACGAGGGAGCCGCACATCCTTATAATACGGAGCGACAGGCCAGATGCGAAAGGGCAAGCAGTATCGACACGAAAGGGCGCGCGCCAATGACCCAACACGAGTCCCATGCGGATGGAGCCGCACCAGCCGGCAATTGGAAGCCGGTCCTTGGTCTCTCCGACGAGCCCGCAACCGCGCCTCTCGATTGGCGTGAGTGGGCAAACAAGACGATCGCTGGCTCTGTCTTCGCTCAGCCGGAGCCGGAACCGCTGATCGAGCTCACGGTGATCGTTCCCGCCCGCGATGAGAAGGAGTGCCTGGCCGCGTGTCTTGAGTCGCTGGTGAGCCAGTCGGAGGAGATCTTCGAACTCGGCAAAGACTGGGAGCTGATCGTCGTCGACGACCACTCCACCGACCGCACCGCCGACATTGCGCGCGGATTCCCTTCGGTGACGCTCATGGAGGCGCTCAGGCTCGAACCCGGTTGGACAGGGAAGGCCAACGCCCTCTGGACCGCAGCCCGCCATGCCCGCGGTCGTTGGATCCTGTTTACCGACGCGGACACGATTCATGAACCCGGAGATCTCAAGCGCGCCATGCATGAGGCCGAGCGCCACAAGGCGGGAATGCTCAGCTATTCCCCGCGCCAAATCGTCCGCGGCCTGGCGCAGCGCTCGCTCATGCCCCTGGTCTTTTGCGAACTGGCGCTGGCTTATCCGCCCGCCAAAGTTTCCGATCCCAATGCCCGCATCGCCGCCGCCAACGGCCAGTTTCTGCTGGTCGAGCGGGAGGCCTATCGTCGCCTCGGGGGCCATGCCAGCGTGGCCGACAAGGTGCTCGAAGACGTCGAGCTGGCCTATCTCGCCAAGCATCGCCGCGTCGGCCTGCGCTTCCGTTACGCCGACGATGCCGTGGCCACCCGCATGTACCGCACCACAGGCTCCATGATTGAAGGGTGGACCAAGAATCTGGCGCTGTTGTTTAACAACACCCTCGCGATGGCGCTCTGGCGCGCCTTGGATTTTCTCCTGCTCTTCGGGTTGCCCGTCCTGGCCGTCGAGCTTTGGAACGCCCGCCTTGCTCCCCACGGCCTTCAGTGGCTCGCCGCCGGATGGCTGCTGGCCCTCCTCTGGGTGCGCACCCTCGTCCGCTTCTACAATCGCGTCGCCAAATCCAACTTCCCCTTCTTCGATTGCGTGCTGACTCCGTTGGGCTTGCCGCTCTTCATCATCCTCCTCTACCGAAGCTGGTTTCAGCACCGCATCCTCAAGCAGGTAAGCTGGAAGGGAAGAAGTTACAAACCCTGAACGCGATCTGGAAACATCGGATTCGTTCCCCTGAATCGACGCTCATTCATTCGATAAGCAGCTCATCGAACAAGCGCTGCCATCAAACAGGCGTTGTCATCCAGAGGCGTAGCCGAGACAACTGCCGGTTACCTTCGCCTGTTCACGCCTGCATTGTCTCTCTTGAGAACGATGCACCATTCGGGCGCCGCGTATAAGCCATCCGCCCATCCACAATCGAGGCCATTAGACTCCCCGCCGCATCCACCGCCACCAGGTTCGCCCTCTCGCCCACCGCAACCCGAGCGCCCAGTCCCGTCATGGCCCCTGGATTCGTCGTCAGCAGCCGCAGCCCCATCTCGAGGGGTGCGCCCGTGAACCGGACAAAATTCTCGAGCGCCCGGTCCAGCGTCAACACGCTTCCTGCCAGCACACCCCGCGCCATCGCCCTGCCATTCGCCACCTGCACGGCGAATCCGCCCAGCCGATACTCCCCGTCCGGCATCCCCGCGGCGCTCATCGCGTCCGTTACCAAAATCCCGCGTTCTGGCCCCTTGGCGCGGTACCACAACCGCACCGCCTCCGCAGTCGTATGAATGCCGTCGCAGATCAGCTCCGCATAGACGCTATCGTTGGTCAGCATCACGCCCAGAATCCCCGGCGCCCGGTGATCGAACGGTGGCATCGCATTAAACGTATGGGTTGCGCTGGTCGCTCCCGCCGCGATCGCCGCGCGCGTTTCCGCCAGATTCGCATTCGAGTGCCCCAACGAAACCCGAACTCCGCGCGCCGTAGCATGGGCAATCAGCTCATCCGCACCCGGCAGCTCCGCAGCCATCGTCATCAGCCGCACCTGGCCTTCGGCTGCCTCATACAGCCGGTCGAAGACGCCAATGTCCGGCGCCAGCATAGATTCAACCGGCTGCACTCCGCACATGACATGGGAAAGAAACGGTCCCTCCAGGTGGATCCCGACAGGCCGCGCCGCCGGCAGGCCACCTCCCATCAGTGCGGGATTCTTGATAAGCCGCGCCAGCCCTGCAACCGCGCGCAGGGTCGCATCCAGGGGTGCCGTCACCGTCGCTGCCAGAAATCTGCCCGTTCCCCGCGTCGCCAGAAACCGGCCCACAGCGCCAAGCGCTTCCGGCGTAGCTTCCATCACGTCATGTCCGGCCGCCCCGTGGATGTGTACATCCAGAAATGCAGGCGCCAGCGTCGCCTCGGGAAAATCGCGTGCGTCCCCGCCAACCTTGTCGCCCACCCGCCTGGCAATCGACGCGATCACCCCGTCTTCAATCGTGACGTGGGGCTCATCGAGCAGTTCGCTCCCATTCCATATCCGCTTCGCGGTTACAGTCGTACGCATAGTTGGGATTATTGCAGGTGATCGCCGCAGCCTGTACGCAAAAAACCAAAAAACGCTGCGTTTCCGCTTCCGAGGAATTCTTAATGTGCCTCTTTAAGAGGTGCTTGTGCGCTCCCCTCTGGAGGCTCATTGACCTCGACAATGCGGTCTCCTTGCAGATTGTCGATGGTCTGGATAATGCCGCTCGGCCAACGAATCTCCACAACTTTTGCAATCTTCTGCACGCCCAGTCCAAAGTGTGCTCGCGGATCGCTGGATGAGAGGTATCCACTCGCCGTGGTCACAGTAACCCACTGCGGCCCATCGGCCGTGACAACTTTTATGACTGCGCCTATTCCGTCGCGGTTGCTCTTGTGCCCGATCAGCTTGAGTGTGAGCCAGTGATTGGAGGTCTCCGTTTCATTGTGCAGCAAGTGTGCGGGGCCACCGTTGGTGGTCACAACAGCGTCGATCTTGCCGTCGTTGTCGATATCCCCGATGGCCATTCCGCGCGCCACCCATGCCTCGTGGAACACTTGCCCCGATGCGGAGGAAACGTCAACAAACCCTTTGCCCGTGTTGCGCACCAGAAGCATTGGCTCGCGGTAGCGCAATGATGGAAAACTCTTCTGGATCGTGTCCATATCGTGTCCTTGCGCCACCAGCAGATCTTTCCAGCCATCGTTGTCGTAGTCGATAAATCGCGCACTCCAACCCGAATGGAGAAGTGAAATGCGGCCGATCCCGGATGTATCGCTTGCGTACGTGAACGTGCCGTCGCGCTCGTTATGGTAGAGCGAATACTGTTGATTTGCCAGGTCCGTCACCACTAAGTCCGGGTATCCATCATTGTCGTAATCGGCAAAATCGACGCCCATCCCGGCAAAGGTTCCGCCGTCTCCGTTCACCGCAATCCCCGCTTCCATGCCCACCTCCTCGAACGTGCCGTTCCCTTTGTTATGGAACAGAAATTCCGGCATCGAGTCGTTGGATACAAAAATGTCCGGATGGCCGTCGCGATCGTAGTCGGCAATCGCGATGCCCAGTGCCTTGGCGGGCTTGCCTAAACCAACCTTCGCTGCCTCCTCGGTGAAGTGGCCATTGCCGTCGTTGTGATACACCAGCATGGAGATCGGCGGAAAGTTGTCTGGATGACAAATGCCTCGGTTATCCAGCGCACCGCAATATAAATCTTCCCAATCCCAGGTTACATAACGCAGCACAACCAGATCGAGCAGCCCATCATTGTCCAGGTCCACCCACACGGCACTCGATGACCAGCCGCTGCCACCCACGCCGGCCTTCTCCGTCACATCGGTAAACGTGCAGTTTCCGTTGTTGTGATACAGGCGATTGCCGCCAAAACCCGTCACATAAAGGTCTTCATAGCCGTCGTTGTCATAATCCGCAGCGGCTACTCCGTAGCCGTAGCCCACTCCCTCCAGACCCGCCTTCTCGGTAATGTCTTCGAAGGTGCCATCGCTCTTCTGGTGGTACAAGCGGTTCCAGTATTCCGGTCCGGTCTTCTGCGGGATGGTGCCCTTGGGTGTCGGGTCGCTGTAAGGCGCGCCGTTTACAAAATAAATGTCGAGACGTCCGTTGTTGTCGCAGTCAAACAGTGCGACTCCGGAGCCCATCGTATCCATCAAATACTTACGCGAAGTGTGCGGAGCCTGATGCAGAAAGTGAATACCGGAAGAGGCGGTAATGTCCACGAACTTGCCGGGGACCTCGGCGGGATTTGGCATCGCCGCGGGCTTGTTTGCCTGTGCCGAAGAAGCGGCAAGGACCAGGAATTGCGCTCCCAGGCATCCCGCCATCATCAGTTTCGCTTTAAGCCTGTTCCAATTCACTTTGAATTCAAAATATCCATGCTCTCAGCGAGTCTATTTCATTTGTCCTGCAAGTCGCCTTCAAGATCGAGGCGCGTTCCTGAAAGACTGCCCCGCCGGCGCTCTCATAAGTTAGGAGGTCGCTTCTCTGCAACTGAGTAGAGATGCAAAACGAAGTTAAGCCTGGGAAGCCCAGGACTCCACGATCATTGGCTCATCCATATTAATTCGTGCTGCGACATCTGGCAACAGTCTTCAATCGAGTACCCGGAGCGCCTCAAAATGTGTCTGATGATCCGGAATGGATGAACCAATATGCATTCCCCTCATGCATTCGCTTCGATGATCGTTTTGGTTTTCGAGTTCCCGCGTGCCCGTGCGCCGCTGGTTCAGACTGAATCGCCAGCACCGGGCCGGGCTTGCCATCGCTCCAGCCCAGCCCGGCGGCCTGCGCCGTTCTACTGCTCGCTGACGCGCAGCATCAATACACCGTGCGATGGCACCATCGCGGTATACGCGCCCTTCTTGAACTGCACATCCTGATGCGCCCACACGTCCCGCGCCGTCTTCACCGCTCCATTCAGGTGCAGATCGCGCTCCAGCACGGTGGCCGATGCGGCGGTCGCGCCCATATTCACCACGCCCACGGCCGCGCCCCCA
>Ga0181520_10000085_pt1 | contig 176214 bp, 190 predicted proteins | sample PEATcosm2014_Bin_29_FD_132451 | JGI IMG/M metagenome (GOLD analysis project Ga0181520, IMG submission 132451) | Peatland microbial communities from MTU Mesocosm Facility, Houghton, MI, USA - PEATcosm2014_Bin02_30_metaG | ecosystem: Environmental > Terrestrial > Soil > Wetlands > Peat | place...
AAAGATGTATTTAGGAGATTGTTTTTTGGAGGATGAGGGTTTGGGTCGTGCAGCCATGTGTTTAACAAATACTACTATATCCTCAAATGCCTCCGCACCGCAAGGTAGCTAGCCACAGCCCCGAGCACGACGCCCGAGCCGACGATGATAAGGAAGAGCTCCGGGAAGTGGCCGATGTAGTAGCTAAAGATATTGATGCCGCCAAAAAAGCCTGCGGTGGCATTGCCAAGCCACCACGTGAGCGGATAAAAGATAATGAGCGTTGCTAACCCCGCGATGATGCCGTAGAGGATGCCCTCCACGATAAACGGTGCGCGGATATAGCCTTGTGTCGCGCCCACGAGGCGCATCACCTGTATCTCCTCGCGCGAGCCGTAGATGGTAAGCCGGAGCGTGTTAAACGTTATCGCAATCGTGATGAGCACAAAGATGATGATGATAGCCAGGCCAATGAGCTTTGCCGAGCTGGTTATTTGGGCGAGACGGTTGACGGCATCTTGGTGCTGTTGGTCAAAGTAGTTTATCTTGTCGATGATTTGCGATTGGCCCTGGCCGAGCGCCTCTTGCTGTTGCAAAAAGTCGGCAATCGCGCCGTAGGAGTTGATGTCTTTGGCCTTTATGTTGAGCACGGCGCCAAGCGGGTTGGTACCAAGCTCGTCGAGCGCCTGCAAAGTGAGCTGGTCGTTTTGGTGCAACTCGCGAAAATTGGCGAGTGCGTCATCTTGCGAGACGTACTCGGTGGAGGCAACCTCGGGCAGTGCGTTGACCGATTTTTGCAAAGCCAAAATCTGGTCCTCCGGCGCGTCGGTGACAAAGTAGACGTTCATATCGGCCTTGTCTCTAAATTGCTGGAGTGTCGTGTCTAAAATCACGCCGGTAAAAATGGCGAGGAGTATCGTAAAGAGCGTAAAGGTCATCATAAGCACCGACGCGAAAGAAACAAAGCCGTTGCGCCAAAAGCTCAAGAACCCTGCTCTAAAAATTCGTTTTATAGTGACCCAATCCATATATCTATAGTATATACTTGCCTTCCCTGTCGTCCCTAATTACTTTGCCTCTATCCATTGTTATCACGCGCTTACGCAGCGAGTCGATGACGCCTTTGTTGTGCGTGGTGAGGATGACCGTGGTGCCGAGGTCGTTTATCTTTTTTAAAATTTGGACAATCTCAAACGTGTTAACCGGGTCGAGGTTGCCGGTGGGCTCGTCGGCAATGATGACGTCGGGCTGGTTAACGATGGCGCACGCGATGGCTACGCGCTGCTGCTCGCCGCCCGAGAGCTCGCTTGGAAAGTTGTTCATCTTATCGCCCAAGTCGACAAGCCCGAGCACGTGCGGCACATCGGAGCGTATCTCCTCTTCAGGCCTGCCGGCGGCTTCCATGGCAAAAGCAATGTTTTCGTACGCGGTTTTGGCCGGGAGCAGTTTAAAATCTTGGAACACCGTGCCGATTTTGCGGCGCAAGCCGTTGATGCGGTTGAGCGGCACCTCATGCACGTTGATAGATTCAAAAAAAACCGAGCCGGAGGTGGGTTTTTCCTCGGCCAAGAGCATCTTGATAAGCGTGGTTTTGCCGGCGCCAGAGTGGCCCACAAACGAGATAAACTCGCCGGGCTCGACCGAGAAGCTTACATCCTCGAGCGCAACAGAGTTATCGGCGTATATTTTGGATACACGATCGTAATAGATCACAACTTTTTTATTTTACTCCTATTGGAGCGATGTGCAAAACGGCTTATGGCGCTGGTTGCGCGAGAAACGGCTCGATATTGCCCGCGAGGACGCCCGCCGCGTCGCGCACCTCCACACCGGTGCGGTGGTCTTTAACCAACTGGTACGGATGCAACACGTAGGAGCGTATCTGACTCCCCCACTCGATTTTAGATGAGTTGGTTGAGAGGTCGGCCACCTTCTCCTTACGCTCAGCCTCGAGCTGATGCAAAAGTTTTGCTTTAACAATACTCAGCGCTTTTTCTTTATTGGCACCTTGCGTGCGCTCGCCGTCGACATGCGCGCTAATGCCGGTCGGCTTATGCACGATGCGCACGGCGGTCTCGCGCTTATTAACATTTTGTCCGCCGGGGCCGCTCGAGCGCGCCACGGTAATTTCCAAATCTTTTTCGTCGAGCTCAATGTCAAAAACTTTTTGCAACACCGGCAGCACTTCCACCAACACAAACGAGGTTTGGCGTTTGCTGTTGGCGTTAAACGGCGAGATGCGCACAAGCCGGTGCACGCCGTACTCGTTTTTCAAGGTCCCATAGGGACCTTGGCCTGAGCCTGTCGAAGGCTTCCCTGTTATCTCCATCGAGAGATTGCGGTAGCCGCCGTGGTCGTTTTCGTTGGCGTGCAATACGTGGACACTCCAGCCCTGCCCGTCCGGCAGGCGGGCGCGCTTCTCGACATAGGCGCGATACATGTCGTAAAGCATCCGCGCAAAATCCTCGGCATCATCGCCGCCTGCTCCCGCCACCACGGTGATGATGGCACTGCCGCGGTCGTAGGCACTGCCGCCCTCGGCCTCAACCTTTAAATCTTGGAGCTCTTTGATAAGCGCCTGCGCCTCGGCGGGGTTTTGCCAAAAGTCGGACTGCTCCATAGCGGCCTCTATCTCCTTTATACGCTCGGCGCTCATATATAAGGAGTATACAAGCACTTGACTTTTACTACAAATCAGGTATGGTTCTTCGCGGAAAGTCCTTCGGATTTTCAGAACTCAAATACGCGGAGACGTACCTTGTGTTTTAAACCGACTGACCCAGTAAGTAACAACGTTATGGTGGTGGCAATTGTCGGGGAGACTAAAATTCTCCTCATCAAAGAAACAACAAAACCCCTTCCGCATTATTGGAAGCTGGTGTCGGAGACGATGGAACCCAACGAGGTTATTGCGAGGGCTATATGTCGCGCCGTCGAAGAAGAAGCCGGCCTCAAGTTAGACATCCCTCCAAGCTCCGGTGGCACAACAATAAATCTTGCCACCGACGCTAGAGTTAAGGGGTTGACTCAATTTGTTCCTCCCCACATGGTGTCTGGCAGATTTCCTCATCGCCGTCACTTTTGGGGAATTCTTACAACAGACAAGGTGGTGATGTCCCTCTCTGGCAAGCATTTAACAGGCGACTCAAACGAAGAAATTGATACAATGGCGTTCAATATCTACGAGCTCGACGGGATGGTTGATTTCCTCCCCCAACATCGAGAGTTGATTTTGCGAGCAGTCTAAACGTCGAAGCCGCGGAATCCCAAAAGGGACCCGCGGCCTTTTTTATGTATCCAACACTTTGAGCCGGAGGTCGGGATTGAACCGACGACCTAGGGTTTACGATACCCTCGCTCTACCAACTGAGCTACTCCGGCTTGCACCTCTTATTTCTTTTTTGGCATTCCGATTAAAATCGGGAGCCGAAGGCCGGAATCGGACCGGCGACCTACTCCTTACCATGGAGTTGCTCTACCATCTGAGCTACTTCGGCTTCACAAACATTACGAGAACCTCCGCAGAGTAACGTATTTGCAGGTTTTTTTCAACCGCTCTTTGTGCCCTGCCGAGTTGGAAAAAAGGTGTTTTTACGCTACAATCTGCATGTTTCCGCACCATATGCGGGAGTAGCTCAACTGGTTAGAGCGCTGCCCTGTCACGGCAGAGGTTGCGGGTTCAAGTCCCGTCTCTCGCGCATAGAGATTTTCTTTGGTCACACACTATTGATACCCGACTAATTCCATATCAATACCCCACACCCCAACCCATGACCGAAAATGCATTTGAACAATTAGTTGCGGAGGAGTTCCCCAACGCTATACCGGAGAAGTTCCGCAACATCATGCACAATGTCGCGTTTTTGATTGAAGACGAGCCTTCGCAAACATTGCGGAAGCAAGAGAGATTGGGTCGCAATGAAACACTACTCGGTTTATATCACGGCGTTCCTGCAACCGCACGAGGCGACTACTACGGCGTGGGCGCAACGTTACCCGACACTATTACGCTGTTTCAAAAACCGATTGAAGAAAGTGCGCTCCAAGAAGGTAAAGAGGTGCGGCAAGTTATCCGCGACACCATCTGGCACGAAGTCGCGCATCACTTTGGCTATGACGAGCGCCAGATACGCGGACGGGAGAAAAAGCGTAAGGTACTGTAATTCGGGACAATAGTTATCTTCCAACAGTGACCGGTGCAAAGAAACCTAAGCCCATACTTTGGACGGTCATAAGGTACGTCCCGTGGGTTGCATAGGTATGACTCACCAAAAACGTGCCGCTGTAATTGAGGCATACCGGCGAATTAGGACTGCTGACTCCGGGCACGAGGTTGAGCGTATAGCCATTTACGGTACTCGAGCCATCGCCCCAGTTAATAGTGTATTGGTTATTCGGCGTGCAGGCGTTGTAACTTGGGTAGTACATAAAGGAGACCGTATTGTTCGATGTCGAAGTCGAAATGGCTCCCTCGATTCGTTGCCCCGCTGCCGGGGGCAATACCATCATCCATGTCGACGAGGACACGCCGTTGCTTGTCGCCGTCACCTGAACGAATCGCGACCCATATTCCGGCATCGGATAGGTGTGATAGAGCGTAACAGTTGTTGTAGAGACTAATGCCCCCGGCGAAGGCGTCGGACAATTTACGGAAGGGCTGTTGACGACCGTGCCGTCGCCCCAGTTGAGCGTATACGAAGGTGCGCCGCAGACCACCGCCGCGTTGTTGATGCGGACTGCGGCTTCCGCGTCAATATTGTTGAGCTGGGTATCCGAGAGAGACAATACGTATGGAGGATTTGGCGTCTGCCATGTTGCCGTAGTTGTAGCAACCGGTTGCACGCTATTGGCAGCCGCCACGGCGGCCGCTTGACGCCCTGTCTGAAACGCCCTGACACCAAATACGCCGAGCACAAGGAGAACAAACAAGCTTAAAATTACAATCGCCTGTCCTTTATGCAATATGATATATGATTTCATGGCCCTACAGTAGCACAAAATTACCTGTCAAACGAGTAGGCGGGTTTTGGCGTCACAACCGGGTGTCGGCGGAAGGACTTGCACCTTCGACCTTGGGTTTATGAGTCCCATGCTCTAACTACCTGAGCTACGCCGACATGCTTTGCCCGAGACGGACAAGATGTGCTCACGGTATCATTTTTGGGCTGTTTCTTCAATTACTTACTCCGCATGAGCGCGCCCGTGCAGTTTTTGATACACATGCGCATACGCTATCATCGTCACCGGCACCGTCACAAGGAGCGGCACCAAAAAGAGCACCGCGCCGATGATGTTGATTGCAATAATGGCGAGGATAAACCAAAGCAAATGCCATTTGATTCCTTGTGTGAGCTCGGCGCTTTTGCGCAAACTGTCGGTCACACTCGCGCCGTCGATAACGGCAAAACGCACCATGCTGTAGCGCACCATTAGATAGATGCCCGGGATAATCAAAAGCACGAGGCCACAGACTATGAGGAGGGCGGTGAGCAGGCCCGCCAAAAAGAAACGTCACACGAGCGCCGTGTTGGGCACGAGGTCTCCGTAGGAAGCATGTTCGCCGCGCGCAATTTTGAGCGCTATCACCGTGAGCCCGACACTAAGATATATGATGACGATACACAACACTACTTCTGCGGCAAATCCGAGCAATGTATGTGCGAGGACGCGCTGCACTATCACGTTGGCAACCTCCAGTGCAAAAAGCGTGAGCATCGCTTGAAACAAAAGCTTGCTGTGCACTTTTGTCTTTTGCCAGCCAAAATCGAGCGACTCGCCTATCGAAAAATGATGGGTCATGCTTATAAGTATAAACGATAAATCCTTGTTGCGGGGCCGGGAGTCGAACCCAGATCCCGAGGTTATGAGCCTCGTGAGGTACCATTCCTCCACCCCGCGATGATAAGAGCCTAGCCTCTAATGGCCTTAGGATATCACAAATACTGAAACTCTTCAAAGACTCTGCGGTAGAGGTTTATCGTGGCTTGTGCCGTGCGCTCGTCGAGTGTAAAGCTCTCGCCTTGATGCGCTATCTCGTTGCGCACTTTGTGCGCCTTCCACGCCAAGTCGAGCGTCGTAAATTGTATCGGATTTGCATCGCGCAATTGGTCGGCAATGGTGTTGCCCCTAAACCCGCGCGCCGTGAGCATGCCGCCCATCATAATGTCGGCCTCCATGATGGCGCGGCGCCACTCACCCTCGCTCTGCGAGCTCATGAGCGTTTGGATATGCTCCCATTGCGAGTTGATAGGCGCCTCTTCGGTATGCCGCACTTTAAGATGTTCCTCTTCTTCGTGGCGTTTGTGCCAGCCCTCATGCTCGACGGCGTGCATGCTCCGCCGCGCAGAAAAAAACAGCCACGCAAACACCACGGTGAGTACAATGCCCGCCCACGCAACCCACTCGGTAAGCTGGAGCGTTTGTGCGGGGATTTGCGAGATATCAATGTTGGTGCCGGTAAACACCCGGTACGCCAGCAAAATAAAATATTCGAGGTTTATAAAATGGACGTAGTCCATACGCTATTATTGTAACGTATTTATTTTTGCTCCAAATTTTTACCGATAGCAAACAGTGCGGCTTCGTCGCCGTGCGCGGCCATAAATTGGATACCTACCGGGAGTTGCTTGCCCTCCCTCTCCACGGTGCCCATGGGCACCGACAGCGCCGGGTTGCCGGTTAAGTTTGCGGTAACGGTAAAAATGTCCATGAGGTACATCGCAAGCGGGTCGTCGGTTTTCTCGCCAAGTTTTGTAGCGGGCGACGTAGTGGTTGGCGTGACAATCACATCAACCTCTTTGAGCACGCGCTCGACATCGGCGCGCAGTTGCGCGCGCGCCGCGGTTGCTTTGCCAAAGTACGCATCGTAGTATCCGGCCGAGAGCACGTAGGTGCCGAGCATAATCCGGCGGCGCGCCTCGGGGCCAAACCCCTTTCCGCGCGAAATCGCATAATCGTCAAACAATGTTTTGCCCTTGTGCGATAAGCCGTAGCGTACGCCGTCGAAGCGCGCGAGGTTGGCAGAGACCTCTGCCGGCATGATGACATAGTACACGGCGAGCGCGAGGCCCGCGAGCGGCAACTCCACATTAACAATCTCGTATCCCTGTTTCTTGAGCGCATCAAGTGCCTCATCAAACTTTTGCAACACATCTTTGTCTATCCCCTCCTTGAGGAGATGCCTTGGCACACCAATGCGCTTGCCGGAAGATTTTTTTGGATAGGTGTCGGGTGCGATGGTTGTGCTGTCGAGCGCGTCTTTGCCGCGGATAGTGTCAAAAATAAGCTGCGCATCCTCCACCGTGTGTGCAAGTGGTCCCGCTTGGTCCAAAGAACTCCCCATCGCAATGAGCCCCGAGCGCGAGACAGCGCCGTAGGTTGGCTTGAGCCCCACGAGCCCGCAAAAACTTGCAGGCTCGCGGATGGAGCCACCGGTGTCGGTACCAAGTGCACCCAGCGCCATGTGTGCAGCCACAGCTGTTGCAGAGCCGCCGGATGAGCCGCCGGGCACGCGGCGCTCATCATGCGGATTTTTAGTCGGGCCAAATGCGGAGTTTTCGGTCGAGCCGCCGTGCGCAAACTCGTCCATGTTGGTGCGGCCAATAAACACCACCCCCGCCTCTTTTAATTTGGTAATAATAGTGGCGTCAAAGGTGGCAACGTAGCCTTCCAAAATTTTTGAAGCGGCCGACACCGTGCGCCCTTCGATCAAAATATTGTCTTTTATTGCAAGCGGAATGCCAAGAAGTGGGCTTACTTCTTGCCCTGAGCTTGTCGAACGGGCTCGTCTTTCATCCGCCGTCTTGGCTTGCTCTAACACATCGTCATACACTTCCAAAAACGCGTGCAGTGTTTTGTCTCTTTTTTTTATTTCGTCCAAACATGCTTGCGCCAGGCTTACCGCGGTAACTTCTCCCGCTTGCAGTTTTTGGGATGCCTCTGTTATTGAAAGCTCGTTGAATTTACTCATCTTTTTGGATTATCTTGCGTACGACGTTAAACGTGCCTTCGCGCTTTGGGAACGCCGCCACAACCTGTGCCTCCTTGCCTGCCATCGTGTCGCCAGCGGCGCCTGCCTGCGCAGGCAGGCGCGGCACATCCGGCCGGAGCACATTGTGCACGAGAGGCACCTCAGGCTCGGCGTTGCCAACCGATACCGCCGCCACTTGGCCGACATAACCCAAAATGTTTGAGATGTCCTTTTGCAAACTCTCCACCTCGGCGGGTGTTACCTCAAGCCGAGCTAGCGTTGCCAATTGCAATACCTCCTCTTTGGAAATCATGAGCCCATACTACCGCAAAAATAAAAATCCCGCACTCGCGATAAATCGCAAATGCGGGACAGGATTAGCCTTCGGGGGCGAGGAACGCGACACACCCCCCATCATCCCAATGGCCGCCACCAGATTGGTTCACGCTTGCGTCGAGCCATCGCCCTCCATCATTGCGGTCTATACAGAGAACATATGGATCGCCGTTGGAATTCTTTATGGGTTCGTGGAAAGCAACAATGTAGTAAATTCCAATGTCTTCCATCTGTCCGTCGGAGATCTGTTCGCGTACACGAGGCATGACGCCACCAACAGGTTTGATGTAGCCGTACTTTTCGGTGCCCCGTTTGTACAAGTTATCGGTTGTATGGTCGTTTTCGTTCTCAATATCCTTAATCGGCATGAGCACGACTTTATACTGCCTGTTCATTAACCTGTGCATTGCGTCATAGCCGTCCTCCATCACAGAGAGGAGACAGGACTTGGCGTCGCCACTGATGCGATAGCTAGCAGCGTCGAGCCTCTCGATTTCCTGAGCGCCATCGAGATAGAGGCCGGTCACGTTCAAAACGATGTGACCATGCTCGTTGCGTTCGAAAGTGAATGGGTTCTTGTGCTGCGTGAACAGTGCCAGTTCATCCAAGGTTATATTCCCTCTCTGCAGCTTGTGGAACAAGTCGGCAGAGAGACCAGCCAGGCGTTCGCCCGGCAAGGTTCCGATGTTAGCCATCAGAGTTTCTCCATAGCAATGAGCTGTCCTGGCGGCCGGCAAGACCGGTCCCATCAGCCGCAGATACGGTACCAACTTTTTATGATTTCGTCAATTTTAGAAACTCTGCCGATATTTTTATATTACGTAATATCATAATCTATATACACCATTTTCGTCCTATAGGACATCTTTGGTGTATGTCTGTTTTTGTTTAGAGTACGCTAGAGTAAGTTTAAAAATTGTTGCTCGGTGAGGATTTTTACACCTAAGGCTTCGGCTTTAGCAAATTTTGAGCCGGGGTCTTGGCCTGCCACTACATAGCTCGTGTTTTTGGAGACGCTCGAGGAGACCTCGCCGCCCAGTGCGCGGATTTTTGCTTTGGCTTCGTCGCGGCTCATGCTTGCCATAGTGCCGGTGAGTACAAATGTTTTACCGGCCAAAGGCAGCTCCGTGAGGTTTAGCCTCACGGAAAAGTCGGGATTTTTAATCGTGAGATGTTTTTTAAGCCGCTCTATCAACTTTTGATTTTCTTTTAGCGCAAACCAGTCGTATATCGAGCGGCCCACCACATCGCCAATGCCTTTTATGTTTTCAAAATCTTCGACACTCGCTTTGGCAACTGCATCAATTGTCTTAAAATTTTGTGCGAGCAATATGGCTGTCTCCTCCCCCACCTGTCCTATCGAGAGGCCGGTAACAAGGCGCGCAAGCGTTACCTCCTTGGCATTTTTTTGTATCGAGTCGATTAATTTTTTGGCGCTGACTTCGGCAAAACCCTCGAGCGTGAGCAAGTCGCCCTCGGTGAGCGTAAAAAAGTCATCAAAATGCTGGACCAAACCTTTTTCGAGGAGCGCATCGACAGTGCTCGGCCCTAACCCTTCGATATTGAGTGCGCCTTTGCTTGCAAAGTGCCGGAGTTTGCGACGCTCCTGCGCAAAAGAGTTTTTGTAGACGCACCGCCATGCGGCAGCCCCCGGCACGCGCTCGATTGCACCGCTTCCACCGCACTCGGCAACGCGGCTTGGCCACGCGTAGGCTTTGCTGTTTTTTGGGCGGAGCTCCTCGAGCACGCGCACAATGTCGGGGATAACGTCGCCCGCCTTTTGGAGTATCACCGTGTCGCCTACGCGCACATCGAGCCGCCGTATCTCGTCTTCGTTGTGCAAAGTGGCGCGCGAGACCGTTGAGCCCGCCACCAACACAGGGCGCAAATGCGCAACCGGTGTGAGCACGCCCGTGCGACCCACCTGGAGCATAATATCCTCAACCACGGTGGTGACCTGCTCGGCCGGGAACTTAAACGCAATCGCAAACCGCGGCGCTTTGCCGGTGTAGCCAAGCGCATCTTGCAATACGCGCTCGTTGACCTTTATGACAACGCCGTCGATCCAATAGCCGAGGCTTTTGTTTTTTGATTGCCACTCTTTCCAAAAGGCAATTATTTCATCGACCGAGTGCACATGCTTAGCGTGCGGATTGACGTTAAACCCGAGCTCGCGCAAATAGTGGAGCTCGCCTTCTTGTGTGGGAGGTAGCTCTTCGCTCGTTTGCGCGACATCATATATAAAGGTACTTAAGCCCCGTGCGGCCGCCACTTTTGGATCGAGTTGACGGATAGAGCCGGCCGCCGCGTTGCGCGGGTTTGCGAATTCTGATTCGCCCTCTGCCCGCCTCAGGGCATTTATTTTTTTCAACTCCTCCTCGCTCATCCATACCTCGCCCTCGACAATAATATCTATCGGCCGCGCGAGTTTGAGCGGCACACTTTTAATGGTGCGCACATTGTGCGTGACGTCCTCGCCCACCACGCCGTCGCCGCGCGTTGCCGCGGTTTTTAATGTCCCCTTCTCATAGGTAAGCACCACCTTAAGACCATCTATTTTTAACTCACAAACATATGAGAGCTCAGCAAAGCTTCTTTGCAGGGGAGAGATGAACGGGAGCCCTACTCCCCTGCCAAGAACTTTGCTGAGCTCTTTGTGCACCCGCGCATCAAAGTCGCTTATATCTTTCTCGCTAAACGCGTCGTTGAAGGACCACTGCGGCACCGCGTGCCGCACTTTTTTAAACGCTTGCTCCGGCGCGCCACCCACGCGCCTCGTTGGCGAGTCGGCGCTAGCCACCTCCGGATACTTTGCTTCGATATCAATCAGCTCCTGCTCAAGCAGGTCGTAAGCGCTGTCGGGAATCTGCGGCGCCTCAAGCGTATAGTAAAGATGCCGATGGCGATTAACCTCCTTGATGAGTTTGGCATAACGCTCGCGTACGGCTTTGGGGACCATACAAGCAGTATAAACGAATTAGCCTAGTAGGTAACCTGGAATACGCGCTCGAGCTGGAGCGGCCCTGCGGTGCAGGTATTGTAGCCATGCGACACCACCGTGGTTACCGAAGGATTGCCGCTCTTATATACATACACAATGGAGCAAGGCAAGGCTGTGGTGGTACCGGCAATGCTAAAGGTGGTGGTAGCATCGTTGGCATCAACGGCTTGCGGCCAGTTGCCTGCCGTAACGGCAGATGCGGCAACATCTTGCCCATTGCATATGACACCGCTTGTCGCAAACTGCGTGTCGGCGGATGAGGTGGCAAACGCGCTGTTGGTGCCGCCGTTGCCGGTAGTATATTTGTTTTCCCAATACAACGCGCACTCGGCGCCGGTGTCGGCGGCGTAGATGGCATATTGCGATTGCGTTGCCGCCTCCGAGAGTTGGAGCTCGCGTACCGTGATGTCATAAATAGCGAGCCCGATGGCGAGCGCAAGGCTCGATATCAGCAGTGCAAAAAATAAGGTAAATCCTTTAGTCATATTATTGCCAATCGGTTAGATTTTCCCTGACCGTTATCGAGTGGGACACAGGATCGCTCCACGCAACCGTCACCGTAATTGCCGCTTCGTTGGGGTTGCAAGGAGAGCCCGAAGAGCCGCATACGGGAGAGGTGATGCTAATCGTTCGCGTAAAGATGCTGGCCGAGCCGCTCGCATAGGTAAAATAATTTCTACTCGAATCGTAGTTGATAGCCGAACACACGCCGCCCGCGCACAGAGCCGGTGGCGTGAGTGCTATCACGTCAACCGTGCAAGTGTTAGGGCTTAGACATTTAGTAAGATCTATAGTTGTTTGAGGATTCCCATTGCCGGCAAGCCACTGCCCTGCCGGGCACCCACTGGAGCCGGAGCCGGCCTGCAAACAATTGGTGTCGCGCGCATAGCGGATGTACTCGATAGCATCTTGCGCCAGATAAAACGCGGTAATCTGGTCTTTGGAGATAAGCGCGGCCTGCAAACCCTCTTGTGCAATCGTGAGTGGACCGACAATGGCAAGCGCGAGCACACTGATGGCTATCAGCGTCTCCACCAAGGTAAAACCTCTATTCTTTATTTTTGCAAAAAATTTATTGATCATAAATGCGTTGCGTCACGGTGGTTTGCAGATGAAAAGTTGATTGTTGCGTCGTGCTCACTTGCACGTAGCCGCTCACCGTAATTACCACAACAGGTTGTATATTGTCTGCACTTCCTAGTTTGGTACCCCATGCATAAAAAAGATATCCGGGAGGAGTATTGTTACTTAAATCATTGATAATAACATTGGGGCTCGTGATAGACGCCCAGGTAACGCCGCCGTCGACCGAAATAGCGAGACAACCGGGAGTAGCAATAGTTTGTTGCCCGCACACAGAGGCAGCGTTGGAGTCAACATTAGTACTCTCAAGCCGATAGGCGGTTACTACGCCGTTGTTGGCAGTAAAATAAAATGTGTTACTGCCAGTCGTCAAGCAATTTGTTGCGGGAACCGAACTACAACTGTAGCCGGAGCCGGTGCGTATCGTGCGCGACATGGAGTCGAGTGCAAAGTTGAGGTTGTCTATTGCCGACTTGAGCCCCTGTGCCTTCCTATCGGCGGTGGAGAGCGAGAGCAACGCGCCAAGCGCCATCACCATCACGACAGAAAACAGCGCAACCGAGACGAGCATTTCTATAAGTGTAAATCCTCGTTTCATAGTTATTGTGCCGATATAAGCCCCGTATTGGTGACCGTCACACCCCGCACCGGGCCGGTGGTATCGCTCGGATCTTGCAGTTGTATGGTGGCGCTCGTGTATACGTCGCCGGCTATCGGGGTGCCGTTAAAGTCGGCATAAAATTGCGCATCGGGATTTGGACGCTTAAACACTATCGAGAGGGAGTTTATGAGCGCCGGTGAGCAACGCGACACATTGCTGCCGTTGTTTACACCATTTGCACAAAACTGGCTGATCGTATAGTTGGTGTTGAGCGAAAATACTTTTATATCCTCTCCCGTATCGTAACGGCCGTTATTGTTGAGGTCGGCAAAAAGGATATATTGCCCGGGGCTCGCGGCGTTAAAGTACACGCCGTATGCGGAGACATAACACTCCCCTGCCGAATAAAAACCGTTGCATGCCACCTGGGGCGTCGAGGTACCGAGAACCGAGGTGCCATATACCTGCGCCTGGCGGACCGAAAGCGCAACGCTGTATGCGAGTGAGCGCAAAATGGTGGAGCTGTCGAACTTGGCCTGGTTAAACAGCATAATACTGGTAACAATGACCATGATGGCCATCGTTACCATAAGCTCAAGCAAGGTAAAACCTCTGTTACCAAAAGAGCGTGAGCGATGAGAAAAAATCGACATGGAAAAAATATGCGAGAGCGGCTCCAAGCACCAAAAACGGAGCAAACGGCATCTCGCTCTTTATTGTATAACGAAAAAAATGTAGTCGAGAAAAAACATGTGAGAGCAGGAGGAGCACTAGCCCCACGAGTGCGCCGCTCCAAAAAGCGAGCATAAGCGCGGTTGCACCGGCGCCGGCGCCGAGCAACGCTCCTATTGAGAGCTCGAGTATGCTGTCGGCCCATCCCATCCACCTGCCCCACGACACGAGCGAGAGCAAAAAAAGCGGAAGTGCGAGCAGTGGCCCGGCTACCCATGCCCACAGGCTTAATGTTGGACCAAGAGGCTCGAACAAAAGGCCAATAACCGCAAGCGTAATCAGCACAAGCGAACAGCTCCACGGGATAATCATGTGTTTGATATCGTAGATGACGACAAACAAGAGCGTCATCCACACCACAAACCAAAATAAAAATGCGAGTGGTGTCGGATTGAGTATAAAAACGCCCGCGGCAAGCGCGCCTGCCATAAGCTCGACCAACGGATACTGCACCGAGATGCGCGAGCCGCAGTAGCGGCACTTCCCTCGGAGCAAAAGATACGAAAAAACGGGCACCAAATCGAGACTCCCTAGGGGGTGCCCGCATTGCATACAGCGCGAGCGGCTTGCCCTGGGCCTTGTCGAAGGGCCGTCCCATATAATGCCGCGGCCCGTGTTAAAACGAAACGAGAGCGCGTTTAAAAAACTCCCCACAATAACGCCGAGGAGCGCGGCCCCCACCAGCAATATAATAAAAATGCTCACGCGTAGTTAATTTGTTTCGTCGTAGCAGTTGTCCACACCGAGTGCTTGGGCTGTTGTGCCGCTGCAAAGAGGCGCATTGCCGTTAAAGTCGGCTGTAGTGCCAGTACACACTGCCCCGCCGCCTGTGCCAGGCCAATCGGCATCTTGATTGAGCGCCGAGTTGGTTGCATTGGTACTCTCCATCGCCGCAGCCAAGTGGTATTTGATCGGCTTGTTGGCACCGACACAATTGGCATTGTTAAGCGCATTGTAAGCGCTATAGAAATAGGAAGTACCGTTGTTTTTTGGATCGGTAGGTATCGCCGGGAGGTAGTTGGGTGTAAGAGCCGAAAGTGCAGTGGGATAATTGCCGTTATCGTTGTAATACTCCTCAAGCGCAAGCTGGATGGTGCGGATGTCGGCGACGCGCTTTGCATCGCGGCCTTTTGATTGGGCGGCGGAGAGCGACGTCATAACAATAGAGGCAAGTATGCCGATGATAGCAATAACGGTCAGGAGCTCGATGAGAGTGAAGCCCCGCGCCTTAGAAAAATTGATATACATATCGTAATAATATCCTACTATTTGCACCCGACGTTTGGCGTCGAGCTGGCATAACTGACACACACATAGCCAGCGCCCAAAGAGCCGGCGCCCACCTCGAGGCTGGTTTTTATCTGCCAGTCGTTATACTTGGGCTGGCTGGAAAAACTACTGCCCGCAGTGATGGTATATCCGCACGCCGCATAGGTGCCCGATGTGCCTGCCGCGCAGTTGCCGGAGGAGCCTGCCGGATCCTTAAAAGCGGCAAAGTTAGGCGTGGTGCATGTGGTAGCTTGCTGGGCGCCCGCCGTAGTGCAGCCTCCAAAAGCGGTTGGGGTGTCGTAGTTTGGGTCAAGCGTTATTGCCCGCACCATTTGCTCCAATGCGGATACACGCGTGGCATCGCGGCCTTTGGAGCGGGCACCACCAAGAGAGGCAAGAATAATAGATGCCAAAATACCGATGATAGCTATCACAATGAGGAGTTCAACGAGAGTAAAACCTCGCGATTTAAAAATTTTTATGTTCATAGTACATACACATAGTTCCAGTATCAAACAAGAGAGCGTCCGCCGGAATTCTTATCCCGATGTATTGTGACCCCGGCCCCCTCTATCGGAGATTTGTATCGTATAGTGAGTCACTAAAGGTAGTATACCCCCAAAGAAAATCCCCAGCCGCAAGGTTGGGGATTTCTTAAACTCAAGACTGGAGATAGAGACTATTTGCAGCCGCGGATAATACCGCCAGAGGTAGCGTCGGTAACGCTTACCATGCCGGTGTTTGCATCGGCATTAGGATTGGCGTAAGAACTGTTGCCGTTCTCGAGGTAAGTGCAAATCTCGTAGTTCTCAGTTGTTGCGGCGGCTGCGCCGGCATCAGTTGCAATAGAGTACTGACAAGTGGCAGTTGACTCGGGGCCGGGAGCTATACCCACACAGTGCGAACCTGAAGTCGAAGGATCCTTGTATGACGCAAAGTTTGCACCTGTCAGACCAGTACAGGTCGAGGCATCGGCATCTTGAGCAACACAGGTTGCAATAGCGACAGGAGAACCCGTGTCGTTGAGCGAAATAGCCTTTGCCATCTCCTGGAGGTTGGCGACGCGCTGTGCATCGCGGCCTTTGGAGCGGGCGCTGTTAAGAGAGACCAGCACAATGGAAGCGAGGATACCGATGATGGCGATAACCACCAAGAGCTCGATGAGGGTAAAACCCTTCTTCAGACCTTTATTCATATCTAATCTGTAGGTTACTAAATAATTAATAAATAAAACGACTTTTAGTCTCCTGCCCCTCAAGTATACTGGCCTTTTGCACTATGCAAGAGGGGGGCATGTGGATAAGCCCGACGCCTTGGTCGGGCCCCGACCGAAGCGTCGGGGAAGATTTATTACATATTGGCGGTGGTGTTGTAGATAGGCAGGAGCACGGAAGCGAGCAAAAAGCCCACGCCAACAGCCAGAGCGATGATAAGCGCCGGCTCGATAAGAGCAACAAGCGTGTCAACGGCCGCGTTAACCTCCCGCTCATAAAACTTGGAGAGGCGCTCCAACACACTGCCCATTTCGCCCGTTTCCTCGCCAATTTGGAGCATTTGCACCAAAATAGTGGGGATTTCCTTGGGATATTTGGCAAAGGTTTGAGACATCGAACTGCCGGCCTTGACCCCCTCAACAGCCTCGGTGAGGATACGCTCGTAAATCTCGTTGTCCACCACCGCGGCGGTTATCTCGAGCGAGCGCACCGCCGATATACCGGAGGAGAGCATGATATGCATGTTATCGGAAATACGCGTTAAATAGAGCTTTTTATACAAATCGCCGATGTATGGGACCGAGAGTTTGAGCTGGCCCAAGGCGAGCTTACCTTTGGGGGTTTTAAAGTATCGCATGACAAAGTACCCCCCGATAATGAGCGCAATAAGCAAAAATATGCCGTAATCAACCAAAAATGCCGAGAGTCCGAGTACGATTTGTGTTTCAAGCGGGAGCGTCCCGCCGGAGTCGGTCAAAATGGAACCTATATTGGGGATAATGACCGTGAGCATGAGCACCATCACGCCGATAAACGTGCAGAAAATAAAGCCCGGATATACAAGCGCGTTCCTCGCCTTTGAGGTAAGCGCATAATTGCGGTCGATATAGTCGGCCAAAAAGAGAAATGTCTGGTCGAGCTTGCCCGACTCCTCACCGGCGCGCACCATGTTGACGTAAAAGTCGGAAAATATTTTGGGATGCTTGTCGAGCGCTTTGGATATGCTGGTGCCTCCCTGGAGGTCGTCGCTTATTTCGGTTAAGGCTTGGCGCAAAGCCGGCTTTTCGGCCTGCTCGGCAAGCAAGCGGAACACGCGCAAGGCCGATACTTGTGCCTCAAAGAGCGTCGCGATTTGGCGCGAGAGGATCACGAGGTCGCGGCTCCGTACGCCGCTCAAGAACGGAATATGCAGAGAGCCGAGGCCTCCCTTTTGCCCCGTTGCCTTAATTGCCGTAATGGTAACGCCGTTGCGCTGGAGGCTTTGTATGGCCACATCCTGCGACGCGGCGTTTACAATGCCGCCTTGCGGCTTGCCCTGACTGTCGAGTCCTTCGTACGTAAATTCCATAAGTAATAAATATTGTTACATCAAGCGCTCAAGGCTCTTGGGGTTCCAGCTTCTCGCATAGGCGCTCTCGATGGTTATCTCGCCCTGGCGCACAAGGTCGGCAAGACAACGGTTCATGTCTATCATGCCATCGGCGCTACCGGTTTCGATGACGGTTTGTATCTCGTGCGTGCGCTTTTCGCGAATGAGGTTTGCAATCGCGCTGTTGTTGAGCAAGAGCTCATACGCCGGGATAAGGCCGCCTGCAATGCGCGGCACGAGGCGCTGGCTAAAGATGCCCGCAAGCGAGCCCGCAAGCTGGACGCGTATCTGCTCCTGCTGCGTCGCCGGGAAGGAGTCGATGATGCGGTCGACTGTTTGTGCGGCGTTGTTGGTATGGAGAGTTGAGAACACGAGGTGTCCTGTTTCGGAAGCGGTCACGGCGGTCGAGATGGTCTCCGGCGTGCGCATCTCGCCTATCATAAGCACGTCGACGTCCTGGCGGAACACCGACTGCAGTGCCTGCGGGAAGTCGGCGGTATCAACGCGCACCTCGCGCTGCTCCACCAGCGACTTTTTATTTTCAAACAGATACTCGATTGGGTCTTCGATAGTAATGATGTGCTCGCTACGTTCCTGATTTATTTTTTCTATCAGCGCGGCGAGTGTGGTGGTCTTACCCTGCCCCACCGGCCCCACCACCAAAAAAAATCCCTGTTGGCGCTCGGCAAATGTCTCGAGTACGGCAGGCAAATGGAGCTCGGCTACGTTGCGGATGGTGCGCGGTATGAGGCGGAGCGCCACGCCTATCGAGCCGCGCTCAAAGTAGGCATTGCCGCGGAAGCGTACTTTATCGCCATAGGCAAACGAAAAGTCGGCCTCCTGCGTTTTAAGGAAAAGGTCTTTGCGCTCCGGAGGCAAGAGTTCGGTAATGAGCCCGAGCATATCGGCGCTTGTGAGTACGGCCTCGCTTAACATGGGAGTGAGGACGCCCGACACGCGCATCATCGGTTGTATACCGGAGGAAAGGTGCAAGTCGGAGCCGCCCTGCGTGATGAGCGCCTCGATAAGTTGTTGCAGTTTTTGTTTGTAGTTTGGCATGAGTGTTTAAGCTTGTATCTCCTGAGCGCTGGTTTTGGCGATGACCTCCTCTTTGGTGTCCTCCTCTTTGACATCCTCACCGAGTACCTCCGGCGCTTTTGATGCGCTGTAATCGGCTTCCTCCTCGGGCAACTCAAACTGGCCGCCGAGCGTGTTGACCTCCTCAAACGGTATAACGCCCTTTGCCGCTTTAATAATAGCATCCTCTTTCATGGCGAGCATGCCGTGTTTGCGCACGATTGCAAACATATCGTCCTCCGGTTTGCCGGCGAGTATCGCGTGTTCGAGCTCAAGATTCATATCGAACATCTCAAACACGGCGATGCGGCCGCGCGTTCCAGCCGGGCAATCGGGCGAAGGATCCCTAAGATACACTTCATCGAGCGGCGGCACTTCTCCTTTGTACTCGGGCGGCAAGTCGGCAAATTGGTCTTTAAACATGAGCGCCATGCTCTCATCTACCTTCATTTTTTTGCCACCGCCCGGGCACAGCGTGCGCACCAAGCGTTGAGCCATGCCAAGTATCAACACAGGCGGGATAAGGTACGGCTCGACGCCCATGTCGAGGAGGCGCGGCACGATGCCTATTGCGTTGTTGGTGTGGATGGTGGAGAGCACGAGGTGGCCGGTGAGCGCCGCTTGCACCGCCAGATTGGCGGTTTCGGCGTCGCGGATCTCACCCACCATGATGACGTTGGGGTCTTGGCGGAGCGTGGTGCGCAAGCCGTTGGCAAAGGTGTAGCCGATTTCGGGACGCACTTGGCTTTGCGAGACACCCGGGATGGTGTACTCGACCGGGTCCTCGAGCGAAAGTACGTTTTGTTTTTCCCTATCGACCTCGTTGAGTATCGAGTAGAGCGTAGTTGATTTACCGGAGCCTGTAGGGCCGGAGATAAGTATCATACCGTACGGTTTTTTTATCGCGGTGCGTATCATCTCAAGATTGCGCGCCGAGAGACCAAAGGATTCGAGCTTGAGCTCAATTGTGGCGCTGCCTAAAATACGCATCACTACCTTCTCGCCGTAGTAGGTCGGGAAGGTCGAGACGCGAAAGTCGACTTTGTTGCCGCCGACGCGCGCGCTAAAGCGCCCGTCTTGCGGCTTGCGCTTTTCGTCGAGGCGCATGTTGGAGAGCACTTTGATGCGTGCCACCACGGCGCCGTGTACTTTGGAGGGCAACGTAATGTTGGTAATCAAGACGCCGTCGATGCGGAAGCGTACGCGCGTTTGGTCGACCAAAGGCTCAATGTGGATATCGGAGGCGCGCTGCTCGGAGGCATGACGCAAAATGGTGGCCACGATTTTAGTGACCGGCGCGTCTTCGGTAATTGCCGAGGTCTCGGTCTCGGTGACCTCGTTTTCTTCCAGGCCAACGAGGCGCGCGCCTGTCTTCCCTTCTGTTTTTTTCTCTACCACCTCGCCAGTCTCATACTCACCGAGCGCCTTGCCCACTTCGCCGGAGAGGCCTTTATATTGCAAAAGCAGTTTTGCAAAATCGGTCTCGGTTATCAAAAATATTTTGTATGGCATGCCCACCTTTGCCGATATAAAGGTGAGCGCGTCGCGCGCCTCCATGTTGTCGGGGTCGGTAATACCCACCTCGAGTGCACCGTCGACAACGCCAAGCGGCGCAAAGCGATAATGCCGCGCGCTCTCCTCGGGCACAAAGCGCAGGGTGTCAAACGAAACCGGTTTGCCTCCCAGCTCGCGCGTGGGGATGCTGTAGTAGTCGCCTTTTGCTTTGAGTATCTGCGGAAGCGTGACGCCGTTTTTTTGGAGCACGGTTTCCAAATCAGTGCCCGGTTTTGCAAGCTCACCCTCTATCTCCGGCACAGCCTTCGCATCGACAACGCCGCTGTCGCTGAGCAATTGAAGCAGATTCATATCACGTTAATTCCCGCCCGTTGGTAACTTGATAGCGGGGAGTATGTTGGAGCTTCCTTTCGTGCCGGTCGATGAACCGCCGCTCTGCGGCAAAAACGGGTCGGGATTCCCCACCGCCTGCGGCGGGATGGTCACACCAAAGTCGGTAAGCGATATAAACGCCGGGTCCGAAAAGATACTGTTGTCGAGTTTGATTGTCTGCAAATTTTGGAGCGTCACGAGCAAATTTTGAGAAAGTGCGGTGTTAGCGGTGTCGGTTGAGGTCAAAGCCGGCGTGGAGGAGCCCGAAAAATAGGCAAAGTAGATATAACCCAGCACCACAAGGACGACAATCCCTCCTATGGCCACTTTATTTTGTTTCAAAAAGTTCATATGGGTAGCATGTTAATGGAGCCAATACGTGCGGACGACAAAGGTGTAGTCGGTGGTAGCGCCACTTGAGGGAGCGGTAAAACTGAGCTTCTCGACATCAATGAGACGCACACTGTGCTCCAAGTCTTGAAGGAAAGAAAGCATGTCGCTGTACGATGCGTTTATCGTAAAACCAATATCAACCGAGCCGACCGGCCCCCCTCCCGCAGAGGCTACGCTTGACTGCGCTTGCGCACTGCCGCCAATGGTGCCGAGCTGTACGTTGCTGAGCGATATGTTGTGCCGCGACGCGATATTGTTGACGTCAATAATAAAGCGGATGTTGTCGACGTTGTCGGGAAGTACCTCCTGCAATTTTTGCACATCGTCCGCCGAAAAGGTGTTGCGCTTGCTTAGGAGTTGGTCGCGTATCGCGCGAAACTGTTGCGACTTGGTGAGTGCGTCGTCGTATGCGCTCGCCTGCGCTTGGAGCGTATGGGTAGCTTGGTAGGTCGGATTGGTATATACGACAAAGAGGCCGACGGCGGCAATGATGAGTACTATGGGCATGAAGAGTCTCATATTATTGTCCGGGTGTAGTGCTACCGGTAGATGCGGATGAGGTACCAGCTATAGGCGACACGGGTGTGTTTGTGCTCACTGTGTTGCCTGTGCTAAGCGAGCTCATGTACGCGAGCACCGACGAGTCGACCGTGGCGCTTACTGTAAATCCTACGCTACCGTCGGTGTTAACGGTGATGCCGGAGAAGACCACATCTTTAAGCGATTTAGTGCCGCCAAACTGGTCGGACTGCAATGCGACGGTCGAAAAGCTGTCTGCGGTGCCGGTCATGCTTATTTTTGCAGTGCCATCGGGGTTGAGGTCATACTCAAAATTGCTAAACGATACATTGGCAAGCGTCTGCTGCGAGAGGAGGGCAAACACACCCGACACAGCCGCATGGCTTGCAAGAAGCGTCTTTGATTGGTTGAGCCGGCTGTCGAGACGCACGAGGTCCTGTATCGTGCCCGGATCAAATGCCCCCTCGGCAAGCGCGAGTGACTGAGCTTTAGATGCGATGGCACTGTTTAAATATTGGGTGTAGGCAAACGAACCGCCTGCGGCAATTATTGATGCGATAAACACAAGCAAAGCGATGAGAAATAGGAGTCCGAAAGAGCCTTCTCTCCGCGAAGCGGAAATATCGAGCGACTTTTTAGGTATGAAAGATGACTGAACCTGAGGATCCATGTACGTTTAAGTATATCGTACAAAAAGGCGCAAGTGTTAAGCTATCAACACTATCTATATGCGTCTTTGCGATGCTTGATTGAGTATATCAAAACAGACGGTCCTTCTACTTGAAACAGTATGCGGTAGTCTCCCACTCGCAGACGATACCCTTCGAGAGGAGGCTGGAGTTTTTTAACATGAGGACAAGAAAAAGGGTTCCTCTTTAAAGCACCCAAAAGAACAGCCTTAATTGTGTGAGCGACGTCTTTGGGCAGACTGTTGAGTTCTTTTTGGGATCTTGGGTTGAGAAATATTCGATACATAAAGCGCGTTTAGCGCTTCAACTCTACCCATTTTTTGCCCTTTTGCAATTTGACAAGGCGGGCAAGCTCCTTGGAGTCTTGTTCATTTTCCCAAGTTTCCACGAGCTTGTTGTATGTATCTACCGAGAGCACTACAAAGGAGTCCCCCCCCCGACGGGCCGAGACAACCAGCGGCTTGTTTTTTGCTTTAGCCAAATGTGAAGCCATGGCAGCCCTAAAGTCGCTGACATCAACGCTTTTTTGCACTTTTTGGAAAGCGGCAGTAGTCATACCTCTATTGTACATCTATATGTACATCATGCAAGTTTGTAGACACGCCGTGTCTATAGGCAGAAACACACTATGGCAACAGCGGTTTGATGTCTTCTGCTTTTAATGTGTAGGCACGAACAAACGAATCGTCGACATGCGCATACAACACGCCCTCGCCCTTCCCTTTCTCAACAAACTGGCTCGCGAATGTAATGGTTTTTGCTTCCGAGTCTTGAATAAACGGTTCCGGCGAAACCCAATCTATTTTTCCGTTTTCGTAATCGTATATAAACAGCCCGACCGAAAACGTACCGTAAAGTGTTTTGCCGTCCATATGCTTATTTGCTTCACGCCCATTTATGATACCGAGCACTTTCCCTTTGCCGACATTAATGAAATCTTTTGAAAAAAGCGGCCCAGGCGATGCGTGTCCGGCAATCCATGAGAACTTGTGCTCTGCGGGATGAAAAACTGTTGGACCAAACTCCCAATCTGCATCCATGTTTGTTACTTTTGCAACTCGCACCGTTGAATATGTATCAATATCTTCTTCATGCAATTTGTTGTGGCCTTCAAATAAGTTGTATCTAAATCCTTTTGAGTTTAGAGGTGCGATTGAGACTTCTTTTGCCCGGGCGTCTTCATATTTTTCTTTAGAAGCTTCAAGTACCGGCATCGTCATCGCAAGAGAGCTAAGATCTTCGCCGACTGCATGACCGAGATGCACGAGCGAGTGTCCTTCTTCCTTGCTCCTGTCTATAAAAGGCATCGTAAAATATAAATGCAACAAACCGTTTGTCTCGTCTCGCCAAATATCCGGGTCTTCAAGCCCTAAAAAATCAAAACCTTCAATATTGAGTCGGTCGATTATTTCTTGTGCGTTCTTTATCTGCAACTCTTTGCCAACAGTAAAACGTTCTAGCGAATCTCCGGAAACAGTAAACAATTTACTGCGGTCAGTGTAACCTTTTACTTCTACGTCTCCTTCGCGGCTAGTGATACAGCGAACTACCCCTTTTTTATTATTAGAGGCTGGGTCGAGCGTAATCGCCATCATGTGGCTAAAACGCGAGTCTTCTACAGCTTTGCCCGGGTGCTCAAAATACGCTTTCATGCTTATCCGAGCTCCTGCAAACGGCGCAACGCCAAGCCCACTGCTACGCTAAACTCGGGGCCGGCATCTTTAAGAATTTTCTCGAGAAACGCGGGCGTCTGCGTTTTGCCAAACGGGTCGGAGAGGCGCAACTCGGTTTGGATTTTTTGTTGCGCAAACTCTTTTAAGCCTTTCAGTGTCGCACCGCCGCCGGTAAACACCATAGTGCTCAAGGTTTGATTCACTTGCTGCTCATACGCAATTGCCGTGCGCGAGAGCTCGGAGAGCAGCGGATTAAGTGAGAGCTCCAACGACTCCTTGAGTGTGTCGCTGAGTCCAAACTTGCGCTTGTGCTCCTCGGCTTGCACCACCGTGATACCAAGCGCGCGCGAGGCGGCGAGCGTTAAGTCTTGCGCACCGTGGTTGATGATGTGACTTTCGTGTATCAACCCGCGCTCCACCACATAAAACTTGGTCGTTGCGGCGCCCATGTCGACCACGGCAACCGGCGCAATGCCATGGTCAAGGCTGGCGCGCACCGCACTAAACACCTCTATCTCAAAAAACGCCGCCGCGAGATTGGCCTCGGTTGCGATCGAGCGAAACTTGGCAATCGTGTCGTTGTGTATCGCAACCAGGAGCACTTCCATTTTGCCGTCTTTTGACGGCTGGCTCCCTTTGCCACCGGAAACGACAAACCAGTCGAGCAATACCTCGTTGATTGGCACGGGGATATATTTGCGCGCCTCAATCGGCACCACTTGGGCCAACTGTTTCTCCACCGAAGCAGGCAATTTGATGATAGAGACTAAGCTCGAAGAATATGGTATGGATATGGCGGCGTCGGCCGTAGTGACGTTGGCTTCGCGGATGACGTCTTTGAGCGCCTCGCTTATCTTCTCGGCCGGGAGCGAGGTGGCGCGGCCTATCTCAACACCTGCATAGGGGCCAAGCGCGATGGCGCCGTACGTTTCGAGGACCACGCGGCCGTGCGCGCGGCGCAGTTGCACCACTTTAATGGAAGAGGAGCCAATGTCGACGCCAATGACGCTCGCGGCTTCTTTTTTAAACAAGGACGAAAAGGATGGGATTTTGAAATCCATAGGGCTATCTCGTAAAGTATACCACTTATATACATGCAAAAAACGATTTACACTGTTTTTTACTTTATCGTGGGGCTTTTTGCGCCGCCGCGCGAGACCGAAAGCTTGCTCAATGAGCTCACGCTTGAAAAATTGCAAGCACTCGCGCGCTACGACGGCACGCTCCCCTACCACGAGCGCGCAGTGCGCGCGCTCGTATGGGAGTTAAAATACCGCGCGCGTCCGCGCGCCCGCGAGCTGGCGGGCGCATATCTAAGCGAGCTTTTGCTTGCCGAGGCCGAGGAGCATATTGGCACCCTGCTTTTAATACCGATGCCGATGCACGAGGCGCGCCGCAAAGAGCGCGGCCACAATCAAACCGAGTTGCTGTGCGAGGCGGTGCTCAAAGCACTGGGTGGTGAAAAAACGCTCAGAAAAAATAGTCTGGCAGTGCACAGCCCCGGGCTAAGGGCTGGCACGCTCCCCGAGGACTTTTTTTCTGAGCGTTTTTTCTATAACCCCAACCTATTAGCTCGTGTAAAAAACACTCGAACGCAACAAGGGCTCGAACGGAGCGAGCGGTTAAAAAATGTTAAAGACTCGATGCTGGTAAAATATCCCGAGCAGGTTAAAGGCCGCACATGCATTATTGTAGATGATGTTGTAACTACCGGCGCAACATTTGCCGAGGCAAAACGCGCGTTAAAAAAAGCCGGAGCAAGCGAAGTGCGCTGTGTCGCGCTCGCACAGTCGTAAAAGCAAGAAAAATAAAAAGAATTTTTTTCCTCGTCATCGGATGCGCAAAAAAATTCTTTTTATTTTTCTTGCTAGATCCCGGCAACGCCAAAAAGTTTGCCTATACCAAAGGTCACCGCCATCGCGATGATACCGCCGAGCACCACTCTTAATACCGCGGTTGTTTTGCGCGCACCGCCCGCTTGCGCGCTCAACGTGCCCGTAATAACGAGCACAAAAAGAACCGCAATAAACGTAACGGGTATCCGCCACACGGACGGCGGCAGGAGTATCACGACAAGCGGTATGATGGCACCGCAAAAAAACGAGGCGGCCGATGCAAACGCGGCTTGCCACGGATTAACGAGATTGTTGGGGTCGATATGTAGCTCCGCATCGACATGCGCGGCAAATACATCGTGTGCGGTGAGCTCTTTGGCAACTTGGTGCGCGGTCACTTCCGTTAAACCTTTTGCCCGATACAGCCCTGCAAGTTCCTCAAGCTCGGCCTCGGGCTCGTGCTCGAGTTCGTACCGCTCTTTTTCAAGCAAAGCTTTTTCGGTATCGCGCTGGGCACTCACCGACACATACTCGCCCACCGCCATGGAGAGAGCGCCGGCCACAAGGCCCGCTATGCCCGCAGTCAAAATAAAAGTAATCGAGTTGGCGGCGGCGGCGACGCCTACCACTATTGACGCCACAGAAATCACACCGTCGTTGGCGCCCAAGACCGCAGCCCGCAACCAGTTTAATTTTGACTCAGCGCCGATTTGGTGCAGTTCATGATGATGGTGACGTGCCATATGTGCCTATCATACTACAAACATACAGGCTTTATTGTGCGGAACGGAGGCGGACAACTTCGTACTCTCGCCAGATAAACCACATAACGACAAGGTCGAATACGGTAAGCGCCAGTAAGGGTAGCGAGGATGTAAGCACTATTTGATACGCCTGATACACGATAAATAAACCAAGCACCACTAAAGAGCTCGGGTAGGCCCACAATTTATTTTTTAAAAGCGCTACGACGAGCCCAAGCTGTATCAACCCGCGGCTGAGGAGATACATAGCGACAAAAATCCCGCTCGGGACCGAGAGCTGTTGCGCGAACGAAAGCAGATGCGTGGCAACAAAATCGCCGGGCTCTTCCACAAGCTCGCCCTGCGCCAGCGCGATAACAAAGTTGGTGACAGCCGACACCGGAAAGAATAGTGCAAGCACTCCGGCACTGATTTCAATAAGCGAAAAAACGCCTTTTAAAAGCACGCTAATGCGGAAGTACTCGGTAATTCTTTTTTCTTTTGGTGAAGTAAATTCCATAGGTGGTCTGGACATCTACGCAAAGCCCGGGAAGTAATCGGATTTGACTCGCCAGCGCGGGACGCCCATATCGTGCAATGTTTTTTTAAATGCATCAACCATACCGTGCGGGCCCGAGATATAAAACGTGCGCTCGCGGTAGTCGGGGACTTCGCGCGCAATGAGCGCGCCGTCAATCGAGCCGTTGTACATGCCCGCTACCGGAGCAGGCTCGTTGCTGAGTGCATAAATGGTCTTGAGCCCCACTGCCGCCGCGCTATCAAACACCTCTTTGTACGCAACTTCGGCGGCTGTTTTGTTGGAGTACAAAAGCACTGCGGAGCGCGTCTCTTTTTTGTCGATGAGATATTGCGCCATACTACGAAACGGCGTGATACCGATACCGCCGGCGATAAACACCAGTTTTTTCTTGGGGTCCTTCGGCAATACAAAGTCTCCCGCAAGATGCGAGGCGGATATGGTGTCGTTTATTTTCATCATGCCAAGCGCCCGCTTAAAGGTACTCGCGGGTTCGTAAAACTTTACGCCCATGCGCACGGTATTTTCGGTCGGCGAAGAGGCAATCGTAAAGTAGCGGCGATTGCCCCTATTGTCGGCAAAGCGATGCCCGAGCGTCCACTCAAGATATTGCCCGGGGCGGAACGCAAACGGCCGGTCTGACGCAAACACAAACTCAAACACGCCGGTTGCCAGTTTATTTTTTTCAATAAGTTTGAGCATAAAACGCCCCTTAGGGCTGACCGCGTATGCAAATATGTTTCCGACCAGGAGCGCCAACTCCGGCGTCAGGTAAAACGAACCGACATGGATATTGGGTGCAAACAAAAAGCCCACGATTGAGCCGTACATGACGCGCAACCACCAATTGGGAGGCATTGTGAGCGGCTCGGTGAGCATGACAAACGCGAGGAAAAAGAACGGCGAGTGGAGCAAGGTTTGCGTAATGGGTGTCAGATAATCTCCCGAACCCGCGGTGAGGATGATGGTGGCACAAGCGACCACTATAAAACTCCACACCAGATCAAAACGGTGAATCTTGCGGACAATAAGCAGACCGCCAAAAAATACGATGGGCAGTAATATCAGATTTCCTCCCACCCACCAGGTGGCCGATTGATTAATAGCAATAGCGGAGAGTGCAGCGCCAAAGGCGGCCGGGTTAAAAATATGTTTTTTGCCGATAGCAAAAATATATTTTGATGCCATCGCCCACGCGGATGCAAATATGAGAAACCCGACGCCAACATAATCGGTCGAGACGACCGGCGTAATAATAAGCGCGAGGATGAGCGCGGTGATATATACCGACTCAACGTTGGTTGCCGCGCCAAACGCGTTTGCAAAAATGGTGTTGGTAATCCAACATACCCCCACGATGAGCAGAGTCGAAAACACAAGCGTGGCCGGGTTGTACGGCAAAAGACCGACAAAGCCGAAAAGCACCGCCGCGCCGAGAAGTACCAGCAGATAGTACAACACCAAGCGGTACATGGTGATGCGATTTAACAGATTGTCTATAAATTTCATAACGAGGTATTAGTTTTTTGCCAGCGCAAGCGCCGAGCCGAGCGATTGCTGAAACGCCTGGCTGGTATCCGTGGCGCCCGACACGATGTCGACATTGGCGCTCTGCACCTGCAATGCCTCGCTGATGAGCACGGGCATCGCTTGGCTGTTGATGCGGCGCGAGGTGCTTCTGTCGCTGGGATACTGCAGAAACTGTACATTAGTAAGCGCGCCGTTTTGTATGGTTGCCTGTACCTGTACCGTGCCGTAATACGCGTCGGCGGAGTTGCCGGTATAAGTACCGTCGGCATACTGGCCCGCCGGTTTTGGAGCGGGGGCGGGTGTTGGGGCCGGTGCAGGTGTTGGAGTTGGAGTTGGCGCCGGTGTTGAGACCGGCGTTGGAGCCGGAGTAACAATCGGGATTGATGTTTGAGTTTTTTGAGGCGGCGGCGCCGGGGCGGCGGGGGTCTGGCTTACCGTGGTTGCCACCGGAGTGGTTACCGGTACATTTTGCGCCGGGGTTGAGACTACGGTTACCACCTCCGGCGATTGTTGTGCATTCGCCGTATATTGAAAAAAGATATACAGAGCCGAGGCAACCACCAGGGCCGACGAAATAAGCACCTTTCTGCCCGCAAAAGAAGGTTGCACCACCGGTGTGGCGGTGGAGGGTGCGGCAAAGGTCTCTGTTATATCCTGCGGCGACCATCCGTTTTGAGCCAAATTTTTTGTGATTACTTCCCGTGCGGTGCCGTCGGCAAGTTGTTGGCGGACATACGCGATAAGTTGCGGAGTGGTCATAGTGATTGAGTATACCTATTAAAACCACTGGTCATGGTCGCCATTCCGCTCCGGTCGATTGCATATCCTTCAAAACCCGGAAGTTGCTCAACAAAATTGATGCCCTCCTTCCCCATCGCAAATGCGCCGGTCGCAAAGCGGTCGGCCTCGAGCACGTTCGGACCGATGACGGTCAGGCTCACCACATCACCGAGTTTTTCTTTGGGCGCATGAGGATTGTAAATATGCTGTCCGCGTATATACGTGCCCGAGGTTGCGACACCCGCTCCCCGCGGATATACCACCTTCACTATCTCATCGTGATTAAACGGATTGCGTATACCAACGCTCCATGCCTCGCCCTGCTCGTTGACGCCGCGCGACTGTATGTCACCTCCGGCATCAACATAAAAATTAGTATATCCGTCTTTGGTAAGAAGCTCGGCCGCGCGCGCTATCGCCCAACCTTTGACCACGCCCGAAGGGTCCCGCGAGCCCTCGGGTTTTGTTATGTCAAAGTAGCCGTTTGTTTCCTGTTTTGTTTTTTCGGCAAGCGCAAAAATTTCCCGCATTTCACGGCTGTAATCCTTTTCCGAAATCTCGCCGCTATTGATACGCGAGATTTCGCTCGTACTTTTATACGTACTAAACCGCTCGTCTACGGCGGCAAGATAGGCAAATACTTTTTCCAAAGTATCGTGAGTTGCCGACGCATCAGCAATAGCAACAGTCACCGGCATCCCCATGAGTATCCGCGTCTCCTTCATACCTAGCCTTGCGCTTGCTGGAGCGCCGAGCCGAGAGATTGCTCAAACGCCTGGCTGGTAAACGTCGCACCCGACACGATATTGACATTGGCGCTTTGGCTTGCAATGGCCTCACTCTGCAAAATCGGTATCGCCCGGTCGTTGATGGCAACGGATGTGCTCCGGTCATTTGCATATTGCAAAAACTGTACGTTGGTAATCTTGCCGTTTTGTATCACCGCCTGCACCTGCACCGTGCCGTAATAGGCGTTTGCGGCGCTACCCGTATAAGTGCCGTCGGTGTATTGGCCTGCCGGTGTGGAAGCGGTTTGAGTTGTGGCGACGGCAGACACGGTGTGCGTTTGGCTCGATGACACCGCGGCAGTTGCCGCAGGCGCCCCGGCGGCCGATACGCCTCCCACATATTGGGAAAGCACGTAGATAACGGACGCTATGCCCAGCCCGAGCGACACCAGAACCTTATTTTTCTGTATTTTTTTTGATGTGGTCATGACGTGTACCTTTTATACACCGTCGGGAGCGGTTTATTTCAGCTCCTGTCCGGCGTGAGCTCGTGTACACCATACGCCTGTACCACTCCCAAAATAAGTCTGCCGGCCACATATACCGGCTCGCCAATGCGCAAGGTTGTCATATCAAATCCGGCAGGAGCGCTAATAGTCCACGTGCCGTCGTCGGTATCTTGGTCATTATCGTTATGCGTGATAACAAACTCGTTGCCTTGTATCGAAGAAACATCGCCTCGATATATTCCCTCCGCTTGGTGCGAGTCGTGCAACTCTTCGTACAAGGGGCCGATGAGCGGCAGAGTATCGTGGTCGGCATCATTGAGGAGCGTTGCATGCAACGGCGTAAAGTTGATGAGTATCCCCGCACCAACCACGACCGCGAGCGCCAGCAAAAAGATTTCGAGCACGGATATTCGGTACCCAAACTTAAAGTAGCGCAGGAGAAAATCGAGCAGTAACACCAAGAGCAATGTGAGCAACAACGGTAGCCATGGGAAGAGCATGATAAACGCCATAAAACCGCGCTGTCCGAAACCGAGCAAAAATTGTTCGCCGCTCTCATGGATGCTAAAAAAGGCAAAACTGAGTACCAGCATGGCAAGCGCGAGCGTGATAACGGCAACGGTTGCCAGTAGTATGATGCGCACGACAAAATAAATCCTTGGGCGCATCGAAACAGTACCCGTGCGGATTTTTGCAAACACCTTTTCTTTTATATCAGTCTCCTTCAACATATTTTTTAAGCGCTTCGCGCGCACGCTTGAGTCTCACGCCAACGGTACCGAGAGGAACCTGGAGAATGTCGGCAATTTCCTGGTAGCTCTGATTTTCAATATAATACAAAATGATAACCTCTTTATATGCCGGCGAGAGTGTATTGAGCCCTTTGTCCATAAGCGCCTTCATCTCCGTACGCTCTTCGTCGGCGGCCGGGTCAAACTCATACGAAGGGTGTGCAAGGATGGTGTCGAGGTCGATATACAGGAGCGGCTCGCGGCTTTTGCGCCGGAGCTCGTTCACAAAGGTGTTGTGGGCGATGCGGTATATCCACGGCGAAAATCTCCTGGTCGCATCAAAGCTCTGGATATTTTCATATGCTTTTATAAAAACGTCTTGCACGGCATCCGCAATATCGGCATCCTGCGCCAAAAACCGCCTTCCGTAACGCATGAGCTTGCCCTGATATCTGTCTATTAGTACACCGAGAGCCTCCTGATTATTTCCTTGTACGAGAGCGGCCAGTGTCTCGTCGCTCCTGCTATCTTCCCCACTGACCATAGGTAGAGTATACGCTCCCTCGTGTTGTAATGAAACATTTTTGCACATCGAGCGTATTAAGAGTAGTATCAGCGACAGATAAGGAACCAACAACTATGACACGGGACCACAAAGCTAGGCCTGAACTATGGTTTCGACCGAGTCAAAAACTGCCGCTTCAAGTTCTTTTAGTGTTCGTTGAAAGTCAATTGATAAAAGCCACTCCGAGGCTCGGCGCCCGCGACGCTACACACCCCAAGGGCTATGAGCCCGGACAGGTTGTGATACTGCGGGTGCTCGATGAGAATAACGAGGAGTGTCTGCGTCACACTGTCCGCATCGACACTGTCACGGTGCGGCCTATTGCCGAACTGACATCGGACGATTTGCAAAATGCTCTCCCCTATCACGACTGGAGAGATGTCCAACACGATCTCTCGCTCTTCGAGCAACGCCCTATCGACGCCGACGAAGAAGCGAGTATCATCGAATTCCCATATCTGTAATAAACCCCATGAGGAGGCAATTATGAATATCCTACAAAAAATACGCCCCCTCATTGAGAACGATGTCTTGCAGCTGCAAGAATCGATCTTTGCGTTGGGGCCGGAATATCAACCGCAGGTGAACGCGGAGGGTCTTAACTACGAGCCGCTCTCGGTCATCATTGGGGAGCATCCCTCGGCATACGCGGTGAGCCCGTTGATGTGGAATGCGGAATTTAAACTCCGCTCGGCAAAAGGACTGTTCCTTCCCATCGATATCTCGCTTGTGAAAGCGGAAAATCTTGAAAAGCTGCTCGATGTTGCGTTTACATTCGGAGCCAAAAACTTCCGGGTGCTGACCATCACCAATCCTTACAAGATTCGGGCGCTGGAGTACTTCCAGGACAAAGCCAAGAAGTTTTCAAACCGGGTTGTGATTTCTGCTGACGCAGAGCGTATAGGAGCTACCAATCAAATACTGATTGGCCCCAACAACGTCTTTCACGTCATCAACTCGGACGGTCAGGGTATGGCTCGCGCAATCGATACGTACCTCAACTCTATGGGGCTTAGCGACCTCAAAGACAAAAACGTTGGTGTCATCGGTGCCGGCGGCGCTGCACTCGGTATTATCGACGAGTTGGTAAAGCAAACCGCAGGACGCGGAAGCGTGACTATCTTCAATCGCACGGTGGAAAAAGCGGTTGAGGCCGCTCGCAAGAACAGGGCGCTTTTCCCCGATGCAAAGGTGTTTGCGCATCCGCTCGATGATCTTGCCCTTATTGCTCCCGACCAAGATGTGTTGGTGTCCTCAATTACCGAGGGTGACCCGTTGTTTGACCATCACGTGTATGAACTGCTCCCCTCGGGGACGCTCATCGTGGATGCAAACTACGGCGCTAAGTCGGCGCTTGCGGGCAACGCAAAGAAGCAGGCGCCAAAAAACAATCTCGCCATATACGACGGGAGCGGGATGGTCGTCGAGGGGTACATCATTCCTTCGAAGGCGCTCTCAAAGCTGTGGGGCTACGACGTGTCCCCTGCGATATACAAGAAAATCGGCTCACTATTCGGCTATAAGCCAAAACTGTGACTCAATCCGGATGCCAAAAGCATCCGGATTTTTATATTAAAAAAGCGCAAACCTCACGGTTCGCGCTTTTGTCTGCTCAGAACCCCCACATAATCCCTTGATAGGTGTGGAAGCCCAGCAATTGACCGCCGGGACTTCTGCTGATTTCCTCGCGGCCTTCAAATTTCTCAAAGTTGTACGCCCTCGTGTTGAGATATACCAACTCGCCTTCGCCGTAGTGGGCAGGGCCTCGGCCGCCGCACCACTCATTTTTGTTGTAGTTGGCGGCAAGCGCTCGCTTCAAGAACGGGATGATGTTCTCGGGATACGAACCCTGATATTGCATCGTCCACACGACATGACAGTTGTAGTAAATGATAGTCATGCCGCTGCTAAAGGTGCTCCCAGGGCTGACAAAGTAAACGTCTTTGACCACCCAAGGGCCATCCTCGAAAGTGATAACCTTCGAGCCGGGAAGCTCGACGATGGTTGTCTTTTTGGGTGCATCGCTGGCATACCCAGCGCGCATGGCAGCGAGGAATGTCCTCTTGATATCCTCAGCCGTCGGGAGCTGCACATCTGCTGTTGGCATTTTGCCTTCAGAAGAAGTGTCGCTTGTCCAACCACAGCGGTCGCATCTCAAGCCCGTGCCGCTGCGCATGAGATAAAAGTCACCGCACTCGGGGCATGCTTCGCCCACGTATCCTTTCACGCGCGCCTCGATGCGCTGTTCTTCTCTCTTGGCCTCGTCAACAATCTTACCCACGACCGACCCTCCAATTAGAGACTCCCGTACATCCGCCAAGATATTACAACAAATTGCAAAAAAGTCGAGTTGTTTTTACTGGGCGAAAAAGGCTTCAGTATACAAGCGCTCTTCTTCCACACCTGCGGTTTTAAGACCTTTCCACATATCTCTGACAAATGATATTGAGCCGCAGATAAAAAACTCCGGGTCTGGGGCATTCCCCATTTTTTTTAGTATCGCCTCGGCAGACATCCTGCCCTTCGTTACCCCTTCCGGCACATGTTCTTCCCGCGTAATAAAATGATGCACCTCAAACGCTTTGTGTTTTGCCGCAAGCTTCTCCAGTTCCTCTCGAAATATAATATTTTGCATCGTGCGACTGCTATACAACAGCACGATGCGCCGCGTAGGATTTTTTTGGAGGCTTGCGAGTAGCACACTTCGGAAGGGCGCAATGCCTATGCCCGCGGCGAGCATTATAAGAGTGCTCGTATCCGACTCGCTGTAAAAATATCCTTCCGGCTCTGATGCTAAAAACGAGCCGCCTGCTTTGAGTGCGCACAAATGGCGCGAAAACTGGCCGCGTTCCTCTACCGTAATGCGCAAAGGCTCGTTAGACGCGCTCGAGATGCTGTAGGCTTTGCCCTCCGGGGAGCCCTGCTCCGGCATGTACACCGTAATAAATTGTCCCGGTATATATAAAGGAGCGCCGCCTTCGCACGCAAGCTCTAAACTCACGACACCCGGCGTCTCGGCATGCGTGTTGGTTACCGTATACTTTTTTTTATTTCCCTCCGGCATTGGTTTCGTAATCTTTGATAGCTTCGCGCAAAGCTAAGTGCCCTAACACCGAGCAATGATATTTGCGGTCCGGGAGGCCGCCGAGCCGCTCGATGATTGCCTCGGGCGTAATTTTTTTTGCACACTTAAGCGGCATGCCACCCTCCTCGGTTGCCATCACCGAGAGCATCGAGGTTGAGGCAATCGCCGACGCACACCCAAACGTGCGCCACTTGCACTCCGCAATGCGACCGCTTTTTTTGTTGACTTTAATCCACAGCGCCATCAAGTCGCCGCACGCGGGGCTCCCCACCACGCCGATACCGTCGGCCACGTAATTTTTTTCGTCGAGCAACAAATTGCGCGGATGAAAAAAGTGGTCTTTGACCGTGTCGCTGTATACCCACGCCTCGACATCGCAGGTTGGCGCTTTTGTTTGTATGATTGGTGTTTCTTTTTTCATATAGTTGCCGTGAGTGCCGACATTGAGCTTAACTGTGTAACAACGTTGGGCAACACCGAGAGCACATAATCGATATCTTCTCTAGTGGTGTATCGTCCAAGGGTTATGCGCACGCTCCCGTGTGCGAGCTCGGCGTTTTGGCCGAGAGCCAAAAGCACATACGAGGGCTTGAGGTCGCGCGCCGAGCAGGCCGAGCCGGTCGATACCTCAATACCCGCTTGGTCGAGCATAAGCAGTATAGACTCACCTTCGATGTCTGGGAAGGAAAAGTGCGCGTTGTTGGGCAGGCGCTCGTGCTCATGCCCGTTGAGGAGCGCCTGCGGTATTTTTTTACGTACCTCGGCAATAAAATAATCGCGGAGCTCCGTGAGCCTTGCCGCTTCGTCGTCGCGGAATGCCTCGGCGAGCGAGAGCGCTTCGGCGAGCCCCACAATAAGCGGCACGCTCTCGGTGCCGGCGCGGAGCCCCCGCTCTTGCTCGCCGCCCACGATAATCGGCTCTATTAAAACGCCTTTCTTTTTGTATAACAAACCGACACCTTTTGGACCGTATATTTTTGAGCCGTTTACTGTCATCAGGTCGACGCCGAGTTTTTGGACATTGAGCGGCAATAAGCCGGCCGCTTGACATGCATCGGTATGGAAGAGCGGGAAATTTTTTTGCCCACGATGTTTTTTAATAATCGCGGCAATGTGTGCAATAGGTTCGATGGTACCAACTTCGTTGTTGGCATACATTATCGAGACAAGGATGGTGTCATCACGCAAGAGTTTTTCAAACGCATCGAGGTCGATAAGACCGTTGGAGTGCACGGGTGCGATGCTTACCTCAAACCCTTCGCGCTCAAGCGTATTGGCTGACTCAAGCACCGCTTTGTGCTCGATGGCCGAAACGATCACATGCTTCCCACTCGCACGGTTTGCGCGTGCACCGCCGAGTATGGCAAGGTTATCCGACTCGGTGCCCGAGCCGGTAAATATAATTTCTTCGGGCAGAGAGCCGAGTATCCGCGCGACCGTGCCGCGTGCATCATTTAAAGCCTGCGCCGCGCGACGACCGCTCCTATACATCGATGAGGCATTGCCAAAGCGTGCATCAAAGTACGGCAACATTGCCTCGAGCACACGAGGGTCGGTGGGGGTTGTCGCGGCGTAGTCTAAGTACACTTCCCTCTCTGGAACATTACCGGATGTGGCATTGGTCGACATATACACTTAGCATATCCTGAAACTCCTTCATTTCCTCGTCGCTGTAACTGGTCTTGTGCCGAAACTGCGGATTGAGTATTTTTGTCGAGACAAATTTTTGGAGCACATACAGCTTTGCGCCTTGTATCTCGCGGCCTATCTGCCTCATGTCGCCTTGCGAGAGCATGCCTTTAACGAGTGTCGTCCTAAACTCGTACGCAACGGACGAGGCCATAATGAGCGCCACACTCTCTTGGATTGCCTCGGTATCAACCGGCCGTGCAACGGTTCGCCCATACAAAGAAAGCGGCGATTTGATGTCCATCGCAATGTAATCAACAAGATTATTTTTAATAACCTCGCGGAGCATCTTTGGATTGGTGCCGTTGGAGTCGAGTTTAACCAAAAATCCGCGGTTTTTTATTGCTTGCATGACGCGCGGCAAGTCGGCATGCATGGTGGGTTCGCCGCCGGTGATAACCACGCCGTCAAGTATGCCTTTACGCGTGTCTAAAAAATCAAAAAATTCCTGCTCGCCAATGTGTACGTCGGTTGTTTCGTCGACGAGCTCCGGGTTGTGACAATACGGACATCGAAAATTACATCCGATGGTATACACCATGCACGCAATCTTGCCGGGATAGTCAATGAGCGTAAACTTTTCTATCCCGCCGAACACCATAGGCTAGGTGGTGGGCACTGCGTGATGCTCGGCCGAAAGTACGCTGTTGGGATTGTAGGTTTCGCGCACGGCAAACTCGGCCTGCTTGGCGGTGTGCCATTGGCTTAAGGGTCGCAAGTACCCCACAATGCGTGAGTATATCTCGCACGCGCGGTTACAATTGGGGCAATTGGTGTGCTCGCCCGCGATATAACCATGCGAGCCGCACACGCTAAAGGTTGGCGTAATCGTAAAGTACGGCAGGTGGTAATTTTCGCAGATTTTTTTAACGAGTGCGGGGATAGCACGCGGGTCGGCGATGCGCTCGCCCAAAAAGAGGTGCATCACGGTACCGCCGGTGTACTTGGTTTGCAGATGGTCCTGGATGTTGAGCGCTTCGATGATGTCGTCGGTGTAGTTGACCGGCAGATGCGAAGAGTTGGTGTAAAACGGCTGTGCGCCATGGTGCGACTCGGCCTCGTTCCCAACAATAATGTCCGGGAACTCCTTGCGGTCTTTGCTGGGGAACCGGTACGAGAGGCCCTCGGCAGGCGTCGCCTCAAGATTGTAAAGATTGCCGGTTTCCTTTTGATACTCAACGAGCCGGTTGCGCATAAAGTCGAGTGTTTCCCCCGCAAATGCCTGACCCTCCTCGGTGCCGAGGTTCACCCCAAGCAAATTGAGCGCCGCTTCGTTTGTGCCAAAGAGCCCAATAGTCGAAAAATGATTTTCCCAATACGAGCCGGTCGCCTCTTTTATCTTACGCAGATAAAACTTGGTATACGGATAGAGGTTGGCGTCGGTAAACTTTTCCAACATTTTGCGCTTTATCTCCAAGCTCTCTTTTGCGATGTCCATCTTTTCGGCAAGCATGGTGTAAAAGAGTTCTTTTGCCTTTTTGGTGTCGTTACCCGCCTTGTGTTTGGCCACATAGCCCAAGCGAGGCATGTTGATGGTGACCACACCCACCGAGCCGGTCAAGGCGTTGGCACCAAAAAGCCCGCCGCCGCGGCGGTCGAGCGCGGAAAGATCGAGCCGCAAGCGGCAACACATGGAGCGCGTGTCCTTCGGATGCATGTCGGAGTTAACAAAGTTGCTAAAGTACGGGATGCCGTATTTGGCGGTAATCTCCCACAGCCCCGCGAGGTTGGGGTTGTCCCAGTCGAAGTCTTTGGTCACGTTGACGGTCGGGATTGGGAAGGTAAACACGCGGCCGGCCGCGTCGCCCTCGCCCATCACCTCAAAGAACGCCTTGTTGAGCATGTCCATCTCATGCTGAAACTCTCCGTACTTTTCTTTTTGCGGTTTGCCGCCGATCATCACCGCCTGGTCCTTAAAGTTGGGCGACGGGGTGAGGTCGAGCGTGATGTTGGAGAACGGCGTTTGGAAGCCCACACGTGTCGGGACATTCATGTTAAAGATAAACTCTTGGAGCGCCTGTTTGACCTCGTCTTGCGAAAGTTTGTCGTAGCGGATAAACGGCGCGAGCAACGTGTCAAAGTTGGAAAACGCAATCGCGCCCGCCGCCTCGCCCTGGAGCGTGTACATAAAGTTGACCATCTGGCCCAAAGCAGTCCTCAAATGTTTTGCAGGGCTCGACTCGATTTTGTCGGCAACGCCGCGGAAGCCCTCCATGAGCAAATCCTGCAAATCCCACCCGACGCAATACACCGAGAGTGTGCCGAGGTCGTGAATATGCAGGTCGCCGTGCTCGTACGCGCTTTTAATATTTTGCGGATACACTTTGTTGAGCCAATAGGTTTTGCTCACTTCGGAAAAAATGTAGTTGTTCATCCCCTGGAGCGAGTAGCCCATGTTGCTGTTTTCTTTTACCTGCCAGTCGAGCTCGTTGAGGTAGTTGTCAACCAAGCCGAGCGAGGATGCGGTAACAAACGCACGCATCTCGGCGTGCTTTTCGCGGTACAAAATATACGCTTTTGCCGTTGCGGGGAATTTTTTGAAGATGAGCTGTTGCTCGACGATGTCCTGCACGCCCTCGACGGTCGGCACAAAGTCTTTGTCAATCGCGGCCTCGCGCTCAAGCGCCTTAACCACGCCCTCGGCAACAACTTTGGGTGCGCCCTCCTTAAACTCCCCTGCCGCCTTCATCGCCTTTTCTACCGCGGTCTCGATTTTGTGCACGTTAAAAGGCGCGGTCGAGCCATCTCGCTTAATAACACTGGAAATGGCTACAGGTGGCTTGGGCATAGGACGCTAAATTGTTAGACTAATAACTGCTTATCTATAGTACTCGCAGTTTATAGGATGTTAACAAAAAAGTGTGTGCACAAGAGACGCGAAAACAAATCCGCGGAGGGGTAAATAGAGACAAAAAAATAGCGGTGTAACAGAGCCCCAAAAAGGTGGGTTTTTAAAACTTTTTATAGAAAACTTAATTAACGCTGGAGTTCAGGAAAAACTTTTGCTTCAACCTTCTCAACACGGAGGCCAAGCTCGACACGTTGGTCGGCTTCGTTGTCGATGCGGCGATTAATGCCTTCTATCCGAGCATTAACTCCTTCAAAACCTTTACTCATTTCGGCTTTAGTAGCCATCTCCGAGCGGATACTCGTAAAACCATCCTGCATTTCCGAGCGGATGTTAGTAAATTCACCATGAACTTCCTCAAACCCATGCGCCACAGCCCGGGCAAGGGTGTCTACCACCTCCTCAATATGGTCTACCTGTTTTTGTAGCTTTTCTCCGTCCATACAGAAACTATAGCGCCCCCAAAAATAAAAGCAATTTACAGAGCGCCATAAATATGCGGAAGTCTGACTGCCGCAGTTTTTCTATTGTAGTGTTTTGCAAAACACTAGCATAAGAGAGAGGTTGGCAACACTATTGAGCAGTGGAAGTGGCGCTTGAGGTCTGGTTGTCGTTCGCCGCTTCTATAATCACGGTGCGCGTTGATGTGCTCGTGAGGCCTTGGCCGTCGGTGACGACATAGTCGATTGTGTCGGTCGCCGCGGCGCTCGTATCGAGCAGAATGTTGCTCACGAACAGGCCGTTGACGAACGTCTTGACCCCGAGGTTGAGATCGGCAGCAGGCCCGGTGATCGTCGCGCCGAGATCAGCGTAGCTCGCGCCCACTTGGATGACGGCGGGATTGTCGCCGTTGATCTGAATGACCGGCGGCGTGTCAGTCGCTTCCCCTGCCGAAGACGGCGCGGAATCTGATGAGCCGCTATTTGACTGTCCGGCGGCGGAGACCATCGCCTGGAATTGTGTAGGCGTCACGCACGTGCTGCCGACGCAGAGCTGATTCGAGAAGTGCCCTGTTGCGGCGTTGAGCACGTTCGTCGAGATCGACTCCGCGAAGCCGGCGACGGTCGCCGCGAGCGACGTCACTTCCTTATCGAGCGCTTGGATCGCCGCGACGATCGGCGAGATGAGGCCGATGTAGTTGAGCCCGAGCGTGCCGTCGGGCGTGAGTGCAGTGGGCGACGTAGTCGAGACAAGGTTTGGAAATACCGACTGCACCTGCTGCGCGATGAAGCCGGCCTGTTCGCCTGAGCCGAAGATGTTGCCGGCCCACTGGTATGACACTGGATTGAGCGCCTCGATCGCCGTAAGAGATGACGAAGCATTAAGGGGTTGGATGTCTGTTTTGAGGCGTTGATCGGAGTTTTGAGTCAGCGTTCCTGCAAGCGTGGCGCTACCCGTGTTCGTAACGTTGAACAGCGTAGTCGTTGCGCTCGCGGTCGAGGAAGCGATGAGAAATATGTTGGAGTTTGTGTCGCCGTTATCGGCGTTAACGACCAGCTTTGCGGACAGCGTGCCGCCTTGCGTTCCGATACCGACATTGCCACCGCCGGTAATTATCATCTTGGTAGAGAAGTTGAGGTTGTCCGCTCCGTACGTGCTCCCGGTCGTGTTAAAACGAATCTCGGAAGACGATCGTGCCCCACCGCCGCCTGGACTTGCATTGCGGTTGAACGAGATTGACGCTAATGCCTTCCCATTAGAGTCCTGAAATGTCTGACCTATACTGCTTCCAGCTTGATATGTATTTTGCGTTCCGTCATTTCTGGTTGGAAAAATAATTTGTGGCATAGAGTCATTTGTTACGGTGCTTTGTGCCCACGTTATACCGCCAATACCAATCGAGACGTTGGCAGTAGACCCGACAGAAAGGTATGGGCTTCCCGCGGCTGGTGATTGGTCTGCTGCCCACGACACATTAATCGGCGGCGATGATGCTGTTCCACCAAGATACCAATCAGGTGCATAGCCGCCGAGAGTAGTGGATAGAAACCAATTGGAACCGGAGGGTCGATACCAAATGTACCAGCTTGTTCCGTTCGCGTAATAAGGTGCACCGTTATACTGTCCCGCATACCCGTATGTTCCGTTCGGGGAGGGAGTCGCACTCCCACTCACTACAATCGAAGAACCGAATGTTGCTCCCGCCGCGCTCAGGGCTCCTGCCGAGGTGACCGTAAACTGGTTATTATTCCCGACAGTCAACAACTGGCTCGGACTCGACGTTCCAATCCCAATGTTTCCTGTCGAGAGTGTGGAACCGTACGAGAGACCCGTACCAAAAATGAGATTGCCGATGTCGAGCTGGTTGCTTGCTGTCTGCGAAAGGCCGGGGATGTTCTTGGGCTGGAGGTCCTGGCCGATTAAGATGTTGTTGCTTCCAGTGGTGATGCCGGTGTTAGTCGTCTGCTCGCTGCCGATAATGGTGTTGTTGGTGCCAGTGGTGACGTCATAGCCGGTTTGGTAACCGAGAAAAGTGTTGTAGTTGGAGGCCGTGGCAGCGCTTAGGCCAGCATCATAACCGACATAGGTTCCTCCTTGGTTATAGTACAAACCGGTACCTTGGCCAGCAGCATTGCCCACAGCAACAGTGGTTGTGGCAGACATGTTGTAGTAAAGGGAACCATTACCAATGGCGATATTAGCTGAACCAGTGGTGTTGTTATAGAGAGAGTCGAAGCCGTTGGCGGTGTTATAGTTGCCCGTAGTGTTATTGTAGAGGGCAGCGTAGCCATTGGCGACATTATCGCCGCCAGTAGTGTTGAAAAACATCGATTCATAACCGTTGGCGACATTATTGCCTCCGGTGGTGTTGCTGTAGAGCGCTCCATAACCGTTTGCGACGTTTCTGCCGCCAGTCGTATTTGCGTTCATCGCCTGGAAACCAGTCGCAACATTGCTGTCGCCAGTGGTATCAACGCCGAGAGCGACATACCCAACGGCTACGTTACCATTGGCGGAGGTGTTAGAGCCAAGGGCACTATGTCCAACCGCGACGTTGAAACTCCCCGTCGTATTGCCATTGAGAGCCCCGTTGCCGATACCGATATTAAACGCACCGGTGTTTGTCGGCTGCGCCAGAGTATCTATGCCAATAGCGACTGACTGGTAGCAGGTGGGGCATTGCCATAAGGCACCTTCTCCTAAGGCGGTGTTGCTGTAACCAGTTGTGAGAGCTGCGCCAGCCAGATATCCAAGACCCGTATTATGATAGCCAGTCGTATTGCCATTAAGAGCCCCTACACCAACGGCTGTATTCCCTTGCCCATTAAGACCGCCGCCTGCTTGAGAGACCGTCGTATTAAGTCCATTGGCACCGACTGAGAGATTGAAGGTGGGGCCATTTTGCCAAAACAGCGACGGGCTGACCGCCAAAAGGTTCGGAAGAGACGTTGTCGCTGCAAGGCGCGCATCGAAACGCGCATTGGTGAAGTAGAGGTTGGTGGTTCCCTCATGGAGGGCGTCGGTCGTCGTGGCGTACCAGTTCGTAAGGGAAAGTTTCGCATCGAGGGCGGACTGTAGATCAGTTTGATTGGAGAGCGTGCCCGTGATGGTGCCCCAGGTTCCTCCGCCGCCTCCAACAATGCCCAAGGATGATGTCGCGACCGCAGTCCACGATGACCCGTTCCATGAGAGGACGGTGCCAAGCGTTCCGGCGGCGGTGGGAATAGTGCTCGAAGATTCGACGTAGGCCGCGACCCGCGCATTGGTGAAGTAGAGGTTTGATCCCTCCGAGACTTGCGAGGTTGTAAGTCCCGAGACGCCGTTGACGATGACATTGGTCAGCGTGGTGCCGCTCAGCTGATCGATTTTGTTCGACGCCGCAATTTCGTTGGTGAAGCCGCCTGTGCCCATCGCGGAGTTTGGTGCACTTTCATTTTGGTAGATCAGCGAGCGCAGCGCGTTAGTTGTTTGATTGATTGCTGCCGCAAGCTCGGCGTGCGTCACGACGCCGTCTGTAGTGGACGTTCCAAGGACGCCGCCCAGTGTCGCAGCATGGACATCCAATTGTGCGGGCTTCGGAGAGGCGTTTGCAATTCGCTGAGGAGTGACCGGCTTTTGCGCATCGGCAACGGCCGCTGCATTAAAGGCAGCGGCAGCTTGTGACTTCCCTACCGCATGCCAAGGGGTCACTGGAGCTGGGCTGATAGTAATAGTGTGCTGCGGCTCCACCAGCGCAATGAGTTTTGCGAAGACCGTTTCAAACGCCGTGGCCACTGATTGAAAAGGAGTGGCCACGTAGTCGCTGAAACTTGCAGCGCGGGCACGCGGCGCGCTGACAATGGTGAGACAGAGGACGAGAAGAACTGCGGCTATGCTAAAGCGGAAGCGCGAGGGGGGGGGGGTAAAAAGGGATTGTTCACACAGTAATCATACTATATAAATCAAGCGTCATGGGGGGGTGTTGGTAACTCTGGGGAGAGTGTTTTAATTGCAAATAAAGACTATGCGCGTACAATGTGAGCCGATGAAGAGATACGCCTTTATAGACGTCCACAATACGGCGAGTACTGCGGAGCACATACTCGGGATTGTTATTGACTGGAGCAAACTCTGCGACTACTTAAAAAATAAGAGGTCTTGCACTGAGATTTTTCTTTACACCGGCATTGACCAAGGCGACATAGAAACCGCCAATGAATTTGAAGCTCTTTCCAAAATGGGTTGTTGCACGGTGAGAAGCAAGGTTACGTATTACTATAAAAATAAAGACAAAATAATTGCTCTTAAATGTTTTGGGTGCGGTAAAGACAACATACACACCGTAAATATGGGTCATACCAAAAAATCAAATTGTGATGTGGAACTATCCGTCGATGCAATCGAAAAATCAGCTCCCGAGGTAGAGTTAATGATATTTACTGCCGATGGGGATTTTGAGTATCTCATACGCAGAGCGTTGGAGAAGGGAGTGGAGAGAGTCGAGGTGGTCTCCTATGCAGGAAAAGTTACACAGGCCGGAGTACTCGTTTCTAGATTCTCTACAAAATTGCAGGCGCTCATTAAAGAAAAACCTGATAAGGTCATCTATACTTCGCTAAAAGACATAAAGGATACAATCAAAAAAGTAATACCAGCGAGCACATAAAATGAAAACGCCCCCGCTTGCGCGTGGACGTTCTCGAATGACCCCTACAGTATATCCAGGCCAAGTGAATTGTCAATGAAAGTGGGGACAACCAAAACAACAGTCTAAAATAGGGCACAAAAAGGTGTATAGTAAGAAACGAGACATTATTACTGCATGGCAACTATACGCACACTTCGGGCTCGGGAAATTTTGGACTCTCGGGGCGAGCCGACCCTTGAGGTTGTGCTCGGCCTCGATACTGTGTCGGCTGTTGCCTCGGTACCATCCGGCAAAAGCACCGGGAGCCACGAGGCTTTGGAGCTCCGCGACAATGACCCGCATCGCTACTTTGGCCGCGGCGTGCACAAGGCTGTGGCCAACGTCAACGACGAGCTGCGCAACGCTTTGCTTGGCAAAACATTTGAGCAAGCTGAGCTGGATTCTTTTTTACGAGGGCTCGATGGCACGCCCAACAAGTCGCGCCTTGGAGCCAATGCTTTGCTTGGTATCTCAATGGCATTTGCCCGCGCGTGCGCCGAGGAAAAAGGCGCGCCTCTCTACGCGCACTTGGGGAATTTGGCCGGCAACAGTGCTCCTGCCCTGCCCCAGCCGATGTTTAACATTTTAAACGGCGGCAAACACGCGGACAGCGGCCTCGATATACAAGAGTTTATGCTTGCACCCGTTGCATTTGATACTTTTGCCGAAAAGGTGCGCGTCGGCTCGGAGATTCTCCATACACTCCATGATTTGCTTACCCAAAAAGGATACTCCACCGGCGTTGGCGACGAGGGCGGCTTTGCGCCCAAACTCCACTCCAACGAAGAGGCACTCGAGTTAATGGTCGCGGCGATTGAGCTTGCGGGTTATAACACCGAACAGGTAAAAATTGGTATCGATGCCGCGGCCTCGAGTTTTTATAATGACGGAAAATATACGCTTAAGATAAACGGCGAAGCAAAAACACTTTCGAGCGCCGAGCTTATTGTATGGTATCAATCGCTCGCAGCACAGTATCCGCTCATGTTGATTGAAGATGGCCTTGCCGAGGACGATTGGGATGGATTTACATCGCTCACACAAGCGATGGGCGACACGGATTCGACAGGCTCACCGCAAGCAACCATAATCGTGGGCGATGATTTGCTCGTGACTACTATACAAAGGATACAAACCGCTATCGAAAAAAATGCCGTTAACGCGGTTTTGATTAAACCCAATCAAATTGGCACCGTCACCGAAGCCATCGAAGCTGTCCTGCTCACCAAAAAACAAGGATGGAAACCGTTTGCCTCGCATCGCTCGGGAGAGACAACCGACACCTTTATTGCCGACTTTGCGGTGGGGCTTGCGTGTCCGCTTATAAAGAGCGGCTCGCTCATGCGCGGCGAGCGCGTGTGCAAATATAACCGGCTCATGGAAATCGAGAAGCAGCTTGCCGTGTGATATCATAGTAATAAATAAGTACTATTATTATTTGTTCGTAATCAGTAAGGATCATGGATTCAAAAAAGCATATCGTCACGTTTGAGGAAGTCGGCATACAAGATGTGGGCTCGGTGGGAGGTAAAAACGCCTCGTTGGGTGAAATGATCCAAACACTCGCCGCAAAAGGCGTCCCGGTCCCGAGCGGATTTATCGTGACGGCTTCGGCCTATTTTTATTTTTTAGAGAGTACCGGTTTGGATGAGCTTATCCGCAAAACGCTCAAGGGCCTCGACACCAAAAACCTCAAAGAGCTCCAACGCCGCGGCAAGATTGTCCGCACCGCCATCCTGCGCACCGCGTTCCCCCAAGATTTGCAGGACGAAATTGTGCGCGGCTATCATGAGTTGGAAAAACGTTACGGCAAAAATGCCGACGTCGCGGTGCGCTCGAGCGCCACGGCCGAAGACCTGCCGGGCGCGAGCTTTGCCGGCGAACAAGAAAGTTATTTGGGCATCCGCGGAGCCCCCGAGGTGCTCGTTGCCGTCCGCGCCACCATGGCATCGCTTTTTACCGACCGCGCAATCTCCTATCGCGCCGATCGCGGATTCGACCACCTCAAAATTGCGCTGTCGGCCGGCGTGCAAAAAATGGTCCGCTCCGACAAAGCATGCTCGGGCGTCATGTTTACCGTCGACACCGAGTCCGGCTTCCGCAACATCGTGCTCATCAATGGCTCATGGGGCTTGGGCGAGATGATCGTTAAAGGCGAGGTGACGCCCGACGAGTTTATCGTGTGGAAGGAGGGCCTTGCAAAAAACGTTGCCCGCCCGATTATCGAAAAAAGAATCGGCGTCAAGTTGCGCAAGATGATTTATCACCACGGGAACACCATACAGCAAACGAAGATCATTCCCACCACCACAAAAGAGCGCAACTCTTTTGTGTTAACCGACGACGAGGTGGCCAAGCTCGCGCGCTGGGGCACGATTATCGAACAGCATTACACGGAGCACTACCACAAATGGACGCCGATGGATATGGAATGGGCCAAAGACGGCACGACCGGTGAATTGTTTATCGTGCAGGCGCGGCCGGAGACCATCCAAGCGGGCCGCGATTTTTCCAAAATCAAAGAATTTTTGCCGCTCGAAAAAAAGCCGGTCATCGTGATGGGCGCGTCGGTCGGGTCAAAAATTGCCACCGGCAAAGCGCACGTCATCCTCGACGCAAAGCACATTGGCGACTTTAAAAAAGGAGAGATTTTGGTGACGACGATGACCGACCCCGATTGGGAGCCGATTATGAAAATCGCCTCCGCCATTGTGACGGACAAAGGCGGCAGGACATCGCATGCGGCAATTGTGAGCCGCGAGCTCGGCATCCCCGCCGTGGTGGGCACCGAAAAAGCGACCAAACTTATCAAAACAGGCGACCAAATAACGGTCGACACCACCGGGAGCGCCGGGAACATTTACAAAGGCTTCCTCAAGTTTAAAGTGGTCGAGCACGATCTCAAAACAATCCCGCAACCCAGGACAAAAGTGATGGTCAATGTGGCAATTCCGGATAGCGCGTTTGAGACTTCGTTTTTGCCCAATCAAGGCGTGGGGTTGGCGCGCGAAGAGTTTATCATCGCGTCAAAGATGGGGTTGCATCCGATGGCGCTCCTCAACTTGAAGAGCCAGACGCCCGCGGTGCGAAAGGCCATCGAAGCCAAGATGAGCGGGTGGGAAGATCCAAAAAAATATTACGTCGACAACCTTGCGTTTGGTATCGCAAAAATCGGCGCGGCGTTTTATCCGCACAAGGTCATCGTGCGATTTTCCGACTTTAAAACAAACGAATACCGGACACTGCTCGGCGGCGAGCAGTATGAGCCGAAAGAAGAAAATCCGATGATCGGCTGGCGCGGCGCTTCGCGGTATTACGACCCAAAGTTTAAACCGGCATTTCTCCTTGAGGCGACGGCAATCAAAGCGGTGCGCGAAGACATGGGTCTTACCAACGTCATCCCGATGGTTCCCTTTTGCCGGACGGTGGAAGAAGGCATCAAAACCCAGGAGGCAATGGCCGAGGTGGGGCTGGTGACCAATTACATCCTGCATCACAAACCCGAGTCGATACAGGGCGACCGCACACACGAGACGCCAATCTATGTGATGTGCGAGATCCCCTCCAACGTGCTTCTCGCCGACGCCTTTTTGGATATTTTTGACGGGATGTCCATCGGCTCCAACGATCTCACTCAACTAACGCTTGGTCTCGACCGCGACTCGGGTATTGTCAGCAAAGTATCCAACGAAAATAACGATGCGGTCAAAAAACTTATCGCCGACATCATCGGCACCTGCCGCGCGCGTAGCAAATATATCGGCATTTGTGGCCAAGCCCCGTCCGATTATCCCGATTTTGCGACATTTCTTGTCGAAAGGGGCATCGAAAGTATCTCGCTCAACCCCGACACGGTTGTCAGCACGACCGTTGCCATTGCAAAAAAAGAGCAGGAGCTTGAAAATAAATAAATGAAGGGGACGCTCATTATTGCGCGGCATCACGAGTCGGAGTGGAACAAGCTCGGGCTTTGGACCGGTTTGCGCGACGTGCATTTAACACCGTACGGGTTTGAAAAGTCGGAGGAGATGGGGCGCTTGCTCAAAGACACGCGCATCGACTGCGTCTACACCTCAACCTTGGTGCGCGCCGAAGAGACGCTCGAAGCGATGCTCCATGCCGCGGGAGACACACGCGTGCCCATAGAACATACTGCGGCGTTGAACGAACGCGACTACGGCGACTACACCGGCAAAAATAAATGGGACATAAAAAAAGAGCTCGGCGAAGAAACGTTTGACCACATACGCCGCGATTGGAATTATCCTATACCAAACGGCGAGACATTAAAGATGGTATATGAGCGCGTCGTGCCGTTTTATCAGGGCACCATTGTGCCGCTCCTCAAAGAGGGTAAAAATGTACTTGTGGTTGCGCATGGTAACAGCTTGCGCGCGCTCACCATGTATATGGAGTCGATACCAAACGAGCGTGCGCGCGATGTCGAGACACTCTTTGGCGCGGTCGTGCTCTACCAAGTAGACGAGGATGGCAAAATGCTCAGTAAAGAAGCGCGCCAAGTCGAGTCAAACGTAAACGCGTAAGGTATAGTATTAAAATATGAAACTCGTATATTTTGGACAGGAGGCTTGGGAGGAAGCTCACATAAGAGAACGTCTGCCGGGCTTGGATATTGTTTTTAAACTCGGCGTGGTACAAGACAATGCAGGAGACGCCGAGGCCGAGATACTTTGTACCTTTGTTAACGGCCGCGTTGATGCTCCCGTGTTTGACGCCTATCCAAAACTCAAACTCATTGCCACGCGCTCAACCGGCTTTGACCATATCGACTTGGTAGAGGCTAAAAAGCGCGGCGTCGCGGTGGCAAGTGTCCCCTCTTATGGCGTCAACACGGTAGCCGAGTTTGCATTTGCGCTCATCCTCGCGCTCTCACGCCGCGTGTGCGAGGCGCATGAGCGCGTAGCCGAGAGCGGCTCTTTTTCGCAGGCAAACCTCACCGGATTTGATTTGCAGGGCAAAACCATCGGCGTGGTCGGAGGCGGACACATCGGTTTCTATACCATTAAAATCGCCAACGGCTTTGGCATGCGAGCGGTGGTGTTTGATACGCACCGCGACGAGGCGCTCGCAAAAGAAAACAACTTTACCTATGCAACACTCGAGGAGCTACTCGCACAATCCGACATCATCACGCTCCATGTCCCCTACAACGAGCACACCCATCATCTTATAAACCTGCAAAATATTTCGCTCATTAAAAAAGGCGCGTATCTGATCAACACCGCGCGCGGCGCGGTGGTGGAAACCGAGGCTATCATCGCGGCATTAAAAAACGGCACGCTCGCGGGCGCCGGGCTCGATGTGCTTGAGGAGGAGGGCGACATGAACGACGAACTCCGGCTCCTCACCGGAGCGCATCCAAAAGAGGAGGAGCTTAAAGTGGTGCTCGAAAATCATTATCTGATGACCCATCCGCGCGTGATTATCACGCCGCACATTGCGTTTGACACGGGCGAGGCGATACGCCGCATCCTCGACACCACGATAGAAAATATCGTCGCATTTGAGAAGGGAGAATCAAAAAATATTTTAGCGATGTAAGGTGCGTCGGCCGGTTACGGGCAAGACGTTTTATTGCTGACAACTTGCCCTACCGTGAGCACGCACGTATGCTTTTGAGCAAGATAATTTACTATGCCCTGTAATGTGATGGGAGTCTCGGCGTACGAGTCGTTGAAGTTGGCGGGATTTGATTCGATCTGATGGAATACCAGAATGAGCCACACTTTATTTGCCATCGCAGTATCTATCCAAGACTGGACCGTCGCAACGGTCGTTGTGTCATCCAAATCTTGCACAACAAGCGCATATGGGTTTGTCGCTTTAGTGTTATATCCTACGTCAATGGTGCGAGCGGCGAGAAAACCGCCATTTTTAACCTGTTGTTCCACGGCATTATTGTAAGAACCAAACGGATATGCAAGATTATTATCCGGGGATGCGCCAAAGCCCTGAAGTTCAATCTTAGAATTTGTTATCTCCGCCTGCGAGGTGGTGGCCGCTTTGAGCGCGTGGTCGGGACATCCGATGCCGGGAGTGCCTGCAACACCCGATGGCCTTCCTCCGTCGGTAGCCGACTTTGGATTGTTATACAACGCCACCAAGTCGCAATGATCCGCGGTATGGGAAGCCATGTCGTTGCCCGCGGTCTGCATTTGAAGCATTTGCGCGATTGTCATGTAGCCGGTTTGTGTTTTATCCACCGTATCGTCAGGGATCATATAGAAGGTGCCGTGCAGAGCGCCGCCGGAAGCGCTTTGCAGAATGGGGAGAGCGTTGGTGTAGTGGTCGAGATAGCCGTCATCGAACGTCAGCGAGACTATACCCTGCGGATATATGAGCGCGGGATCGACTCCGGGGGTAAGCGAGTAGTCGGTGACGGCAAGTGTGCCGTTTGAAATGAGCATATGGAGCACGGTCATTGAAACGGTGCCGGCGGGCGGAGAGATGACTCCCGAAAAAGCGGTAAAACTTGATGACACGGGGACAGCGGAAGATATCACTTCGGCACAATCTACATAGCTTGCATTTGAATCCGGCGAGCACTCGCCGGCGATAGTGTCCGCCTTTACTACTACGTACTGCACATCGATTTCAGTTTCGACCGTCGCCATATATTTGTCGGTAAAAGTGTAGATCTGGCCGGGGGTTACCGAAACCGGATTGAAATCCCAGTCGGCATCGCCGCTCTTATACGCGGTAACGACTATTTGCGCCGCTTTGCTTGTTGTGCCATCGGCACCGGTGACAGGATAGGTAAACTTTGTTTTTAGCGAACCCCAGTAATCGGCGTTCCAGCCGGTGGGATTGTTGGTCGTGCCCGCCGCAAAGTTGGCGTTGGGGATCAGATTGGTCGGCGGAGGAGGCGGTTGCGAAACGATTACAGCCACCACGGCAGTCGCGGTGGTAGTGCCGTTCGCATTGCTCGCAGTGAGTGTATAGGTGGTGGTCGCCGTCGGCGAGACAACCTCACTGCTCGTGCCAAGCACGGTACCAATGCCCTGGTCGATAGTGAGCGATGTTGCGCCGTTGACGGACCACGAAAGTGTTGAACTATTACCCGTCGGAATAGTTTGTGGATTTGCGGTAAATGAAGAGATGGTCGGCGGAGGCGCTTGCGGCACAATTACATCGACTATGGCAGCGCATGTGGTGGTGCCCCCCGCTCCCGCAAAAGTACCCGTGTAAGTGGTAGTCGCCGTCGGCGATACCGAAGCGCTCCCGCTTACCGCCACCGAACCAAGCCCTGTAATGCTCGTAGTGCTTGCATTTTGCGAGGTCCATGCGAGAGTACTCGACTGTCCTGCTTGTATGGAAGTCGGGCTGGCGGTGAGCGTACAGGTCGGCGCCGGAGGCGGTGCCGTGCCAGAGGTAACCGACATATTGTCTATGGTGAGCGTGCCGACGCTCTGTAGGAGATGTAACACGGTCATAGACACCGCATTAGAAGGCGCGGTTACTTGGCCGCTAAAGCTCCCCCACGCACCGGCTGTTGTTGTGGCGGGATTTGCTATCCAGAGGTAGCTTTCGGTACCGTTGGACAGATGAAAGTCGACATCGACTTCCGTGACGACATTGCTTGAGTAGTTATCGCTTAGTTGGTAGGTGGTGCCTGCTGTTACCGGAATATTATTGAAGTACCACTTGGCGTCACCTGAGGTATATTTTGTGATGGCGACCTGTGCCGCACTCCCCCCGCCCATGCCCGGCACCGGATAGGTAAACGTGACGGTCATCGTACCCCAAGAATCGCTGCTCCACCCTGCGGGTGTGGAGGAGGAGGTGCTGCTTGGTGTTTCTAAATTACCATTTGGAACCAAGTTACCCGCCGCATAGGTAATGCGAGTATCAACCACAAAAAACGCAAGCAACGCAAGGAGTGAAAAGATGCCGACGACGGCCGATGTCACTACTAGCCTGGGAATACTAGAGTGCATAAAAGTATATGATTATGTGATTATTATAGTATCTATCATAGGGGTTCTATTCCCCTCCTGTCAATTCTTCCACTTTAAACATGTGAATAGTATGAGGTGAGGCGTACGAATTTGGGTCATATGACTCTACACCCACCGTCCCCGTGGGACGCATGCTGGGAATGTCGGCAGAAAGCACGTTCCGGCCGCCCACTATGCAAGAGAGATGTTCCTCCTCAACCTGCGCCGCGACAACGACGTTTGCCCACGGCGTATCGTAATCAACCGCCAACGTGGGCGTTTGTCCGATAAGTGTCGATACTCCGTTGACAACCTGATATATCTGCACCGTGTCGGCATCGTGGGAGAAAGCGCACGAATCATAATTTTTTTGGTCAACAAAGCGGACGATAAGTGAAAAGACGCTGACTTCTCCCCAGTTAAGGCTCGCTTGCTCCGCATAGTCGCTCCATACTTTCCCGCCGGGAAAGATACTCACTGCGTCGGTATTACCGCCCGGCTCCGGACCCGCAATAAGCAGCCCGTTAAATAATTTGAACGTCCCGTAAAAAGTGTACCAGCGCGCGAGCGCCGCCTGCGTGAGAGAAAGCGAGTATGGCAGCGCAACCGGTGTCGAGGTGGCAAGCGGATCATATGGCGTATCGACGGGAGGAGGCGGCGGAGTCCACACGCTGTGCGCCACTACGGCAGTGTTGAGCTGTACAGAGTCGATATAGGCAACGCCGGGATTTTCGCCCGTAATACCAAAACCATTTATCACCGCGGCGCTCGATGAGCCGACAAGATTGGCAAGCGGCAGAGTGATAACTTGCCAGGTGTTTGGTTTGAGAACGGAGTCCGGTGCATACCATGCAAGCGACTGCCTCCCCAACGAGTTCCCTTGCGCATCATAGAGTTCAAGATACAAGTTTTCCACCGACGAGTCGGGATACACTGCGATCGAGAGCGAGTGATATCCGCCGATCGGAACAGCCGGGCCGTTCATCCCAATGTTGGAGTCGGGCTTGTCAAAGGTTATCTGGAGCGCGTACAAGCCTTCATATATGTGGCGCGTCGACTGCCACACAGCCTCGGCATCCCAAGACCAATTGGTAAAACCAAGCGGCAGCGAGTCGCGGTAAAGATAGCCATCAATCAATGTGGCACTAGTACTGGTGCTCGTGCCGCCCTGCAAAGGTCCCTCGAAAGGATCTTTGTTTGGGGTATAGGTGTCATCGACGGCGGCAAGGTCTGCTTGACGCGCTTGTACGCCTACAAAAAGCATGGCGCCTCCTACCGCACACAGGATAAAAGCCGTGCCAAACCATATCCCCAACCATTTCCAAAAATTAAATTTCATATACTATGTGCCTATGGTGCCGCTCAAGCTTGTTTCGATCCTTATGCTGCTGGCGGCCATTGCTGCAGGAGCTTTTTTTGTGGGAGGGCGTTTTGTGGTGGCACCGCAGGCGTCGCCCGTGGCGGAGCTACGGCCGAGGGCCTCGGTTGTTCCTACCGCCTCTACCACCCCAACTGCTCCGCAAAGGATTTTTAAATCAACCATGACTACATACTTTTTTGTAGGAGAGCCCTCCGATGCCTCAAATGATTTCATACCGAATGACGTGAGCTACTGGGATGATAATTGGGAAACACATTTTGGCGGCGTAGACGATCCTTCTCAGCGTTGCGGCTACAATCCGTGCGGATTTACGCCAAAAGAAAATCCGTTTTATTTTGCGCTGCCGTATGGAGAATTTACCGATGATGGCAACGCAATCAAGGCATCGGCACAAGAAGTGCCGTGGTATCAGAGCGGCCTCACGCCACTGTTGAAAAATCATTGGATAGAAGTAAAACATGATGGCGCAATTTGTTATGGTCAATGGGAAGATGTCGGTCCTAACGGCGAAGACGACGTGGCGTATGTGTTTGGCAAAGCGGCATATCCCTCCAACACTTTTGGCGCTCGTGCCGGGCTTGATGTCTCGCCCGCGCTCTGGGACTGCCTCGGCATGACTGACAACGCGACAACCTCTTGGGCATTTGTCGATGCAAGCGCAGTTCCGAACGGTCCATGGAAGGCGGTGGTTACCTCCTCGGGTACCAGCTGGTAAGGACTCGGCACGGCTTGGCGGCCGGATTCTACAAGCAAAGAAAGGAAAAAGCGTCTTGTCTCCCCTATTTTACTAAATTTATTCCAGCTCGCGGGGCTTCCCTCTATGGCACACACGAGGCTGCGCATCACGGTGTAGTAAAGGAGCCAGCGGTATATTAGCCGCTGGAGCGGAACCGCGAGCATCAGCTGCCCCCTGCGCGGCTCGCCGCGAATGCCAATGAACGCGTAGCACATGTCAAAAAAAGTAAATACCAAAAACGGCAGCACGAGGGTAGCCCATTGCCCAAATATAATTCCGAAGACAAGGGCCGAATCTGCAAACGGATAGGTCAGCGGCAACAGCGTGTTATACACAACAATGTTCGGCAACGCAACAACACAGAGCATGCTTGTTGGATCTTCCGTATATGCGCCCTTGTGCTTCCAAAGACACTGCATAGTGCCATACACCCAGCGGAAGCGCTGTGCGAGAAAATTTTTTAACGTATGCGGCGTTTCGGTATATGCAATCGCCAAAGGCTCATAGACAACCCTCTTGCCCATGCGCAGCATACAGAGCGTCATCTCCTGATCCTCAACAAGCGTGTCCGCGTGGAAACCGCCCGCCGCCAAAAGCATAGAGCGCCGCCAGGCGCCCGCGGGACCCGGCACGACACCTACTCCGCCAATTGTGCCAAACGCTTTTTTGTCAATGTTTTGTCCTACCGCGTACTCAAGACTCTGCAAAAGGTCGAGGAGGCCGGTACTCCTCGTGGTGGACACCTTGCCTGCGACGGCGGCGACGCGCTCATCGACAAAATGCGCAACAAAATGCCCGAGCGCTTCCGTGTCCAATATTGCGTCGGCGTCGAGGATGGCAATAATATCGTGCTTCGCTTCGTTTACGCCAACGTTGAGAGAACTCGCCTTGCCGCTATTTGATTTTTGTATAAGCACGATAGGCTTGCTTGGATATGCTTCGATCACCCGACGCACCTCGTTTGCAGTATTATCCTTCGAGCCGTCATCGATAACGACTATCTCCCACACGCGGTGTGTGCTGCGGATAACACTCTCGATTGTGGAGGCGATATTTTCCTGCTCGTTGTACGCGGGGATAAGCACCGAGACGCCTTGCGTGTCGCAAGGCGGCATGGGCGTATCTTTGGCCGCTGCGCCATACAGCGGCCCGTGCCGCGCGCGCCACCACAAGAGAGCAATAAGCACCAACATGCGCGAAATGACAAGCAAAAGCGTGGCATATATCAGTCCGACAAAAAACTCATCTACATAAGGAAAGAAGCGAATATACACGCTTAAAAAAACTCCTTCGATGCCGGTAATGAGCGTGTTCTGCGGCGTATAGGTTGCACCGGCAGCCGTGCCTGGCGGCACACTCGCGAGCGCTATGGCGTGTATGAGGGCGCGCGTGGGTGCATCAGCAACGCCGAGGATTGCCGTGCTGGTGCCGCTTGTAGTAATAAGATGATTGCTGGTCTGGAAGTTGCTGAGAGCGCCTTGCGTTTGGTCGTCAAAAACTCCCGTAAGCTCATATGGATCAAGATATTTTTGTCGGTAGAGAAACCATTGGAGTTTTGATACATCGCCTCCGGTTGTGGAGTCGGTGTCGCCATACGAAAGTGTATGTGCGAGCACAATGTCGGCGGGAGGCGTCAACAGCTGTGAGAGCGGCACGATGGTATAACCATTACCGCGCAGATAAGCGATGATTTGAGGCATCGCTTTGCCGGTGTTTACGTCCTCGTGCAATAGGATGATGTGCCCATTGGGGCTTTGTGCAAGCGCCCGCTCCAAGCCTGTCATCACTTGCTCGGGCGAGTTGGCGAGCCAGTCTTTTGGATCAATGTCGGAGCCCACCGGCAGATACCCGAGTTCCAGCGACCATAGCATGTCTTGCGAGGTCGGGATATAAGGATTGATCGTCGGATCGATACCAATGCCCAAAAGATACGGCGGCCGGTAATATTGAATCGTCGAGTCGGTAACTCCCGAGAGCAGATAGTTGGTCGCATTGAGCTCAAAGGCGAGCCGCACATGTGAGGAGTCGACGCCGTAGCCGTGGTCAAAAGAGTGTATCCCGATTTCGAAACCCTTGTCGTGTGCTTCTTGCACGAGATCCGGCCGCAGGAGTGCTTTGTCTCCTATGTAAAAAAATGTCGCCGGAGCGCGATAGTACGAGAGCGTGTCTATGAGCACCTGAGAGACCGGCGGATGCGGTCCGTCGTCTATGGTGAGCGCAACTTTTTTTGCGTTCGCGGCGCTGTAATAATAGTGATACATTTGCGCCGCATCCGCGTAGGAGATGGGTGCGCGCGCCGCAGCGGCGCGCGCAAGACCAAATACAACAAACAGCGTGCCTACCAGAAAAAATAAGACACATGCGACAACAACGCCTCTAAAATAAAATTTCCTTCGTTTTGATATATCGAGAAAGACAGCCATACATCCGAGGAGCCTTCTTCAGGCTTTGGCTGGTTTCCCTATAGGGCTTACGCGCAAGCCCTTACCCATTTAAACAGATAAGTACCTCCTCTGCACGCTCGCCGAAATAGTACATCACAAACATGAAAATCCGCTGAGCTGCCTCTTGTTAAAGGCTAACAAGTCCGATAAAAACACTCGATGCGGAGAGGGAGGGATTCGAAGCTTACAGCTTCAGTACAGGCTTCCCATTTTTTCAAAGCAGAGCTTCTCAAAAATATGGGAGAACCTTTTCGAATCCCTCACGTGATGTACTCAAGTACATCACTCCTCTCCGCATAAGAAAATAACGCCCTAAAAGGCGTATTTTCAAAATGCGGGCACGATGTCCGCAACTTTGAACCCAGAAAGTGGCTCAAATTTGAGGATATTGATAAAAGTATACAGGAATTAAGAGCTATCTTCAAAGTTCATCCCGAATGGTTCGAAACACCAAAACCGAAGTCAGATAAAGGGGAAAATGCAGTGGATTATTTGATATAGGTAAAACCCCGCTCGCATACCTATCATCATTTCGAGCGGGACTTCCTAAACCTAATTTGTTCCCTCGGGTAGTTCTAATAAATCTATTTTCTGCAAATGAACGATACCACTTAGATCACCATAGATTCCGACTGTATTTTTTATAACTTTTTGAATTTGCTTTTCTTCTTCTGCCCACTTTTTTTCAAAATAAAGTTTTTCTTTATTACGTGATGTGTTCATAGAATAAAAAGTTTCAACTATAGCTTCCATTCTTTGCCTGAATTCCGTTCCTGTGAGATAAGAATATAAAATTTCCATTTTTTCATTCTTCCCAACTGACATTGATTTTTCTCTTGAAACAGCTTCAAGAGAATTCCTTAAAGCTGTTGCAATAGAGGTAGCAAATTTTATATCACACACCCATACGCCATCACGCAAGGCTATTCCTTTTACGTCATCTGGCAACACAGAAGAAACAATTACGGCTATTTCAGCTTTCACTAATCTCTGATCATCTTTTAATTTCTTAATCCATCCATCTGACCATGCTTTTGTTTTCTTTGATTCCCAAATTATCTTTCCACATTCGATACCAGCTTTGGTTTTTACTGTCTGAATAACATCAGCTCCGTTTACACCTTTGGGCACGGGTGAAATATCATCGTGAATAAACTCTGATTTCAAAAGATCTTCAAGAATTATTTCCTGTACTTCTCCCTGTGTCTGCTGTGAACCTTGCTCAAGTTTTCTCGCTAGTTCATCTTTTGCTTTTGTTGCGTCTGAAAGTTTTTTATTGAGCTGGTCAATTTCTGATTGTTTTGCTTCAGTTGCTTTTTTTGAGGCTTCTTCTTCAATTTTCTTTCTTTCCTCATCCAGTTGTCTAGTTTTTTCAAGCTCGAATGCATCTTTTTCATCTTTGAGTTTTTGCTTCTCTTTTCTAATTTCTATTTCGTTTTGCTGAGCTTCTTTTAATTTGCGATCTTTTTCTGCAAGCTGTTCGTTCAAAAACTTTTTCTCTGTTTCCGCTTCTTTTTCAACTTGATTCTTTATTTGCTTTTTGTATTCCTCTGATTGCTCAGTAATTTTTTTCTTCACTTCACTTTCGAGATTTTTCTTCAGTTGCTCTTCTTTTTCAGTGAATTCTTTTTTGTATTTTGCTTCAATTTGGTGAGATAAAACATCATCAATGGAAATTGATTCACCGCAGTTTGGGCATTTAATCTTTTGTTCTTTATTCATGTTAAGTCGTTTTAATAATTTTTAATCAAACAATCGGGAAGGTGTGCTTTTTGATCGCTATTGTGTGTGCAATTCTGAATAGCTGAATACTGGTTGTCGTATCAAACACTCAAGCTCTATCGACTAAGTCACTTTTTCCAAGTACCTATTTTTTACGATTGTATGGAGACTGATTCGTTGGACGAAGACTAATACCAAGCTCACTTGCTTTTGCACGGACACCATTTTCTGGACGACCAAGCTTCAGGCCAATCACTCTAGTAGGAGTATTTTGCTTGGCAAATTGTGAAAGTTGCCTTTCTGCTTTTTGTGTCCAATGCTTTCCAATATTTCTAATATATTTAGGCATAATTTTTTAACATAATTTTTTATAATTTCGACCTTTAACCCCTGTGGATAACATCCACTTGATTAGGTTTATATAAGGTATTATACTTTAGGTATGAAAAGAAAGTCAAGCATTGGAATAGGTAAGCCGTCAAAACGGCAGGCCGAGATACTGCAATTTATTTCCGAATTTCGCCCCAAGAAGGGTTACGCCCCCTCTCTGGGAGAGATCGCAGATAATTTTGGCGTGTCCGTTCCAACGATTCATCAACATGTATTTTATCTTCAACAGAAAAATTTACTTACCACCGAAAAGGGCAAGAGACGATCTATTCAGGCGTTAAATATTCAGAAAAGTGGCATCGTAGAAATTCCACTTATGGGGCTCATTGCCGCAGGTGGCCCTATTGAAGCAATTAGAGATCCTCGACCGATTGAAGTTCCTAGGAATATGATTTCAACTGGAGCGAATTTCTACGCTTTGAAAGTTGCAGGTACAAGCATGATTGAAGATGGTATTTTTGACGGCGATATTGTTGTCGTTCGCGAGCAATCGACAGTTGATGATGGCGAAAAAGCTGTTGCGTATTTGCCAGACAGAGACGCAGTTACACTAAAAAGAATTTATCACGAAAAAAACCGTATTAAGCTGGTTCCAGCAAATCAAAAAATGAAGCCCTTCTATGAGACAAACGTAGAGATACAAGGGAGGGTCGTCGGTGTACTTAGGAAAGAAGTTTAATAAATGGTAAAATAAATTGAGAATTTATGAAGAAAAAAGAAATTAAATTTAAATTAGCTGAATTATTCTCCGGCCCCGGTGGGCTTGCTCTCGGTGCAATCCGATCTTTTGCCGAAAACGAAAGTACCATTTATGGTATCGAACCTGTTTGGGCGAACGATTATGACGCCGATACTTGCAAGACATACGCTCGCAATATTCACGATGGAAACGAGAAGGGTGTCGTTTGCGCTCCTGTCCAAGATATAGATTTTAAAAAAGTTCCGAAGTTTGATGTGCTTGCTTTTGGGTTTCCTTGCAATGACTTTAGTGTAGTTGGTGAACAGAAAGGTTTTGACGGAAAATTTGGCCCTCTTTATTCTCACGGAGTGAGAGCAATAAACATACACAATCCGAAATGGTTCATTGCAGAAAATGTTAGTGGCCTACAGAGTGCAAATGGCGGAAATGCTTTTAAGCAAATTCTGAAAGACCTTAGTTTGGCAGGAAAAGGTTATGTTCTCACGCCACACTTATACAAGTTTGAAGAATACGGAGTACCACAACAAAGACATCGTATTGTCATTATCGGCATAAGGAAAGATTTGGGTTTGAGATTCAAAGTTCCTGCTCCGACTACAAAGAATAATTATGTGAGCGCGCGCGAAGCAATTGAAAATCCGAGAATATCAAATGACGCACAAAATCATGAGCTTACCAAGCAATCTGCAAGTGTTATAGAACGATTAAAACATATACCCGCTGGAGAAAATGCCTGGTATGAAGGAATACCTCAACACCTAAGGTTAAACGTAAAAGGTGCTCGAATGAGCCAAATCTACAAACGACTGGACCCACAAAAACCTTCCTATACGATCACCGGAAGTGGAGGAGGTGGAACGCATGTCTATCATTGGTCAGAAAATCGTGCTCTGACAAATAGAGAACGTGCACGATTGCAGTCTTTTCCTGATGACTTTTTCTTTGAAGGGTCAAAAGAAAGTGCCAGAAAACAAATCGGCATGGCTGTGCCTCCAGTTGGAGCACAGGCTATAATTTCTGCTGTACTAAAAACTTTTGCGGGAATCCCCTATGAATCTATTGAATCGAAACTTACTAACGTAGAACCAAACGCACAAGAGATGGCGAGTTTGTTTAGTGATATGAAAGTTGAAGCTACAGTTGCCTTATAAGTTTCTCCCAATCTTTCTTTGATTTTTTTAGTAATCCAGATTCTTTAACAAACCTGACGCCGTCAAATTCTTGTCCGGGGATTTCTTTCACTTCTTTCAAGTCGGAATAATAGCACCACCCAGCGATTTCACATGGTATGTTTACAAAATCAGGCATCAAATCCTTATATTTTGAATAATGAGGTTTGTTTTTTACCGCTTCATTAACTTCTTCCTTCGTAAGTCTCAAAAGATGATCATCGGGGATATCGGGACGACAGTAGATGTAGATATCTGATCTACGCTCTTTGATTTTGATTTCATTTTCCCCAAGTACCAAAAATGCGCTTTTTGGCTTGGATGATTTTATACCAACACCAATTTTTGGTTCTCTCATTTTTCCTTTATCTTCAACTCCTGTTATATCTTGTAAAACGATCTCGTCACGAATATCAAAATCGAGATCAATCTTTATTCCAAATTCCCTTTTAAAGAATTTTTTAACAGCGACTTCTCCCAATTGACCCTTGACCCAATTTGTAATTTTTTGACCAAACTCTCGCTGTCGTCCAGTGCCAAAGTCTGATTGCACATAATTTCTGAAATGCTGTGCAAGCGCAAAATCTAAGCACAAGGCATAATCCTCCTTGTCTAGCTCAACAGTTCTCCAATCTAAGCCATCTTTCCATTTACGAAGCACGTCTTTGTTAAAATAAAAACGTCCTTTGGTACCATTCCTATCGAGACATGGAAATTCTAACGCATTTTTAAAATAGTTATCAAAAGTCTTCTCATCAAGACCTAAATATTCGACGGCTTCTTTTTTAGTTAATGGTTTTGACATAATCTTTATTTTAGCCCAAGAACCCTTATTTTGCTTCGGTTCAAAGTTGGAAATCTGGCGGAGAGGGAGGGATTCGAAGCTTACAGCTTCAGTACAGGCTTCCCATTTTTTCAAAGCAGAGCTTCTCAAAAATATGGGAGAGCCTTTTCGAATCCCCCACGTGATGTACTCAAGTACATCACTCCTCTCCGCATAAGAAAATAACGCCCTAAAAGGCGTATTTTCAAAATGCGGAGAGGGAGGGATTCGAACCCTCGGACCGGTTTCCCGGTCAACAACTTAGCAGGTTGCTCCATTCGACCGCTCTGGCACCTCTCCGTAGAGATTACCTTACACTAATTTTTGTCTACGCGCACGCCGCCTTGCATCCCCCGAAGCAGCTTGGTATGCTCCCGCGCATGAAACAGGTAACAGCTTTCGGTCTATTTTTTATCACGTGTTTGTTTTTTGGAGAGGCGCTTTTTTACACCACCGCAGACGCTTCGTATCACTTTAGCAATTACCAAGGCGTGCCGCCGATACACACGCAGGGTGGCACAAGCAAAACGCCCGTCGGCATGACACCGAGCCAAATTAAAAAAGCGTACAACCTACCCGAAAGCGGCGGCCACGGCACGATTGTTATCGTCGGCGCATACAACGACACGACGCTCGAGGCCGACCTCGCTGTGTTTGATAAAACATTTAACTTACCCGCGTGCACCACCGCCAATGGTTGTTTTACCAAACATGCCTTTAGCACCACCATCGCAAGTAACAGCGGCTGGGCGGTGGAAACCTCGCTCGATGTCGAGTGGGCGCACGCCATCGCGCCGCAAGCCAAAATTTTGTTGGTCGAAGCTACCACACCAAGCGGCGCCAACTTGCTTAAGGCGGTTGATTACGCGGCGAGTGTTAAAAATGCATCGGCTATCTCGATGAGCTGGGGCGGCGGCGAGTTCCCTGAGGAGGTTTCGATGGACTCGCATTTTGTGAGCGCGAGCGGCGCGCCGTTTTTTGCGTCATCCGGAGACAACGGCGCGGGTGCATCATGGCCCGCCTCGTCGCCCAATGTCATTAGCGTCGGCGGCACAACACTATTAGTAACTTCGAGCGGTGCGGTCACCGGCGAGGGCGCGTGGAGCGGGAGCGGAGGCGGCGTGAGCGCATACGAAAAAGAGCCGGCCTTTCAAAAAAATTACAGTATTCCCAAGGCGGGCGGCATGCGCGCAATACCCGATGTTGCCTACGATGCCAATCCGGCCACCGGCTTCCCTATTTATGTTAAAGGCTCGTGGCACACGGCGGGCGGCACCTCGGCGGGCGCGCCGCAATGGGCTGCCATTGCGGCCCTCGGCTCGGGAGTTACCAACGCGCAACTCTACGCCGACAAATCAACCGGCGAGCACGCCAAATACTTTCGCGATATCACGAGCGGCTCCAACGGCTCATGCGGATACTTTTGCGATGCGCGCACGCACTACGACTACGTCACCGGCTTAGGCTCCCCGCAAACCGATTCGTTTTAATCACCCTTCTCTGTCAAACACCGATTGTTTGACATATTCCTCATCTCATGGATTAAAGTGATGCGTATTTTCGATACAACCAGTGGGGACGGTTCCAACTTTAAGAGGATCAATGAGTTTTAAATGTGCGGGATCCCAATCATATACATAGACATCACTACCATTAGTGATGTAGTACTTGTTGTTATTTTGGAACGTTCGCGGGTCCACCAACCCCGTCATGATGGTCGTTGTTCCGTACGAATACATTCCGTTGAAGTATGCAAAGTACACATCTCCGGTTGCAAAGTTGGCAAAAATACTACCGCGTGGTTGCTCAGTAAGTAGTATGGGTTGAGGCGGTTGCACGTTGCCATTTATTGTCCATCGCGGACACGGCCATGCTGCATACACTCCCAGATAGACGGTGCCAAAGAGACCCCCTCCTGTTTCAGGATCTCCAGGCGCATTTGATGACGTTTGCGTTAGGTCATAATAGAGAATATAAGATTGAGGAGCTGAAGAGTTGTAATCATAATAGTCAGAGTGTGTGCCAATAGTGTGGAACGACGGGAACTGTGCATTAAACTCACTCTCTGTTGGATAGCGATTGGCGCGGGTGTAAAAATCCTCGACCCAACTCAGCGCCGTATTGACTTGTGGTAGTGTGTTTCGATCATGAACGTAATCAGTTGTTCGGGAGTAGACATAGAAACCGGCCGGAACGATCACCACAATGAGTAGAATCCCCCCGATCACCGAAACAATAATACGACCAATTGAGGCGACTACAGAATAGGCGGCTAATTTGGGAGAAGGCTCAGCGGGCATAAATACATAATAGCGCACCATAACATATGTTGCACTTGTCGTATTTAGAAAATTGCCAAGTGGCCCGAGTGCCTCGAGACGGGCCTCTGTATTATTTTTGTTCTACTTTATCGCCCGGGCAACCGCGGCGACCACGCCCTTTTCAAACGCTCCGGGGACTATTTTTTCTTTGGTGGGTTTTTTGACCAATGCCGCGAGGTTGTGCGCGGCTTTTAGCTTCATCTCGTCGGTGATTTTGCTCACGTGGTTGTCGAGCGCACCACGAAACACGCCCGGGAAGACGAGCGAGTTGTTGATTTGATTTGGGTAGTCGGAGCGCCCGGTGCCCACCACCGCTGCCCCGCCTTTAAGCGCCTCCTCGGGTGTTATCTCCGGCACCGGGTTTGCCATCGCAAATATGATTGCGCGTTGCGCCATGAGTGCCACCTCTTTAGCCTGCAAGAGATCGGGCCCCGACACGCCAATGAGTGCGTCGGCGCCAAGCAGTGCATCTTGCAAACCTCCTTTTATTCGGCGCGGATTCGTAAGATTCGCTAGTTCTTTTTTGTGCGGCTCATTGCGCGAGGCATCGATAATCCCTTTACTGTCGAGCACAATAATATCTTTAACACCCGCTTTAAAAAGCAGTTTGGCAATGGCCGTGCCCGCCGCACCTGCGCCGCTGATAACCACTTTTAATTTTTTTAAATCTTTTTTGACCACCTTGGCCGCGTTGATGAGCGCCGCAAGCGCGGCGATTGCCGTGCCGTGTTGGTCGTCGTGCATTACCGGGATGTCGAGCCGCTCCTTAAGACGCTCCTCAATGGCAAAACACTCCGGCGCTTTAATGTCCTCGAGATTAATCCCGCCAAATGCGGGCGCGATGCGCACTATTGTCTCGACAACCTCATCGACATTTTGCGTATCAAGCACAAGCGGGAACGCGTCGACATCTGCAAACGTTTTAAAAAGTGCGGCCTTGCCTTCCAAAACAGGCAACGCTCCGTAGGGGCCGATGTTGCCAAGGCCGAGCACCGACGAGCCGTCGCTGATAACGGCTATCATTCTGGCCTTCATAGTATACTCGCGGGCAAGCTTTGGATTTTTTGCAATCAATGTGGAAACCGCTGCAACACCCGGCGTATATATAAGAGAGAGAGTGGCCCTGTCTTTGATAGCCAAGGCGGGGGTAATGCGAATCTTCCCGCGGAGTTTTTTGTGGAGAGCGAGAGCTTTTGCATCGTTTTGTTTTTGGGTCATAAATATGAGTATACTACAAGGGAATTATGCGGCTCACCGACCCACTCTCAAACACGTTTCGGCTCGCAGACACACACAAGGTGGCGCTCAAAAAGCTTGGGATTACTACTGTGCGCGATTTACTCTACCACTTCCCCTTTCGATACGAACAGGCGGGCGGCGAGGCGGCAGTTGCCGGGCTCACGGCCGGCATGGAGGCGAGCATCATTGGCGTGTTGGAAAAGATGGAGACCAAAAAAAGCTGGAAGAGCCGCGTGCCGGTGAGTGAAGGGTATTTGCGCGACTCGAGCGGCCGCATCAAGTGCCGGTGGTTTAACCAACCTTACATTGCAAAAATGTATATTGACGGCACGCGCGTGCGCGCGGTTGGCAAAGTGGGCGGCTCGCCCGGCAAACTCTATTTGGCAAATCCACAACTCCAAAAAGTTTCTATCGCTGAAGAAACTTTGTTTGCGAAGGAAAAGAAGGTGGATGATGAACACGCTGCGAGCGGCCAAGGTGGACAGCAGCCACCTTCTTTTCCTTCGAGAGAGCAAAAATTTCCTGCCACTCACCTTGGCAGCTCGCAGCGTGAGTTGCATAAAATTTCTGCTCCCCCGCTTTTTGCCATGTATCCGGAGAGCAAGGGCGTGACATCGCTTTGGTTTCGACACACCGTTGCAAAAATAATTAAAGAAGGAGCGCTCGAGAGTGTCGAGGACCCAATCCCAGCAGACATTATCAAGCGCTATCATTTGCCGAGCCTTGCCGCGGCGCTCGTGTGGATGCACATGCCGCAAAAACTTGCCGACTCGGTGGCCGCGCGCAAGCGCTTTGCGTTTGAGGAGGTGTTTATGATACAGCTCGAGCGCGGGCAAGAGCGGAGGAAGCAGTTGCGCGAAAAAAGTTTTGCCGTCGACGTGCCGCAAAAAGAAGTTGCCGAGTTTGTAAGCCACTTCCCCTTTACGCCAACTGTGGCGCAAACCCGCGCCATTGATGCAATTGTGCAAGATATGCAAGGAGGCCACCCTATGTCGCGTCTCCTTGAAGGAGATGTAGGCAGCGGCAAAACAGCCGTGGCGGCCACGGCTGCTTTTGCCGCGGTGCGCACGCGACCCGAGGGCCAAAGTTTTGGAACCTTACAAGTTGCCTACATGGCGCCAACCGAAATTTTGGCCAAGCAACATTTTGAGTCGTTCATCAACTATTTCGAACACTTTCCGATTAACATTGGGCTCATTACCGGCAGCGGTTGTTACAAATTCCCCTCCAAAGTTGCGCGGAGTAATGCAACCGCCATCTCGCGCGCACAACTTTTAAAGTGGGTTGCCAACGGCGAGATACCGGTTGTGATAGGCACGCACGCGCTGATAGAAAAATCGGTGCAGTTTAAACATCTCGCGCTTGTTATCATCGACGAGCAGCACCGCTTTGGCGTCAACCAGCGCAAAAAGTTGGCAAAGAAAAAAGCCGGAATTGTTCCGCTTCCTCATCTGCTCTCGATGACAGCAACACCCATTCCGCGCACGCTCGCGCTCACCGTCTATGGCGACCTCGACCTAACACTGCTCGACCAAATGCCCGCCGGCCGCAAACCCATCATCACCGAAGTGGTAAAACCCACCGAGCGAGGCATAGCGTATGCAAAAATGCGCGAACATCTTCGCGAAGGCCGCCAAGCATATGTAATTTGTCCGCGCATCGACGAGCCCGACTCGGACAAAGCGTTTGCCATCATGGCCAAGTCGGTAACGGCCGAAGCCAAGCGCCTTAAAAAAGATATTTTCCCCGAGTATCAAATTGCGATACTCCACAGCAAGATGACGCCAAAAGAAAAAGACGCGACTATGCAGAAGTTTTTGAATCACGAAATAGACATACTCGTGGCAACATCGGTAGTTGAGGTGGGCGTTAACGTTCCAAACGCGACGATGATTTTTATCGAAGGTGCGGAGCGGTTTGGTTTGGCGCAACTCCACCAATTGCGCGGGCGCGTGGTGCGGAGCAACCATCAAGCGTATTGTTTTGTCTGCCCCGAGAGCCGCGGCGAGCATACGCTTGCAAGGCTCAAAGCACTTGTGACAGCCAAAAACGGCTTTGAGCTCGCCGAGCAAGATTTGCTCCAGCGCGGCGCGGGCGAACTTACCGGTCGCAAACAATGGGGCATCAGTGACATCGGCATGGAGGCATTAAAAAATCTCAAGCTCGTTGAGGCGGCGCGCAAAGAGGCGCTGGCGCTTGTGCAAAAAGATGAGAATTTGTTGAACTATCCCCTGCTCCAGCACGAGCTTTTTGCGAGAGCCAATCAGACTCACTTTGAATAAGGTGGCTTGTCACGAGCGAAGTCTGCCATAAAGGCAAACAAGTCGAGTGGGCGCGCCTGGGATCGAACCAGGGACCGGCCGTGTATAAGACGGCTGCTCTACCGCTGAGCTACGCGCCCAATACGCCAAACTCTATCGCAAGAAAAGGTTTTATGCTACTCTTAGGCTTTAGAAGTACTACTTTATTGGAGGGCAAGAGCATGGATTTCTCCCGATTTAATCCGAGTCTTTCGATGGACGATGACGAAAACGCCGACTATGCCAGGTCATTTGATTGGCGGGTTGAAAAAAATGACCAAGGAGAAACCGTGTATATCACCAAACATGGCGATGTCATCAAAAACATCCACGCCGCGACAGAGTACATCACGTACGGCCGTGCATTTTGCGTATCCATTACGGGTGGGGGGTTCTACGACTAACCTCGCCTATCGCTAGCCGCTCTACCAAGAGCGGTTTTTATTTTAGAAGTTTACGTTGAGCGGCTCTTCTATTATCTCCTGCTTCTTTTTTGGCTCTATGCCGTGCACGATAAGAATTTGCTCAAACTCCTCGCGCTCGAGCGTCTCAACCGCAACGAGCCGCTTGGCTATCGCGTCGAGAGCCTTGCGATGTATATCGATAATGTCTTGCGCTTTTTTGTAGGCCTCGTCGACAATGCGGCGCACTTCGGTGTCTATCTCGCCGGAAATCTTTTCGGAATAAGCGCTCCCCTCAACGCCGGCGCCAAAGAGCGTGTGGCCGCCCTCGCCTTCGAGCGCCACGGTGCCCATCTTTTCACTCATGCCCCAACGCGTGACCATGTTGCGCGCGAGCGCCGTGAGCACTTGCAAATCGTTGGAAGGGCCGGTGGTCACATCGCCAAACACCGTCTTCTCCGCAACGTAGCCGCCGAGGCTCATCGCAATGTCATCCAAAAATTCTTTTTTGCCTTGCATGCGCCTGTCTTCAAACGGCAACTTTAATGTGTAGCCGGCGGCGCGGCCGCGGCTGATGATTGAAATTTTATGCACCGGGTCGGCGTGCGGCAAAAGCGATGCCACCAGCGCGTGCCCCGCCTCGTGGTAAGCGGTTATCTCCTTTTCTTTTTTATTTAACACATGGCTCTTGCGCTCCGGACCGAGCATGACCTTTTCGATACTGCGGATTAAATCATATTGTGCAACCGTTTTGCGATTTTCGCGCGCGGCCAAAATAGCGCCCTCGTTCATGAGGCTAAAGAGGTCGGCGCCGCTAAAGCCCGGCGTGCGCTCCGCCACCACCTCGAGGTTTACATCCTCGGCAAACGGCTTTTTGCGCGAGTGGATTTTTAAAATCTCCAAACGGTCTTGCCGGTCGGGGAGCTCGATGACCACGCGGCGGTCAAAGCGCCCAGGGCGCAGGAGCGCCGGGTCGAGCACATCGGGGCGGTTGGTGGCCGCCATGACAATCACCTTTTCGTTTGGTTCAAATCCGTCCATCTCCACTAAAATCTGATTGAGGGTTTGCTCACGCTCGTCGTTGCCGCCGCCGACACCCGTGCCGCGCACGCGGCCCACGGCGTCTATTTCGTCGACAAAGATAATCGCCGGCGCGGCTTTTTTTGCAGTAAGGAAGAGGTCGCGCACGCGGCTGGCACCCACGCCGACAAACATCTCGACAAACTCAGAGCCGGAGATGCTAAAAAACGGCACGCCCGCCTCGCCCGCCACCGCACGCGCAAGCAGAGTTTTGCCGGTGCCGGGCGCACCCATGAGCAAGATACCTTTGGGGATGCGCGCGCCGATGTCCAAAAACTTTTTGGGATTTTTTAAGAAGTCGACGATTTCCAACAGCTCCTCTTTGGCTTCTTTGGCGCCCGCCACGTCTTTAAACGTCACGCGCGAGTTGGCGTCGTTGGGGTCGATGAGCCGCGGCTTGCTTTGCCCGAAGGAGAAGGCCTGCATCCCCGCGCCGCGCACTTGTCGCGAGAGATACCAAACAAAAAACGCAATCAAAAGGATAGCCGACGCAAACGGCGCAAGCATCTGAAACCAAAACGCCCAGCCGCTTTGGTTTGCTATGGTAATCGTTATTTTGCTGAGCTCGGCGCCCGTAACACCATAATTAAAGAGTGTTTGCGTGAGCGCGGTTCCAGGCTCTTTCATTGAAACTTTTTGTGTCGAGGACGCGTCATTGTAGAGCACGTTGAGATCGTCGCCGTTGACGCTAATGCCGGACACTTTGCCCGCTTCGATATCCTGCGCCACCTGCGAGATGGAGATGGTGGCGGGCGCGGGCTTATTGTTTGTTTCGAAATAGGCATAGGCCCCGGCCAAGAGGAGGAGCAAAGCCACCGAGGTTGCGAGGTTTATCCAAAAAGAGTCGCCGCTTGGCATGGGCGGCATCTTAGAACCCTTGCCTCCCTTCCGGGGTTTCTCTGGTTTGGTGTTTGGATTAGGCATGAATACCACATAATAACATTTTTACGCGTTTTGGCAAAAGAACCTTAAAAAGTGATATAGTCAGTACGTGAATTTGCTTGAGCATAAAAAGGTGCATTTTGACTACGAGACCCTCGAGGAGTTTGAGGCTGGTATCGAATTGCTCGGCCACGAGGTTAAATCGCTCCGCGCCAAGCACGGAAAGCTCGAAGGCGCACATATAATAGTGCGCCCGAGCGGGCGGCGCGGCGGCCTCGAGGCCTACATTGTGGGCATGGACATCCCCCCCTATCAGCCGGCCAACACGCCAAAGGAGTACGACTCCAGCCGCACGCGCCGCTTGCTTCTTACTAAAAAAGAATTGCAAAAACTCGCCGATGCCGAAGGCCAGAAAGGATTGACAATAGTGCCTTTAACAGTGTACAATAAAGGCTCGAAGATAAAGATGCGCGTGGCAATAGCCAAAGGCCGTAAAAAGTACGACAAGCGCTCCGTCTTAAAAGAGCGGGACACGAAACGCGACATACAAAGAACTTTGAAAAATCAACCCCGACGTTAGCAGTCGGGGCCCCGACAGAATCGTCGGGGTAAATATATGGGGATGCCGGGCCTAGACAATGAAGCCTTTGCACCGAGTGCGAGGTAGAAGTCCGGAACTTCTTAAAAATCCGGTAACCATAACTGCAAAGTCAGTTGCATCGCCGTATTTCTCGGCGAACGAGGTCTCTTACGCGTTAGCCTAAGGACTTCGCATCTTCTCCGCGTGGCCTGATCGCGGATGTAGGATGTTATAAAACAGGATATAGCGAGTGGGGTTGATTCGACCATTTGCCGAAACTTGCAATCTGCGGCTCAAAATGATTTTGCTCATTTTAAACATGCGAGCCTAAGCCTGTCTGTAAAAAGACGGGTAAACATAAAATGTCCTACACCTCGTAAAATCTCTCTGTAAAACTTCATTGCACGCGCGTTCAACTCGCGCCATCTCCACTCGATTCGGCTATCGAATAGCCTCACTCGTGGCAAGCCACCTCGACTCGTCACAACCGCACCTCAAATGCGGCTATTCTTCATGCCGAATCGAGTGCCCTGAGCGCAGTCGAAGGGCTGCTTGCTTAAGCAAGCGAGTTTTACTACGATTCGCAGATGTATTATGTCTATATGCTCAAAAACTCAGCCGACAAGCTTTACATCGGCATTACCGACAATCCGGAACGGAGATTGAGTGAGCACAACTCTGAACGCGGAGCACAATTTACCTCGCACATTCCAACCTATAGAATAGTTTTTCTTGAAAAATACGCGACCTTGGCCGAAGCAAGAAAACGTGAAATTCAAATTAAAAAATGGCGCCGTGATAAAAAAGAGGTTTTAATCGAACGTTACAAAAAAAGTTTATTAACTAAGATGTAAATATTTGTAAAGATTTTGCAAAATCTTCCACAGTTTTGTAATACTCGTCAAAAATAAAATAGAGCGTCTCGGGCTTTTCCTGCTCACCTATTAAAATGAGCTTTTTGCGCAAGCCAAACGCTATACCCGCTTCGATATGCGCCGAGGTCCCGGCGGGGAGAAGCAAAACAACGGTTTGTGCATTTTGTAACCCTGCCAAATCGGTTTCAAAATGATTTCGATGGATTGGGTCGTTCAAAAAATCCGGGTGCGATTCGAGCACACGCATCTGCTCCTCGCCCGAGGCCTGTGGTTGGCTTGGGTCAGCCGGCTTTGCAGTAAAGTCGTAACATGTTTTGCCTTTGCTCCGTATCAACGCAATAAGCTCCCTTACTTTTTCCTTATTTCTAAATTTTCCAATTACCGTGAAGTCGGTCATGGCACTACTATAACCCCGAAATAATTATTTTCTAGCACAATCAAAAAAACACCCACTGTGGGTGTTTTTTTGATTTATTTACTTTGCGAAATTACTGGCGAGTGGTTGAGGCCACTCGCATCATTTGCACGCTCACGCTCGGAGCGGGCACCGCACTCGTAGTCCAGCCGCCCATCATCCCGCCCGGTTCAGAGTTGAGATAGTAGGCGTTATGGCCGTAGCCCATGCCGCCGGCAGTAAAGCTGTCTACCGCAGCTTTAAGCTCGCCAAACTGTACGCCCGCCCAAAATATAAATAGCACAATAAAAAGTTTAATAAGCATGTGGCCCCAATGATGATGACCCCACATGCCTCCGCACGCTCCCCCGTGGCATCCGCACTCGCACCCCTCGCCATGCTCTTTGTCCATATCTTTTGCCATTATTTTTACAACAATTAATAATTAAAAATGTTTTACTCCATTAGTATACCGCAGGTTTATCTTGCTATATCCACACTCAACATTTTTGAGGGGCTATGGTGACCGTTTATGATGCGCACTTTGTTGACAGGCACGTTGCACTCGGTTGCAATCAACGCGACAACCCGCGCGTTGGCGCGGTTTTGCAAAGCGGGTTCTTTAACGCTGAGTACGTAGCTTGTGTTCGAGAGTTTTTTTACCAGTTCTTTTTTAGCGCCGGCAATAACTTTTACTTTTATATACATGATTACCACGCAAACCACCGTGTTATCGTTTGAAACACCTGCGTAAAGCCGCTCAAAAAACCAACGAGTGCTGCAGCCATGTTGGAAGTGTTCCCGTTAAAGGCGACCTTGGCTTTTGCCACTATCACCTGCGTTTGAATACGCTGTGCTGTCGAGGTTCCCACACCTTTATACAGCCCTGCGGTGGTAGTGCCCACTTTGGTGTAGCTGTGCGTAAAGGTAAATGCTTGCGCTTTACAAACATTGACCGCAACCGCGATAGTGCTCGTGGCACCGTCGCCATAGCCGAGAGAAAACGTTTGCGCCGCGCACGATTTGGCGTTGTTGACCGAGCCCGCAAAGGTAACCGAGAGCGGGATACTGCCCGTTGTGGGTGTTGCGGTAAAGCCGTCGACCGTGGTAGTGGCCACAACCGTCGCGCTCGGCACAACCACTGTGGCAAAGCAATTGCTCTGTCCGTATGGACCCGACACGTTCAAAATATAGGTATGCGTCGTTGAACCGAGCGTGTATGTTTTAACACCAAAAAAAGCATCGTGCGCGCCGGTGTCCCACACAACACTTGTGGCACCGGTCGTGCTCCACGTGAGCGTAACCGGCGTACCTTGCGGTGCGCTGCTCGTGCTTGCATCAAGCGAACACGCGGGCGCATTGGTCGGCGGAGGATTGGTGCGCACTTCTATCAAGCCGTCTTGTGGCACTCCCCCCACGAGAGCGCCGTTAATCCAGTCGAGCATATCAGGCGACGACACACCATACGTGTTGGGAGACCACACCAGGTTGCTTGTCGAAGCAATATCGTTGTACACGCCAAAGTGCGGGTCGGTGTCGTTAAGGAGGGTGGTCTCAACGTTGTACGCCGTACTCTGCGGTGTTACCGTACCGACTAAATCAAAGTAGTACGTGTCGCCCGCGGATATTTCTATAGGAGTATCGGGGACAATGGTAACCACCGACGAGGTCGCGCTTATCTCGGTAGAGGTGCTGTTAAGGAGGCCCGTACTGCTGGCAATAATCGGGATTGTAAAATTTGGGTCGGTGTAGCCGTAGAGCGAAATATCCTGAACAGTGGCATTGCTCGGCATGACAGCAAACGAGAGCTGGCCAACCCCTACCCCGCTCGTACCGCGCGCCTGTAGTGTAAATCGCATGAGGTGTCCGTCGGCTACATCATACGAAGAGAGCGAGTCGTCGAGCCCGACAATCGGTTCGGTGCGCAAGCCCACGGTAAGCGTGCTGGTGGCAAGCGTCGTACTGCCCAGAGTGATTGCTAGAGAATAGGCGCCGTTAGCAATAGGCGGATAAATAGTTTCGCTAAAACGGCCACCCGAGACCCAGAGGCTTTGGTCGCTAAACATCAGAGTTCCACTGGCGTCGGTAGCGGTAAAACGTAGCGGCGCCGAGGAAGATGCACTGCCGGTTATGGTGGGGTTGGCTTTAAGCGATGTTAGAGGGTTGTAATCAAATGATGCTTGGCCGACCGGTATAGGCGCCGGAGTGGATACGGCGGCTCGGGCACCAGCAATTATGGGGGCACCGGCAACGACAAGCCACAACACCGAAATTCCGGCAAGGAGGAGCGCCAACCCGTAATCCCCAACCCCCATGTGCGCCTCACGTGCGCGGGGTATACTATGTGTGCGGTTCATTTAGTTATCATTATACGTAAACATTTCATATGTCGACAAAACAATGGGTCTGGGCGGTAGTCATCATTATCATTATACTGCTTGCTTTGTGGTGGAGCGGCGTCTTTAGCTCTCTCATGCCGGCACCGGCGGTAACGCAGCCTGCGGCAGTCACTACGGCAGTAACGACGACAAACAGCATGGCCGCGCAAGATTCGGCCATCAAAACGGATGTGGCAACTTTGGACACGCAGATTGCAGCCATCAATAGCGGCATTGCGGCAAGTGCAACGCCTTCCAAACAGCAAATCGGTACGATTGCGGCAAGTGTAAGCGCAGCGGGAGGCACCTTTAATAAACTTTTGGTTGAGCTCAGATCGCGCATAACCAATGCGCAGACCGCCGGCTCATCAGTAGCCGCGTTGCAGACAGCTCTTAGAGATCTTGCGATGCAAGTCTCCAACATGACTTCACAAGCGGGTGCTGCTGCCAAAAACGTCATGGCGGCCTCTGCAACCAACACCACCATCACGGCGTCGTTTAGCCAGCTCAAAACGGCCAAAGCGTACGCAAGCGCCGCGCGTGCTGACGTCCAGACGATTTTGCAGGGGTTAAACATACACTAGAGCAAATAACACGTACACAAAAACCCGCGCATGGTGCGCGGGTTTTTGTACATAGTGTAAGATAAGAGTATGCTCTTTTCTTTCCTCTTGGTCTGGGGCTCGGTGTTTTCTACCCTCGCGGGGCTGGTCGCTTTTCTCATTAACTATATGGAAATGTCGCGCCACTATGCGGAAAAGAGAAAGCCGCTTATACAGGCCTTTCAAACAGGGGCGCTTACGTTTTTATTTTTTATGTTTATCACGACACTGCTGTCGTTTGGTCTCCCTTCTTTGTTTTAAAATCGCATCAGTACAAAGCTAAACCCAAAGTGGCGGCCGCGGCGTACGAAAGTAAAGCCGGGGTCGGAGCCCGGTGTTGAGGTGGCCGTCTGTATCACATGCCAGCGGCCCATGGTGCCGCGCGGCATCGCCGCGCTCGGCGAAGAATTCGTGCGCGTGACGTTAAAGCTTGCACCATCGCCACCGAGCACGGAGACGCTTGCCAATACGGAGCCCGCGCTGTTGACCATCGGGAGCGGTTGCGCACCAAGCTCGGCGAGATTTTGGCTCATGCCGTTAACCGTGGCACTCGCGCCGGTAAATCCAACCGAACCAAACGAGTCGAGCGGTATAAACGCGCCGTTTTGATTGCTTACCATTTCCTCCACCCACTCGGCCGAAGAGAGAGATGAGCTGTAATCGAGTTGTGCGCTGTAGCTTTGGCCGCTCGTGTTGTCTTGTATGACGACGCTCCAAATGCCCTGCGACACTTGGCTGAGCGTTGCGGTGATGGAGTCGCCGCTTGTAACAGGCAGAGAAACCGTTTGCGAATATCCGGGGAGGGTCTCAACCCATGCAGTATAGGTAACCGTGCCGTTTCCATTTACCAACGCTTGCGTGCCCGCTTGTATCAAATCGTGCGTTTGCACGCCGCCTATGCCCACCCATGTTGCGTCGGCGGCGCCGGGGGTAGCGGCAGGCACGGTAGGCACAGTCCATGTGCCGGTGACACTCGTATAGGTGCCCTGCTCCTTTGCCACATAGCCCGCCCAATTGAGCGAAGCACTGCCTTGCGGCACATTTAATTGCCGGCCGAGTATCGTTGCGGCGTAAGCCGGCTGGCACACGAGCAAGCTCGCACAGAGTGCCACACCGGCTACCATGTACCTGATATATCCCTGCATACTATCTCTTACGGACGAGCCTGTGCAAAAGTTGCCGCACGCATTAATTTTACCTGTGGTATCTTACCAGTATATGAAACATATAGGATATGTGGCTGTGACGGTTGGATTACTCTTTATCGGAAGTCCTGTAGCCTGGGCAAGCGTCGCAAGTGCTCCAAACCCTTCGCTAACTCCGCTCCCCTTTAGCGTCACGTGCGATCCGTACACGGCGCCTTTTGTGGCAGGCGGCTCGTATGCGCCCACAGCTGGTGGCGTGTGCACCTATACCATCCCTCAAACCGGTAACGTCAAAGTGATGGGCATATTTAAAGGTGTCGTAGGCAGCTCCACAGCAGTCGAAGCCGAGGCGGCCCCGGCAGGCAGCCCTTATTTTTCTTTTATTCTCTATCCCAACCCTTTTGGTACACCAAATCCCGGTGATAAATATTTTGCTGCCGCATATTCGGCAAGCACTTTAGGTGACGCGGGCAATCCCAACGACGCTCTCAACGTATATACCTACCTTACGAGCTATTTGACCACCGGCCAAGGCACCACCTCGCCCGACCTCACTACTCTTGCATGGCAGTGGGCACGCTCACCGCTTACTGTTACCGCCAACAATCAAACCGTAGCAGTAGGCTCGCCGTTGCCCGCACTTACGGCAACTGTAAGCGGCTTTGTGGCGCCCGACACCGCAAGCTCCAGTGACGTAACCGGCGCAGCGAACTGTATAACGACCGTCGCAACAACAAGCACGCCGGGTACATACCCTATTACCTGCACGATAGGCACCTTGGCATCTGCCAACAACTACATGTTTAGTACGTTTGTCCCGGGCACCCTTACCATTGTCGACACTATCCCGCCCGTCATCGTCATCAACAATCCTCAAAACGGCCACTCGTATCTCCAAAACGACGTAGAGTCGATTGATGCCACCGTGACCGACAACGTAGCGGTTGCTACCACCACATACACGCTGAACGGTGTTGCAGTGAGCCAGACACAGCCGCTGCCGTTTATCAATCTGCCCTTAGGAACCGAGACACTGGTCGTGTCAGCCACCGACACATCCGGCAACGTGGCCTATGCCACGAGTACCTTTACGCTTTTGCCTCCGGATCTGACGCCGCCCACCATCACTGTCACGAGCCCAACAGCCGGCGCAACGTATACCAACACCTCTAGTGTGTTTCTCACGGCTTCAATTACAGACGCTTCTCCTATAGCCGCAACCTCTTATACCTTTAACGGCCAGACAATTGACCCAACCAAGCCTTTGCCGCTTTTGGGTGCGCCACTTGGCGCCGCCAATGTATCGGTCGCGGCCGCCGACGTATACGGCAACGCTGCTTCAACGACGGTAAACTTCTTTATCAAATCAGCCGACGTAACGCCTCCCACCATTATCATCACCAGCCCGATTGCCGGCTATACCTACGCGGCAACAAGCAGCGTACTCGTGGCTGCGACAATCACCGACGCATCGGGCATAGCAACCTCGAGCTACACGCTCAATGGCATGCCAATAAACCCAAGCTTGCCGTTGCCGTTTGCTCAGGCAGGTGCGGGTCCTGCAACACTCGTGGTCACCGCAGTAGACAACTTCGGTAATGCAGCGAGCTCAAGTGTTTCGTTTACCATCGCTCCGCCTTACATACAGCCAACCACACAGGCCCCGGTGGTAACCATCACGAGCCCGGTCGCCGGCAAACTCTATACCCGCGAGGACACGGTGTTTCTCACGGCCACGATCACGAGCCAGTTACCTATTGCAAACGTGCGCTACTACTTTAACGGACAGTTGATCAATCAGACAAAAGCGCTGCCATTAATGACAGCGCCCCTCGGCAGCGCAACTGTTTCGGTTATTGCAAAAGACAGTGCGGGCAACACCACCACTGCAACCATCACCTTCCGCATCGTGCCGGGAGTAGACACGTGCATTCCCGATATCACTCAGGGTTTTGACAACAGGTGGATAGCGAACAAACAAATATTTAGCAAGCTCTTCGATGATTGCAACTTCATCAGCGGTCGCGAGCACGATTACAATGGGTATTACCAAGACGACAACAATCATCATAAAAACCCGGGCGACGACAACCGTTGTACACAAGCGGTTGCAGATATCAACAACGCGTTTGTCGATATCGACCACAACATAAACCACTAGTGTTTTTGGGGTTGTGTGCTACACTAAAGCCCTCAAAGCTTTGGATACTACTCGCATCAATCATCAGATACGCGCCGCCGAGGTGCGCGTTATCGGCCCCGAAGGGGAAAATATAGGCGTCATAAGCCTGGGGGATGCCCTGGCGCGCGCCGAGGAGCTCGGTCTCGACCTTATCGAGATATCGCCCAACGCCGTCCCGCCGGTTGCAAAAATAATGGAATATGGTAAATTCTCTTACGAGCAGGAGAAGAAACGCCGTGAAATAAAGGCTAAATCGCACACCACCGAAACGAAGTCCGTCCAGGTAAAAATAGGCACCGGCGACAACGATATGGCCCTCAAAGCCAAGCGAGCCGCCGAGTGGCTGAGTGAAGGCCACCGTGTTAAAGTAGATCTCTTTTTGTGGGGGCGCTACAAGTACATGGAGTTTGCCTTTTTAAAGGAGCGGCTCGAGCGGTTTCTCAAGCTTATACCGGCTGAGTTTAAGCTCGGCGAGCCCATCAGCAAAAGCCCTAAAGGCTTGAGCACGGTAATCGAAAAAGCAGGAAAGAAGTAAGAATCACCCTTCGACTTTGCTCAGGGTAAAATTAAGAAATTTTATGAAAACCAACAAATCATTTACCAAGCGCATTAAAATTAGCAAAAACGGCAAGCTTACCGCGCGCCGTCCCGGTCAAGACCATTTTAATGCCAAGGAGAGCCGTCGCACGCAAATGGGCACCAACCGCACGCAAAACTACGCGGTAACCCCAAAGGTATCCCAGCGCTTTATTAAAACGGCTGCAAAGTCAAAGAATTAATTTATGTCCAGAGTAAAAGGAGGAGTCAACACGTTAAAGCGCCGCCGCAATGTTCTTAAAACGGTCAAAGGCTACCGCTTTGCCCGTAGCAAAAAGGAGCGCGCTGCAAAAGAGGCGGTCTTTCATGCCGGCAAGTCGGCCTTTGCACACCGCCGCGACAAGAAAAACGACTTTCGCCGCCTGTGGAACGTCCGCATCAATGCCGGTCTCGACAATGTCGGCGAAGGCGCCCTCTCCTACAGCAAGTTTATCGGCGCACTCAAGAAAAACGGCGTATTGATAAACCGCAAAATGCTCGCCGAGCTCGCAGCCAAATCTCCCGAAACGTTTGCAAGAGTAGTCTCCAAAGTTTCTTAGGCGTTGTCGGGATTTTCAAATCTAAACGAAGCACGGTTTATTTTGTCTTCTTTAACCAGGGCGAGTATCTCCCCTACCAACGCCTTTGGGTCGGCGCCAAAGCGTATGTGCTCGTTGGGCCGATGACCGTTGGCTAAAATATTTTTTATTTCATCGGCGGTGGGCCATCCGCCCTCGTACACGCCGAGCGGTTTGTTATCTTCAAACGCAATCGTAAACTCGTGTATCGTGCCGATACGTCCGCATCCAAACAACATGCCGTCGACCGAGCGCGTAAAAATAAGGTCACGGCCCGGATAGCCAAAACCGGTGTACACGATGAGGTCGTGGTACTCCACCGGCAGATTGTATTGCTCAATATGCTCCTTCTCCGAGGAGGCCGGCGAAAATCCGATGACAAACCCGCCCGCCGCTTTGGCGCCCATCGCCACCCACAACGGGAAGCCGGTGGTCGCACCGGTGACGCACACCGCGCCCTGCTTGGCAATCTCGCGCCCAAGTGCCAAGCCTTTGTCGTACGCATCAACGCCGCAGTGGCCGGTCTCGGCGGCGCCCGAGACGCCGAGTTTAATGTGAAGATGCAGATTTTTCGGATCGACCGTAGTGGTTTTGTGCAATGTTTCTTCCATTTTGTTTATTATAGCTCAATTGTTGCGCTCTCCCCTGCTTCGGGCGCTATAGCTTTAACGCTCAAATAATCGCGGATGCGCTGTACCAGCGTGGCCGATGCGGCAGGCTCGCCCATTACGACAAACACTTCTTTGAGCGTGTCTCTTGTTTTATTTACAAACTCAACCAACTGCTCGCCATCCATGTGTGCCGAGTAGCCGTAGATTGCCTCTACACGGCAGTGTACCGGCACTTTTTGTTTATGGATTTCTACCAGGCTGGCGCCCTCCACAAGCCGGCGGCCTAGGCTCCCCGCCGCCTGATAGCCCACAATAAGGAGCGTTGATTTTTTGTCGGGCAAAATACGGCGCTCATGGTCTATCACGCGGCCGCCGTTGCTCATGCCCGAGCCTGCAAGAATGATGTTGGGTCCGGGCTCCTCCCCCAGGTGCCGCGACTCGTCCTCGTCTTCGACAATGTGCATCTCGGGGAAATCAAAAATCTTTTCGCCGTTTTTGATGCGTTGCTTAAGCTCCTCGCTAAAGTATTGCGGGTAGGCTAAAAACGCTTCAGTCATTTGCTTTGCCAGAGGCGAGTCGATATACACCGGAACCCCCGGCACGCGCTTTTCCACCATCAACATGCGGATTTCAAACAACAAATCTTGCGTGCGCTCGGTTGAAAAGGCGGGTATCAGCAACGTGCCGCCGCGCGTGACGCTCTCTTCAATAACATCCTCGAGCATGTCACGCGTGTGCTCTGGCTCTCCCTCAGACCGCACTTTGTTACCATAGACGCTCTCCATCACTAAATATTGTGCATCGGTTAAATCATCTATCGGAGGCAAAAGCGGTGAGTTGCCGCCGCCCAAATCGCCGGTAAACACAATATTGCTCCCCCCGCGTGTAAACTTTGCCATTGCCGAGCCCAAAATGTGCCCCGAATCTAGAAGCTCTACCTGTATGCCGTCATCCAAATCTATTTTTTGATGATACGAGACGCCCTCCCATCGCTCAAAAGCCGCGTTGATGTCGTGCTCGTCGTAGAGCGGCTCTTTGCCATGTATTTCGGCATCGTGTTTGAGGAGGTCCATACAATCGAGGAGAAGCGGTAGGGCCATCGCGCGCGTTGCCTCGGTCGAGATGATGCGGCCCTTAAAGCCGCGTTTTACCAAAAGCGGAATGCGGCCGATGTGGTCGATGTGCGCGTGCGTGTTTACCAACACCGGGATTGCTTTGACATCAAACGGGAACTCGGCCCAATTGTTTTCCTCCCCCGCATGTTTGCCTTGGAAGAGCCCGCAGTCGATGAGTATTTTATTTGCGCCCGTGTCCAGCAAAAAATTAGAGCCCGTTACCGAGCCTGCCGCGCCGTAGAAGTAAACTTTTGATTGCATGGTTTAGAGAAAATAAAATAATAAGTTTTTAAAGGGTTAGACTTGGCCTAGCGGCCCGGAGCGCACTTTAAAAAGTTGTTATTTTATTTTCTCTATACACTATAACAAAAAATCTCACCTAAGGGTGAGATTTTTTGTGGGACTCCGAAAGCTTGTCCTGGTTAGTACCAGGTGGGTGCTCTGTGTGCAGCCTTTACGGCCGCACAACTCCAAGCTCCCGATTGTGTATTTAAGGACTTTGCCTCCGCAGTCCTACCGTAATTATACTCTCTCTAAAAAAATTGCAACTACTCGTCAATACCAAACCTTTTGTATTTAAATACGCCTTTCTTGCCAAACCAGTGTTTGATTTCGTGCTTGGCCTCTTCCTGCGTCTCGCTCGCGTGCACCAAGTTCATAACCGCACGCTTCTCCATGTTGGCACTGATGGCCGAATCGACGGAGTAATCGCCCCGAATAGTACCCATCTCGGCAAGAGACGGCATCGTGGGGCCCGCAATCTTACGCACCATGTCTACCGCATGGACGCCTTGCACTACCATTTTAACAAGCGGGGCCGAAATCATGTAGGTAATAACCCAGCCGCGCACCTCTTTTCCTATGGTAAGAAGATCGGTAGTGCCAAAGTCACGCTTAATGTCGTAGCCATATTTTTGATACGTCGCGGTTGTCTTTTCGCCAAGACGACGGACCCAAGCTTCACTCTTGGGATAATGGTTGTCCATCTCCTTGTGGGTAGGCCGGAACATCTCAAGCGCAATTATCTTAAGGTCGCGCTGTTCAAAACGCTTGATAATTTCGCCGATAAGACCCTTGCGCACGCCGTCGGGCTTTATCATTACATAGGTTATCTCCTCTTTCGGTTTTATCATGACCGCACTGTACAATAAACAAGACCTTATTGCAATGATTATGCGGTTAAAATCTCAGGGCCTTTGTTGGTGATTATGATAGTGTGCTCTACGTGCGCGCAGCGTTTTTTGTCGCGCATACGGTAGGTCCACTCGTCTTCCATGAGCGTAATAGCGCCCTTACCCTCGGCGAGCATCGGCTCAATGGCTATCACCAAACCCTCGGGGAGTTTTTGGCCCATGCCGGCAACACCCTCGTTGGGGATGTATGGTTTTTCGTGCACCTCTTTGCCAAGCGCATGGCCGCCCAAATCCTCCACCACCGCAAAATGATATTTTTTTGCAACCGCTTCGATGGCTGAGCCAATGTCGCCAATGCGATTGCCCACGCGCGCGGCTTTGATACCGGCCATCGTTGCCTCTTTAGTTGCTTTGATAAGTTTCTCTGCAACCTCATCGCATGTGCCGACGCACACCGTAACGGCCGAGTCGACAAAATAGCCGTTGTACGAGAGGCCGAGGTCGAGCGAGACCATGTCTCCTGCCTTGAGTACGCGCCCCTCCGAGGGGATACCGTGCACCACCTCCTCGTTTATGGAGACACATAACGTTGCCGGAAACGGGTATGCCGCGCCATCGGGCAAATACTGTAAAAACGCCGGAACTCCCCCGCCCTCGCGAATGATTTTCTCCGCAGCAACATCAAGTGAGGTAGTGGTAATACCGGGTAAAACCATCACACTCAACTCACGCAACACGTGAGCCAAAAGCTTGCCTCCCGTGCGCAAATTTTTTATTTCGTGCTCGGTTTTTGCAATCACGACAGTTTTAGGGCTTTAAGAACATCGGCGTGCACAGCCTCGACTGATTGGTCGCCATTAACGGTAAGCAGGGTGCCTTCACTTTTAAAATAATTTAAGGATTGCATCGTGAGCTCGGTAAAATTGTCGAAACGTTCCTTGAGTATTGCTGCGTTGTCGTCGGTGCGTTGTTCTATACTTGTGCGTTTTAAAATACGCTCGCGCAATGCATCCTCCGGCGCATCAAGATATATGGCTATGTACTTCCGCCCCAGCCATGTAGCAGCCTCATGAAAATGTTTTGCCTCTTCCAATATGCGGCACGAACCCTCAAAAACAACGGCATCGTTTGGTTCGAGCTTAAGCAGCGCCTCCTCAAATAAATACTGCGAGACCCACACCGGCATCAAGTCGCCCGTGTCCATGACCTTTTTTGCACGAAGGCCAAAGTAGCTCCCCGATGCGGCCATCTCCCGCAAGCGCGAACCCGAGGAATATACGGTGCCGCCGATCTTGTCGGCCAAGAGTTTTGCCTGGGTGCCCTTGCCCGAACCGGGGCGTCCCATCATCAAAAACGTGCGCGTGTCCATGTGCTTAATACTCGCGTATAGATATCTGCGCGTCAACCCGGCGCGCAAGGTCGAGAATGACCGAAACGACAATGAGGAGTGCGGTGCCGCCGATAGTGAGGCTCTGGATGCCGCTCAATGATTGCATGATAATCGGCAATACCGCGATGATGCCGAGGAAGAGCGCGCCCACGAGCGTGATGCGCGTAATCACTTTGCCCAAGTACTCTTGCGTCGAGCCGCCGGGGCGCACGCCGGGGATAAACGCGCCGTTCTTTTGCAAATTTTCGGCAATGGCATGCGGGTCAAAGGTAACGGCCGTATAAAAATAGGTAAACAATACGACAAGCACAAAGTAGACGCCGCCGTAAAAAGCCAAGTTTTGGAGCCACGAGAGTATAAACTCGGAACTAGCCGCGAGCCATGCGTGTGTTGACGCCTGGAAGAACGTGGCGAACATTTGCGGAATGAGTAAAAACGAAAGCGCAAAGATAATCGGGATAACGCCCGCTTGATTGAGACGCAGAGGCAGGTAGGTCGACTGACCGCCATAGGTCTTCATCCCGCGGATGCGCTTGGCGTAGGTGACCGGCACGGGGCGCTCAGCCTCGTTGACCACTACCACCGCCGCCACGATAGCGCAGGCGGCAACGGCAAAGGCAAGATACATCGGCAATTGCGCGGTGTTAAACGAAAAGAGCGCCTGGCTTGCGGTGCGCGGGATACGTGCCACAATGCCTGCAAAAATGATGAGCGACACGCCGTTGCCGAGGCCAAACTCGGAGATGAGCTCGCCTATCCACATCAGCAGCATTGAGCCCGCCACTACCACGAGGATGTTGACCCCAAGCTGGAAGGGCGAGAGCGAGGCAATGACGCCCTGACGCTCGAGTATCAAAATAAAGCTAAAGCCTTGGAGCGCGGCAATCGGGAGCGTGATGAGGCGCGAGTATTGGCTAAACTTTTGGCGGCCAAGCTCACCCTCCTCTTGATAGAGCTGTTTAAGGCTTGGCACCATGATGGTGAGGAGTTGCATGATGATAGAGGCGGTAATGTAGGGGCCGACACCAAGGAGCACCAACGAGAGGCTCGAGAGGCCGCCGCCGGAGAAGAGGTTGAGCAAACCAAAAAATTGATTGTTTGCAAAAAATACCTGGAGCTGCGCGGCGTTGACGCCCGGGATAGGGATGGCCGCAAGCACGCGAAACATGGCCAATGCGCCGAGCACAAAAAGGAGGCGGTTACGCAATTGCGCGTCACGGACGAGTAACGCAAATTTTTGGAAAAAGGTGTTCATCATACCATGTTATGCAACTGAACCGCCCGCATGCTCTATCTTTGCCCGGGCACTGCCCGACACACTGCAACCGGTAATGACAAACTTTTTGGTGAGCTCGCCTCCGCCGAGGATTTTAACCACCGGGACTTTGGACATATTTTTGCGCGTGCGGATAAGGCCGCGCTCGATGAGCGTTTTAGGATTGACTGCGTCACCGGCAAGAAACGCCGTCTCGAGGCTCGAGAGGTTGACGACGAGCGGCTTGCTCTGAATGGTGATAAGACCGCCTACGCCGCGACCGCGCAGTTTGGGGAGCTTTTTGAGCTGCTCGCGGATAGCCGGCATGATGCTGTGTCCGGCGCGCGCCTTTTGACCCTTGGTACCGCGACCGGAGGTTTTACCCCTGCCCCCGCCGCGACCAACGCGCTTAGGCGACTTGTTTTCTGTTTTGCGTTTTACATCGTGGAGTTGCATATAGGTATTAGGCTTTGAGTGTCTTTAATGCTTCTATCGCGGCGCGCGCATTGTTGAGACCGTTTTTGCTGCCCGAGTGTATTTTGGCAACGATGTCGTTGATACCGCAGAGCTCAAGCACGGGGCGAACGGAGGAGCCTGCCACCAAACCGCGGCCGCGTGCCGGTGTGAGAGTGACAACCGATGCGCAATATTTTGCAGATATATCGTGCGCGATTGAGGAGTTTTTGGTGAGCGGCACGGTTATCATGTTTTTCTTTGCATTACGCACAGCCTTGTCGATGGCGAGCGTCGTATCCCCCGCTTTGCCGAGGCCTACACCGACTTTGCCTTTTTTATTACCAATGATGATAGCAACCGAAAACGAGAAGCGGCGACCGCCGGCAACCACGCGGGCCACGCGGCGTATCGTGATGATGCGCTGGTCAAACTCGCTCTTGCGCTCAGGGCGGCGGGTAGATGGACGGCGGCCGCCGCGCTCACCCGGCTTGCCACCGCGCCTGTCGGGGCGTGCACGGCGCGTATCAGCAGCAACTGGTGCCACTTCGTCGGCAACAGGAAGAGCCACGTCGGCAACAATCTCCGGTGCCTCTTCTGCTATAACATCTTTTTGTTCAATGTCGCTCATATGATATTAAAATTTGAGTCCGCCCTCGCGCGCGGCGTCGGCCAATGTGGTAATGCGCCCGGTGTAACGGAAGCCGCCCCTGTCAAACACCACAGCCTCAATACCCGCCGCTTTGGCACGCTTTGCCAAGTCGAGACCAAGCAGTTTGGCTGCATCCATTTTTTTAACACCCGCTTTTGCGGCGCCAACCTCTTTGGTACTGCCCGCGATAAGCGTTTTGCCGAGCGTATCGTCGATTATCTGCGCGTGCAAATAACGGTTGGATTTAAACACGGCGAGGCGCGGACGCTCGCTCGTGCCCATAATCTTGGCACGGATGCGCGCATGGCGGCGCTCGCGGTTTATTTGATTGGTAATGCTTTTAGTAGTCATACATTTTTACGCGGCTTTCTTACCCTGCTTGCGGCGGATAACCTCACCCTCGTAGCGGATACCTTTGCCTTTGTACGGCTCCGGCTTTTTGAGTGCGCGCACGTTGGCGGCAAATTGTCCGACCAGTTCTTTATCAAAACCCTCAATCGTGAGCGTGCCTTTGTCGGCCTTAACCGTGAGTCCTTCGGGGATGTCCATTTTTACCGGGTGAGAAAATCCAAGCGCGAGGTTGAGCGTCTTGCCCCCGCCCGAATGACCGGAGCCATCCGGTCGGGCGGGCTGCACCTCCCATTTGTAGCCGACACCTTCGATCAAAAGTTTTTTAGCAAAACCTTTGGTGACACCCTCAAGCATGTTGCGCACGTGGCTCGCGTAGGTGCCCAGAAGCGCGCGCGCCTCGAGTGTATCCGACTTGGTCGATACTTGCACGCCCTCGGGCACGTTCTCGATACCAATGAGGCGATGCCCCGCTTTGGTGAGCGTACCTTTAGGGCCCATAACACGCAGCTCGTTAGCCTTGAACGTGAGTTCAGTTTTGGCGGGCAGTGCAATGGGTCGTTTAGCAAGTCGTGACATAGTGTTTATTTATAGTGAGCATAGTCGAACTACCAAATTTCAAACAGAGCCTCGCCACCAACGCGCTTAACCTGCGCCTCTTTACCGGTGAGGATGCCTGCGGGAGTTGAGAGCACCAGAAGACCATGGCCGCGTTTGACCGGTTTGATATCGCGTACGCCCATGTACATGCGGCGTGAGAGTTTGCTGACGCGCTTAAATCCGCCAAACGCCGGGCGGCCGTTTTTGTAGGCGAGCACAAGCGAGAGGTCGTTGTTTTTTGATTTTTTGTCTACTTCGCTCACGTAGCCCTCGCGCTTGAGTATCTCAGCGATAGCGAGCTTCATTTGTGAGCGAGGCAACGTCACGCGCTCCTTACCCGCCATTGAGGCGTTTTGGATGCGCACTAACATGTCTGCGATAGGGTCAGTAATCATGGTGTTATATTCGTAGATTCGATTTGATTCGTAGGATTCGTATTACCAAGATGATTTGCGAACGCCCGGAATGAGGCCCTCGTTAGCAGCCTCCCTAAAGCAGGCGCGGCAAAGGCCAAAGTCACGCATGTAGGCGCGCTTGCGGCCGCAGCGGAAACAACGATTAACCACCCGAGATTTAAACTTGGGTGCGCGATTTGAGCGTGCGACTGTTGACTTTTTTGCCATGAATTTCTTAATTCACCCTGAGCTTGTCGAACGGGTGCTTTGTTACCCTTTTGGCCTTTGGGTTACGATTCTGGAGGTATGCCTCGCCCCACTTATATTGCGGCCAATAAATTGGCCGTTGGACTAAGCGGCACCGTCTAGAAAAAAGGAGCCCGACAGGGCTAGAGGGATACTACCACAAGGGGTGGCAGGGTGCAAATAATGGCTAACTACTCGTAAATATCGTGTTTTCCTATTTCGTAAAATACAACCGTACTGGCGTCTATAAATTCAAAAATGATACGGTAGGAGTAATCTATCGAAAAGCTCATAAACTCCTCTTGCGAACCATGGAGTTTATGGGTCTTGAGCCGCGGGTCAAAGGGATTTTTGCGAAACAGCACTTCCCTCTTTTCGGCGCGAGCCTTTATTCCTTGGGGTAACTTTTTATACTGCCTCCCAAATTTTGGCGAATAGCGGATTTCCATCCGCTACAACTTACCGCAAGTCCTTGAGCGAGTGCAAGATCTTAAAAGATTTAGGGTTTTTGCGGTATGATGCCTGCTGCTTTTTCAAGCCAACAAAAAGTTTTTCGTTCTTATACGTGCGCAGTACATGGCGCATAAACTCGCTGGTTGAAGCAAAGCCTTGTTCTGTAGCCTCCCGCTTGACCTCTTTAGCCACGGCAGATGGGAGCGATATGGTGGTAACGGTACGCATAAGCAATAGTATTACTTTGTAATACATCAACTATACTCCCATTACTCTGATAGTCAAATGAACTACACAAAAAACGCCCTTATCGGGCGCTTTTTAATTATTTCTACTTTTTATATTTCTTCAAAAAATCTAGCTCGTTTTTTTGAATGGGAAGCCGAGGTGGGTTAGGTACGCCTTTGCTTCTTTGGGGTTTTTGGCTGTCGTTACAACCGTTGCGGCCATGCCAAAGACATCTTTGATGTCTTCGTCGGCTGTCTCGGGGAAGACGATGTGCTCTTTGATGCCGAGCGTGTAGTTGCCCATTGCATCGATGCCGCCGGTGCCGATACCTTTAAAGTCTTTGGTGCGCGGGAGCGCGATGTGGATGAGACGGTTAAGAAAATCTTGCATGCGCTTGCCGCGGAGTGTGATCTGGTAACCCACTGTGTCGCCAATGCGCGTTTTGTAGGTCGCGATGGACTTTTTAGCACCGCGCTCGGCCGGCTTTTGACCGGTGATTTTTGCAAGGCGGTCGGCCACCAACTCAACTTTGTTTTTGTCTTTGGCCATTTTGCCCACGCCCACGGAGATAACCACCTTTTGGAGCTTAGGCACCTGCATGCGATTGGTCCACCCAAACTGTTCCTTAAGGGCATCAAACGCGGTTTGCTGTTGTTCTTGAATTAATTTAGGCATAGTAGTTTATTTGGCTGCTTTTTTTGCCTTGGAAGTTTTCTTTTTTGCGTCGCTCAGCGCGACATTGCTTGCGTGGATAGGAAAATGCTTGTCGATGATTTGACCCTTTTGACCCTCGCGGCGCGCCTTCTGGTGCTTTTTGCGCATCATGACACCCTCCACCAACACCAAGTTGAGCTTGGGGTAGGTTGCAAGCACTTTACCGCTCTTCCCTTTTTCGTTACCCGAGAGAACTGTGACGTTGTCTCCTTTTTTGATATGCAGTGTGTTCATAAATTTTTCTTAAAATTTACCCTGAGCTTGTCGAAGGGTTAGGTTAGACAACCTCCGGAGCTCTAGAAATAATCGTTTGATAGCCAAGCTCTTGGAGCTCGCGCGGTATCGGGCCAAAGATGCGGCCTGCCTTCGGCTCTTTTTTGTCTTTGCCGCCGGTGTCGAGGATAACAACCGCGTTTTCGTCAAAGCGGATATACGAGCCGTCTTTGCGTCGAAACGGCTGGCGCTGGCGCACGACCACGGCCTTGAGTATGTCTTTTTTCTTAACGGCTTTGCGCGGCTCGGCGGTTTGCACCGAGAGCACCACCACCTCGCCAATGGAGGCGTAGCGCTTGCGGGATGAGCCGGGTATTTTGAAAATGCGTCCGATTTTGGCGCCGGAGTTATCTGCAATGACTACGAGTGAGCGGTCTTGGATCATGGTGGTTTAAAATAAAATCTCGAACGATTTGGTCTTGGAAAGGGGGCGGCATGAGCGGATAGTAACTGCGTCGCCCTCTTTGGCTTTGTTGCCCGGGTTATGCACGTGATACTTTTTGGTGATCTTGAGATACTTTTTGTACTTAGGGTGCTTAACATAGCGCGAGACAGCCACTACCGCGCTGTCTGTCATTTTGTCGGACACCACCGTGCCGCGGAGTATCTTGCGATGTGTTTCTTTTGTCTGTTTCGTTTCCATATTATTTTTTGAGCGCACGCTTGGCAGTAAGTGCGCGAGCGATTGTTTTGCGCAGTGTTGCCCCAAGCTTTACGTTTTTGTTTTTACTCCCGGAAGCGGCAAAACGCAAGACGCGTAACTCCTCGCGCTTGTCGGCAACAAGCGTGTTGAGCTCTTCCTCGGTGTGATTATGTAAATCAGTTTTCTTTGCCATATGTATTTTTACTGATGCCTTGCGACCACCTTTGCTTGCAGCGGGAGTTTTTTGGCGGCATTGGCGAGCGCTTTAATTGCAAGCAGGTCGGCGACACCGTCTACCTCAAAGATGATGCGGCCGGGCCATACATCCACCTCGTAGCCCACCGGATCGCCCTTACCTTTACCGAGCTTTACCTCCGGCGGCTTTTGCGTAAACGGCTTGTCGGGGAATACGCGTGTCCACATTTTGCCCGTCTTGCCCAAGCTACGCACCACCACTTTGCGGGCGCTCTCGAGCTGGTTGGAGCGGATGCGCGCGTGCGTGGTTGCTTTGAGACCGTGCGAGCCAAAAGCCACCGTAATGCCGCGGGTTTCCACCTTACCCTTTTTGGCGTTGCGGCGCATCGTGTGCCACTTGCGATATTTTACTTTCTTGGGAGTCAACATAAAATTCTATTTATCCTTTTGGGATGCTTTGTCAGCAAAGACCTCACCTTTGTAAATCCACACTTTAATGCCAATGACACCAAGCGGGAGGTTTGCGCGCTCGCGTGCAAAGTCGATGTCGGAGCGAAAGGTTTGGAGCGGGATGCGGCCTTTTTTAAGTTGCTCGGTGCGCGACATAGAGCCGCCGCCAAGCATGCCGCCAAGCTGGATGCGCACGCCAAGCACGTCGCGATTGGCCATCACCTTCTCGATTGTTTGTTTGAGCACGCGGCGAAACGCCAAACGCTTTTCCAAACTCTCGGCAACCATATAAGCCACGATTGCCGCGTTGCTCTCGGGCGAGCGGATTTCCTCGATGTCGAGTTTTATCTCCGGCACTTCGAGGTGCTTGTTGGCAAGAAAAGCGGCAATTTTGTTTTTGAGCTTGAGTGAACCTTCGCCACTGCGGCCGATGATAACGCCCGGGCGCGAGGTCTTGAGGATCACGCGCAAAGTGCCCGCGCCGCGCTCGATGTCGATGCCGCCAATATACATGCCGCGCATCTCCTTTTGCAAAAATTCGCGCAGGAGGATGTCCGCCTTGAGATAGGCTTGATACTGCGGACCGGTGGCAAACCAACGATGTCTCCAATCGCGGAGGATGCCAAGGCGGTGTGCAAATGGGTGTACAACTTTAGACATAAAATTATTTTGCGGCAGCGGCCACTTTTTTAGCAGGACGGCGCGACAAGCCGAGAGTGATAACGCTGGTTTTTTTGCGGATGGGCGCCGAGCGGCCGCGGGCGCGAGGCATAGCACGCTTAAACACAATGCCGCTGTTGACTTGGATGGTGGAGATGATGAGCTCGTTGGCCGGGAGCTTGGCGTTGGCCACGGCCGACTGTATGAGCTTGCTCATCGCCTCGGACGCACGCTTAGGGAGCGTCGAGAGGAGTGCAAGCGCGTGCTCGGCGGTTTTGCCGCGTACCAAATCGGCAACGAGGCGCACCTTGCGGGGCGACTGGCGGTAGTTTTTGAGTTTTGCGCTTGCATCTGTCATAGATTATTTATAGTGAGCATAGTCGAACTATTTTTTTGCGGCAGCGGCGGTCTTGGCATCGGTGGCGGCCTTAGCAGCCTGTGCGGATGCAATCTCGCTCTCCTTTGCCTTTTGCTCCATCTCCTTTTGCATCTTGCCGCCGTGGCGCTGGAACTTTTTGGTGGGAGAAAACTCGCCGAGGCGGTGCCCCACCATGTCCTCACTCACCAACACGGCAACGTGCGTCTTGCCGTTGTGGACGCCAAAGGTAAAGCCAACCATCTCAGGCGCAATCTGCGAGCGGCGTGCCCACGTGTTAATAGCCTCAGCAGTCTGAGGTTTTTTGCCCTCAATCTTCTTGAGGAGCTTCTCGTCCACGTACGGACCTTTTTTAAGTGATCGTGCCATTATGTTAGTGCCCTTCTCTAAACAAAAACCCGCCAAGCGGGATCTGCTCGATACTACAGGAAACCATCCCATTGTGCAAGTGCAAGGCGTAAGGTAGAGTGGGTCGCAGACGCAATAGCCGAGAGGTTCTCATGACCAAGGGACTCTATACCGTAAAGATTAAATTCGGCCTCAAAACACTCCTCATATGCATAGATGCCGAAAACGACGAAATTTTTTATGAGACGCTCGCCGCATTTGAAGCGGTTATAGGAGGCGAGTTTGTTCCTGGGAGCATCACTTACAGCACCATGCTGGAAATCCGCCCGGTTCCAGACCCTCCTAAAAACCACTAGCCCGCCACACCAATCAAAACGCCCCGGATTTCTCCGCGGCGCTTTTTATTTTAAATTTTATTGTTGTGCTCCGCGCTTGCCCACTTTGCGGCGGGACACGATAAGATGGTTGGAATATTTTTTGGGCGTGCGGGTCTTTTGACCTTTGCCTGTTGGCTTGCCCCAAGCGCTCTTTGCGCGACGCAAACCGCGGCCTTGCCTGCCCTCGCCGCCGCCATGTGGGTGGTCAACTGGGTTCATTGCGGTACCGCGGACTGTCGGGCGGATACCCATCCAGCGCGAGCGACCTGCTTTACCAATCACCACGAGGTGATGCTCGTCGTTGGAAACCTCGCCAAGCGTTGCCCAGCAAGTGTCGAGCACTTTGCGCACCTCGCTTGATGGCATCTTGAGGTCGGTATAGCCGTTGTCTTGTGCGATAACCTCGATATGCGTACCGGCAGAGCGGCCAAGCTTGCCGCCGTTGCCCGGTTTAATCTCGACATTGTATACAAAGGCGCCTACCGGTACGTTTTTGAGCGGCATGCGGTTGCCCGGCACAACAGCGGCAGTGGCGGATGTCTCAATCGTGTCACCCACTTTGGCGCTCTTAGGCAAAAGTGCGTAGCGGCGCTCACCGTCTTTGTAAATCAAAAGACCGATAAAGCCCGAGCGGTTTGGGTCGTACTCAACAGTCTCGATGCGCGCAGGCACCTGCTTTTTGTAACCAAAATCGACATCGCGCTCCAGGCGTTTGTGTCCGCCGCCCTGGTGGCGCACGGTGATGCGGCCCGCATTGTTGCGGCCAACCTCGCGCTTGCCGCCCCGCGTGAGCGCTTTGTGCGGCTCGCTCGCGGTCAAAACCTTGCGGAAGGAAATTCCGGTCATGTGGCGGCGCGACTTGGTGTATGGTTTGTACGATTTCATAAAAAATTCTTATTTTTTATCCTGAGCGTAGTCGAAGGATTATACTAATTCTATCGTCTCCCCCGCTTTGAGGTATACATACGCCTTGCGACCTTTGGCGGTAGCACCGGTGCGGTTGGTGTTGCGGGTTTTAACTTGCTTACTTGGCACCGCGAGCACTGCAATTTTGCGCGGTGTCACTTTGTAGAGCGTTTGCACGGCGTTAGCTATCTCTTTTTTGCTCACACCCTTAGCCACATTAAACACATAGGCTCCATGCCCCGAGAGGTAGGCACCTTTTTCGGTGATGCGCGGCGAGTGTAAAATTTTTCCCGAGTGTTTTTGCATAATTATTTAGATTCTTTGACCACGCGCTTTTTTGAGAGCGTCTCGATAGCCGCGGCCGGGTCTACCAATACGAGATATTTGCTCGAGAGTACCGAAAGCGGGTTTAAGTTGCGTGCCTCAATCATCTCAACATTGCGGAAGTTGCCAAAACTCTTAAAGGTCGGCGCGTGCATTACAGGGAGCGCAACCAAAGCGGCGTTCTTCTTTTTTAATGCGCGCATGCCGATTTTGCCAAAGGCATCTATCACCTGCTTTGCCTCTTTGGCCTTAGGCGCGGCAAAGTTGAGTTTGTCTATCAAAATAACTTCGCCGTCTTTGAGTTTGCGCGAGAGCACCACGAGTAATGCCTTTTGGCGCGACTGGCGGTTGATTTTTTGGCTGTAATCTTTGTCGTTGCGGGGGCCGTGTGTGACACCGCCTCCCTTCCAAATGGGCGAGCGGGTCGAGCCATGGCGCGCGCGGCCGGTGCCCTTTTGCTGCCACGGTTTGCGACCGCCGCCGCGCACCTCGCCGCGGTCTTTGGTGTGCGCATTGCCTCCGCGTGCGTTGGCTTGCATGCCTTGCATCACCTGATGCACGAGGTCGGCGTTCCACGGCAGGCCAAAGAGATTCTCCGGCAATATAAAAGTACCTGCTTGCTCGCCTTGTGCGTTAAAAAGTTTCGCCTCCATGCGATTAGCTGCGCTTGGCTTAGCGACAGAAGCTTTTTTAGTTTTGATAGTTTTAGTTGCCATAAAAAATTCTTATTTTTTACCCTGAGTTTTATCGAAGGGTTTATTTTGACCGCCGCGGATCTCAACAACCGTACCACGGCGGCCCGGCACTGCGCCTGCGATAACAATCTCGCCTGTGGCTGGGAGTACCTGGAGCACCGAGAGGTTGCGAACGGTGACGCGGTCCTGACCCATGCGGCCAGCCATGCGCATACCCTTTGCAACGCGGCCTCCCGCGCGACCGCCCGAGCCGCCGATAGAGCCAGGGGAACGCTCGGAGTGCTTTTGACCATGCGAGCGCGGGCCGCCGTGAAAGCCGTGGCGCTTAACTACACCCTGGAAGCCGCGGCCTTTTGAGATTGCCGAGACCTGTACCTTCTCGCCCTCGATAAAAGCGGTAACATCGATGGTTGCGCCAACCTCCACACCTGCCGGCAATGCACCGCCGCGCTCTTTGTACTCTTTAAAGTTAGCAAACGCTTTACCTTTGGCGTGGCCAAGCTGAGCCTTGTTGGTGTGGCTCTCTTTTTTGTCGATAGCGCCAATCTGCACCGCGTTGTAGCCCTCCTTTTCTTTCGTTTTGATTTGCGTAACTGTGGCAGGGGTAGCATTAATGACAGTCGCTGCATAAGCGCGGCCGTCTTCCGTAAATACGGTAGTCATCTTCCCTTTTGTTCCAAGGATAAATTTCATCATGTTGTCTATTGGTTCCCGGAGGAACGTGGATCAACTCTATTTCGAGAGTCCAAGGCAATATACATCAACCCAAGTTTTAATGCAAGAACTCAGGTTTTTATGTTGACGTGTAAGTTAGGTTTGGTATGGTTGCCGCCGCGATGGAAAAAGATTTTGATACATGGAACGAAGCAAAGAAAAAGACTAACGAGGCTGAATTTACCGACTTTGTACATACGCGCGAGGTGTGGTGGTGCTCGCTCGGCATCAATATCGGGTATGAGCAAGATGGCAAACATAACACATTCGAGCGGCCGATTTTAGTGTTGCGCAAATTCAATAAAGATATAGTGCTTGCAGTTCCACTCACAACAAGCATCAAACACAACCCTTACAATGTAATTTTTACACATGAAGGCCAAGAACATGCAGCGGTAATTTCGCAGGTAAGACTCATCAGCACTAGACGGCTCAAACGCTACATGTATAAAATGAGCAGTGACATTTTTAAGACAATCCGCGAAGTTACCAGAGCAATGATTTAAAATCGAAACCCCGCCAAAAGGCGGGGTTTCTCGGAGGACGCATGTCCATTTGTGCTTAGAGTGTATACCCCACGTCTGAAAAGTCAATAAGATATGAATACGAAAAAATCCCCATGCATGGGGATTTTTTCGTTGAATTTCTTGGCTTGCGGCGCGGCTTTACCCTAAGCCTTGCGCCCCAAACCAAAAACCCGATTTCTAGATTATCAGGCCGAAATTATTTTTTGTTCGAACAAGGAACCAATGAGCAACTTTCTCTCATTTTATCGAATATATATGAAGAGTCAATGAATTTATCGTTTTATTTACGCCATCTTTACGTCTATCGTAACGCCCGAAGGGAGCGAGAGATTGGTGAGCGCTTCAATCACTTTAGGACTAGGGTCGAGGATGTCGATGACGCGCTTGTGTACGCGCATCTCAAACTGCTCGCGTGCATCTTTGTAGATAAACGTTGAGCGGTTGACCGTGTATTTTTTTATCTCCGTCGGGAGCGGTATCGGCCCGGCAATAGTGGCGTCGTAGCGGAGCGCCGTGTCGAGTATCTGTTTGACGCTCGCATCGAGCACCTTGTGCTCGTAGGCCTTTACCTTGATGCGGAGGCGCTGTACCACAGCCGGAGCCGCGGCTTTTCCCCGACGCTTCGGTCGGGGTCCCGACCCTTCGGCGTCGGGATTGCTGCGCGGCTTGGGGCTAGCTTTTTTAACTTTTTCTTTTTCGTTGGTAGCCATAATTGCTTGGAGCTAGTTCCCACCCTTCGAGTACCTCAGGGTGCCATCTATCTCCGATTAGCTTACTCCTAATAATTAAGTACCGATTCGTACAAAAATTATGCAATAACTTTTGTAACGACACCTGCGCCCACGGTCTTGCCACCCTCGCGGACTGCGAAGCGGGTTTGTACCTCGAGCGCCACCGGCGCTACGAGCTTCACTTTAAAAGTGACGGTGTCGCCCGGCATGACCATCTCGGTGCCTGCGGCAAGCGTTACCTCGCCGGTCACATCGGTCGTGCGGACATAAAACTGCGGCTTGTATCCGCTAAAGAACGGCGTGTGGCGGCCGCCCTCGTCTTTGGTAAGGATGTATACCTCGCCCTCAAAGTCGGTGTGCGGCGTTACGGAACCCGGTTTGGCAAGCACTTGGCCGCGGTGGATGTCCTCCTTTTTAGTACCGCGCAAGAGTACGCCTGCGTTGTCGCCTGCTTGGCCGGAGTCGAGCTGCTTGTTAAACATTTCGATACCGGTAATGGTTGTTTTGCTGGTTGGTTCGAGACCGACGATTTCAACTTCGTCGCCTACTTTAACCACACCGCGTTCGATGCGGCCGGTCACCACCGTGCCGCGACCCTCGATAGAGAAGATGTCTTCAATCGGCATAAGAAACGGCTTGTCGAGCTCGCGAACCGGCATCGGGATGTAGGTGTCGAGCGTGTTGACGAGCTCAAGCACTTTTTGCGACCACTCGTTGGTGAGGTCGTTACTCTCCAAAGCCTTGAGCCCCGAGCCGCGGATAACCGGCGCATTTGCGCCGTCAAAGCCCTGCTTGGTGAGGAGCTCGCGCACTTCCTCCTCGACGAGGTCGATGAGTTCTTTGTCATCTACCATGTCGCATTTGTTGAGAAAAACGATGATTTTCGGCACGCCCACTTGCTTGGCAAGGAGGATGTGCTCGCGGGTTTGCGGCATCACGCCGTCGGTTGCGGCAACCACGAGGATTGCGCCGTCCATTTGAGCGGCGCCGGTAATCATGTTCTTGATGTAGTCGGCGTGGCCCGGCGCGTCGATGTGCGCGTAGTGGCGGTTAGGAGTTTCGTACTCGCTGTGGTGGAGCGCGATGGTAATGCCGCGTGCTTTTTCCTCCGGAGCGCTGTCGATTTTGTCGACGTTCTCGACGCGGGCGCTGTAGCCTTGCGCCTTTGCCATGTCGAGCGTGTGGAGGATCGCCGCGGTCAAGGTCGTCTTGCCGTGGTCAACGTGGCCGATGGTGCCTACGTTAAGGTGCGGTTTCTGCCTGTCAAAGTTTGCCATGATAATGATGTTCTAAACTAATAATGATTAATTGAGCCTGCAAGATAAAAACACAGATAAATACACACTAAAGCATAGGAAAACACCCCCTATTGCATTACCTAGAAATATATAGGAGTGCGTGTAAAAGCGCAACCCCGAGCAGGATTCTCATTACTTGCGTGCGGCGATGATGGTGGCGGCTACGTTGGGCGGCACTACCTCGTAATGGTCAAACTCCATGGTAAAGCTTGCACGGCCTTCGGTCATGGAGCGGAGCGCCGTGGTGTAGCCAAACATCTCGGAGAGCGGCACTTTTGCCTTGATGGCGCGCGCGAGGCCGCGCTCCTCCATACCCTCAATTTGCCCCCGTTTGCCGGAGAGGCTGCCCGTGATTTCACCCATGAACTGCTCGAGCACCACCACCTCGACGCGCATAATCGGCTCAAGCAACACAGGGCGCGCCGCTTTTGCGGCATCCTGGAAGGCCATCGATGCCGCGATTTTAAAGGCAATTTCGGAAGAGTCGACATCGTGGTAGGAGCCGTCGTAGAGCTCGCAGGAAATGTCGACCATTTTGAAGCCGGCGACAATGCCGCGCTCCATGGCCTCGCGGACGCCCTTCTCCACCGGACCGATAAACTCTTGCGGGACCACGCCGCCTTTAATGTTGTTGATAAACTCAAAGTGGTCTTCGCGCGTAACGTTTTTAGAAATCTTCTTGTCGGGGTCGACGGGCTCAAGCGGTTTGAGGCGCAACTTAACATGACCATACTGGCCTTTGCCGCCGGTTTGCTTGATGTATTTGCCCTCGGCCTCGGCCTCCTGCGTGATGGTCTCGCGGTATGCCACTTGCGGTTTGCCGACATTTGCCTCAACGCCAAACTCGCGCTTCATGCGGTCGACGAGGATTTCGAGATGGAGCTCGCCCATGCCGGAGATAAGCGTCTCAAGCGTTTCGGAGTCGGTCGATACTTTAAAGGTTGGATCCTCATCGGCAAGTTTTTTCATCGCCATGCCCATTTTTTCCTGGTCGGCTTTTGTTTTGGGCTCGATGCGCAATTGGATAACCGGCTCGGGGAATTTTATTTGCTCAAGTTGTATCGGGTTGGCCTCATCGCAGAGTGTGTGCGAGGTGCGCGTGTCTTTAAGACCTACGGCCGCGGCAATTTCGCCGGCAAAAACTTTTTTAACTTCCTCGCGCTCGTTGGCTTGGAGCCGCACGATGCGGCCGAGGCGCTCTTTGGAGCCCGTGGTTGAGTTGTAAAGATACGAACCTGCTTCGATAGTGCCGGAGTATACGCGAAAGAAGGTAAGCTGGCCCACAAACGGGTCGGCTTGGAGTTTAAACGCGAGTGCGCAAAACGGCTCGTCGTCGCTTGCGTGGCGCACAACCTCCTCGCCTGTTTTAGGATTGATACCTTTAACCGGCGGCATGTCGAGCGGGCTAGGCAGATAGTCGACAACGGCGTCGAGTACCAGCTGTACACCTTTGTTTTTGAGCGCAGAACCGCAGTACACCGGGAAGATTTTGTTGTCGATAACCGCGCGGCGCAAAGTGGCCTGCAAATTTTCCAAGCTCGGCTCTTTGCCGTCGAGATACTCGGTCATGAGCGCCTCGTCGTGCTCGACAATCTTTTCGATAAGCTCGGCGCGATATTTTTTTGCCTCTTCCAAAAGACCGGCCGGCACGTCAAACTCAATCACATGGTCGCCCATGTTGCCTTCAAACTTGTAAGCTTTAAGCGTAAGGAGGTCGATAACGCCCTCAAATTTGTCCTCAAGGCCAATCGGTATCTGCATACGCACGGCATATTTGGTGAGGCGGTCTAAAATAGATTGATACGACTTTTCAAAGTTGGCACCCGTGCGGTCGAGTTTGTTGATAAAGCACACGCGCGGCACATTGGCCTCGTCGGCGTAGCGCCAGTTGGTCTCGGACTGCGGCTCGACGCCGGCTACACCGTCGAAGACGACAATCGCGCCGTCGAGAACGCGCATCGAGCGCTTCACTTCAGCCGTGAAGTCGATGTGCCCGGGAGTGTCGATGATGTTAAAACGATATTTCCCCGACGCTTTGGTCGGGGTCCCGACTAAAACGTCGGGATTTAGTGTCTTACTTACTTTTGACCAAAAACACGTGATAGCGGCGGCGGTAATCGTGATGCCGCGCTCACGCTCTTGCTCCATCCAGTCGGTGGTTGTGTCGCCCTCGTGCACCTCGCCGATTTTGTGCTGGCTTCCGGTGTAGTAGAGCACGCGCTCCGAGGTAGTGGTTTTACCAGCGTCGATGTGCGCGATGATACCGAAGTTGCGAACCTTCTCCAATGGATAGTCTCGTTTTGTTGGCATAAATTAAAAACGCGCCCAGGCGTTAGTGGCCAGCATACCCCAAATTATAAAAAATGCAAAAAGAAAAATCCCCGCCAAAAACTTGGCAGGGACGATGTACACAAAAACAAGGTTGTACCTAATTTCCGTGCGGCTCGAGCCGGCGGCAGTTGATGCGAAAATCACAAGACTTGGCCTGATTTCCACAAACTCCTCGAACCATAAAAGAAACCTTCCCATCCCGCGCCTCTATCCAAGCGTTTGAGACATTCTCGATGGCACCACTAACAATAGGCACCACCTTAACGGGAGCAGGATTGTTTTCTTCCCGAAATAGTCCGTACACTCCAACCGACACTGCGGCGCATCTTTCTCCGCACGCGCAAGGAGTGTCACAAGCCACAGCGGCCACACCCTTTGGCATAGGTAATGTATCGTTCATAGTCCTCTCCCCAAAAGAACGTGTTTGCCGTTATCTATAACACCGCTCGGGCAAAAATAGTAGCTAGTCGTAAATAGAATGATCTCCAATAGTATGCAGCCGCGTCTCCTGATCGGAAATCCATTCAAATATGATGCGATTTTTGAGGTCAATCGAAAAGCCAAAAAAGTCATGGTACTTCCCGTGCAATTTATGCACTTTGAGTCTTTGGTGATTGCTCCGATTTCTAAACAACTCAATCTTTTTAAAAGTGGTCTCCCGAAGTTGCGGGGTGAGTTTCTTCAAGCTTCGCAAGAATTCCGGCGTAAAACCAACGATAATCATACCGTTAGAATTTCTTTATTAATTCGCGCGGATTTCCATACAATACCTTCCCCTCGCTCGCTTCCTGCAAGGAGCACTGGAGTGAGGAAAACGCCTCATCTTCGGCAAGCAAAGTGAGCGCTTGGCGTACGGCATGAGCCGTGTTGGCGGCTTTACCGCTTTTAACACGCTCTTTAATAAAGCTCCTTTGCTCGGGAGTAATTGGTACGGATATAGTGGTCATACTGATATATGATAATATATTACTTAGTATGAAGTTATCATACACCTGCCAGAACGTGAACGCAAGATTTTACCACGCAAAGTGGGCGAAGGCTTTATTGGCTTCGGCCATCTTGAGCGTGTCGTCGCGCTTTTTTATCGCAGGACCCTCGTTGTTGGATGCGGCAATGAGCTCGGTCGCGAGTTTCTCAGCCATCGGTTTGCCTTTGGCGCCGCGCGCGGCACCGAGTATCCAGCGAAACGCCAATGCCTGCTTGCGCTCGGGGCGCACCTCGCGCGGCACTTGGTAGTTGGCACCGCCCACGCGGCGCGAGCGGATTTCCATCGCCGGGCCCACGTTGCGGATGGCTGTTTCAAAAAGCTCAACAGGATTCTCCGTTTTTGTTTTTTCTTTAATTATTTCAAACGCATCGTACACCACCTTGCGTGCGGTGCTCTTTTTACCATCCCACATGACCGAGTTAATAAACTTCTCCACGCGCAGAGATTGATATTTGAGGTCTGCACCGGGGATATTACGATTTTTAACTGGTCGACGCATATAAAATTTTATTTATAGTGAGTTTTTATCGAACTATTTTTTCTTAGCGGCAACACCGGAGCTTGCTTTAACACCGTAGCGAGAGCGCGACACGTTGCGCTTCTCTACACCGGTGGCATCGAGTTTGCCGCGCACCACTTGATAGCGCACGTTGATGTCCTTCACGCGGCCGGCGCGCACCAACACCACCGAGTGCTCTTGCAGGTTGTGGCCCTCGCCGGGGATGTAGGCGGTAATCTCCATACCGTTGGTGAGGCGCACGCGGGCGATTTTGCGGATAGCGGAGTTTGGCTTGCGGGGCGTCTTTGTCGTCACCTTGGTGCATACGCCGCGTTTAAAAGGCGACGGATAAAACACCGGGTGATTTTTGAGCAGATTAAAACCGCGGGCAAGCGCCGGCGATTTGGTTTTGCTCTTCATTTGTGTGCGCCCTTTGCGGACGAGCTGTGATATGCGTGCCATTTGTAAATTAAAACGCCCCAAAGGCGTTGGACACACTCTACTCTATAGCGCTACGCCTGTCAAAAGTTGGAAAAGGCTGCTCAATATAATGCTAAACAAAGGCGCGAGTACGTAGTAAAACACAATCATAATAAGGAGTGTGTTGGTTAAGACACCCATGCGCTCCATGCCCATGCGCAAAGTGTCGTAGCTCCTCCCTGCGGCGCCCGGCAAAAGCGCCGCGAGCACGCGCGAGCCGTCGAGTGGTGGTATCGGTATTAAGTTAAAAAGCGCGAGCAACATGTTGATGTACACAATCATCGTAAACGCGTCAATGAGCGGAGTTTCCGGCCCGCCGATAAAGCGTATGGCGAGGCCAAAGACAAGCGCGAGGAGGATGTTGGTGCCCGGCCCGGCAAAAGCCGTGAGCGCTTCGTCATATTTGCCGGTGAGGTAATGCGGGTTGATAGGCACCGGTTTGGCATAGCCAATGAGCAACGGAAAGTGCGTAAAGCTTTGCGTAAAAAGGAGGAAGCCCGGCAAAAGTATCGAGCCGATGGGGTCGATGTGTACAAGCGGGTTGAGCGTTAAGCGCCCTGCGAGGCGCGCGGTTGGGTCGCCGAGATAGTTGGCCATGTAGCCGTGAGCCACCTCGTGGAGGATGATTGAGACTATAAGAATAACGAGCGAGAGTATAAACATATGGTTGCGAAGCTTACAAAGTATGGTACCATAGGCGAGCATTAAAAAACGATATGGCAAAAGTTTGCGACATAACAGGAAAGGGCTCAAAAGTTGCCGGCGGATACAGCAATCGCATCCGCGCGACCAAATTTAACCCCACGGGCAAAGTGCGCAAACAGGTCAACCTCCAAAAAAAGCGTATTTTTGTGCCGGAGATAAACAAAACGCTCACACTCACGGTCTCCACCGAGGCGCTCCGCACGATTGCTAAAAACGGCGCATACAAAACGCTCAAAAAAGCCGGGCTTATTTAGTTTTTAAAATATAGAAAAATATAGAATAGAAAAAGGGCGTCCCGTTGGGACGCCCTCTGTTTGTTTCACCCCTCGCCATTAGGCGGGAGCGATACGACGACGATCTTGCGGCTATCGAACCTGTCCCGCAGGAGATCAATCAACGGGTCACTAGCCTGTTGGTCACTGGTGAACGTCACAAGGCCGCCGTAAGGCGACACGGGCACTTGCCGCGACGCCGGTGCTGACCGCGCCTTGGGCGAAAGGGCAAAACCCTTCTGCTCTTGCCCTTGCGTCCATTCCTCGAGTGTGGGGAATGACGGGATTTGAGGAGCGCCCATCACGAGCGCGCCATGATCGCTCCTGAGCGTGTCGACGGTCACGCTCGCTCCGTAAAAAGCAAACGGGGCGAGAACAGCAACTGCGCTCAAGAATCCTATGCGACTTAGTTTCATTGTCCCCTCCCTCGGGGTTATCTTTTAGCCCACAATTGGGCAACCAATCTGTCAAGAATGGTAACATACGCCAAACCCTTGTCAAGTGGTTATTGAGAGCTGGGGATAACCTTACAAACAAGCCTATTTGCTATACTTACTTTTATATGGATTACGAAATCAAAAAATTTGAGTTGCCCGAGCTCGAGGGCATCTCCACCGAGAGCGTTAAACAGCACATCGGCCTTTACGAAGGCTATGTAAAAAACTTTAATGCCGTGAGCGCAGCTATTGAGGACTTGCTAAAAGATCCTGAAAAGAATGTGCTCGCAATTGCCGAGCTTCGCCGCCGGCACTCGTTTGAGTTTGGCGGGATGAAGCTCCACGAACTTTATTTTTCGCAATTTGAGGGTGGAGCGCACGCGCTCGATGCAGGCGGTGCGCTTGCAACTGCATTAACTAACCATTGGGGTACTGTTGATGCGGCACTGACGCGCATGCGCCAAACCGGCATGATGCGCGGACCGGGATGGTCTATCCTTTATTACAATCCGGAGATGCACGCGTTTCATATGGGATTTGTCGGCGAGCAACATCAAGGACACTTTGCAACGCTCCCGATTATTGCGGCGCTCGATGTGTGGGAGCACGCGTTTTTGCTCGACTACGGCGCATCCGGCAAAGGCAAATATATCGACGCGTTTTTCAAAAATATTAATTGGGGCGTTATCGAACAACGTTTTGCAGAAATAAATAAATAGTTTTGCAGGGGCTCCGCAGCGCGACGGCGCGAGGACTGAGCAATTTTCTAGCAAGAAAATTGAGTACCCGGAGAAATTATTTTTTATTTCTGCTTTAACAAATACACAGCAGATGCCGTTAGTGGCACATACATTAACAACGCGAGCCACAGCGGGAAGGAGGTAAACGTTGCAAACCCAAACGGCAACGTTTGCACCGCATGCGCGACGAGCACTATCCATTGCAAAAGCAGTGTCACGACAAGCGCGGGCACAAACGCGAGCACCGTGTTGATAAAACTTAAGATGCCGGTTAACAATCCGGTAATCATCACGAGCGGCAAAAGCGGCAACACCAACAAATTTGCCGGCACCGAGAGATACGAGAGGTTGCCGGTAAAGTAGAGGAGCGTGGGCAGTGCAAAAATCTGCACCGCGATGGTTGAGGTGATAATCGAGCGCATGTCAAAACGTTGCGGTATCCATCGCAATATTTTTTCGATACTCGGCGCAAAGACAATAAGCCCGAACGTTGCGAGCACACTCGTAAAAAATGAGGCGTCGCCCAATATGAGCGGCGGATTCCACAACACCATCGCTGCCGCAACGGCGGCAAGGCTCCGGAGCGCGAGCGCGGTGCGATGCAGATAGCGCGCCGCGAGTGCCACGAGCGCCATCATACATGCACGCACCGTGGTGGGGGCGGCGCCGGTCATGATGACAAACAACATCATGCAAAGCGCCGCGCACAGCATTTGCCATCGGCGCGGCAAAAATCCGAGCGCGCGAAGTATCCCCTCGGACACCACCGACATGCTGTAGCCGGAGAGTATCACGATATGTATGAGCCCCGCCGCGACAAACGCATCGGTCAAATCCTCCGGCAATCCGCGGCGCTCGCCGAGCAAAATGCCTTCAAGGAGGAGCGCTTTGGGCGCACTCAACGTGCGCGCTATTGAATTATTAAATGCGTGCTTGATGGTAAACAACGCGCTGCGGAGTGAGAGCTTTGCGGGCGTCACTTGTTCAAGCTCTGCATCCATGAGCAACATTGAGACGCCTTGCACGCGCAAATAATTGGGGTAATCAAACGTGTTGCCGTTGTCGCCGACAAAACTTGCAGGCGCCGCGAGCGTGCCGCCAAGTGTCACCTCCTGCCCGTAAGCCGCACTTACATAGGGCGGCAAAAACGCGAGGAGCGTGCCCTGCGCGGGAGTGCCGTTGACCGACGACACGGCCACATCGGCCTGCACATGCGCGCCGCTTTGTACCGGGTCGCTCACGATAGTGCCCTCAACCGTCGCTTTGCCCAAAAATGCCGAGATGTTTTCTTGCGACTCTTTATACAAAAACAAATCGCCACGCAAGGCGCCGAGCACGAGCGCCACAAGTGCGATTGCCAAAAGTAAAAGCACGCGTTTGCGCATGCAAGTTCCTGCAATCATGAGAGTAAGTGCAACCGCTATGCACACCAAAAGCGCGAAGGTAGGTATAGCAAAAACAAGCGCACAGGCAACGCCGCCCGTCAAACCGGCGGCCAACACGTACAAAAAAGCAGCGCTCGAATACTCACTTTTCACGCGGAAGTTGTACCAAAATTAAGATACTTGTCTATCAACGCGAAGAAAACTCTTTGATGATAGTCTTCTCGTCCTCCGGCGAGAGAGATTTTTTATAGCGAGCCACTTTACCTTTGACACGCGCCTCACACTCGCCCCACGTTTTGTGCGTCATTATTTTTCCATCGACTTTGCTTACATAGGAATAGGCTTTTGCTTTTGAGCGCACTTTTGACGCTGATTTTTCTTTATGCAAACCTTCGTCGTGCCCGAGGTTGGTGATGTCAATGTTATATGCGCGGCGAGGACCATCATACAATGTAACTTTTTTATGCTCCGCAAAATCCGAGGCAATCGTGTCGACGCGCTCGTTGCCGGCAACACCCACGTGCCCGCCCACATACTTCCATGTTATGTTTGCACCACTGCTTTGCACCGCGGCATCAAGCTGCATCCACAAATCTTTGTTTAACACTTCTTTTTTATTTTTTGTTTTCCATCCGTTTTTTTTCCATCCCTCTACCCACTTCGTGATGCCGTTGATTACGTAGGAGGAGTCGGTGTGTACCACTATATGTTTGCCGGAGAATTTACTTGCGCGTGCGAGAGCTTCGGCTGCCGCCGTGAGCTCCATCTTGTTGTTAGTTGTATGCACTGAGTGGCCGCCAAGCTCAACAATTTGTGAGTGTGTTGCAACCAAAGCACCCCATCCGCCCGGGCCCGGGTTGCCCTTGGAAGCCCCGTCGCAAAAAATAGTAATAGTTTCAGTGTCGTGTGGCATAGCTATAGTTATACAATATCCACAATGCGGATGCGGGGGCTCCCTCGCCAGTCGCGCTCTATGTGGCCCACCACATCAACGCGGTCGCCCACCGCAAACTGTTTTTGAAACGAGGCCGGCGTTGCAAAAAATGCTATAGCGCCGCTCTGCGCGCCGTTTTGTTCGAGGCTAAGTTCAAGATGGTCGTTTGCTTTGCCAAACATGCGCGTATTTTGTATCGCAACGTGGGTAAACAAAAACAGCGGCCGCTCGTTGCCCACGCCAAAGGGGCCTAGCTTATCCAAACTCTTCAGTGCAAACGGCAGCTCGGCAAGCTCCGACTGTCTATCCACTAGTATTTCTTTACCAGCACCATCCGCGCGCTCGGCAAGCGCGTACGCACCGTTAAGTTTTGCGGCAAGTTCGTGTACGCGCTCCTCGCTTACCGAAAAGCCGCCCGACGCAAAGTGTCCGCCAAAATGGTCAAATACATCGCCCGCCGTTTGCATAAGCGACACCACGTTAATTGTGCCATCGGAGCGGCACGAGCCGCGTATTACCTCGCCGCCCTCTCTGCCCCACAAAAACACCGCCTTGCCGTGTGTGTCGGCAAGCGAGCCGGCCACGAGGCCCAAAACTCCCGGCCGCCAATGGGGATTGCCCATCACAATGAGAGGGCTCTCGCTTAAGTCGGTGCCAAGCAAGCGCTTATTAACCTCTTTAACTATTGAAGCAACCGCGCCTTTGCGTTCGTCGTTTATTTTATTGAGCGTATACGCCAACTCTCCCGCCTCCTCGGCACTGGTTGTTGCGAGCAAGCGTGCCGCAACATCGGGGCTGTCCATGCGCGACGCCGCATTGATGCGCGGACCAATCATAAAACCGATGTCGTCCTCGGTGAGCGTCTCTTGTTTGATGCGGAGCAGGTTAAACAATGCCGCGAGGCCCGGGCGCCTGCCTTTGCGCATGACACGCAAACCAAAATGCGCGAGCATTCTGTTTTCGTCCACCAGAGGCACCATGTCGCACAGCGTTGCGATGCCAACTAAATCCAAATACCATTTTTCTTGGCCCTGACCAAAACCTGCGGGGCGATTTTTTACAAGAAGTGCTTGCACGAGCTTCCAAGCAACACCCGCGCCGCACAAACCATCAAAGGGATACTGCGAGTCGGGACGCTTTGGATTGATGAACGCAAAAGCAGGATGAAATACTTGCCTCCCAGCTACCCTCCACCCCCTCTGGGGGTATCGGCGTATCTGTTCAGCAAGTATTTCATCCTGCACAATATGATGGTCGGTAACAATCACATCTATGCCTTTTGTTTTGGCGTATGCAATATTTTCTTGCTCCATTGTGCCGAGGTCGATAGTAATGATGAGCGTCACTCCCTGCTCCGCGAGCTCGTCGATCCCTTCTTTATTTAATCCGTACCCTTCGCGATGCCGATGTGGGATGTAATGTGTTACTGCAATCCCGAGCTCGCGCAAAAAATCTGCGAGCATGACGCCGCCCGGTATGCCGTCGCAGTCATAGTCGCTCCACACGGCCACCGGCTCGGCATTTTTTTGTGCGGCAAGTATCCGCTCAACCGCGCGTGCCATGTCGGGCAGCAAAAACGGGTCGTGCGAGCCGCCTTCGTACTCCGGTGAGAGAAATAACTCCGCCGCCTCGCCACCCACAACGCCGCGTGCGAGCAGTAGGTCTTGGAGCAGGTCGTCGTGTGCCCGCTCGCGCAGGCGGTACGTTTTCTTCATAAAAATCAGTATACTAGATAGGTATGGAAAACTGCATTTTTTGTAAAATAGCCTCCGGCGAAATCCCAAAAAAACCCGAGGAGATAAAGTTTAACAACGAGCGTTTTTTGGCATTTTTGGACATACATCCAAAATCTCTCGGCCATACGGTGCTTATCCCAAAAGCGCACTACCCGTGGTTCCAGGATTTACCTGATGACCTCTATCACGAACTATTTGCCGTCGTCAAAGAGATGGTGCCGCAACTAAAACAGGAATACGACGCCGACTATATACACCTCTCGATTGTCGGCAAAGATGTGCCGCACGCGCACGTGCATTTAATCCCGCGCAAGCTCAACGATCACGGACAAGAACTCTAGGCTTTGAGCACTTCAATACCCGGCAGAGTGCCGTTGGCTAAAAACTCGAGTGTCGCGCCGCCGCCGGTTGAGATAAAAACTTTTTCAGGATCAAAGTGTACTTTGGCGAGCGCCTCATCGGTGTCGCCGCCACCAATGACGGCATGCGCTCCCGAGGCCACAAGTGCCGCCGCCAAAGCGTCGGTGCCACCGCTGTACTCGCTTTTTTCGTACACACCCACCGGACCGTTCCACAATACAAACGCAGCTTTTTGAATTTCTGCCGCCCATGCCGCGCGTGTCTTTGGTCCGATATCACATACAGGTGCGCGCTCGGGGATGCCGTCTTCCGGTAACAACACATTTGCTGCGCCGCCTTTGTACTCGCCGGCTAAAGCGCCGCCCACTAATAGTTTGTCGTAAATTTTTGCCAATGCTTCGATAAGCGGAAGTTTTGTTTCGAGTTTTGCGCCGCCCACAATGGCCAGCGACGGTTTTTGCGGCGCGAGTGCTTGAGAGAGTTTTTCTATCTCGCTCTCTACAAGCAAACCGGCGTATGCAGGCAGAAGTTTTGCAACACCCACTATCGAGGCATGCGCGCGGTGCGATGCCGCAAAAGCGTCATTAACAAAAATATCCGCTTTAGAGGCAAGCTCCGCCGCAAACGCAGGATCGTTGCTCTCCTCGCCCGGATTAAAACGTAAGTTTTCGAGCATCTCCATGTCGGTCGTGGTGACGAGTGTTTGCAAATGAGCAAAAAGCGGTGCGGTGCGCAACTCCTCGACTATTTTGCCGTCGGGGCGGCCCAGGTGTGTTGCCAAAATAATTTTTGCCGCGCCTTTATCGCGGAGGAGCGTGATAGTGGGCAGTGTTGCGCGCATGCGCGAGTCGTCTATTACTATCGGTTTACCCCGAGTCATATCGAGGGGCACGTTGTAGTCGACACGCAAGAGCACGCGCTTGCCTGCTATATCCGCATCTTGTATGCCTCTTACTTGCATGCTTTTAAAATTTCAACAAACGAATCAATCTCGGCACTTGCATGCCCAACCAAAAAACCGTTGATATCGCCTTCTTCGATAAGTGAGCCGGCATTGCTCGGCTCAACCGAGCCGCCGTAGAGTATCGGGACTTTCAAAGCCGCCGTGCGATCAAAATGCTCGGCCAATGTTTTTTTAATAAAGATGCTCATCTCGCGCACATCGGACGGCTTCATCGCATCATCGGCAGTTTTGCCGATTGCCCACAACGGTTCGTAGGCGATAACGAGTTTTGGTGCCGCGGAGGTTTTAACGCCCGTTTTGCCGGCAGGAAATTTTTTTAGCGCATCGCGCAACTGTCCTGCCACTAACCCCAAGTAGGCGCCTCCGAGGTCGCGCTCGCTTTCACCGATACATAAAATAGGGATAAGGCCCGCTGATGCCGCGTGGCCGAGTTGCGCGCACACCATCTCGTCGGTCTCGCCCTGCGCACGGCGCTCGGAGTGGCCGACAATGCTGTAGCTTGCGCCAAAACTTTTGACCATCTGTGCGCCAACCTCGCCGGTGTGTGCGCCGGTTTCAAATACCGAGACGCTTTGTGCGCTCGTTTTTATCGGAGAGTCTTTACATGCAAGAGAAACGAGCGGTAAAAGTGTAAACGAGGGGGCAATCACGGCATCAACGCCGGCAAAAGCCTTTGCCTTGCGCCGCAAGAGGCTGGCAAACTTTTTTGCCTCCTCGGGAGTGCTGATATACATCTTCCAGTTGGCAACAACGAGCCGGCGTTTGGCTGACATGACAAAACTATACCACGCGGGCGCGTTTGGGTAATAAAAAAAGGGCGAGTGGCAGAATTACCTGCGCACTCGCCCCCAAGTCACTCGAAAAAGAACGTGTTTTAGGGGATTAAGGCTCCCCAATTAGCCTTTATGACCTTTTAGCTTCGCCCGCGCTGAAGCTTCAATCTCATGTATCCGTTTCATTGGAATCACAAGATCTTCGGGTTTGGCATTAAAGTGGAAAGCAATACGCTTCATCGCTTCCGTGTACTCGCCGTTGGGCTTAACGATGTGCGCACCATCTCCGAAAAGAATGGCGTGCATCGCTTCCGGATCGATGTTGCATTGCTGTGCCAGCTCGGAAGGCTTGATGCCGGTAATTGTGCACCGGACATTAATCCCTTCAGCACTGAAATCCCGGCTAAGCGCGAAGCCTCGCGTCTCAACACAGAGAGCCACACCAAGAATGTCGTCCTGTACGCGCAGTTTCAGAAGCTTAGGCTGCATGGTGCGCGCATTACGCACCGCTGCCAAGCTTGTCGGTTTGCGTGGCATCTAAGACCTCCTAGAACTATTCAGGAAAATAATATAATAAAAATACTTATTATGTCAATACCCTCTACTCGCTGGCGAGGTTTAGGGCTTCTTCCAACGAAATTACGCCTTGCGCGGCTTTAAAGAGAGCCTCTTCGGCAATGGTCAGCATGCCCTCTTGCCTTGCAACAGTTTCTATACCATCCTCCCCCGCTTTTTGGACAATCATTTCTTTAAGCACGGGTGTTATGGCGAGCACTTCTTGTATGCCAACATATCCCTTCCCTTCCGGCGATTTATAAAACACAATATCCTTCCATGCCGTGTGTTCGTGTACTTGACCCTCATCTTTAAGTGCAACAAGTACGCGGCCAAAGTCGGCTTTGCGCTCGAGCTGTGCGCCATCCTCGCGCGAAAGTTTTTCTCCTTCACTTTTACCCTCACCGAGCTTGTGCGCAATCTGCACGCCAACGACGCCGAGCAAGTTGGCAGCAATAAGCCGCGGCGATATATCAAATGATAATAATTTTTCTATCGCCTTCGAAGCATTTTTTGCATCGATGGCGGCAAACACAAACATGCCGCGGTTGGCCGCCTCAAACGCCAGTTGCGCAACTTCGGCCGAGTTGATACTGCTCATCATCACGACATCCGGGTCGGTGCGGAGCGCCGCACGCATGCTTGCTAGCATCGTGAGCCCTGCATCGGGCCGCGTGCGTGTTTGTGTTGCATACGGCAGTTGATGCTCTATCTCCTCTTCAATCGTTACGATTGATGCGCGGCTCTCCTCAAGCTGGTCGAGTAAGGTGTAGAGGGCGGTGGTTTTGCCGCTTCCGCTTTGGCCTGCAATAAGGACGAGCCCCGAGCGCGCGTGGAGCATGGTGTGCACGCGCTCAAGCGCTGTGCCATGGAGGCCAAGCGCCGAGAGTGTAAATCCGCGCTGCCCTGCATGCTCATTCGAGAATCGTAGCGTGAGCTTTTCGCCATCGACTCCCGGAATATTGGCAACACTCACTAATATAGTGTCCCCATCGTGCTCCGATTTTTCAACTTTATACTTGCCTTCCTGTGCAACAGCTATGGGAAACAACTTTGCCGCCGATTTAATACCTTGCACCAATGTATTGCCCGCTTCGGCACCAAGATGTATTGCCTCGTGGAGTGCACCTTGTATGCGGTAACGCACGCGCGTGCCTTTAGGCGAGACATCGAGATGCACATCGGATGCATGGCTCATGAGAGCATGAAGCACCAACGCATCGGCACTCCCCGCTTGGAGCTCGGTGCCAAACTTTTCCTTCAAATATTTTTGATATAACTGCAGTGCGCGCGTGATAGAGGCTTGGTCGGTCAAGCGCGGCCGCACCGTGGTGCGCGATTGTAAAAAGGCAAGATGCTCGAGCGCGGCAATGTCGAGCATGGCAACTTCCACAGCGCCGTCGTTGGCACGATAGGCCACTACGCTGTGCGTGCGTGAGAGCGGCTCGGGGATAAGCATAAGTGCTTCAGGCACGATGTCATCGCGCTCGAGCAAAATAAAAGGGACGCCCGCCGCCTTAGCCTTGGCGCGGCGCATCTCATCATCGCTCAAAAACTCTGCCGTTAACCACCCCGCCACCTTTTCCATCCTTCTATTATATATGACAAAACTATTTTTCCTTGACTTTTGGGGTTTATAAGAGTACATTCTCAGTATCTGGTAACTGCCCCGCGTGGGTGGTTTTTTTGTTACTAGACCCTACCCACTAATAATTTCATACCATGTTTGACCTAAAAGTAATGAACAGCGTGCTCGGCGAGCTCGAGGAGGAGCGCGGTATCCCGCGCGAGAAAGTAATCGAGGCTATCGAGGCCGCGCTTGCGACCGCGTACAAAAAAGAGTACGCAAAACGCGGACAAATTATCCGCGCGCATGTCGACCTCAACGCCGGCACCACCGAGTTTCAACAAATTAAAGAAGTGGTCGACGAAAGCTCCGTGCGTTTTGTCGATGAGGACGAGGAGCCCGAGGACGAGCGCCCTCATAAACATTTTGCAGATGAGGGTAACACCGAAGAGGGTGAGCTTCCCCGTTTTAACCCGGAGCAACACATCGTGCTTGCCGACGCCAAGTTTATCAAGCGCGACGCCAAAGTAGGCGAGGAGCTGGTCTTCCCTCTCGAAGTTAAAGAGGACTACGGCCGCATCGCCGCACAAACCGCCAAGCAAGTGATTATCCAAAAAATCCGCGAGGCCGAGAAGGTCTCGGTGGTTGCCGAGTTTGGCAAACGCCAGGGCGAAATTGTGAGCGGCACCGTACAGCGCATGGAGCGCGGCAATATGTATGTCGACCTCGGCCGCGCCACCGGTATCTTGCCGTACGACGAGCAAATCCCCGGCGAGCGTTACCGCCAAGGCGAGCGCATCCGCGGCCTGCTCTATCAAGTTGAGGAGTCACCGCGCGGTATTTACTTGCGCCTCTCGCGTGCCAATCCGCAATTTTTGGCAAAACTTTTTGAAATGGAAGTGCCCGAGGTTGCACACGGCACCGTTACCTTTAAAGCAATCGCGCGCGAGGCAGGTAGCCGCTCTAAAGTGGCTGTCGCATCGAGCGATGCACATGTCGACCCGGTCGGTTCTCTTGTCGGCCAGCGCGGTGTGCGAGTCTCCACGGTAACATCCGAGCTCGGCGGCGAAAAAATCGACATCATCGAGTGGAACGACGACCAAAAGTCGTTTATCGAGGAGGCTCTTTCCCCTGCACGCATCGCCTCAATCGAGCTCGACGAGGCCGAGCACAAAGCAAACATTAAAGTGGCTGAAGACCAGCAAAGCTTGGCAATAGGCCGCGGTGGTCAAAACGTGCGCCTTGCCGCAAAGCTCACCGGCTGGCGTATCGACATCCAGTCGATAGGCGGCGCCAAGGTTGCCGAAGCAGCAGAAGTTGCCGAGTAAAAATTAAAAATAATTGTGGTAGTCTAAATTGATATGGCAAACATCAATAACAAACCAAGCAGGTATATGCTCAACCTCCTGCACGTGCTCCCGCCGTTTGAGAAAGAGGCGGAGGGCGTGGTCAATACTATTGTCGAAGTTTCGGCAGGCTCAATTAACAAATATGAGCTCATCACCGAGAGCGGCCAACTCAAGCTCGACCGCGTTGGCTACTCCTCGCTTGCCTATCCGTTTACCTACGGCGCCATACCGCAAACATGGGACCTCGATAACGACCCGCTCGATATCATGATTGTCGACATCACCGAGCCGCTTGTGCCGGGCTCTGTGGCGGAGGTGCGCGTTATCGGCGCCATGAAATTTGTCGACACCGGCGAGGTAGACGACAAAATAATCGGCGTGCTCGCAGGCGACAAGCGCGTCGACCATATCAAGTCGGTTGAGGACTTGGGCGAGTATTTTATAAAAGAAACAAAGTATTATTGGGAAAACTACAAAGCGCTTAAAAAGCCGGGTACCGGCGTCGTTGGCGAGTTTGTAAGTGCGGCAGAGGCAATAAAAATTGTGCGCGAAAGTGCGGAGCGTTACGAAAAAGAGTACAAACCAACATTGGCCGACTAACATACAAGGAGCATGACAAAAAAGGAGATTAACTGGTCAGAGATCAGCAAAACATTTGCGCGCAAAGAGCTCCCCGACTCAGAAGTTGAGTTTACGGGCGAGGTTTCTGCCGACGTTGTAGCGCTCTACAAAGACGAAGCGCTCGCGCACATTGCGAGTGAGCTTGAGTTGCCGGGCTTCCGCAAAGGCCACGTGCCTGCCGATATCGCACTCAAAAAAGTCGGCGAGATAGCCGTGCTCGAGGAGTCGGTTGAGATGCTCATGCGCGATTTTTACCCGGCGCTCATTACCGAGTACGCCACCGACGCCGTGGGCCGTCCCGATATCCGCATTACCAAGTTGGCACCCGGCTCACCGGTTGGGCTTACGGTGCGTACGGCCGTGTACCCCACTGTTACCGTCCCGAGCGATTGGAAAAAAATTGCAGACAAGGTTCCGCTCGAGCCGGCACAGCCTGCAACCGATGAGGAAGTAGAGCGGACTATCGAGGATCTCCGCAAAAGCCGAGCGGTGGAAAATATTTTGCCCGAGTTAAACGATGCGTTTGCACAATCGCTCGGCGCGTTTAAAACGCTCGACGAGTTGCGCACGCAAATTAAAAAAGGCATCGGCGAGGAAAAAGAGCGTGCTGCCAAAGATGCGCGCCGCGGCAAAATAATCGACGCCTTGCTTGCAAAGGTGCAAGTGGCAGTGCCAAAGATTTTTGTTGAGAGCGAGCTCGACAAAATCATGGGCCAAATGCAAGAGGATGTCGCGCGTTTTGGCATGACGTTTGAGATTTATCTCAAACAAATAAATAAAACCGAGGAGGCAGTGAGACAAGACTTTTACGAGCAGGGCGCAAAGCGCGCAAAACTCCAGCTCACATTAAACAAACTTGCCGCCGACGAAAAAATCGACGCCGACAAAGAAGCGGTTGATGCCGAGATGAAGCACGCGGTAGAGCACTTCCCCGAGGCAAACCTCGAGCTTTTGAGGATCCATATAGAAACAGTCTTGCGTAACGAGAAGGTCCTAAAAAGCCTCGAAGGTGAAGCAAAATAGTTTTTAGCCAGTAGACACGCCGTGTCTACTAAATATTGCTCAATAAAGTTTGTTAAAATAAAGAGGTGAAAACTTACGAATCAAAAATTGTTGAATTTGAGGGTCAGATTTGCATCGTCTTTTCTGACGAAATGTGCCGAGATGCGAATATAAAAGTAGGAGATCCTGTTGATGTTAGCTATGACGAAAAAGAAAGGCGCATTGTAATACAACTCAAAGATAAATAGTAGCCGCGTGGCTTGAAACAAATTCCAAAAAAGCGTAGGGCACTATGATATATCATAGTAAGCATCCTAAATAAAAACGCTATAGCGTGCTTATTGAGGAAGTTGTGTAAAAAGAGAAATGGCGCCGTCCGGTTAAGGATGGGCGCCATTTAAGCTTCCAAAGAAGCTCCGCTCAGAAGGCGTACAGCCTCCTCATTTGGCGACGCTCTTGAAGAAGCGCCGCAAAACCAATTGAGTCAGCGATCGTGAGAACGATCATGAGAACAACCATAACAACCCCCTGAGGTTGCCGTTGCGGAATGCAAACGGCGGTTAACGAAAGAACTCAACGCATCTCGCGGAAGGCGACAAACATGGCCGCCGCCGATCCAACGAAGCCAAGTCCAACGTGCATCGCGAGCTCGAGCGATCGGGGCTCAGGCGCGAAATCTGGACGAAGCAAAATGTGGCCATACAGTCCAAAATACTCCGGCACGGTTGCGAGCACGACTGCGCCAATGAAGGCGAAGCCGACCGCAGACACGAGACAAAAACTGCGAGCAATAACCATAGCAGACATGGTAGCCTCCGGTTGCGTAGCGCCGTTGCTCGATATGAGAACGGACGAGAAGAATTGCCCTGTAGGTTTATTTTCGCACGCTTACAAAACTTGTCAAATGCTAAAAACGAAGTATAATTTCTGCATGCAAAACAATCAAAAATCACACAAAAACGATATCGGAGACCAGCTTGTGCCTATGGTTATCGAAAAGTCGCCTTTTGGCGAGCGCGCTTTTGACATTTACTCGCGCTTGCTCAAGGAGCGCATCATTTTTTTGAGCGGTCCGATTGAGGACTACACCGCCAACCTTGTGATCGCCCAACTCCTCTTTTTGGAAAGTGAGGACCCTAAAAAAGACATCCAACTTTACATCAACTCCCCTGGCGGCTCGGTAACCGCGGGCCTCGCCATGCTCGACACGATGAATCACATCAAGCCCGATGTGGCTACGGTGTGCGTTGGCATTGCGGCATCGGCGGCGGCTATTATTTTGGCAGCCGGGCAAAAGGGCAAGCGTTTTGCCCTGCCCAACGCCGAGGTGATGATCCACCAGCCGTGGGGCGGTGCGCAAGGCCAAGCCACCGACATTGAGATAACCGCCAAGCATATTCTTGCCACCCGCGACCGGCTTAACAAAATTCTTGCCAAAGCAACCGGCCAAGACCTCAAAAAGATCGAAAAGGATGTCGAGCGCGACTATTTTATGTCTGCCGAGGAGGCCAAAAAATACGGCCTGGTTGACGAGATTTTCGTCCAAAAAGGCATCACGAGCCTCAAAAAATAGCTTGCGAGGGGGCTCTTTTCCTGCTATTGTGTAACCATCTGCCTAGTGTAGACAGATATAATTTCAGCATCATGTGTTTTGTAGTGTATTCATCCATCATTTATTTTAGTAATCGTTTCCATTCGCTTCGCTGATAATTGTACAAACTCTCTGTGAAACTCGCGCGACTCTCTATCGACACAGCATGTGCCTCACAGTAATCCACTCCGCGTAAAGCGGGGTGTCCGTACGAATATATTGCTCAAGCGATTTGGAAGCCCAAATCGCCTATGTCATTAAAAGTATTGTTTCTCCTCCTCGGTGTTGCCGCCCTACTCGGAGCGGTCATCGGATATGTGTTTCGTTTGCTGTCGGTAGGTGCGCGCCGCAACTCCATTGAAGTGGAGGTTAAGCGCATGTTGCTCGATGCGCGCGAACGCGCAGAAAAGATAACCGTCGAAGCGGAGGCAAGTGCGCGCGAAAAGCTCGCGACTGCCGAAGTGTCGCTGCAAGAAAAAGAGGAGAAGATAACCCGTCAGGAAGAGCGCGTATTTAAGCGCGAGGAAGCGCTCGACAAAAAACAAAGCGACCTCGACACCGAGATTGCCGCTGTCAAAAGTAAGATCGATGAGGTAAAAAATATTAAAGAACGTGCCGACGCCCTGCTTGGTGAGCGCGCCGAGGCGCTGGCACAAGTGGCCGGCCTTAGCAAAGACCAAGCAAAGGAGCAGCTCTTAGTCGAGGTGGAGCGTGAGAGCGACTCCGACTTGATGATGCGCGTGCAAAAACTCGAGCGCGACGGTATGGAAAAACTCGAGCATCGCGCGAAAGAAATTTTGACGACCGCGATACATCGCATGGGCAACTCGGTTGCCGCAGACACCATGGCCACCGCCGTGACCATCCCCAACGACGAGATCAAAGGCAAGATAATCGGCAAAGAAGGCCGTAATATAAAGGCTTTTGAGCGTGCCACCGGTTGCGAGGTTATCATCGACGACACGCCCGGCTCTATTGTGCTCTCCTCCTACGACCCGCTCCGCCGTGCCGTGGCGCGCATTGCGCTCGAAAATTTGATACTCGACGGCCGCATACAACCGGCAAAAATCGAGGAGACGGTTGAAAAGGCCAAAAACGATGTACAAAAAATAATTAAAGAAAAGGGCGAGCAAGCCGCATTTGAGGCGGGTGTCTTAAATCTCGACCCACGGCTCATCATGATACTCGGGCGTTTGCATTTCCGCACCAGCTATGGACAATCGGTGTTGCAACACTCGGTGGAGATGGCACACCTAGCCGGCATGATAGCCGAAGAGCTTGGTGCCAACCCGGCAGTGGCGCGTGCCGGTGCATTACTCCACGACATTGGCAAAGCACTCGACCACGAAGTGCAAGGCACGCATGTCGAGATTGGCCGCAGAGTGTTGCAAAAGTTTGGCGTCAGCGAGGAGGTGGTCAAAGCGATGCAATCACACCACGAAGAGTATCCGTATGAGACACCGGAGAGCGTCATTGTGCAGGTTGCCGATGCAATATCCGGCGGACGCCCCGGCGCACGCCGCGACAGTGTCGAAAATTACCTCAAACGTCTTGCCGATATTGAAGAAATAGCTAATTCGTTTACCGGCGTCGAAAAATCGTACGCCATCGCCGCAGGCCGCGAGGTGCGCGTGTTTGTTAAACCCGACGAGATGAGCGATTTTGCCGCACGCGAGCTCGCCCGCAACATCGCTAACCGCATCGAGAGCGACTTAAAGTACCCCGGAGAGATAAAAGTGCTCGTCATTCGTGAAACTCGTTCGATAGAATTTGCCCGCTAAATGATACTTTTGTCAAGTTTTTGCTCTACCCCGACGCTTTGGTCGGGGAGCCGACTGATAAACGTCGGCTTTGCGCGGTTTTTGATGGGTTGTATACTAGTCGCACAGGGCTTGTTCTATTATTAAATCAATAAGACTGAGCGATTACTCATATGAATAAGCAAGATATCGCAGAAAAGGTGCAAGGTGTGCTCGGTGGCACCAAAGCCGACGCGGAGCGTGCGGTTGAGTCGATGATAGCCACCATCGTCGGCGCCCTCAAAAAAAATGAGGAGGTATCTATCGCGGGTTTGGGCATTTTTAAGACAAAAATGCGCGCCGCTCGCACGGCACGCAACCCCCGCACCGGCGAGGCGGTACACGTGCCTTCGATGCGCGTACCAAAGTTCCAGGCCGCAAAAGCGCTTAAAGAGGCAGTCAAATAGCTTTTCTATCCTCTCGAGACGAAAGAACCCGCCACAAGGCGGGTTCTTTCGTTACGTAACGTAGTTACCTTTAATTCGTCACCGTAAAGCTAAGGGTGTTGCTTGTCCCATTCGCGTTGATAATAAAGACCGAATAGGTGCCGGGTGTAATCGCTTGTGCAATGTCCGGACATGCCATACCCGCTTGGGCAACACTGCACGGAGTGACAATGCCCGGGATGACATAAGCTATCTGCGTACCGTTGGAAGAAGAAATGTTTTGCGATCCCCCGCTGGCGAAACGCACCGTATTGCCTGTGGATGTAAATCCGCTACCGGTGATTATGATGGCAGTACCGACACGACCGGAAGCGGGCGAGATTGAAGAGATACTCACGGCTCCTTGTGAGGTGCCGGTAACCGTAATTGTCGCGGTGGCAAGGGAAACTCCTGAGGCAGGACAACTGCACGCCCCCGAGGTGCACGGACAGTTTATTTGCGACAACAGTTGGGCAGTGTACGTACCGGCGGCAGTGTAGGTATGCGAAGCTGAGTATGAACATTGTATACCGCCTGAACCGCCCACTACCGAGGAAACACCCACACAACCTCCTTGGTTCATTGACGCACTCGTTCCATCTCCAAAGTTGATGGTGTAGGAAGCGTTTTGACTGAAGCCTGTCGCGTTGAAGCTAACCGAAAGCGGAGCCGTGCCGGAGGTCGGCGAAGCGGTGAAGCTCACGCCGCCCTGCGTTGAGCCGTTGGTGACGGTGATTGTTGCCGTACCGACTACAGAGCCCGAAGTATTCGACAACTGGGCTGTGTAGGTGTTGGCAGTGGTGTAGGTGTGCGTAATCGAGTATGTAGGAGTCGGATTTACGCAATTTGTTCCTGATCCGCACACATACATGGGCATAGGATTCGGCACGAGTGTCCCTGTTGTACCGTCGCCGAAGTTAACCGTGCCCGGCGTGTTGGAGGTGAACTGCACTCCGAGCGGTGCCGCGCCATAGGTAGGAGAAGCGGTGAAGCTCACCGGACAGTTGGAAGTACAGCCGCTCGTGACGGTGAGGTAAACCGCATTACTTAAGGGGAAGCTACCGGCTTTTTCACTGACTTGAACGGTGTGAGTACCGGCGGCTGTATTTGTAGGGATGACAAAAGTGAGCTCGGTTGGCGAAACGAGACTTGGCGTGATTGCCTGCCCATAACTTCCATCCAGAGCGACGAACGTATATTGATCGAAGTTGGTGCCAAACACAGATACAGTGCTACCAGCCGCGGCTGATGTAGGACTTATAGAAGTAATCGTCGGCGCTCCGGTTTGTGAGCCGTTGGTGACGGTGATTGTTATGGTATTGGTGGTCGCGAAACCCACCGAAGTGAAAAGCCTTGCGGTATAGGTGCCGGCGGCGGTGTAGGTGTGAGAGGCCATGGAATTAGATCCGCAAGAACTGCTTGCCTGTGGACACGCTGTGGGACTCATGGTCCCCAATGTGCCGTCGCCAAAATCAACCGTGTCTCCGGCGACGCTTTGCGGGCCGGTGAACGTCACGGCAAGAGGAGCCGCGCCGGAAGTTGGGGAGGCGGAGAAGGCCGCGTTCTGCGTTGAACCGCTGCACGCCATCGCCGCTCGCGTTTGCGGACCGACAAAGCCATAGCCGGTAGTGTCGGGCGTGCCCGAGGAGACAATGCCGTGAGACGATTGCCAATTTTCTACCGCCTGCAACGTGAGGGGGCCAAAGTAGCCCGTCGGACTGACACCAAGAAACTGCTGCAGTTCCGTTACCTCACCGTTGGTTGTCGCATCGGTCTCGCCCGCGTAGAGATTTTCAGAAAGAGTGAGGCACGAGGAGCTCGAGCCGGTGTTTTGTCCGCCAAGCGCAGCTTGAACGTTGGCAATGGTACCAGAATCTGCACCAAACGACTGCAAAAGAGAAACAATCGCGGAGACTTGGGTACTGGAGAGAGCGGCCGCTTGTACCGGAGCCGCAACAAACCCAAGAGACAACACCAGACCAAGAATGAGAGAACCCGTCCCGAGTAATTTTTTCATGACAAAATAATAAATTTTATAAACACCAATAAACTACGCTTAGTATACCATAGCGCATAGAAACAAAAGGCCTACTAGCGTCCTATGCATCGTATGCCAAATCCTGTGCGGGATGGGAGAATCGAACTCCCAACTACAGTTTGGAAAACTGTCATTTTACCACTAAACTAATCCCGCATTCGTCTGCCTTTGCAGTATACTTTGGTTATGGGGTTTTTCAATTCTTTGCCGGGCTATGTTCATGCGTTTGTGCTCAGCTTGGCTTTGTTTATACAAGTGCTCATGGGGACCGTAAGTAACCACACTGTTGTGACCGTCTCCCCTCCCGCGCTACCGCAATCGGTTGCAACAACTTCCCTGCCCACACTTTCCATTAAAACAGCCTCAAGTACCTCCGCAAAAGTACCGGCAAAAACAAATAACGTGCCAGTGTCCACCACGCAACCGGTAAAACCGGTTGCGATTGCCCCACCTGCCGCTCCTGTTCCAACAACCCTTATCCCTGTCGACCAGCTCAACGCACAAACGCGGGCCTCGCTGGTAAACATCCTCTGCACCACCAAAGCGGGCGGTTCTTTTGAGCCTATATCGGGGAGCGGCGTCATCATAGATACGCGCGGCGTTATACTCACCAACGCACACGTTGGCCAATTTTTCTTGATTGTCAATTACGGCAGCCCAGGCAATGTGCAGTGCGTTGTGCGCACAGGCAGTCCTGCAACCCCCGCATACACCGCCGAGCTTTTGTATCTTCCGCCGTCGTGGATCGAAGCAAATGCGTCACAAATCATTTCGCAACAAGCAACGGGCACCGGTGAAAATGATTACGCGTTTTTGCTCATTACCGGGCCCGCTGCCACCGGCATGCCGTATCCATCTACCTTCCCCGCACTTCCCATGAGTGTCTCCGACCCAAGTGTTAATACCAACGTATTTCTCGCCGCATATCCGGCCGGATTTTTGGGCGGAACAACCATACAAATGGACTTATACGCCTCATCGGCATTGAGCACCGTACAAGAGCTTTACACATTTGATAATCCATCAAATGTCGACCTTGTTTCGCTCGGCGGCACGGTAGTTGCACAAAGCGGCTCGTCGGGAGGAGCAGTTGTCAATGCAACAACCGGCGGTCTCTTGGGAATTATCACTACCGAAACGCAAGGCACCACCACTTCATCACGCGACTTAAACGCTATTACACTTGCGCACATCAACAGAAGCCTCACCGCGTTAGGACAAGGCGGCATCGCCGGTATGCTTGCAGGAGACGTGTCAGAAAAGGCAAACAATTTTAATACCACGATTGCTCCAAGTGAGACACAAACACTTGAGACAGTGCTCAACAAAGCCTCTAATTAGCGCGCCAACGGGCAAAAATACCGGCGGGCAAAAGGCGATCATTTCCCTTTTCTTCTATCGTTAAATCGCCATACTCCACCTCCCCGCCCCACTTTTCTTTAAAGCCCACAAGATTGTAAGCAAAGGCAAGCGGCGAGTATCCTTCGGCGTAACCGTTAATCAATACAAAAAGAGGTGTGTCACTCAAAAGCTCGCGGCACAATTTTATAAGTTCAAGTAAATCCTCCTCGATTTTCCACAACTCTTTTTTAGGACCGTGACCAAAGGCCGGAGGGTCCATGATAATGGCGTCATATTTTGCACCTCGTTTCAGTTCACGTTTTACAAACACCAACACATCCTCGGTTATCCATCGTATTGGTTTGTCACTAAGCCCTGAGAGCGCAGCATTTTCGCGCGCCCACGCAACGGCCACTTTAGATGCATCCACATGCGTCACTTCTGCACCCGCCTGTGCCGCGGCAAGCGTTGCACCGCCAGTGTATGCAAATAAGTTAAGCACCGATGCTTTTGGCTTTGTTGCGAGCACTTCCCTCGCCCACTCCCAATTAGAAAGTTGCTCGGGAAAGAGCCCTGTGTGTTTAAACGATGTTGGCTTTACCAAAAACCGCAATCCGCCAAATTCTATCTGCCACTCTTTCGGCAACTTCCCCGTCCACTTCCCCTGCCTACCGGCAGGCAGGCCGCCATCACCACTTTCTCTTACATAAGAACCGTCTGCACTCCGCCATGTTTCATATGAAAGCTTTTGCTCCCACAAAGCCTGCGGGTCTGGTCGCGCAAGAGTTATATTGCCAAATTTCTCGAGCTTTTCTCCCCTACCCGAGTCAAGCAGTTCATACTGGCTCGATGGTTTTGTAATAAGTGTGATGCGATTCATACATTTCTTTTTATCCACCATTTGGTCGGGGCGCCGAGAATCGAACTCGGTCTAACTGCTCCCAAAGCAGACGTACTACCGGTATACTACGCCCCGACCAAACGGTTGATCCTTCTGCACACTCAGTATAGTATCCTATGTCCTTTATAACTCCTAAAGGACAATGTTTTCCATAAGCTCTACACGCGCCTTTTTTGTCGTAAAATTGAGATATACACAGGCCAACTCTATCTGCCAAGGCTTCGACTCAGGGACTTTATGTTGCAAAAGATACGTCTGTATCGCCCGATGCAACCGCTTTAATTTGCTGGTATGAAAATTCTCCTCGGGGCGTACGCTGTTAGCCGAGAAGTTTTCACATGTAACGGTCTTTACCTCGACAAAACTAAGGATATTGGCCTTTTCGGCCACTATATCTATCTCGCCCCAAGGTTTGAGATAATTTCTCTCCACCACCCTATATCCTTTGTTTTCAAGGTATTTACAAGCAACATCCTCACCTATGTCTCCCTTGCGCCTTTTTTCTGTTTTCATGTGAAAAGTGTTTCACGTGGTACATTTTTACCTCTAATTCACATATTCCTCATTAAGGACTGCCCTTTAACCCTCTTAGACATGTCTTTTATACACCTTTCCACAGAGTTATCCACACAAATGGGCTTTTCTCTTTGTTTTGCAACAAGTTTTTTGTCCCTGCCCTAGCTGTCTTTTACCTTTTGTTTCAAAGAGAGACCTGTAAATGCTGTGCGGATAGGGAGAATCGAACTCCCACCTCGTCCTTGGCAAGGACGCGTCCTACCATTAAACAATATCCGCTCAAATGAACACTAAGACTATAACATAGCGATTATATTTTGCACTTCTTTTGGTCCTCAAATAGTGCTCTCGGAGGGATTCGAACCCCCAACAACTGCTTCGAAGGCAGCGATGATATCCATTTCACCACGAGAGCGTAGCCTGGGCTCGCTAGAGCAATAGTATCTCTAAAAGCAGCAAAGCTCAAAACATCTGTTAGAATTGAGCGGATGCCGCTTTTTAAAGAACATATACCGAAAGAGGTTTTACATGTAACCGAAACGTTGGAAACGGCCGGCTATGAGGCTTGGATAGTGGGCGGGTGCGTTCGTGATCTGTTTTTAGGGCGCAAACCAAACGATTGGGACATTACTACCAATGCTAATCCGGAGCAGATACAGGAGCTGTTCGAAAACACTTTCTACACCAACGAGTTTGGCACCGTAGGCGTTGTAAACGACTCTGTAGAAGACGAAACTATAAAAGTAATAGAAGTGACCCCTTATAGGGTGGAAGGGAAGTATAGCGACGCTAGGCGGCCTGACAGCGTTATTTTTAGTACCCACATAGAAAATGATCTTAAAAGACGTGACTTCACCATCAACGCGTTGGCCTTTAGCCCACAAAAGGGCGAATTACTTGACCTTTACGATGGTATAAAGGACATACAGGCTGGCGTCGTACGAGCGGTGGGGGACCCCGAGGAGCGTTTTGGGGAGGATGCCCTGCGCATTTTGCGCGCCGTGCGTATAGCCGCAGAGCTCGACTTTGCTATCGAAAAACAAACAGAACTTGCCATGGGGAAGAGTGCTTCTCAATTGGCAAAAATATCAAAAGAGCGCATCCGGGACGAGTTTGTGCGCATTCTCAACTCACCACAGCCAAAAAAAGCCCTTATTTTGAGCCGTAATTTAGGTATATTGCAGTATATGTCGCCGGAGCTTGAGCAGGGGATTGGCATCGACCAAAATCAGGCCCATTCATACGACGTTTTTGAGCATAATCTGCGCTCCTTACAGCACGCAGCCGACAAGGGCTGGAGCTCTGAGGTGCGTTTGGCGGCTTTGTTTCATGACGTGGGCAAACCTAAGAGCCGTCGCTGGTCTGAGGAAAAACATGACTGGACCTTCCATGGACACGAGGTGGTAGGTGCCCGGATGGTCGCAAAAATCCTTGAAGACCTCAAGTTTCCACGTGAAACCATAGATAAAACCGAAAAGCTGGTGCGTTGGCACATGTTTTTTAGTGACCCGGACAAGATAACCCTCTCGGCCGTGCGGCGCATTGTAGCCAATGTAGGCAAGGAAAATATAGACAACCTGGTGAAACTCCGTATGTGCGACCGCATCGGCATGGGGCGACCAAAAGAGCAGCCGTTTCGCTTCCGCAAATATCAGGCCATGATAGAGCAGGCACTGCGCGACCCTATATCGGTAGGGATGTTAAAGATAGACGGCACAGGGTTGATGGGAGTAACGGGAGAGAAACCGGGGCCGCGCCTTGGCTGGATGTTGCATGCACTCCTCGAGGAAGTACTTGATGATCCTGCCAAAAATACCAAAGAATATATGGATTCTAGGGCCATAGAGCTTTCAAAACTTGACGATAAAGCTCTTAGAGAACTTGGGGAGGAGGGCAAAGAACGTAAAGAGGAAGCCGAAGAGGCTGATATAAAGGACATACACAAGAAGTATTTTGTTGATTAAGAAGCCCGACGTTTCAGTCGGGCCCCGACCAAAGCGTCGGGGTTGTGCACAGGTCTGTCTTTTATGTCCTTTACAATGTCTTTTATGCGCGTACTATTCATACCAGAAAGGTTTGCAAATTTTCTTTGAGTTTTCTCACATTTTGCGAGATCAAAATTAATTTTTAAACCAATTAGTTCTTTCAACAAGTTCAGTTACTAGATTCTGCCCTGTATCTAGTTAACAAACGTATGCTGTACACATACGTAGGTGTTACCTTCTAAATCAATTTTAGAGACCATACGCATATCGACAATGTTCTACAATATTTTTGTCACAAGCGGTAATGCGTCAGTTCAAACAAATTAATTTTGAAGATTCCGACACCACGCCGCTGTCCGCTCGGATGGCGGCTTTTCGTATCTGCTACTCAAGCTCTAACACGATAGGGCAGTGGTCGGAGCCCACAACCTCGGGGAGGATCTTAGACGATTTGACCTTATGTTTGAGGCTTTTTGAGACAAACCAATAGTCAATGCGCCAGCCAATGTTGCGCTCGCGTGCATGCGCAAAGTGGGTCCACCACGTGTAGTGGCCATTACCTTTAGTAAACAGGCGGAAGGTGTCGATAAATCCGGCAGCAATAACCTTGTCGAGCCCTTCGCGTTCCTCTTTGGTAAAGCCATGTTCACCTTCGTTGGCTTTGGGGTTGGCGAGATCGTCCTCGGTGTGAGCCACATTTAAATCGCCGCAGAAAATAACCGGCTTATGCTTTTCAAGCTCTTTTATATACGCCAAAAACGCCGGGTCCCAACCCTTGTGCCGCAAAGCAAGGCGCGAGAGGTCGGGCTTTGAGTTGGGTGTGTAGCAGGTGACCACGTAAAAATGCTCAAACTCGGCAGCAATCACACGGCCTTCCATATTGGGGTCGCCATAGCTGTCTTTTAACTCATACTTTTTTACAATTTCAGCAGGGAAGTCGTACAACACTTGTATAGGCTCTTCTTTACAAAAGATAGCCGTGCCGCTATAGCCTTTTTTGCCTTTGGAGCTGTTCCAATACTCCACATACTCGGGCAGGTCGATAACGGCTTGGCTCTTCTCGGCCTTGGTTTCTTGCAAACAGACGATGTCGGGCTTGAGTTTTTCAACAAAAGAGACAAAAAGCCCTTTGGTATGCACCGCGCGTATGCCGTTAACGTTCCAAGAAACGAGCTTCATGCGCTCATCATAGCAAATAATTTGCTTTTTATTTCCTGCGCTGGCCGTGGAACTTTTTGTGGACTTCTCTTAAATGTTTGTCGGTTATGTGGGTGTACACCTGCGTCGTGGCAATGTTGGCGTGGCCAAGGAGCGCCTGCACACTGCGCAGATCGGCGCCGCTCTCAAGCAAGTCGGTAGCAAAGGAGTGGCGAATAACGTGCGGCGTTACTTTGCGCGTGATGCCGGCAAGCGTGGCATATTTTTTAACAATCCTCTCGATACTGCGCGGTGTGATGCGCAATCCGCCAGCTGGCGGATGGGCGCCCTTCGAGGTTTTACCCATTTGTATAAACAGCGCATCGTCCATATCGGTGCGTTTTGCATCGTAACGTTTGATAGCCTCCTTAGCCTCGGGAGAGAGAAACACCACGCGTACTTTCTCGCCCTTGCCACGGATAGAAAACTCGTCGCGCGAGAGGTCGAGGTCGCGATTGAGCGAGCACAGCTCCGAGACGCGCAAGCCGGTAGAGAAAAAAAGTTCGAGTATTGCCGAATCGCGAAGCGATTGAATAGAAGTAGACGCGCTTCCCGCGTTAGCGGGAGCTTTTAGTAAACGATCGAGCTCAGTTGAGGTAATCAAATCGAGGTCGCGCTGACCAACCTTAGCAAGCTCGATGCGCTCGGGGTTGAGCGACTCTACCCCGCGTTTGCGCAAAAACTTTAAAAACGCGCGAAGCGAAATCATGTAGTAGTTTTGCGTTTTTAACTTCATCGTGCCGGTGGTGCCCGGTTGACGATTGAGATGGAGCCTAAACTCGCGCACCATTTGCTCGGTAATGCTCGAGGGGCTGGTGGCTTTGGTGTGTGCTAAAAAACGCGTGAGATAACGGTCGTAATTTTCGACCGTTTTGACACCGCGGCCTTTCTCAATCTCTAAATATTCCAAAAATTGTGACTTTAACTCCTTGAGATTTTGTATAGCCATGCGTCGCACAATTTTAGCACGACATTGTTGGAACACGTCGTGGGGTCTTGCGCAAATTGCTAGCCTGTGCTACCATATGGGCCATGCTTACCAAGCGGAAAAAGGCGGCTACCATTAAAGAAGCGGCTATGCACGACAAAGACACCGGCTCGCCGGAGGTCCAAGTTGCGCTTTTGTCTAAAAAAATCGACGAGCTCACCTCGCATTTGAAAAAACACCTCAAGGATACGCACTCGCGCCGCGGCTTGCTGCAGATGGTTGCAGACCGCCGCACTCATTTGAGATATTTGGAAGGAAGCAACAAGAAGCGCTACAACGCACTTGTTAAAAAACTCGGCCTTAAGAAATAATAAGGCGTGCATCTTTTTTAAGACCTTCATCGTATAGATAGGGGGAAGCGTGCTACTTTTATATATGTAGCAATCGTCTTTTTTGTTTGTTTGGAAACATTTTATTAGGTGTTCATTATTTTTAAACGCAGTTTCATTTTATGGCTATCATTAAGCACAAAAGCCAGCGTGTCGGCATTTTTATTGACACGCAAAATCTTTATCACAGCGCCAAAAATCTCTACAAAGCCAAGGTCAACTTTGGCAATGTGGTAAAAGAAGCGCTCGCCGGGCGCGTGCTTATACGCGCGGTGGCCTACGTTATCCGCACCGAGAGCGAGGAAGAGCGCGGTTTTTTTGACGCACTCAACAAAATCGGCATCGAGACCAAGGTTAAAGATATCCGCATCTTTGCTGGCGGCGCTAAAAAGGCCGACTGGGACATTGGTATGGCAATAGACGCCATCGCGATGGCCAACAAGCTCGACACCGTGATACTCGCAACCGGCGATGGCGACTTTGTCCCGCTCGTGGAGTATCTCCGCTACTCCTCCGGCATCCAAGTAGAGGTCATCTCCTTTGGCAAATCGTCTTCGGGCCAGCTCAAAGAGGTGGTCGACGATTTTATCGACATGTGCGACAATCCAAAAAATTATCTCATTGGCTATCGCGAAGGCGGCAAGAGCCGCTGGATGCCGGGTTTTGCCGCATCTCATGAAAACGCCGAAAACGGCACTGAGTCGACCGACGAAGGCATAGATATTGGCACCGAAGTCTACGACGATTCGGGAGAGGAGAAATAAACTACGGAGGTTTAACCTTTGTAAAAGCCCCGCAGGCTCACCTGCGGGGCTTTTGTTTTGGAAATTTTTGGCGTAAAGTAAACGGGTATTCATTAATATATAAACGCCCTTGGATAGGTAGTTCTCAATTTTGATTGAGGCCTAAAATCTGGGGGCACAAAGCCCTATGCAAAGCAAAAGTTTTAGTGTTGAGGTTGGCGGCAAAAAAATGACGGCAGAATTTACCGACTTGGCGGAGCAGGCCGACGGCTCGGTTATCGTGCGCTATGGCAACACCGCGGTGTTGGCAACGGTAGTGATGTCCGACAAAACACGAGACGATATCGATTACTTCCCGCTCACTGTCGATTACGAAGAGCGTTTTTACGCAGCAGGTGCAATACTCGGCAGCCGCTTTATGCGCCGCGAGGGGAGGCCCTCCGAGCAGGCAATACTCTCGGGCCGCGTTGTCGACCGCACTATCCGGCCGCTCTTTCCGCAACATATGCGCAACGAGGTGCAGGTGATTATTACCATGCTCGCGGTTGACGAGGAGGACCCGAGCCCGGTTGCGGTCAACGCCGCATCGCTCGCGATTGCCACCTCGAGTATCCCGTGGGACGGACCGGTTGCGGCCGTGCGCATTGGCATGAACAAAGGTGTGTATGTGATAAATCCAACGTTTATCGAGCGAGAATCGAAGGATATGACGCTTGAGATACTCGCGTGCGGCAAGGACAGCACTATCAACATGATAGAGGTGGGGGCTGAGCAAACAAGCGAGGATGATATTGCCGCTGGATTTGTAAAAGCGGTTGAGGAGCACGACAAAATACTTGAGTGGCAAAAAAAGATTATCGCCGAGATTGGCAAAGCAAAACGCACTGCCGAAAAACCTACGTTGCCTGCGGCAATGCTTGAGCTTTTTGAAAACGAATTTAAAACAAAATTAGGCGAAGCGGTGTTTTGCGGCGCACCCAGCAAAGATGCAATACACGCGGTGCAAGACGAGTGGATGGAGCGCATTAAAATACTCATTGCTTCGGAGAAACTTGCCTCACGGCCACCCTCCGCCGCAGACGGCTTCGGCGTGTCCGCTCAACAAGTTTCTCCTTCGCTCGATCTTGGAGTTGCAAAAAGGTTTTTAGAAGACAAAGTTGACGAGGAGATACACCGCGGCGCAGTGGAGGACAACAAACGCGCAGACAACCGCCGCTTCGACGAAGTGCGCCCGTTGTTTGCAAAAGCTGGCGGCATGTCGGAAATATTGCACGGCTCGGGCATCTTTTATCGCGGCGGCACGCACGTGTTTACGGCGCTGACCCTCGGCGGCCCGGGCGACTCGCAAATTGTCGACACGATGGAAGAGCATGACGTCAAAAAACGTTTTATGCATCACTACAACTTCCCGCCGTACTCCTCCGGCGAGACAGGCCGCATGGGCGGGATCAATCGCCGCGCGATAGGGCACGGCGCCTTGGCCGAAAAAGCCTTGAGCGCGGTGATACCGCCGGCAGAGCAATTCCCATACACTATCCGCCTCGTGTCGGAGTGTTTTGCAAGCAACGGCTCAACTTCGATGGGCTCGGTATGCGCCTCGACGCTCGCGCTCATGGACGGCGGTGTGCCGATTATTGCACCGGTGGCCGGCATTGCGATGGGCCTCATGCTTTCCCTCAACTACGCTCGGGATAAAAAATACAAAGTGCTCACCGACATCCAAGGGCCAGAGGACGAGTTTGGCGACATGGACTTTAAGGTCGCCGGTACGCGCAATGGTGTCACCGCCATACAAATGGACATCAAGCTTGGCGGCGTACCGGTGCCGATATTGGTGGAGGCGCTCGCGGGCGCCAAAGCCGCGCGCTTGCATATATTGGATGTAATCGAAAAAGAAATTGCCGTACCGCGCTCTGCGATATCACCGCGCGCTCCGGAGATTATCACCATGCGCGTGCGCCCCGACCAAATTGGTCTTGTTATCGGCGGCGGCGGCAAAACAATCAACGGTATCAAAGATATAACCAGCGTCTCCGACATCACTATCGAGGATGACGGCTCAATATTTATCACCGGCAAAAATGGTACTGCCGAAAAAGCACGCGACATGATTGAGGCTCTTGTTAAAGAGTATAAGCCGGGCGAGGTGTATGAAGGGGAAGTGACGCGCCTCATGGACTTTGGCGCATTTGTGCGCATCGGCCCGGGTAAAGATGCCGAAGGATTGGTGCATGTTTCGGAAGTTGCGCCGTTTCGGATTGAGCGTATTGCACAGGCAGTTAGCGTGGGGGAGCATGTGCGGGTTATGATAAAAGAGATCGATGAAAAAGGCCGCATCAATCTCTCGATAAAAGCTGCGGACCCGGACTTTGCTACGCGTAAAGGTCTTGTCGCCTCGACCAACCCCAATGGAACCAACGGAACAAACACCTCAAGAACCGAAAGGCCCCGCGCCTAGTAATCCTCCCAACGACCCTTTTGATTTAGGGAAGATACTCCTGCCAAAAAAAGAAACGCCGGGCCAAACGCCCGCGAGTGCCTCCCGCGTCAACGCGGGGGCTTTGCTCGAGCAAGAACAAAACGCCACATTGCTTGACGATAAAGAAGCTGCACCGGTGCAAACGCCCGCGCCTGCGCTCGTATCTACGCCCGCACCGGAAACTCCCGTGGTGCAACCAATCGAAACCTACCAGAGAGACATCGAGGATTTGGTAAAAGATAAAAACGTTTCGGTACTCTCCATTGCCGCGGCAGAAGCCGCGCGCCGCTCGCAGACACACACTCCCGAAGAGAGCACACCCGTACAAGACAGGTCAGTGCTCATTAAAAATATCGGCCTCTACGGGCTCGGCTTTTTGTTTTTAGTTGCCGCATCGGGTGCGCTTGCCTATATAGTAGAGCGCCCCACCTCGGTGAGCACACCGCAAGCGATAGCCTCTCCCTTTATTGCGGTCGATGATACAAAACAAATTACGATAGACCAAAACACGACGAGGAACTCGCTTATGTCGACACTCACCGCCGCAAAGCAAGCCACCGCGCTCTCGCTCGGGCTCATGTCGCGGCTCCTCGTTACCACCGCCTCCACAACTCCGAGTGGACAAGTATTGATGCCGGTTGACGCACAAAGTTTTTTTACGCTCATCGCACCTGACATACCACAAAATCTTTTGTTGACGATGCGGCCAACCTTCCTTTTGGGTGTGCACGTATACAACGACAACCAACCTTTTCTTATCATAAGCGTCGACTCCTATGAACAGGCCTATGCGGCCATGCTCGCGTGGGAGCCAACGATGCAGATGGATCTATCGCCCTTGTTTGATTACACGCCATCGCCGCATATACCCGAGCAGGGCGTTGCTACCACGACGACGCCTGCGCAGTTTATCCAAACAGGGTTTGTGGACAAGATTGTCGAAAACCACGACGCCCGTGTGATAGAAAACAGCACCGGCGACATCAGCCTTTTGTGGACCTTTATCGACCGCAATACATTGGTGATAACCACCAACGACGCCACACTGCGCGAGATTATCTCGCGCCTTGAGGAGGCGCCGGTCACCCCCATACCGGGGCAGTAAAAAGACGCCCAATAGGGTATACTATTTCCCATGAATACCGACCACTTTAAAAAGAAACTCGAGGACGAGTCAAAAACCCTTACAAAAGAGCTCGACGAGCTGGGCTGGAAAAACCCCGAAACAGGGGAGTGGGAGGCCACGACCGCCGACCTCGACGCCTCCGCCACGGAGGAGGATGAGCTTGCCGACAACCAGGAGGAACTTGAGGAGCACCAGGCTGAGATAGAGCCGCTGGAGCTGCGCTATATTGAAATTAAACACGCGCTCGAAAAGATAGACGAAAATATTTATGGCACCTGCGAGGTGTGCGACGTTGCCATTGAGGATGATCGTCTTGAGGCAAACCCCGCCGCCCGCACCTGCCTTGCACACGTGAGCACCACCGCAGTTTAAACACTTGTATTGTAAAAACAATTTGGTAAGCTCCCCGGCATGCACTATGCCAAAGTTTATGGGGCGCAGACTTCGCTTTTAACACCCCATCTTGTTTCCATCGAAACCGACCTCTCGAGAGGCTTGCACACCTTTACGCTCGTGGGGTTGCCCGACAAAGCAGTGGAGGAGTCGCGCGACCGCGTGGCCGCCGCGATAAAACATGCGGGCTTTGACTCGCCCAAAAGCCGCAACCAAAAAATTGTTATTTCGCTCGCGCCCGCCGATTTAAAAAAAGAAGGGCCGATGTTTGATTTGCCGATTGCGATTTCGTACTTGCTTGCTTCCGACGACATCCGCTTTAATCCGGAGCCGTATCTTTTTATCGGCGAGCTTTCGCTCGACGGGCACCTGTGCCCGGTGCGCGGGATTTTGCCGCTCGTTGCCGATGCCAAAAAAAGAGGCAAGCGTGCGGTGTTTGTCCCGAAGGAAAATGAAAGGGAAGCGGCGCTCGTGCCCGGCATCACCGTGTATGGTGTCGAAACGTTGCGCGAGATAATTGAGCATTTGGATACAAAGAAAAAAACTACCGAAGAAAAGAAAGAGCAGAAAAGATTAACACCTGCGCTCCAAACCAAGCTCGTGGCGAGTGATGTCGAAACGCAGTTTGCGTTTGAGGACATCCGCGGGCAGGAGAGTGCCAAGCGCGCGGCAATAATTGCTGCGGCAGGCGGACACAATCTTGGCCTTTCGGGGCCGCCCGGCACCGGCAAAACAATGCTCGCACGGGCGCTTGCATCAATACTCCCGCCGCTCTCGTTTGATGAAATGCTCGAAGTCAACAGCATCCACTCGGTGGCCGGCACTTTGCGTGGCGAGCTGTTAACCATGCCGCCGATACGCGCACCGCACCACACTTCAAGTTATGTCTCGATTGTGGGAGGCGGCACCACACCGCGCCCCGGCGAGGCAACACTTGCACACAAAGGCGTGCTCTTCCTCGACGAGTTCCCCGAGTTTGATAGGCGCGTGATAGAGGCTTTGCGCCAACCATTGGAAGACCGCGTGATATCAATCGCACGTTCAAAAGGCACGGCGCTTTTCCCCGCGCGATTTACTTTAATTGCCGCGATGAATCCGTGTCCGTGCGGCAATTACGGCCATCCTGAGATTGCATGCACGTGCAGCCCGTTTGCGCTCGAAAAATACCGACGCAAAATATCCGGGCCGATTGCCGACCGCATCGACCTTTGGATACAAATGGGTCCGGTCGAGTTGACCGAGCTCGGAAAGAAATCGAAGCAGGGAAGTGAGACACTTGTTGCGCGTGCGCAAGTAAAAAAAGCGCGCGAGCGACAAGCGGCGCGTTACAAAACGCCGGGCAAAACAAACAGCGATCTTTCTCCGCGCGAGCTCGAAAAATTTGTAGAGCTCGAGCCAGCAGTGCGCGTAACACTTGAGAAAGCCGGCACGCGTTTGGCGTTATCACCAAGAGCATTTCATCGCGTAATAAAAGTTGCGCAAACAATTGCCGACCTCGAAAATTCAGAAAAAATAAAAGAGTCGCACATCCTTGAAGCGCTGCAGTACCGCGAGCGCAAGAGTTAATTTACAAAGGTTAAACCTTTGACGGAGGTTTAACCTCCGTAAAAGTAGTTAATCAAGTAGCTTGGTTAAACAAAACAGTGTGTGAGTAAAACCCCCAACCTCTGTTTCACAGCCATAAATAAGGCAACCCCGGAGGTTAAACCTCCAGAGTTTTCAGACAGTCAGTGACATTTTTAAATTATCATTGTACTTTAATAATATGGAGAAAATAATTTTTGATGTGACCTACACACCAGAAGATATGTATCAGGCATCAAGATTGAACTATAAGGACCAACACGGCCGTTTGGCAGTTCCATATTTAGCAATTATTTTTTTCGTAGTTAGTTTTATACCAATTGGGTTAGATAATTTTTCGAGAATCCTATTTCTTATCTTAGCCGTGGTAGCCTTTATTTTTCCATATATTTATATTCGATTGACTGCAAAACGAACTCTGGAAGGCATGGGCTTTAGTCAAAATCATTTTGTAATTGATGATTCTGGAGTGGAGAATAAATATGACCAAGGTTCCAGTAAAAACACTTGGGATGAAATTGTAGATATTCGCTACAATAAAAAAATGCTACTCATATACATAGCAAAATACAGATTTTTTATAATTCCAAAAAGAGTTGTCACCTCATCTCAATGGGACGAACTTATTAAAGCAAGAGAAATGATAACCCCAAAAGAGACGGGAATTTAACCTCCAGAGTTTTAAGATGATAGAGTAAATATATGATAGACGGGGTTAATGTAATATCAAATTTAATTCAATCTTTTGTGATAGGGGGCGCAGTTGTCCTTGCGTTCTGGCTCTTTGGGAACAAAATAAATAAAAAGTAAGATGGATTTATAAACTCAAATATCCGTCAAAAAACACAGAGGCGAAACCTCTGTGTTTTAATTTTTTTATTTAAAATTTTAGAAACTAATTTGCGAAGGGGTTGGCTGCGCCGCGGACTTCGAAGTGGAGGTGGTTGCCTGTTGCTAAGCCGGTCATGCCAACAAGACCAATTGTTTCGCCTTGGCTCACACTCGCGCCCGCGCTTGTCTCAACTTTGCTCATGTGCGCATACAATGTTTCGGTGCCGTTGGGATGCGAGATAACAACATAGTTGCCGTAGCCGCCGTTCCACGCGCCGTTTGATTTTGCAACAATCACCGTACCGTTTGCCGCCGCATAAATCGGAGTGCCTTTGGGTGCGCCAATGTCTACCGCATTCCATCCGTGCAACCCTTGTGTGATGACTCCGCCTTCAAGCGGCCACGCAAAGTAGCCGGGGATTGCCGGACCACTGCCACCCAAGTACGGCTCGGTGGTACTACCTTTTGCAATGCTCTTGATAACCGAAGAGTGCGAGCCGCCGCCCGAAGATTTAACGGGTGACGAGCCCGAGATGCCGGACACTTCGCCGTCGGGGATGATGATACTGTCGCCAACCGTGAGCGAATCGGTGTCGGCCAAGCCGTTGTACGATGCAATGTCGTGCACATTTGATTTATATTTTGTCGCGAGCGAAGCGAGCGTGTCGCCTTTTACAATCGTGTGCTGTATGCCGGTGATAGGGAGGATGATGAGCGTCTCGCCCGGCGTGATGATGCCGCCTTGTATGTCGTTGGCCCACACAATGGTGTTGACCGACACATTAAACATCGCGGCTATCTCCGAGAGTGTGTCGCCCGGGCGCACGATGTAGACGCTAATCTGCGAACTTGCCGGCTCGCTTGCGATGTCTGCCGCGGTGCCGTCGGGCCCTTGGTCGGGCTCCAAGGCGGAGCCGTCGACGACCGTGATGTCGCCGCCACCGGTGGCCGCTTGCGGGTCGAGATTAACCGCCGCGGAGAGGAGCGGCATGGTTTGTGAGTTGGAGGCAGCGTTTGTCGTGTCGGCGGTTTGAACAGTCTGATTAAAAAGAGATCCTATAAAAGAAAGAGGGCTTGCTTGCGCAAGCACCGGTATTACGAGCACACTCAAAGACGCAGACCCCAACAGGAGATTGAAAAATAACGTTTTATTTGCCTTCTTCAGGAAAAACCGCTTAACCGCTGAAGAAGTGTCTGTATTATGAGAGCCTATAAGTCCTTGGAGACCATATTTCCTTCGCTCGCTCGGAAAAGAATAAAGTTCTTTTCTCTCGCTTCGCTTGAAAATAAGCCTATTTTGCGGGAATTGCAGCCAGTTCCCTCGTTTTGCGGCTCAACTGAGCCATTTCATACAACTTTCACCCTGTACCTATCTAGGGTACCAGCTAGAGTTTGAGAGTCAACTAGACAAAGGCAAGCCTGTGTATAACAAAAAATACCCCGGTTTTGGGATTTTCACGATATAGTGCTTAGGTGTCGCACCGAGAAGAACATTTACAAGGTCTCAACAACGCCCAACGGGAGGCAGTGCTCACAACCCGCGGGCCGCTCTTGGTTTTGGCGGGGGCGGGGGCGGGAAAGACCCGCGTGATTACGCACCGGATATTGCAGCTCGTTAAAGAGGGCATCGCGCCGGATGAGATTTTGGCTATTACTTTTACCAACAAAGCGGCGGGGGAGATGCGCACGCGCACGCTTGAGCTTTTAGCCAAAAATAACGACATCAACCGCCCCGCGTTTGCCCCGCATCGGCCGCCGTTTGTCTCAACCTTCCACTCACTTGGGCTTTTAATTATTAAAGAAAATTTTAGAGAACTTGGGCTCAAACGCCGGCCAAGCATTTATGATCGCGCCGACAGCCTGCGCCTTATAAAGGAGGCACTCAAGCAGATAGGTGCCAACCAAGAGATCGAGCCGCGCGCGGCGCTTGGCACGATATCGCGCTACAAAGGCGACGGCGTTACTTCGGGACAATATGCCGAGGCCGCACAAACCGGGCGCGAGCGCACGCTTGCCGCTATTTGGCTCTCGTATGAGCGAACACTTGCCGCCGACTCGGCGCTCGACTTTGATGATTTGCTTTTGCGCTCCGAAAAGTTTTTGCGCGAAAATGCCGAGGCATGCATTGAGTATCAGCGGAGATGGAAGTATGTGCATATCGATGAGTATCAAGACACCAACAAAATACAAGCGCGCATGGCCGAGCATTTGGTAGGGCCCGAGCAAAACATCTGTGCGGTGGGCGATGTCGACCAAACCATTTATGGCTGGCGCGGCGCCGAGATAGCCAACATTATGACGTTTGAAAAAAAGTTCCCCGGCGCAAAGACCATTGTGCTCGAGCAAAATTACCGCTCGACTAAAAATATTTTGGCTGCCGCTAACGACATCATTTCCAAAAATAAATACCGGCCGGAAAAAAATTTGTTTACAACAAACGTTGACGGCGAAAAGCTCTCGCTCTACCAAGCCTACGACGAAACCGACGAAGCCAATTTTATTGCGCGCATCATTGGCCAACTTGTCGAAGACGGCGCCAAGCCGCAAGACTTTACGGTGCTCTACCGCGCCAACTTTCAATCGCGCGCGATTGAGGAGGCACTCCTTAATGCAAACATTGCATATCAAGTGGTGGGCACGCGCTTTTTTGAACGCAAAGAAATAAAAGACGTGCTCTCGTTTGTGCGCCTTGCCCTTCGTAGCCCCGGCGAAGAATGGGGCGGCGCGGATTTGGCACGGGTGGTAAATGTACCGCCGCGCGGCATCGGCAAAGTCACCCTGCTCAAGATGCTTGCGGGGAGGGAAGCGGAGCTCACCGGCGCAGTGCGCGAAAAGGTTGCCGCATTTCGGGCACTGCTCGCAAAAATAAAAGAGGCCGCGTCGATATTGGTACCGTCGGAACTTATCAAATTTGTCGTGGTCGAGAGCGGGATGGAGAAAATGTATAAAGAGGACAATCCGCCAGCTGGCGGAGAAGGCGCCGAGCGGCTCGAAAATATCCGCGAACTCGCTTCGCTTGCGACTCGGTTTGACCGAGTCGCCCCGAGTAATATCGAGGGGCTGGAAGAACTGCTCGAAAGCGCCGCGCTTGCGAGCGACCAAGACGAACTAAAAGACGAAAAAAACGCCGTGCGGCTCATGACCGTGCACGCCTCAAAAGGCCTTGAATTTCCGTATGTTTTTATCACCGGCCTCGAAGAAGGGCTCTTCCCCTACGAGCGCGAAGATGGCGAAAGCGAAGCCAATCAAGAGGAGGAGCGGCGGCTCATGTACGTCGCGCTCACGCGCGCCGAGAAAAAAGTTTTTCTCTCGTACGCATCGTACCGCACGGTGTTTGGCTCCAAAACCGGCACCGCGCCATCGCAATTTTTATCCGACATATCGAACGACCTCCTCGAGTGGGAGTCACCGATGCGATTGGGAAAAACTATTTATCTCGACTAAACTACCGGTATGATTCCTAAAAAATCACTTGGCCAACATTTTTTGCACAGCGCCTACTATCTTGGCCTCATGGCTGATGCGGCAAATGTTACCCAGAGCGACTATGTAGTGGAGGTGGGGCCGGGCGAGGGAGCACTTACCGAGGTACTGCTCACCCGCGGCGCCACCGTGGTGGCGCTTGAGAAAGACCGCCGATTGATACCGGTGCTGCAAGAAAAATTTAAAAAAGAAATTGCAAAAGGTAAATTTATTTTGCACGAGTGTGATGCGCTTGAGGCAAACATTGCAAAACTCGTACCTAAAAACAAACCGTACAAAGTGGTCGCCAATATCCCGTACTATATTACCGGCGCGTTGTTGCAAAAATTTTTAACGAGTACTGTACAGCCCCGCACGCTGGTGTTTTTAATTCAAAAAGAGGTGGCGCAAAGAATTACAGGGCACCCTTCAACTTCGCTCAGGGTCACGAAAGAGAGCATTCTCTCTCTTTCCGTGAAAGCCTATGGCACGCCGGCTTATATTAAAACCGTACCAAAAGGAGCCTTTTCTCCGCCGCCGACCGTAGACTCGGCCATTTTGCGCATCGAAGATATTTCGCGCGCACATTTTACAAACGCCCCAATGGAAAAAAGATTTTTTGAGTTTGTTAAAGCCGGATTTGCACAAAAAAGAAAATTGCTCAAACGCAATGTAGAAAAAATACTCGGCAAAAAAACAGGAGAAGCTTTTGCAAAGGCCGATATCGCCGACAACGCGCGCGCCGAAGATGTGCCGCTCGAGAAATGGCTGATGTTAAGCGGCAAATAAAGGAAGTAATCTCACTTTTTCGTTATATAATGGAGAAGTCATGAATTTAGGGCGTTATGCACCGAGCGCGCAGTTTACGGTTATTGTTCTCTCTTTGCTGATTGCCGGCGGTTTGGTGTACGGCGCGGAGCTTATTACGCAACCACCCGCGAACTCTGCCGCGGTAAGCGCGGTTACAACCCCCGCATCCAATACAAACTCGGAAAATTGGCAGGCGACACTCGACGCCATAGAGGCGGAGAATGCGTCGAGTTCGCTCGGTACTACCGTAGCGCCGGATACGGTTGCGGAGATGTTGGCCTCGGCCCAAAGCTCCAATATCACCGATTCGGTGGGCAAGAGTATCCTCATCAACTTGAGCAACGCCAAATCGCAAGGCCTTGGTGATGATACTCCCACGCAAGACCAGATAGTCGCAGCAGCCGCAGCCCAGATAGCAAATCAGCAAGCAAGCACCACCAGCTATACGGCCAATGACGTAACGGTTGTCCCCGCATCAAACGCCTCACTGCACACCTATGGCAACAACGTTATGCAGGCGCTCGGCGCATATCCCGCCGCCAGCGAACAGGCAACCCTTCTTTCAATAGACTATGCGGTCGAGGGGGGAGACAACACCCAGGGAGCAAAACTCGCTTCGATAGGCGCGGCGTACAAAGCGGCGGCGATGGCCTTGCTCGCCGTCCCGGTGCCGCAAACGCTCGTGCCTCTCCATTTGGAGATGGTAAACAATCTGGTGAGCATCAGTGCCACATACGCGGACATGCAAACCATCTCCTCCGATCCGTTGCGCGGGCTGGTGGGTCTTAAAACCTACGAATCGCTCATGGACGCGGGCGCGCGACTGTTTACAAATATGGCGCAAGAGTTTTCCAAAGACGGTATACTTTTTACTAAGGACGAGCCCGGAAGCGCGTGGAATATGTTCCTGCCGACACAATAGTTCATGACTAAAAAAATTCTTTATCTGATACTGGGCGCCATATTTGCTTTTGGCCTCCTCTTTTTGCTGTGGAGTTGGCTTTTTAGCGGCGGGAACAACAGCGCACAAAACAACGGGCAATTTGGCACCGCCGGCAACGCCACGCAAAACTCGCTTACCGGCGTCAACTCCAACAACGGAGAGACAAACCTCGGTCAAAACGGCATCAATGGCACAAACGGTTCCAACGCCGTCAATGGCACCATTGCGCTCGGCAATAACGGCACGGGCAACACCAACGGCAACGTAAACACGAACACCACCGGCACCACGAGCACCGCCTTTGGGACCATGAGCAGCGTGCCGGGGGTTACCTGGCTCGGCTCGCCTTTTAATCCAACGGGTATAAACGGCCTCTCGTCGGGTGCGGGAGGCTTTACGCCGACCATCACCACAACCAACAATCCGGGGAACGGAGGCACCACTCTATTGGAGGCGCTTGCTGCCACGGCAATAGCCGGCTCGCTTACTTGCGCCATACAAGCGGGGCTTGTTACACTATCGACAGCAGGAACTACGTTCACCGCCCCAACTTCAATCGCAGTTACCGCGGCAATGACACCAGCTCCGCCTTATAATCCATATGGGTTGGTCGCCGGCACCGGTCCTCTTATTGTCGCTGACTTCGGCACGCGCACTATTTTAGGCGCCCAATATGGTCAAGGGGCTGTTAAAGCTGGTTTGGATACAGGAGACCATACAATTACTTTTATGGGCTGCATCACCAATGTGATAGCAAAAACTGCACTCCAACAGATAACAAGCAGTGTTGTTAATTGGATAAACTCAGGCTTCCGTGGCCAGCCGTCTTTTGTTACCAACTTCCAGCAATTCTTTACCAATGTCGCCGATATAGCGGCGGGGCAATTTATCCAAGGCGGCCCGCTCTCATTTTTATGCAGTCCGTTTAAACTGCAAATAAAAATCGCCGTGGCACAAAGCTACGCCAACCGCAATAATGCGCAGTCGTGTACGCTCACCAAAGTCATTGGTAACATTAATAGTTTTATGAACGGCAACTTCTCTCAAGGAGGGTGGCCGGGTCTCATCTCCTACACAACCACTCCCACCAATAATCCCTATGGCGCGTACGCATACGCACAGATAGGCTTAGTGAGCGCACAACAAAACGCGATTGCCAACGCCAAAAATAATATTTCGCCGACCGGCTTTCTTAGCAGCATATCGCTCGGGCAGGCGCAGAGTTGCCATAACACCACTACGATCGTCCCCGTTGCAGGCCAAAACAGCCAAGCGGCTGCAGTAACGTGCCCCCCCGGCTGTACCTGCAGTGTAGCTACGCCGGGTAGCGTTATCGAAGCTTCATTAGATAAAACGATCACCAGCGGCGTCGACCAGCTTGGTTTGGCCAGCGATATCGACCAAATAATCAACGCACTCATCACCCAACTTATGACGAGGGTGCTTCAAAACGGCCTCGGATCATTGTCTCAAACAACGACCCAAACGCCCGCCGACCTTGCCGCCGAGTCGCAGGCCACGAGCTTGCTCAACGACATACAAAGCAACACAACCATTGCGGAACAGCTCGGTTCGATATACCAAGGGAGCATCAGCGATATCGAAAACGCGCAAGCTTCTCTTAGTAATCTTGTCGACTGCTGGAACTCCGTGGCGGCTTCGACTAACAGTACAAGCGCGGCACAAAACGCCGCAACAGCCAGCTCGACCATCCAGACGCTGGAGGCCCAAGTGACCGTTTACAATGATGACATCACGCAAATAAACAGCGAGATTGCGGAGCTCAATCAGTTTGCATTGCAAATATCAACCGCCGCCTCGCCTGCCGCCGTCAAAACCATTACTGACAGCTACAACGCCGCGGTATCCGCGGGTACCTTCCCCTCGCAAACGGACCTCACCACTGCCCAGCAAAACCGCACCACACTCCAAAGCCAGCTCGCCTCGCTCAACTCAACAACGCAAAGCAGCCTCGCGCAGTGCCAGGCGTCTGGAAATTAAAGTATGAAAACTTTTTTTAACAAATCAAGCGTTACCCAAGCACTGATAGGGGTTATGCTGAGTGTGCTCGTGCTCGGACCTTTCTATCCACTCGTTGCGCAGGCACAAACATCATTCCCTCTAAACGCTGGGCAAGATACCGGATTTACAAACCCCGCACCACTTTCATCAACACCTGCCGTCCCAACTACGCCTTCTGCCGACACTTCTACTTCTGTTAACGGTTTTAATCTCAATGGAACCTACACGGCACCTACATCAGCGACAGGCGCAACATTACCCGCCAGCGCGGCAAATGCAACAAACCAAAACCCGCCTAATGACCCTACCGGATGTAGCAGTAGCGTACCCCTTTGTTTATCCAGCATCGTATACATATTTACCGTTGGCATTGGAAGCGCCTTTGCCTACGTGGCGGCGACCTTTTTTAACCTCGCAATAAATCTCTCACTCAACGGCCCTATCTATGCGCTCACGTTTATCTCCACTGGCTGGACCACCGCGCGCGACTTGGCCAACATGGCCTTTTTGTTTGTTCTCATTTATATCGCGTTTATGCTCATATTTCAGGCCGAGACAAGCAACACTATGTCGCTTTTGGCGGGAGTCATTATCATTGCACTTTTGGTTAACTTTAGCTTCTTTTTTACGCGGCTCGCGATAGATGTGGGTAATATTCTCTCAATACAGTTTTATAACTCTATAAATGCGCCATCGGTGGCCGCCTCTTCCGGCACGGGAGGGGTCGCCTCGTTTGCGTCGCAAACTGTAAACACCGTTACCAATGCCACCGCCGGTATTACCGGTACTAACACCAAAGACCTCACCGCGAGCATCATGGGCATGCTCAATCTGCAAGGACTCTTTAATACCAACTCATTTCAAAACTTTACCAAAACAAACGACAGCGTCAGCCAGTTTATAACACTCTGTTTTCTCTACATAGGCGCGGCAATCATGTTTTGGCTTCTGACCGTTACATTTGTGACCGCCGGCATCAAGTTTTTGGTGCGTATTGTGGTGCTGTGGTTTCTCATCATTGCCTCGCCGCTTGCTTTTGTGGCGCGCGCAATTCCTAAATTTAGGGGCTATTTCGACAAGTGGCTTGGCATGCTCATCTCCCACTCGTTTTATCCGGTGGCGTTTATGTTTATCTTCCTCATCCTTACCAATTTTACTAATCAGATGGGGGGTCCAAACAGCTCGAGCAATTTTATCAATAACCTATTTAATAATCTCTCCACCACCAGCGCCTCAAACGTGGGAGGCATTACCTCATTGGGCCTGCTCATAGCCAACGTGGCAATAAGTATGGGTTTTATCGTTATCATCCTGTACATGGCGCTTAAAGTTTCCGACAACATAAGCGTCGTAGGTGGCAAAGCAGCAGAAAGTGCAGGCAAGTGGGTAGGAGGTAAGATGATTGGTACCTATGGTGCTATCGGTAGGCAAACATCGGGCCGTGTATTTAATGCCCTTTCTCAATCACCAGGGCTTGCAAACAAGGCAAACCAGGGCGGTATCACCGGAAGTTTGTGGAGCGGCGCTAGGAGCGTCACTAAAAAATTGGGGAGTGCCACATATGATATACGAAATGCACCCGGCGCTTCTGCCCTTGGAAAAGCACTGAGTATTGATACCGGTAAAGCAGCCACTGAAGGATATACTCAGCAGGTAAAAGCAAAGGAGAAAAAAGAAAAGGAGGAGAAAGCCGAACGCGCAGCGATTATACGCGATGCTGCCAATCAAGAAGCTTTGAAACGTATTGATGCTGACATACGAGCAGGGAGGCCTCATGCACAAGCGGACGTTGATAGGGTAAGAAACTTGAACAAGAGAGAACTTGAAGTACGTTCGGCAACTGAAATACAGAACATCGCCCATTTGCTTACTGAAGGACAGCATAAAATTGTACAAGATAGTTCAGAATATACAGATGACGAGAAAGACAAGATACGCAAAATAGCTGACCCTAATATAAAATCTCAAAAAATAGTCATCGACGAACTGCGCAAACTAAATAATAATTTAATAACAGTTAGATCTGCTGTTGTGGCTACAGGAACGGCCCGAGGAGCAGTTGTTAACCCTATAAGCACGGCCGCAATGTCTGCAGATTTAAACACTCAATTTGCTACTCTACGTGCCAATCTTACAGCCGCCACAAATCTAGGTGCGGCTGGGGCTGGCCAAGCTGAAGACATAAAGAGTGACTTGACACAGATTCGTGGCGCAGTAAATAGTTTGAGAAATCTGAGTCGAAATCTCAATAACGTACCCGCCCAAGGCGCGAGAAACCCTCAAGAAATAATTGCTCATTAATAATTAGCTACTCATATATGGAAGACAATTTATATAGCCCTGAGGAAATTAAAAAGAAATTTGCTTCACTTCCGTCTGACATCAAAACACTGGTCTACAGTGCAGATATGTTAACTGTACTAAAACAAGTTGCGGAAAAATATCATCTACACATTGACAAAATTGAAATTCTTGAAGGAGAGACCGCTGATGTGATGACCGGTTTTTCTGCACCCAACAAATTTGTCGACAATTTAGTAGAAAATCTCGGGATAGACAAAACAAAGGCGGAAGGAATTGCAAAAGATATAGACGAAATGCTTTTTAGCAAAATACGCGACGCAATGAAAAAAGCATATGAACAATCTACCACTGCACCTGAAAAGTCAGTTATAATGCCCTCGGCTGTGGCTGCTCCTGCGCCAGCTCCTCTCCCTACCGACATGCAGATTGAGCCGCCTATAGCTCCTGCACCGGTAAAAGCAACTACACCTCCACCTCAAATGCACGAGGCCGATGTTATGTTGAGCGAGCCAACTGTGAGTTTGCCTACGAATCCATCGAATTCACCCGCGACGAGCTTGTCGAATCCGCCCAAGAAAGTCGAAACAGCTCCAACACCCACAAAAGTAGAAGCACCAAAACCGCCTGCTTCATACAAAGCCGACCCGTATCGCGAACCTATCGAGTAAAAGCAGGAGAGTAGCGATATTTTTGCGATATACTATAGCTAATGCGCTATCAGGTCCCTCAATTTATCGAAATCGAAGACAAGATATTTGGGCCGCTTACTTTTAAGCAGTTTATTTATCTCGCGGGCGCGGGCGGCATATGTCTTTTGTTTTTTACCTTACTGCCGCTCTACATCGCTGTGCTTTGCATGCTTCCTTTTATCGCGCTTGGCTTTGCGCTCGCGTTTTACAAGGTCAACGGCCGGCCGTTTATCGTGGTACTCGAGCACGCGTTTGGCTATTTTTTTGGCCACAAGCTCTATTTGTGGAAGCAACACAGTGCCAAAACCCCTTCGGCGGTTGCACAGGCACCCACCGCGGCTATGACCACGCTTACCGTGCCTAAACTTTCCAACAGTAAGCTTAAAGACCTGGCATGGTCGCTCAATATTAAAGACAGGAGCACGATGGGGGTGGTCGACACCAGCCGCACGGGTTTTGAAATTTAAATCACGCATATGCCAAACAACACACCGGTAAAAGCGCAAGCCACACAGGAGTTTGTACCCATTAAAGAGGTGCGCGACGGCATTGTCATACTCAAAGACGGCTCTTTGCGCGCCATACTCATGGCCTCGTCCATCAACCTCGCGCTCAAAGGTGCCGACGAACAGCAGGCGATTATCGGACAGTTTCAAAATTTTTTAAACTCGCTCGAGTTTACGGTGCAATTTTTTATTGAAAGCCGCGATTTGGACATCAGGCCCTACATCGCGCTTCTTGAGGACCGCTACGCGCAAGAGCTCGACGACTTAATGAAGATACAAATCCGCGAGTACATGGCGTTTATCAAAGACTTTACCTCGCGCGCCAACATCATGACCAAAAACTTTTTCATCGTGGTGCCCTACGACCCGGCGCTTATGGTGCGCGGCGGCGGGGTAGGCGGTGCTATTGGCTCGCTGTTTCCGTCCGGCTCCGGAGGTTCGGCAACACTTACCAACGATCAGTTTGAGCAGTATCGCACTCAGCTCGAGCAACGCGTCTCGGTTATCGAACAGGGGCTTGTGCGCACCGGCGTGCGCATCGTTAATCTCGGCACCGAGGAGGTGATAGAGTTGTTTTACAAGCTCTTTAATCCGGGAGAGCTCGAAAAGCCTTTGCAGGTAACGCAGATTGCGCAATAACACCATGGCACTCCTCGACTTTTTAAAATCTTCAAAGCCAACATCCGCCGCAACACCGGTGGCGCCGATTTTGCCCGAGCAAATATACAAAGAGGGTGTGCTTGAGCTCCAAGATGTTATCGCGCCATCGGCGCTCAAGATCACACCGCGCGAGATAAACCTCGGCGACAAAATTGCGCGCACCTTTTTTGTCATGTCGTATCCGCGCATCTTAACCGACAGCTGGTTTGCGCCGGTTATCAATCTCGACCGCGTGCTCGACATCTCCATTTTTATCCATCCGCTCGACTCGGCCGACATACTCAAAAAGTTTCAAAAAAAAGTGGCCGAGGTGCAAAGCCAAATTATGGTGCGGGAGGAGAAGGGCATGGTGCGCGATCCGGTGCTCGACACCGCCTATCAAGATTTGGAGAGTTTGCGCGACCAGCTCCAGCAAGCACAAGAAAAACTTTTTGACGTCGGCGTATACATCACCATCTACGACAAAACCGCCGAAGAGTTGGACAAAGCCGAGAGCGAAATCAAGTCGATGCTCGAGAGCCGCCTTGTGTACGTAAAACCGGCGCTCTTCCAGCAGGAGCAGGGCTTTAAAAGCGTGCTGCCCATCGGCCAAGACGATCTCAACGTCAATTCCAAATTAAACTCCTCGCCGCTTTCATCAATCTTCCCGTTTGTGTCGTTCGACCTCACCAGCGACAAGGGCATCCTCTACGGCGTCAACCGCCACAACGCGAGCCTCGTGCTGTTTGACCGGTTTAGTTTGGAAAACTACAACTCGGTTATCTTTGCCAAGTCGGGCTCGGGCAAAAGCTACGCGACCAAGCTGGAGATTTTGCGCACGCTCATGTTTGACACCGAGGTCATTGTTATCGACCCGGAGCGCGAGTATGAGTTTTTGGCACAGGCGGTGGGCGGGCGATACTTTAATATTTCTCTCAACTCCGAGCACCATATCAACCCGTTTGATTTGGCGCCGCCCCGCGAGGACGAGAGCGCAGCCGATATCCTCCGCAGTAATATTGTGGCGCTTGTGGGACTCTTCCGCATCATGCTCGGCGGCTTAAGCCCCGAGGAGGACGCCATTATCGACCGCGCGATTACCGAAACCTACGCGCTTAAAGACATCACCGTAGACAGCAACTTTGCGGAGATAGAGCCGCCGCTCCTTTCCGACTTTGAGCTCGTGCTCGCCGGCATGGAAGGGAGCGAGAGTTTGGTGCAGCGCCTCTCTAAATACACCAAGGGCACGTGGAGCGGATTTATCAACCAGCCTACCAACGTCGACATCAACAAAAAGTTTGTCGTCTTTAGCGTGCGCGACATGGAGGATGACCTGAAGCCCGTGGCGATGTATATCATCACGCACTTTATATGGAACACGGTACGTAAAAATCTTAAAAAGCGCCTGCTGGTTATCGACGAGGCGTGGTGGATGATGAAAAGCGACGACACGGCAAGCTTCTTGTACAGTATGGCAAAGCGCGGCCGAAAATATTATCTCGGCCTCGCAACTATTACCCAGGACGTCGACGACTTTTTAAAGTCGCCGTACGGTTTGCCGATGATTACCAACTCGTCGATACAAATTTTGCTTAAGCAATCGCCGACCACGATCGACAACCTGCAAAAAACATTCAATCTTTCGGACGAAGAAAAGTTTTTACTCCTCGAGAGCGATGTGGGGGAGGGGATCTTTTTTGCCGGCCTCAAGCATGTGGCCATCAAAGTGATAGCCTCCTACACTGAAGACCAGATTATCACCTCCGACCCGAGCCAGGTGCTGGCTTTGCGCAAACAACGTGCCGACATGGCCGACGCGCAAGCGGGCGCTCCGCCGAGCGCGGTACAATAAGATTATGTGGATTAAAGGCACACTACTCATTATGCTCGCACTCATGATCGACGGCCTGCAGGCGTTGATCGGCCTAGGCGTTTCGATTGTAGCGGCATTCCCCGGCACCTTTGCAGGGGGCGCTGCCGGATGTTTAGCGGCACAAAAATTTGTATCGGGCAGTGTCAGCTGTGCCATAGGCGGTTTTATCCTCGGTACGCTCGGGAGCTTTGGCAACGTTGCGGCTCCTATCACCATACCGATCGGCATCGTGATAGGGTTTGCGGTTGATGTGTGCCTAAGCCTGACATTGGGAATTTTTCTTATCGGAATGCTCTATGTATGCAAAATGTTTTATCCGGGTTATGTAACAGCAGTTTTCATAGGAGAAGCGCTCCCCGGGTTTGATATATTACCGGGGTGGACTTTGCTTGCGGTACGTTCGGTACTTAAAAAGAGCGCCGAAGAGGGGAGTGGCATTGCCTCACTCGCTTCCGGTGTAGGTTCGGCGATATTATCACCCGGAAGCCCCACCAGCGGATTGGGCACCGTAGCACGGGGAATATCTAACATGAAAAATATCACCTCCACTCTACAATCAAACTCGGCTACAAATAATACCGAGGAAACACCTTCACGGATTCCAAGCACTCTCCAAACAAAAAACTTTGACGGCATCAAGCCGGCCAACGACAATCTCAAACCCTATGTACAAAAAGCCGCTTAAATACACAGCCGTATTGATGTTTGCAATATTCGGAGCATTTTCTTTTGCCCATGCTCAAACATCGGGTGTGGTGCCTGCACCTATACAATATGTTGTATCGCCCGAAACGCCGGGGCCAAACACGCAAGTGACCATCGAGGCACAGGGTGTTGGCACCTTTGTGGGCGACTCCACTATTATCTGGAGCCAAAACGGCAAGGTGGTGTCACAAGGGGTTGGCCAGCGCGATTTTACCTTTACCACGGGGCCGATCGGCAGCGCAACGCAGATACACGTGGAAATAGATTCTTCGACACAAGGCACGCTCACCAACAGCTGGACGTTTATCCCTTCGTCAATCAACCTGGTGTGGGAGGCGGACACCACCGTGCCCCCGCTTTACAAAGGCAAAGCACTCTATAGCGGAGGCTCAAATGTTAAAGTGGTCGCATTTCCGAGCCTTGCAGTTAATGGCAGCAGCTTCTCGATAAGTAGTCTCTCATTTCAATGGACGCTCGACGGCGACCCGCTCCCCGACCAGTCTGGGCTCGGGCAAAACTCTCTTACCTTTACCGGCAGTCAGCTCCAAAAAGAGGAGGATGTATCGGTAGATGTGTATTACGGCGCAACCAAAGTGGGGACAGGCTCAGTGGTGATACCGGCCACCGACCCCGAGCTTGTGCTGTACGACAAAGATCCTTTGCGCGGCATCATTTTTGACTCGGCATTGCCTGCCGGCATCTCACTCAACAGCAATGAGCTCACCGTGCAAGCCGTACCCTATTATTTTGCCAATAGCAGTTTGGCAAACGGTGCGCTTACCTATGCATGGACACTCGACGGCAATGACACTACCGGGCCCAATGCCGCCGAGGGCGAGCTGACTCTGCGCCAAACGGGCTCGGGCAGCGGGAGCGCGCAGCTTGGCGTGTCGCTCCAAAACAACGACACCGACAAGCTGGTGCAAGCGGCCAACGCGGCACTCCAAATTGTCTTTGGCACACAATCATCAAGTAGCGGCCTCTTTGGACTATGAAAAAACTACTTATCTACACAATACTAGTTTTGTTTTTTGCAGTGAGCGGCTATGCAACTCTGGCCGTGGCTGCAACCGCCGGAACAGTCGCTCCTTGTACTACTTGCAATCTGACATATCAGCCGCTTGAGCCTCTATTGCCTCCAAATTCCACTGCCAGTCTTACCGACCCTAACAGTCTTCCGGGCATTCTGAACGTCATTTTTACCATCCTCATTACCGTAGGAGCACTGCTTGCAGTCCTGATGCTTACGATTGGCGGCATCCAATATATGACATCCGGCACCGCAGGTGGAAAAAACGTCGGGATGAAAAGAGCACAAGCCGCACTGTGGGGGATAGTGCTCATCGCAGGCTCATGGCTTATTTTGAACACTATCAACCCAAAATTACTCAACTTTACTTTAAACCCATGCACGCAAGACATGCAGCAACAAGGACTTTGCACGGTTACGGCAAATAACGCATCGACAAATAATTTGCAAACTACTCAGACCAATAACGCCTGCGGCGGTAGTTATCCAGACGGATGTGGTGCAAATCAATATTGTGGTACATATAGTACTGCGTTTGGCAGTAACACTACTTGTTTGTCGGACGTAAATCAAACAGCCAATACGGAGTGTACAGATATAGGGGGGGTGTGGTATTCGTCATTAACTTCAACTTATTGTTCTTTTCCATGGTATACAACACAAGAAAGTTGTTCTCAAGCCGGACATAAGTGGTCTTTATATGGTACTTGTTATCAATGAACATGACTCGAATCACACAATGGATAATAGCTGGTTTAGTAATAGTTGTCCTCTTAGGAGGAGCTACTTGGTTTTTCTTTTTCCGTTCCACTTCTACCAACACAACTCCCATCACCACGTTGTTTGGCACTTCGGTAAACAACACTACAACGGCTACGCCTAACACAAACCCTGGCACAGTAACCAATGGCACACTGCCCGCCTCACAATCGGCGACACAAAAAATATTTGAGATAGCACAAGGCCCCGTTGCAGGAGCAACACTTATACAAACATTGCACCCCACCACCACGCTCGCGCGATATATAAACCAGGAAGATGGTCATGTGTATGATTTGCCTCTTGACGTGTCCGGTGCAGTGCCGCGCGTTGTCTCCGATGTAACAATCCCCGGCATTGAACAGGTAGTGTGGCTCGAGCAGGGTAATGCCGCAATTTTGCAATATATCGACACCGACGGGGCAACGGTTAAAAGTGTATATCTCGGGTTCCCGGCGGCAACTACCAGTACACAACTTGCCGCAACACGCATACAATTTTTGCCTGACAATATTATCAGCTTAGCCGCATCTCCCGACGGCAAAAGTATCGCTTACCTTCTCCCAACATCGAGCGGCTCAAGCGGCTACATTGCTAAATCGGACGGCACTGGTGCTAAACAACTCTTTTCGCTCCCGCTTGCGCAAGTACTTATACAATGGCCGACACAAAGCACTTTACTCGTCGAAACTAAATCGACAGCAGGAGTATCCGGCATGGTATTTTCGGCCGATGTAAAAAGTGGAGCAGTCATACCACTAGTGTATGCAGAGGGAATTACCGCAACTGCAAACGCTCTCTTTTCCACTCTTTTGTATCAAATATCCGACGGCACAGTTCTCACCTCCTATTTGTATGATGTTAAAAGCGGAACTAATGCGCCTCTTCCGATAAATCCTTCTCCGGAACAGTGTGTGTGGAGTCAGATTACAAGTGTCATTATGTACTGTGCGGCACCTATACAAGCTGTACCAGCAAATTATCTTGACCTTTGGCACCAAGGATTGAGTAGTTCTGCCGACAATATTTTTGAATTAAACACAGCTCTTGCTGGAGAACGTGTTGTGGTTTCGCCCGGCTCCAGCGATGGTGGTGTGGCTTCTGACATTTTAGAAATGGCACTTTCGCCCGACGAACACTATCTCTCTTTTACGACCAAAGGCACCCGCGAGTTGTGGGGTGTTAGGCTTGCGGAGTAGAAGGCGAGCCGCTGCTGTATTTAAGAACAATGTGGCGGAACTTGCCGTCGCCGGCCGACTCTGTTTTTATCTCCGGGTCATCGGCAAAAAGCTCGTGAACCACCAAACGTTCGTATGAGCTCATGGGCGGCATCTCTACCTCGTGCTTAAAAAGGCGCGCGCGCTGTGCCAGCATGCGTGCCTGCTGGCGCACGCCCTCAAGCTGGGCCTCCTGGTAGCCGTTGATATCGATAAGGAAACTGGAGGCTTCGTCGCCATACTTTTGCTCGATTATGCGCCGCGCAAGGAGGGTAAGCGCCCGCAAATGTTCGCCGTGCGGCCCTATGAGGCGCTCGGGCTCTGCAGTTTTGACCGCCACAACCGTGCGGTGGCCTGTGGTAACGGTTACACTCTCAAAAGAGGCGCCGAGCGCGGCAAGAAGCTCGGAGACAAAGTTGGTAAGCTCTTGGGCATCCATAATGCCCAGCCTACTCCATTACTTCGCTCTCTGCAATTCTCGGCGGATCAGGAACTCTTGCCCGAGCGAAATGACATTACTCGTTGCAAAATAAAGCCCGGCGGCGGCAGGAAAAGAGTAGACAATAAAGATATAGAGCACGGGCATGGCGTAGAGCATCATGTTTTGCTGCATGGCCTGGGCCTGCGCTTTTTCGGGCGCGAGGGGCACGGTGGTTACGCGTTTGGTGCGCACGAGCGAGAGCTTTACCACGGCATATTGGAGCCCGGCTACAACGAGTGCCAACGGGATGTTATGCGACGCGAGCAAATTCATCAGCCCAAAAAAGTTCGTATTAACCGCCGCCGGCACATGCACAAACGAGTACAAAAGGCGCGTAGCGATATGCGGCAACCCCTCGCGTATGAGTGCGTAATAAAGGGCTATAAATATAGGGATTTGGACCAAGATGGCTATGAAACCGGCAAATGGGCGGACTTCTTTTTTCTTAAAGAGCTCCATGGTCTGCTTGGCCTTTTCGTCGGGGTTGTCTTTGTATTTTTTATTGATTTCGTCGAGGTCTCCTTGTATAGCCGCCATGGCCATTTGTGTACGGATAGAGGCGCTAAACGCCGGGTAAAACACCGCGCGCACGACAATGGTCATTGCAATAATGGCCAAACCAACATCGCCGCCCGGCATGACGCCGATTAAAAATATAAATGCATTGTAGAGCGGTGCAATGAGTATAGTTTCAAATATATTCATGTATTATTTTTGCCTGCCCACCTGGGAAAGCAAGGAAGAAATTTCTTCTTTCAGAATCGCACTTTGCCGCTCACTTGGTATCACTCGGAGAAAGAACACCGCCCGAGCGCGGGGGAGGGTCGCGGTAGCGCTAACGACAGAAGCAAGTGCACGATATATAGAGCGGCGCAATGCATTGCGAACGTTTGCTTTACGCGCCACCGACTTGGCAATTACCGCCGCACTGCGCAAGGGCTCTTCGGAAAGAACCCACTTTGCCTGCATGTGGGGCGAGCGCGCCGAGCGACCCGCTTTGAGCACCTCCTCTACCTCAAAGCCACGCAGGCGTAGGCGCTTTTTGAGCATAACATGCCTTTACTTAATACTGACTTATGCCGATTTGCGGGCACGCCCTTTTTGGAGGCGGCGTTTGAGTGTTGCGCGGCCGCCGGGGGTGGCACTCCTTTTAAGAAAGCCGTGTGAACGCGCGCGTTTGCGCTTTTTTGGCTGGTAGGTTTGCGACATGTGTCAAATATATCGTATCCACAGTTTTTCCACAACTTGTGCACCGTTATGCCATTTTTGACGGGTGAGCCGCGCACGCGTATGCTGGGGGAAACTAGCCTACTCTGTAGGCATAAGTGTACCCTTACTATGACTACCACGAAAGAACTCTGGGAAAATGCATTGGTAGAACTCGAGCTGACCATTTCAAAACCAAATTTTAATACATGGTTTAAAGACACGCATATCGTGCGCATCGAAGACGGCACTGTGGCGCTCGGCGTGCCGAGTCAGTTTGCCCGAGACTGGCTCTCAACAAAATTTCATAAGGATATTTTGCGCTCTTTACGCGGTCTTTCTGACAGTGTGCGTGTGGTTGAGTATGTAATATCGCGCGGGGCCAAGAAGGTTGCCGAGGAACCGCCACATACGGTGCCTCCCGCACCGTCCGAGTTGCCGCTCGAAACCGTGCACGCCAAAACCAATCTCAATCCGCGCTTTACCTTGCAATCCTTTGTGGTTGGGCCGTTTAATGAGCTTGCACACGCCGCGGCACAGGCGGTTATCCGAAGCCCCGGCATCGCGTACAATCCGCTTTTGGTATATGGGCCGACGGGCTTAGGCAAAACACATCTCATACAAGCAATCGGCAACCATTTTCGGACGCAGATGCCCGAGCGCAAAGTGTTTTACGTCACGTCAGAAAAGTTTTCGATGGACTATGTGTCGAGCCTCCAAACAGACAAGGTGCAAAGCTTTAAAGAACGGTACCGCCAATACGATCTCCTTATCATGGACGACGTGCAATTTTTGGCCGGCCGCGACAAAATCAAAGAAGAGTTCTTTCATCTCTTTAACTATTTGCATGACAACAACAAACAGCTCGTATTCTCAAGCGACCAGCATCCCAATGTGATCCAAAATCTCGAAGACCGGCTCAAGTCGCGTTTTGCGGCAGGGATGGTTGTCGCGGTAACGCCGCCCGACCACCAGTCGCGCTTGGCAATTGTGCGCGCCAAGGCCGCCGCCCACAACGTGCTCTTACCCGACGAAGTGCTTGAGTACCTTGCCGCCACCATTGAGGGCAATGTCCGCGAACTCGAAGGCGCACTCAACACGCTCCTCATACAATTTGAGATGCGCGGCGAACCTCTCACCATTAACGACGCCAAAACACTCCTGCGCAGCGCCAGTACCGCGGCAAAAAAAGCCGTGTCGGTGCAGGACGTGGTCAAAGTAATTGCCGGTTTTTACGGCGTTGAGGAAAACAGCATTTACGAAAAAACCCGCCGCAAAGAGGTGGTGCGGCCGCGGCAGGTGATTATGTATCTCCTGCGGGAGGACTTCCATATTTCCTTCCCAACCATCGGCGAAAAGCTCGGCGGCCGCGACCACACCACTGTTATCCACTCATGTGAGAAAATAAAAAACGACCTGCGCAGCGATAGCGTTCTCAACCAAGAAATGCACCAGATCCGCCTCATGTTGAAATGAGGTGGATAAGTGGTAGTAATAGAAGGGGATACTATTGTGGACAAGTATAGAAAACCAACCAACCAAGACGTGTCAAAAATATGAGTACTCAATTGTCCACCAACTGCGCAAGCCCTACTCTAATAACAAACCCTTGCAATATAATCTTTTACGTCACTTTTCCACCAATCCACATCCTTAATAGTAATAATAGTTTTTTATAAACAATATATGAAGTTTGAATGCACAACCGAACAACTCCTCAAAGCGGTAATAACCGCCGCTCGTTTTGTTGAGCGTAAAGCCAACCTGCCGGTGTTGGGGAGTATTTTAATAACCGCCGATGGTGGGCGGATAACATTGCGAGCCACCAATCTTGAGTGTGGTGTTGAGGTGACTTTTGCCGCCAAAGTTTTACAGAGTGGTGTTGCAGCTGTGCCTGGGGGAGTGTTGCTTGGGTTTTTATCCAACGCGCGGGGTAAAAATGTTTCGGCGGCGTTGGTTGGTGAGCTGTTTAAAATCGAAACCGAACGTGCGTCGGCCTCAATTAAAACTGTTCCACACGACGACTTCCCGATTTTGCCGCAGGTGTCGGCTGAACGGTCGTTTACGGTTAAATCAGGCGATCTTATGCGCGCCATTAGGAGTGTTGCATATTGCGCCTCAACCTCGGCAACTAAACCCGAGCAACAGAGTGTTTTGCTGTTTGGCGAAGCCGGCAAGATTATAACAGCCGCAACCGACTCTTTTAGGCTGGCCGAAAAAAGTATTCCACTGCGCTCAGGAGGCAGTGTAGCGCATTTGCTGCTTCCCGCGCGCAACGCGGCCGAGCTCATGCGTATTGTAGAAACAGCCAACACTGAGGTTGAGTTGTATTACAATGACAATCAAATTTCGACCCACATGGGTGAGGTGTACTACACCAGCCGCCTTATCGACGGCGCATTTCCTAACTATCGTCAAATTATCCCCAAGTCGTTTACCTCCGAGGCGGTGATGTTACGCGAGGACCTCTCGGCCGCACTCAAATCACTTTCGGTCTTTGCCGACAAGTTTGCACAGGTTACTTTTACAATAGATCCGGTTAAAAAAGCAATTTTTCTTTCCTCGCGCAACCCCGACATAGGCGAGCAGGTGTCGACCGTGCGTGCCACCATCTCGGGCGAGCCTTGCACCATGAACTTTAACGGCCGCTATCTTGCCGACAGCTTGCAGGCAATCACGGGAGACAGTGTGCGCATCCATGCCAACGGTCCCGGCAAACCGCTCCTCATCAAAGACGCAGCCGACGAGAGTTTTCTCTATCTAGCCATGCCGATGAATCGGTAATAATTATTTAATATAAACCTATGGACACATACGATTACAACTCACGCAAAACAGGTGCCAATACTATCGACCCGGCAATGGTTACTACCACTTTTGAGTTGGCCGGATACACCACGGTTAAAAACTTGGGTGTTGCGCGCGGCATTGTGGTGCGTTCACGTTCGCTCGTTGGCTCTATCGGCGCCGGCATACAGAGCCTCTTTGGCGGCAACATAACACTCTTTACACAATTGAGCGAAAAATCGCGCTCACACGCCTTTGATTTGCTTCTTGAGCATGCGTCCGAGATGGGAGCCAACGCCATTGTGGGCGTGCGTTACGACGCCACGGAGCTAGCCGCAGGTATCACCGAGGTACTAGCCTACGGCACCGCCGTGGTCGTCGAGAAAAAATAATTTTTAGTGCGTCACAGGACCCACAGGAATCATTGGGGCTTGTGTGGTTTGAACTTGGCTGCCCGTGCTTCCTGGAGTTGTTGAGAAGCCGGCGGGGGTGTTGTGCGTGAGCCACAAGCTCAAGCCTGTTTCCCACAAACTATATTGCGGATCGGTTGGGTCGGGCGGCGTCGGACCCGTCGGGTCACTTTTATTGAGCCAGTAAAGTATCTCGTGCAAAGCGCCGTCGCCTCCGGGGATTTGCCAGTCGCCGCGAAGTATCGGCTTGAGGCCGCTCTCGTTTACCGTGGTGCGTGTAAAGTATTGCGTTGGGCGCGTAGGCAGCGCGTATTGCATAAACTGATTCCACATCGGGCCTACGATAAAGCCCGACACGTTGTGCGTCATGGGGCTGTTGTCGTTGTTGCCGGCCCAGATGCCCACCACCAGGTTGGGTGTGTAGCCGATGGTCCACGCGTCTTTGTAATTGTTGGTAGTTCCGGTTTTAACCGCGACATCGTAACCGGGGAACTGAAGATACTCGTTTTCGCCGAGCGGCGCGCGCGCGACTGCGTCGGAGAGCACGTCGTTTATCTCCTCGGCTATCTGCGGTTGCAACACCTGCGTACCGGTTGGTTGCGAGTCGTCTTCGATAACGTTGCCGTTTGCGTCCTCGATTTTTAATATCGCCGTGGGTTGGTAGTGTGTACCGTCGGTGGCAAAGGTGCCGTAGGCGCTCGACATGTCGAGCAAGTTTACCTCGCCGCCGCCGAGCACGAGGGTGAGCCCGTATTGGTTTGCATCGCCGAGTGTTGTAATGCCCATCGATTTGGCAAGCTGGAGCGTGTCGGCAATGCCGGCCAAGTAGAGCACTTTAACCGACGGTACGTTTATTGACTGCGCAATGGCGTCGCGCAGTGTCATCGGGCCTCTAAACTTGTTGTCGTAGTTAACCGGCGAGTAACACGGCGCAACGTTGCTAAAGTTATTTCCTGCGCAACTGGTTTGGAATTGTGTCGGCACATCCCACAGCACGGTGTCTGGCGTGTAGCCTTTGATAAATGCCTCGGCATACGCAAACGGCTTGAATGCCGAGCCCGGTTGGCGGTTGGCGAGCGTCACGTTGTATGCGCCGTCTATTTGATTGTCGAAATAGTTGCGCGAGCCCACCATGCTAAGGATTTGACCGTTGGTGGGGTCGAGCGCAATAAGGCCGGCGTTGCTTGCATTAAATTTGGTGGCATTGCTGAGCGCCCCGGCTTTGACTATCGATTCTGCCTCGGCCTGCATGTTGGCGTCGAGCGTCGTGGTAACCTTCCAGCCGCTCGTTTGTATCGCATCCTCGCCGTATTTTTGCTCCAGATACTGTTCGACATAAAACACAAAGTGCGGCGCCTGTATCGAGCCGCTTTGCTGCGGAATAAACACCACCTGCTCGGCTTTGGCATCGTCGCGCTCGGGGGCGGTGATGTAGCCGTGCGAGTACATTTCGTCGAGCACAAGATTTTTGCGCGCATCTAAATCGGCTTTATGTGTGCCGTACGGCGAGTAGTAGCTTGGTGCGGGGAGGATTGCCGCCAAGTAGGCGCCCTCGGCAAGGTCAACCTCGCTGGCATGTTTGCCAAAAAAGGTTTCGGACGCTTCCTCAACGCCGTACATCGTGCCGCCAAAAGGCACTTGGTTAACATAGAGCGTCAAAATTTGCTGTTTGGTGAGTACCTGCTCGAGCTTGAGCGCCAATACCCACTCTTTAAGTTTGCGCACAATACTTTTGTCGTTGGTGAGGACGGTGTTTTTAATAACCTGCTGAGTAATAGTGGAACCGCCTTGGTCGAGCCCCACATGGGTGATGTCGACAAAAATGGCACGCAGAATTGCCTTAAACTCGACGCCGTTATTGGTGTAAAAGTTCGGGTCTTCGATGGAGATAATCGCGTTGGTGATGTTGGGCGAGACTTGGTCGAGCGTCACGCTGGTGCGCTGTATGTTGTTATTGCTGAGGTCGTAAAGCAACACTTGTCCGGTGCGGTCGTACAATTTAACCGACTGGTCGACGCGTATTTGCGAGAGCGAGTTTAAGTCGGGGAGAGGCAAGGTGGCCGCCCACAAAAAGAGGATGCCCATGAGCACAAAGTACACACCGAGCGCGTACAGCAGTGTTTTTACCTTATGCTTTTTGACCCATCGCCACGCCGTTTTGCCGCCATGCTTTACTCTTTTGAGCATTAGCATGTATTTTACCACGCACTAGCCTCTCGTACCTCAAATTGTGGTATATTTTGCACATGAAGCTGTCGGAGATTCTTCGCGAACGGGGGTACATATATCAACATTCGGCGCCTCTCGAAGAGATAGCCGATGGTGCCACGCGCACTGTATATGAGGGATTTGATCCTTCAGCCGATTCGCTCCATGTTGGGAACTTGATGGGCCTTTTGGTTCTACGGCGTTTTTTGGAGGCAGGGCATAAAGTGATACTTCTCGTGGGTGGCGGCACAGGCATGATAGGTGACCCTTCCGGTAAAAACGTAGAGCGTGTTCTCTTAACGCCAGAGCAGGTTGCTTCAAACAGCAAAAAAATAGCCGCGCAGGCAGAAAAGCTCTTTGCCTCAAATAATTTTCGAATGGTAAATAATGCTGACTGGCTCGGGCAGACGAAACTCTTAGATTTTCTGCGCGATATAGGCAAAAGCTTTTCGGTAAACGCAATGATGCAGCGCGATTCAGTCAAAGATAGACTCGAAAATCGTGAGCAAGGTATTTCTTACACGGAGTTTTCATACATGCTTCTCCAAGCTTATGATTTTTTTCATCTCAATAAAGAGTATGGATGTGACTGGCAGCACGGCTCTTCCGACCAATGGGGGAATATTATTTCAGGCGTTGACCTTATCCGCCGCCAATCTGGCAAAACAGCCTATGGTACGACACACGACTTGTTGATAAACAAATCAACGGGGAAAAAGTTTGGCAAAACGGAGGGTGGCGCCGTGTGGCTCGACCCGCAAAAAACATCCCCGTTTGATTTTTATCAATTTTGGTTTAATACCGACGATACCGACGTTGAAGAGTATTTGCTTAAAATGACAATGCTTCCTAAGGCTGATGTTGATGCGGTTATGAAAGAGCAACTCGCAGACCCTGCGAGTCGAGCGGCGCAAAAAAATCTAGCATTTGAAGTTACAGCATTAGTGCACGGCAAAGATGAGGCGCAAAAAGTGGCGCAAGCTTCGGAAGATCTTTTTAATGGTACTGTTTCTGAAAATGCTCCTATTTTTGAAATAACACCAAATAGTTCTGTTATTAGTGCATTAGTTGATAGCAATCTTGCAAGTTCAAAACGTGAGGCGCGGCAGTTTATCGAAGATGGGGCCATTCAGTTAAATGGAGAAAAAATAGTCGCTGACCGCGATCTTGTTGAAGATGATTATAAGAACGGTAAGGCTTTGCTCAAAAAAGGCAAGCGGAATCTCGTCACCATTAAACCAAAATAAAAATCCGCCATATGGCGGATTTTTTGTTATTCTTCCTCCTCTTCTCCGTCAAGGCCGGGAACGCCAATAGCTTCCTCCTCGTCGTCCTCTAATTCTGCATCGTCTACCTCGGGCTCGTCGGATGTATCCTCATCGTCCGGCTCACTTTCGCTGAGCAAAAACCCTTCTGTCTCCAATTCGTCATGCATAAAGCGTATCTTTATATCTTGTAATTATATGTGATGACTCCGATGCATTGTGTTGTAACAAAACTAATACGTTTTGCAAACCGTTTTGGGCGCATCGACTGTGGATAATATCAATGGAGGCGTACGCTTGCAAGGCAAGTGAGGCCAACCGCGATAGCATCCAGCTCGTCATCGAGACGTTTACGCTTGGATAAAGTTACCAAACGAGGCACCATCATCGCTACGGCGCTTTTGTCGCTTTTGCCGTAGCCGGTAACCGCTATTTTAACCTCAAGCGGCGTATATCCATATACTACAAGCCCTTTTTGCATGCCAAGATAGGTGAGCATGCCGCGCACCTCGGCTATCTGTACGCCGGTTTTGGCATTTTTGCCGAAAAAAATCTCCTCGAGTGCCATCGCATCGGGCTTAAACTTTTGTATGAGCTTCTCGGCGGCCTTACCAAGTGCAAGGAGTCGCTCGCTAAAGGGGAGCGAGGCGTCGGTACGCACGCACTCGGAGTGCACAACCGTTTCTTTACCTCCGTCAGCTGACGGATTTTTTTCAACAACGGCTACTCCTAACCGTTCGAAACCGGGGTCAAAAGCTAAAACGCGCATGCCTCAATGATAGACTTAAGCGGCGTTGGTGTACACCTCGCTCACATCGTCTTGATCTTCGAGTGCGTCACTAAGCTCGGCCATCTTTTGCGAGTCTTCGTCGCTGAGCTCCACCGGTACCGTGGCCTCGAGCTTGCCGTCGGCGCCTTTGGCAAATGCCCACATAGCCGCGCCCGGGTTGGCGAGTGTGCCGCCGTGGAGCGCGAGCAGATGTTTAATTTCTTGATTGGTGCGATTGCGCGAGTCGGTGTATCCCTCAACAATAATGGCGCATCCGCCCGGTCCGTAGGCTTCGTAGGTAACTTGCTCCATCTCGGTAGCATCGGTTGATGCTTTGCTCAGTGCGCGCTCGATGTTGTCGGCGGGCATGTTAGCCTCCTTGGCCTTCTCGATTGCCATGCGCACGCTCGGCGAGTTGCGGTCGCCCTTAGCTTTTTTTGCCTCGATGGTAATAAAGCGCACGAGCTTGCTAAAGAGCTGCGCCTTTTGAGCATCGGTCTTGCCCTTGGTGTGTTTAAGCTTTGCCCATTTGCTGTGTCCTGACATACCAGAGTTATACCTCTCTTTTTAAAAATTACAAAAGTTTTTCGTTTAGATTAAACGGAGCTTGTTTGCCGGTGTGCTCGTAGGCTTTTGCGGTTGCAACGCGGCCGCGCGGCGTCCTTTCAATCAATCCCAATTGCAAAAGGAACGGCTCGTGTACCTCGCTTATGGTGTTTGGCTCCTCGGCAAGCGTGGCCGCGAGCGCCGAGACTCCTGCCGGGCCGCCATTAAAGCGCTCTATCAATACCTCGAGCAATTTTCTATCAAGCGGAGTTAAGCCCAGCTCATCTACCTCAAGAAGCTCAAGCGCGTCGCCGACCGCCTTGGCCGAGAGCGGGATTTTTTTAACCTGTGCCCAGTCGCGCGCGCGTTTTAGCAAATAGTTGGCTGTGCGCGGTGTTGCGCGCGAGCGCTTGGCGATTTCTTGTACACCACCCTCTTCGATATCAACGCCGAGGATTTTTGCCGAGCGCCGCACGATGTGCGCGATGTCGTCCTCGCTGTAAAACTCGAGGCGGAAGACCCCGCCCGAAAACCGTGAGCGCAGAGGTGCCGAGAGGTCGGCCACGCGTGTTGTTGCGGCGATGAGGGTAAACGGCGGCAGCGGCAAGTCGAGTGTGCGTGCGCTCGGCCCTTTGCCGATGATGATGTTGAGCGAGCTGCTCTCCATAGCGGGGTAGAGCACCTCTTCGATGGCATGTGAGAGCCTGTGTATCTCGTCGATAAACAAGATGTCACCGGGGTTAAGGTTGGTGAGCAGCGCAGCCAAGTCGCCTACGCGTTCGATGGCGGGGCCGGAGGTTGCACGGAGTGTGCCGCCAAGCTCATGCGCGATAAGATGGGCGAGCGTTGTCTTGCCGAGGCCCGGCGGCCCGTAAAAAAGGATGTGCTCGGGCGGGGTAGAGCGCTCTTTGGCGGCGCTAATCAAAATATGGAGGTTGTTTTTGATGCTCTCTTGTCCAATGTACTCGTCCCACGAAGTTGGACGTAGTGTTTGGTCGAGATGAGCCTCGTTTTTGAGGTCGGGGCCGGGGTCTTTCGGGAGGCTTGACATAAAATAATGGTATGCTAGGATGGTGTTCAGTCTCGCTCTTCCCTCGCATGGGGGATTTTTTGTTGGGAAGAGTACACCGTCAAGCAATGCGGCTTAACCGCTTTGGGACCGCTCCAAGGACGCTCCGGCACTATGTTTTATACATCGCCGCGGGGGCTATCCTCAGGAGCGACTCCCGCTTATTCGCTAGTCGAATCTGTGCATTGCTTGGTGGTGTACTACTCCCTACTTCGCTCACCCTACGCCGCTAAAGCTTCGTAGGGCATGAGCTACGCAGGGCACAGCCACGCCCCTAACAATACTCCCGTTTGGACAATCGACTAGATTGACCAGCGGGAGTTTTGTGTTTGTGAAAAAAGGTTTGTTCTTTGGTTTGAAATTGTAGCAATTTTACACATTATTTCTGTGTGGTATAGTCTCGTCGGATTGAACTCGGTAAAGCGCGGGAGGGCGCATCATGGACCAGGAAGGAACCAGACCTCTACTGTCCTTTGAAAAGATTCGAGAATATTTGCACCCCGATAAGAATTTTGTCGGTCCGCGCCAGCCGATCGATGACTATCGCCTCGCGGCGGGGTTATTGTTCCATCATTGGAACGACAGAACGGATCGGGTGATCAAAAACTACCTTGGTGATTGTCCGACCATCGAGGTAACGTGGTATGGCGGACGGCACGGAATTTCGTTTCGGGTTGATCAAGTCTCATTGCCCGTCACGCCGCAGGTCGTTAATATCCTAGTGGACAAGCGCTGTATCGAAGGTACTCCCGAATTGGGGTATACCAACCGTTTCGAGCTTCGGCTCAGTGATCACGGAAAGCGATTGGTGGTGATGGAATGGTTTGTTGACAGCAACTTCTACGACTTCATGACCGCCGGTGCAACCTTCGACCCTCGAACTGGTGAGATGGATTGGCGTTCGAGATGAATGTCGATATCATCAAACTAGAGGGCTCCACGGAGCTCTCTTTTTTATTTGCAACATAAGGGCTTATCTCAAACTGGCTAAATTTTTGCAGTTAAGTCGACTACGCGGCCAAGCTCTTCTAGGCTCGTGACACCTCTCAGCACTTTTAACACACCGTCTTGTTCCATTGTTGGTATTGCTTGCGGCTTGGCGGCCTCGGCCACCTCGCGCTCGCTCGGCTTGGAACGCAAAATCTCCTCAATTTTTGAATCCATAAATATTGCCTCAAAGATGCCAATACGGCCTTTGTATCCGCGGCCGTGGCACTCGGGGCATCCTTTAGGCGATGCATCCCAGAGCATATTAGTGGCGGCAGGCACAAACGACCTATCAACAATACTCGTAATTGCGCGGTCGATAATCGTTTGCTCGTCGGCCGTTGGCGCACGCTCAACTTTGCATGCACTGCAAAGTTTGCGCAAAAGGCGCTGGGCGATTGCAACGTTAATTGACGAGCTCAAGACTTTTTCGGACACGCCAAGGTCGATAAGGCGGGGGAAGGCGCCGGCCGCGTCGTTGGTGTGGAGGGTCGAGAACACAAGGTGTCCGGTGAGCGCCGCATTGATGGCGGTTGCAGCCACTTCGTCGTCGCGGATTTCGCCGACCATGATGATGTCGGGGTCTTGCCGGAGTGCCGAGCGCAAACCTGCGGCAAACGTGTACGTTTTTTTATCAACCTGCGTTTGTACGATGCCTTGCAAGTGATACTCCACCGGATCCTCGATGGTAATAATTTTTGTGCCCGGGTCGTTTATCTTGCGGAGGAAGGCGTAGAGTGTAGTGGTCTTGCCGCTCCCGGTTGGGCCCGTGGTGAGTATCATGCCGTTGGGTTTTGCAATCTCTTTTTCAATCCTCCCGCGCAATTTTTCCTCAATGCCAAGCTCTTCGAGTGGCACGCCGATAGATTTTGGATTTAAAATACGGAGCACCAAAGTCTCTGCATAGTTGCCGGGGAGTATCGAGGTGCGCAGCTCTATCTCGTCGCCTTTTATTTTTATGCTAAAGCGGCCGTCTTGCGCCTCGTCGGTAACGTTGAGTTTTAATCCGGAGAGCAGTTTGAGGCGGGAGAGCGTAAGACGATATGTTTCGTGGTCAAAGGTGAGCACGTCGACAAGCACACCGTCGAGGCGATACCGCAAGCGCACGGCAACCTCCTCGGGCTCAAAGTGGATGTCGGAGGCGCCGGTTGAGAGGCCGCCTGCCAAAATAACTTCGAGGATGCGCGTGATGCGATACGCGCGCTTCATTTCTATCGCGTCGTTAATGAGTGCGCCGATGTCCTCGAGTGTTTTAACTTTTTCGGCGAGCTCCTCAACCTCTTGGTTGGAGAGCTCAAACACGCCGGCCTTTGACTCGGTGGCGTAGGAGAGGTCGGCATAGCGCGCGTAGGCGCGCTTTAAACTCTCTTCGGAACATATAAAAAGCGTTACCTCGTATCCTTGTTCGGTAAGTTTTTGCACCAGCGCCTTAACTTCGTTTTTGCCGGGTGCGCGCACGGCTACCGAGAGCCGTTTGCCAACGCGGCCAAAGGCCGCGGCTTCTACGGCGCGGCTCTCCTCCTCGCTGATGACACGCAGGGCGTCGCTGTTGACTGCCACGAGTGAGAGGTCGACATACTCGACGCCATATTTGGGGGCGAGCGCTTGGGCAAGCTCCTCCTCCTCGCGTTTGCGCAAAAAGTCGAGCCGCTTTGCCGACTCCGCTTCGTCAAATTGTCCGGCCATGCTCGTATTGTACAACGCCTTTTGGTACTCTTGTGGGTATGGAAACGGTACAGCTTGCGCATTTGGATAATTTTGCACAAAAAATTGTAGATCTTTTGCAGCAGCCCCTCGACCTTGCTCGGGGTAAATCGCACGCAACGCTTCTAGCATTGCAAGGTGATTTAGGCTCGGGCAAAACAACTTTTGTGCAAGCGCTCGCCAAAGCGCTTGGCATTACCGAGACGCTGCAGAGCCCCACCTATGTGTTGATGAAGAGCTACGACATCCCAAAATCTCCCAATCAAAATGTTGAGTTTGAAAAATTAGTGCACATCGATGCCTACCGACTAGAAAATCCAAAACAATTTGCCGCACTCCTGCCTGCGCAGGCAGGAATGCCCTCGTTTTTAGAAGACCCAAAAGTCCTGGTGTGCATAGAGTGGCCCGAGAGGGTAGAGGGCGAGCTCCCCAAACCCGACCTCGTAATAAACTTTTCGTCCGAAGGGATGCAAGAAGGTGAGCGTGGTGTGGAGATAGAAAAATAAAAATTAGTTGACGGTAGGAATAGTCGGTAGCGTGCAGGCGCCCGCTCCACTTCGTGTCGTAACGGCGGAACTATCTTGTGGGTTAACAGCGGTCTGCCATGCAGACAGCGAATTATATGTGGTGTTGTTGAGAACAAATCTCGTCGTATTGTCGGTAGCATTATAGCTATTAGCGGTGCCGCTCGTCGTTCCACCTGTAAATGTGGCACTGGTCCCGTAAAGATTGTACGGATACATTACAAATGCGATATTGTTGTCGAATGTATCGTTGTTGATCGTCAATGCCGCCGAGCTTCCTTCAAACGTATCAAAGGTCGAAGCATAGGGAGCTTTGAGATACCATGTGCTACCCGAGTCGTTTATTGTCATGCCGGTGCCAAAACCCACCTGATGCGCGTCATTTGATGTGCACGTCTGGTCGCCAGAGAATGTGAGCGTCAAGTTATTTGCTTGGGCAATATACTGCGTATTTGATGAAGCATCACTAACTGCCTGTGTGTTGCTCACAGAAATGTTTGTAAATGCCGAAACAAATTGCGACATCTGACTTGCATGAGCGCCGACGATATTCAGAAGCGACGTGTATTGAACACTAAAACCATAACCCGCCGTGCCATTCTTCGCGATGAACCAATCGTTGGTCGAGTTAATCTGCGCCATAGTCGACGAATCGCCAGTGTGCGAGATAATTCCGGTCATCCCAGCAGAGTTGGCAATGGCTTGATCAAATTGGAAAATGTTATTGACCGACGAGTTTTGCTGTCCCGACGCAGTTGGTTCGTAAAACACCAACAGTGTCGCGTTCAGAGTGCTCCAATATCCGTCGATAAGTAAAGAATTTTCTACCGTAGTACCGCCGCCAGCGACTATACAATGATCATTGCAGTCGCGGGCGATGACGTTATTAAGAGTGAAATGTCCGCTTGATCCATCCGCTATATCAAACGGGCCACTTGTAACAGCAGATTTACGGCCTTCAATTCCTGTAATAATACCGTTGGTGCCGTTAATATACACAGCCGAGCGACGATTGGCATACTCATAGGTGTACCCGTTTGCGATTGGGCTTGTGCCATCGCAACTGTGTATATAGATTGCGGCGCTAGTTGGCGTCCCGCTAGTCGTCATCCCTGAAATGTAATAGCTACATGAGGTTGAATCAACGAGCGCGATGCTTGCCACATTCTGCAAGAATTTTCCAGTTGCGCTGTCGCCCGCTCCGCCAGTTTCCCAAACGTTAATCCACGCATTGGCCCCACTATAGCCGAATGTAAGGGTTGCCGTGTTGTAGACGTTTGTGTATCCGCCGGTTTTTGTGAATGTAGCATTGGCGACAACGTCGGAACCGTCAAGAATTGGCAGTGCACCTGAACCGTAGGAAGTGATTTTAACGTTGTTCGCAATTGCTGCTAGTTCTTGCCTCCAATACGACCCGCTAGCAAGCCCCACACTCTGCCCCGCATTGATAGTTGGTAACGCAGTAATATTTTTGAATGCAAGAGAGGGAGAGGTGCCGGGGTTAGAGTCACTGCCATTTACGCTGTCCACGTAGTAGGTGTAGGCGGCAGTGGTAAAGGATTGGTTGGTCGAGGAGGCAGTGTTGCCCACAGCATCGGTGGATGAAACTTTAAAGTAATAGGTGGTGCTCGCGGTCAACCCAGTGAGGGTGATGGAGTGACTGGTAGTAAAGACTGCAGAAGAGGAGGCAGTACCGTAGCTGGTGGTAGTACCATAGTAGACGGTTGAAGTGGCAACTTCGTCAGTAGTCCATGTAATAGTCTGTGTTGTAGAGGCAATAGAGCTTGAGGCGATTGAGCTAATGATAGGCGGTGTATTACGTACGGTAACAGCAACTCCCGCACTCGTCGTGGTATTCCCCGAGGTGTCTTTAGCAGTAGCAGTCAAGGTATGTGAGCCGTCAGCAACAGCGGTACTACTCCACACCGTGGTGTAGGGAGAGGAAGAGACGGTGGTGATGGGCGTACCGTCTACGTTGAACTGCACGTTGGCTACGGCTATGTTGTCGGAGGCGTTTGCGGTAAGTGTCACAGAGCCTCCCAGCGTGGTTCCACCGGTGGGTGCGGTGAGTGAGACGCTCGGTGGTGTTTTGTCAGGGTTAGAGCCTCCTCCCATGATGACCTGGCCGGGTGCGTACCCGGGGAGCGTGCACCAACCGGGGATGCAGGGAGTGGTTGGTGAGGTGGATGGAGTTGGAGTAGTTGGCGTTGAGGGTGCAGGGGTAGTTGCCGTAGTGGTGAGTGCGGTATTAAGCAGGGCACGGGTCTTGGGTCCTACGTTGCCTACGGGCTCAAGGTTATTGGCGGTTTGGTAGGCTTCGACGGCTTTGAGCGTGACAGTACCAAAGTAGCCGGTGATGGTGGGGTACGTAAAGTAGCCTTTGGACTTAAGAAACTGTTGGAGGGTGGAGACGTCAGGACCTTTGGTGCCTAGGTAGAGGGGGCGGGTAAAGGTGGAGGCAGAGACTGGAGTTCCGTTAGAGAAAAGAAGGAGGACACCACAAAGGAAAAGAGCTATAGACAGCGCTCGTTTTACCCCCCCCCGCAGTATAGGCTGTGCCCTTCATGGGTATGGAGTTAGTATACTACTATAGTTACTATGGCCACCCACTCTTCTCCACAACCCAAAACACACAAACGCCTCGTGATACTCGATATGCATGCGATTTTGCATCGCGCTTATCATGCTTTGCCCGACTTTAGCTCGAGCAAGGGCGAGCCAACGGGCGCTTTGTTTGGGCTTGTTTCGATGCTGGTGCGCATCATTACCGATCTTGCTCCCGACTACATCGTGGCGGCTTACGATTTGCCGGGGCCGACCTATCGCCATGTTGCGTATGAAAATTACAAAGCCCAGCGCGCAAAAACCGACGACGCGCTGGTGGCACAGCTTATTAAAAGTCGCGAGGTGCTCGACGCGTTTGGCATCCCGCACTATGAGGCGCCCGGCTTCGAGGCCGATGATGTCATTGGCACGGTGGTGGAGAAGATGCAAAAGATGGTAAATCCGCCAGCTGGCGGAGTCGACACCGTGGTGGCCTCTGGCGACATGGACATGCTCCAACTTTTGGACAATGAGCATGTACGCGTCTTCCGCATGCGCAAAGGCATCACCGACATGGTGCTCTACGACGAGGGCTCGTTTAAAGACGAGTTTGGTTTTGCCTCCAACCTTTTGCCCGACTACAAAGGTTTGCGCGGCGACGCCTCCGACAACATTAAAGGAGTCGCGGGCATTGGCGAAAAAACCGCGAGTACACTCATTGCCGCTTTTGGCTCGATAGAACATTTGTATAAAACACTCAAGAAAAATCCCAGCGCTCTTAAAAAAGCCGGCATTAAAGAGGGAATCATTGCAAAGCTCGTGGCAGGAGAGGAGGATGCAACATTTTCCAAAATGCTGGCCGAGATACGCCGCGACGCGCCGATAGACTTTGAGTTGCCAAAAAAAGAGTGGAAGGAGAGTGTCTCAACAAAAAAAGTGCTCGATATGCTTGCCGAGTTTGAATTTAGGTCACTCGTGCCGCGCGTTAAACTCCTGCTCGGCGTTGAGGGCAATGATGCAGAACAAGCCGACCCTGCAGGCTTGTTTGAAGAGGCGCCAAAAGAAGTTGTTAACGAGGACGAGCTCAACAAAGCGGCGATAGCGGTGTGGCTACTCGACTCGAGTGTTACCGAGCCGACCCTCGACGATATATATCGAGCAGGGAAGTCGGAGAAATTTGACGAGGCATTCAAGCATATTTTGGCGGAGATAAAAGAACGTAAGCTCGAGTTTGTGTACGAGCATATCGAGGTGCCGCTCGCGCCCGTGTTGCGCAAGATGGAGCGTCGCGGCGTGCTGGTGGACAAAGTTTTTTTGGCGCAACTTTCCAAAGAGTACACCAAAGAGCTGGGGGCTATTGCCAAGCGCATTTATGAGGCGGCAGGCGGCGAGTTTAACGTCAACTCACCCAAACAACTCGGCGAGGTGCTCTTTGATAAGCTCGGCCTCACACCCGAGAAGCAAAAAAAGACGGCAGGTGGCGCTCGCTCAACGCGTGAGTCGGAGTTGGTAAAGATGAAGGCGCTGCACCCGATTGTTGACGACATTTTGGCATATCGTGAGCTGCAAAAACTGCTCTCCACGTACATTGATGTTATCCCCACGCTCCTCGACAAGGATGGCCGCTTGCACACCTCGTTTATACAAACCGGCACGGCCACTGGCCGCCTCTCATCCAAAGACCCAAATCTGCAAAATATCCCTATAAAGACCGACCTTGGCCGCGCGATACGCCGCGCGTTTGTCGCCGACAAAAACTTTGTGCTCGTGTCGTTTGATTACTCGCAAATAGAGCTACGCATCGCGGCACTCCTCTCGCACGACGAGGCGTTGACCGACATTTTTAAAAACGGGCGCGATGTGCACAGCGAGGTTGCGGCGCGCGTTTTTCATGTGCGCGACGCGGATGTTAATTACGAGCAGCGCCGCCGCGCAAAGGTGATTAACTTTGGCATCCTCTACGGCATGGGCGTGACCGCGCTCCAAGCATCGCTCGGCACGAGCCGCGCCGAGGCGCAGGAGTTTTATCATCAATACTTTGCGGCGTTTCCGCGCTTAGCCGCGTACCTCGACGAGATAAAAGCCGACGCGTCGCGCGAGGGCTATGTTGAGACGTTTTTTGGCCGACGCCGCTACTTTGACGGCATCCGCTCGACGATACCGTTTGTGCGCGCCTCGGCCGAGCGCATGGCAATCAACGCGCCGATGCAAGGCACCTCGGCCGATGTGGTTAAGCTCGCGATGATAAAAATAGACGAGCTTTTTGAAAAGGAGGCTAAAGGCAAAGCATACCCGCTCCTCCAAGTGCACGACGAGTTGGTGTTTGAGATTGAGGAGGGTCTCGTTGATGAACTTGCGCCAAAAATAAAAGCGCTTATGGAGGGCGTGATACCAGCTAAAGAAGCACGCGGCATCCCGTTTATCACCGAAGGGGAGGTGGGTAAAAATTGGGGCGAGATGAAAAAGCTATGATAAAAGTTTTTGTTGGTAAAAACAACATAAAAGGTACCGAAGAACTGAAATGGGAGGCGTTGCCTACGGATGAACTTTTGGGTTTGGCTGCAACAAACAGCATGTTTGGCGGCACACAAACTTTTTTGTTGATTGGTGCGTTAAACAGTGAGCGACAAGAGGAATTTTTGGATGTCGCCAAAGAACTAGCAAGCTCGCCGCATACGTTTATTTTTGAAGAAGAAAAATTATTAAAAGCGCCCACGATTGTGCTCGAAAAAGCCGGCGCATATATTGAGGTAATTAAAGATCCGCCAGCTGGCGGAGCAGTAAAAGAAAGAGGGTTTGACCCGTTTGGCTTGACTCTTGCACTCGGTGCGCATGACAAAAAAAAGTTGTGGCTCAGTCTTACGGCCGCGCTTGCCGAGGGAGAAAAGGCCGAGGCGGTAGCCGGCCTCTTGGCGTGGAAGGCTCGCCAAATGAATGATAGTAAACTTTCACGCAAAATAGTTTTTATGTATCACGACTCGCACCGCGGTGCAGGGAGCTTAGAGTTGTTGCTCGAGAAGTTTGTGCTGACGTTTTGAGTAAAAAAACAAAAATTGCCTCAAAAAAGTCCTCGGGCCGCCTCAGCGCTCGCACAGCGCTGTAGGCTTCCAGACTTTTTCTCACCAATTTTTGTTTTTTTTATTTATTCTGGCCAAAAGACGCCGCGCTCTTTCATGTCGTTGGAGATAACGTTGGTAAAACGCTTCATCACCGGATAGTTCTCAGCTGCTTTAATTTTGTGTCCTAGGTGCCGGAGGTACGTAATTTTAAAACGTTTGACCGAGCGTTCGTTTACCGGATCGAGCAATTCGAAGACAGGTTCGACTTTATCCAATGCATAGGCAAAACGAGCTTCGGGGCTCGCTTGTGTTTCATACTCATGCCAACGCTCATGCCCAATTTTTTGCAACGAGGCCGGTAACGATGCAAAAACTTCTTTTGCATCGGCCGCTTCTCTTTCTCTGTCGGCTTCAGTTTTGTGATAGGTTAACACGTCGCCGCTGATGATCTCGCCAAAATCGTGGTAGAGCAATATCTCGTAGAGTTTTGCTTTGTCGAGCGAAGGGCCAACCTCCTCGAGCGGCAAAAAATAGGTTGCTAAAAAATGAGTGCAAACACATGCTCGGCTACCGACTCGCTGTGCACGGTAAAATCGCGTGTGCTGTTGTAGCGCAAAGTGCGCTTCATCCCGTAAGCTACGCGCAGTTGATGCGCGATAGCAAGTATCTCCGCATCTGATTTTTTTAGTAGTGAATCGCTGGGGTTCATAGGGTGGGGGAGTATGTATAAAACTTTAGCACGGCCTTAGGTGCCTAAAAACACTAGAATATTGAGACCATTTTTGTTATAGTGCTGTCAATCGCCATTTGGCGTGTTTGCGCCCATAGCTCAGTCGGTAGAGCGGCTCCCTTTTAAGGAGAAGGTCGTTGGTTCGAATCCAACTGGGCGCACAAGGATAAAAAAGAAACCCCTCGGGTGGAAGGGTCAGGAAACTACTTTGATTTCTTTTGTTATGTCCAGGGTGCTGTTCATCTTTTCCTTATGCACCCTGTTTACCACATGAAAAAGGGTGCGAGCCACTACTTCGTCTATTGCAATCCCTTTCTCGAGCCTGTAGATAGTGCTTAAGCTAGGCATGCCTTGTCTATCCATTAACCTACAAACGTCAAATGCCTCCATGCCCAAGCTCTCTCGTATCTCTCGTAGGCGCGCAAAAGTCGCTTTGATCATCGCATTGCCCTTTCTTATTTCAAACTCTCTAGCCGTAGTCTATTATTTTTTTCGCAGTAACGCAAAGAGCGCTATGCCTGTGGCGACGCTCACGTTTAAACTTTCTTTTTTGCCGCGCATAGGGATCTCTAACAGCACGTCCATTTTTTTGCGCAGGGCGGGGGAGATACCGCGCACCTCATTACCCACGATGAGTGCTATGTTCTCCGACGCTTTGGTCGGAGTCCCGACCTCAGAGCGTCGGGATTTGTTAGCATATGCAAAAAGCGGCGTTGAGTTTTTGTCTTGCTCCAGTGCCGCCAGTGTGTAACCCTCCTTTTTTAATTGTGTGAGCATGGTCGCGAGGCTCTTTACCTGCTGCCACGGTACGCTCGCCTCTGCACCAAGCGAGACTTTGGTAAAATCTTTACGCTCGCGGCCAAAGCGGTCGAGAGGCGCCGGCGTGTAGCCGCTCAAAATAATTTTTGACACACCGGCCGCATCGGCCGTGCGAAAGATAGAGCCCACATTATGCACGCTCCGAATGTTGTGGAGCATTAACACCAGCATCAGAGCGGTATATCAAACGCAAACGCTCCCGCTCCCATAAACACAAGTGCGAGGCAGATAATCATGAGCAAAAAGGCAGAGGTGCGCGAAATAGGGAAGAGTGTTCGCATGCGTTTGCCCCATACCAACTCTTTGAGAGCGGCCAAGGCACCGAGGAGTGCGCCAAATTGGGTGTAATAGCCAAATGTAAGCGTGAGTACGATGAGGCTATATACGATTATGACAAAACCCACCGACCATGGTTGGACTCCTACGACAGGCAAAGATGTTTGTTTAGCCGTTGCGCGATTTTTGTATACCGTATATGCCGCACACGCAAACACACCCGCAGCTGCAATGCGCAAAAGCACCGGCACATACTCAGGTGCAAGAAAAAATAATTGAGGAAACTGCAAAAATGGGTGCATGGTAGTTTTTTAATTGATTAATGTTGTTGCACCGTGGTGGTTGTAGTGCCAATCGTGGGGCCGTAGGAACCTCCTTGGCCAACCGGGGCCGGCGGATGAAGAAAGATGCCGGTGAGGTCTGCCGCTTTGTGTGCGCCCTGTGCAAACCAGAGCACAATGAGCACGCCAATAACACCGAGGATAAAAATAGCGTCGCCCACGGGACCGGCACCTTTTGGTTTTTCGTCTGCCATGTATTAATGATACCCTGCTTTTTTATTGGCCTGGGGCGTAACCCAGGCGTGCGAGTTCTTCCTCGGCAACTTTTTTGTCACTCCAGGGTTGCTTGGCCCCATGCGCGAGCATGATGTATGGGTCGGTGCCTTTGCCGGTGAGGAGCACCGTGTCGCCCTCTTTTGCTTCTTTGAGCGCGTCGCGTATTGCTTGACGGCGGTCGAGTACGATGAGCGGCTTCTTTTTGGTAAAACCTTTTGCCAAGCCCTCTACGATTTTTTGCGGGTCTTCGTCATAGGGGTCTTCGTTGGTGATAAACGCGATATCGCAAAACTCGTCGGCAACTTTGCCTTTTTCTGGATTTTTCCACTGATCGCGGCCGCCGCCGGTGCCGCCGATAACACCAATTATTTTTTGATGCGCGCGTGCGGAGCTTTTGTATGCTTCAAAAAGCGCGCGCAAAGAGTCGGGCGTGTGCGCATAGTCGACAATCACCGCAAACGGCTGGCCCTTTTCCACGCGCTCGGCGCGGCCGGCTATCGGTTTGATATGCTCAAGCGCGCGTTGCATGGCGCGCTCGTCGATGCCCATCGCGTCGCCGAGTGTGAGCGCCGCCAAAATATTTTTGATATTAAACACGCCGGGCAACGGCACCGTAAACAACGTGCCGCGGCGCCACACAAAGCGCACACTACGCTCGTTGGTGCTGTACGGCTCGGCGTCGCTGAGCCTAAACGGCGCGTGTGCCTCAACATCGATGGCCAAAAAATCTTTGCCGTATGTATCGTCGGCATTTGCCACGATGTAGCGCGGCCGCTTTGGCGAGCTCTCAAGATGTTTGGCGAGTGAGAGCTTTGCTTCGGCATACTTTTGCATGCCGCCATGGCTTTCGAGATGCTCGGGCTGGAGATTGGTAAAAATCAACGCATCAAGCGCGATGCCTTTGTGCCGGTACTGTTTGGCGCCCTCCGATGTCATCTCGACAACCGCGTGCGTAGCGCCCTTGCGCACCGCCTTGCGCAAAAATCGCTGCAAAAAAAACCTGCCCGGCATGGTCATCTTAAAAAGATTTGGCTCGCTCTCTTGGCCAATTGCAAAGCGTATCGTGGACGCAAGCGCCACGGTAAAACCGGCCTCCTCTAAAATTGCCGCGACCAGCTCAGCGGTGGTCGACTTACCTTTGGTGCCCGTGATACCGATGACAAAAAGTTTGCGGGAGGGAAACCGGTAATACAACGCGCCCGCCACGGCAAACGTATAGTGATAGCGGTCCAACACCGAGGCAGGTATGAGCGACTTTAAAAAAGATTTAATGCGGTACATCATGAAAGTGCGGGAGCGGTGCCGAGTGCTTTGAGTGCGGCGGATATCCGCTCATTTACCCCGAGTTTTTTAGTGGAGTCGATAGCTTTAAGTGCGCCGCGCGCCTCCGCGAGCGAGTAGCCGAGCGTTACGAGCGCTTCGATAACGTCGGTATCGTCACCCTTAACGCTCTCTCCGCGCGCCGTTTGCTCCTTTGCCAACTTGTCGCGCAGCTCAACCACGATGCGCTCGGCGCTTTTTTTGCCGATGCCAAACACTTTGGTGAGCGCAGCCGCGTCGCCCGCGGCAATATTGCGGCGGAGTGTCGAAACATCGGAGACATTTAAAATGCCGAGCGCGGTTTTGGGGCCGATGCCGGAGACGCTCATCAATTGTTTAAAAAACGAAAGCTCGTCCTCGGTGGGGAAGCCGTAGAGGTCGAACGCATTCTCCGCTACCTGCGTATGGATAAAAAGGGATATCTCACCAAGGCCTCTCTCCCGCAGTGTCGCGAGGGCGAAAAGCGGCACACGTGCCACATAGCCCACGCCGCCCACCTCCACTATCACGGCTCCCTCGGGGGTGGTGCCGCCAAACCGGCCTGTAAGCTTGCCTATCATGGCTCTATAGTAGAACGGTCGCCCT